>Ga0209022_1001281_pt1 | contig 26684 bp, 28 predicted proteins | sample PinacodermPK_FD_187300 | JGI IMG/M metagenome (GOLD analysis project Ga0209022, IMG submission 187300) | Host-associated microbial community of the marine sponge Aplysina aerophoba from Gulf of Piran - sponge pinacoderm, lysed by proteinase... | ecosystem: Host-associated > Porifera > Sponge >...
CCGTCGCCGTCGAGACCGTCGCCGTCGAGACCGTCGCCGTCGAGACCGTCGCCGTCGAGACCGTCGCCGTCGAGACCGTTGCCGTCGAGACCGTTGCCGTCGAGACCGTTGCCGTCGAGACCGTTGCCGTCGAGGCCGTTGCCGTCGAGGCCGGTGTCGGTCTCGGTCAGGTCAGAGTCAAGATCGGTGTCATCGAGTCTGTGAATGCCGAGCGCGGCCCGCTCTGATCGCAGCGACACTTCGCGGCCGACCATCGCCCGGGCCAGAGACGGGGCAGCCGCATCGACAGAGCGCCGCTGGTCCACAACTCTGCCCTGGCGCATAATGGTGATGTCGTCGGTTGCGTGCAGCACCTCGTCGAGCTTGTGGCTCACCAACACCACAGCCCGGCTCTCGGCTACAACCACATGACGCAGAGATTCAAACAGCTGTTCGGACTCCTCGGGAGTGAGGACCGACGTCGGCTCATCGAAGATGACGATGCTCGGGTCCCGACGGAGGCACTTGATAATCTCGACCCGTTGCCGCAGCCCGGCAGTGAGATCGCCGACCCGTCTGTCGGGTTCGATGGCCAGCCCGTACTGCTCGGCTATCTCGCCGATGCGGCCGCGGGTTGCGTTCGGGTCGAGCCGGCCAGTGTCGCCGAGCGCCACGTTCTCCCAGACCGTCAGCGCGTCGACGAGGCTGAAATGTTGGTGAACCATGCCGATGCTGAGCGCGGAGGCGGTGCGCGGGTCATGTATCGTCTGGGCCGCACCGTCGATCGAGATGGTGCCGGAGTCAGGCAGCACCAGCCCGATCAGCATCTTCATCAACGTGGACTTGCCAGCGCCGTTCTCTCCGAGGAGGCCATGGAGCCGCCCACGCTGAAGCGCCAGGTCGACGCTGTCGCAGGCGACGACAGCACCGAACCGTTTGCTGATGCCGGTCAGCTGCACCGCGGGGACCGACGGGTTGTCGGCTTCATGCGCCCCCGCGTCGCCCAGTTCAGTGTTGTTCACCCGCCTGAGTATGCCTCGCCTGTAATCCCTCCGAGTGCTCCGAGCAGTTCACCGTCGAACGCTGCGATCCTGCCGAAGGCTTCGTCGAGCAGGGCCTGGGCGCCGGTGGGTGCGTCGCACAGCAGCGCACCGTTGAGGCCGGGTTCGGTCGGGAACTGATAGGTGGACCCTTCAGCAAGATCGCCCGCGATGATCCGCGGGAGTATCTGTTGGGCGTAGATGCCCGCGTCAAAGACGATGCTGCCCGTCCAGTTGATGCCGTCGTCGCGCTGGCACACGTCCGGTGGTCCTGCCGCGAACACGGCCACACCCTCATCGGTGGCGAGTTGGCCGACGGCCTCGAGCGCGCCGCCGAGGTAGGCGTAGGCCAGGGTGGCACCGTTGGATATGGCGTTGGTGAGCGCCGCGGTGGCATTGGCTGAGTTCTCGAAGTCGAACTGGAAGTCGCCAGTGCCCACGTACTCCATCGTGAAGTCCGGATCGACCGACTGAAGCCCATACACCGTGGCGTTGTATGCCTCACGCTCGAAGTTGATGTCACAGCATCCGAGGAACACTGCCTTGGCACCACCGTGGTCCTGCAGTATGGCCGCCATGGCGACGCCTGCGGTGTAGTGGATGGGTGACCCCCAGTCGGTTGCTTGCGCCAGGCCGGGCAACTCCTGGAACCCGGCACCGCAGTTGCAGTACCAGAAGATCTCGGGGTACTGCTCGGTCAGGTCGGGTAGCGGCTCGGCAATCTCGGAGGCTCCGACCATCATGATGTCGACACCCTGCTGCGCCAAGTCCGAGAGTGCCTGGGCGGCCTCGGCTGCACCGATGTTGTCCGACACTATGGGAGGGGCGAAACCGTAGTCGGCGGAGAACTGCTCGGCGAAGTTCACCAGCGACTGGTAGTAGCCGTTGTCATCACGCGGACCAGCTGCTGCGACCCCGATGGTGACAGTCCCGTCGCCATCGCTGTCAAACGCTCTGGTGACGGAGTTCGTCTGGTGATCGCCCGGGTCGTCTTCGACTAGGCCGCCGGAGTCTCCGCCCGGGTCGGCTTCGACTAGGCCGCCGGAGTCTCCGCCCGGGTCGGCTTCGACTAGGCCGCCGGAGTCTCCGCCCGGGTCGTCTTCGACTAGGCCGCCGGAGTCTCCGCCCGGGTCGTCTTCGCCGAGATCGCCGGAGTCTTCGCCCACGTCGTCTTCGCCGAGATCGCCGGAGTCTCCGCCCGGGTCGTCTTCGGACTCGTCTGGCGGGTCGGCTGCGGTTGTGGTCGGGGCCGGTTCGCTGCGGTCATCGTCGTCTCCGCAAGCGGCCGCGAGGAGTGTGAAGGCCAATAGCAGCGCCAACAGTTGATGCGGTTTTCTCAGAGTGCTGGTTTGCATCACGGTCCCCTACTCTACGGGACTCTACGGGACTCGACGGCTCCAGCTACTGGTCCTCGGTGTTCTGGCAGGTTATGCGGCAGCGCTGAACCAGCCAGCGGTTGAATTGGGTATGGCTCTCCGCTTGCCAAGAGCAGCGGGCTCGCCGTGCGAACCGGGAACGCAGCCCTCGCTGGACCTTGCTGGTGGCATCCTAGTCTCGCGACTGGTCTCACATCCTGCTTCAACGCTCGCGCCGCACTCCTCCAATTCGGCCCCGGGCCTGCTTGGACATGGCGAATCCTCCATCGTTGGGCTCGCGCTTGGTCCACCCGCCTGACGCTTTTTCCCGCGCGGCGGGTTTTTTGCCACCCTCATTCGTTCGCTGCTTGGACATTGGAACATCCTCCCTCTCAGTTTGTAGAGTAGCACCATGAGGCATTCTCTGAGTCAAGCGTCAAGGACATCCGCTCGTCTCTCAAGTCTGCCATCGGGGTATGTCACGCCGATTCCCAGCCCGTGGATCGCGCATTGCTCCAAGCACGTTTCCAGGCCGAGCGTCGACTGACGGATTGCGCGGCAGTACTTCCCAGGAAGCCAGATGCTGCCTCACCGCAGTCTTCCCTCGCTGTGCATTCTGGTTCGTCCGGGGTGCTGTGCAGGCTTCAAGCATTAGAGCGGGTATGGAATCTATGGATGCATAAGCGGCTCTTCGCGTTTCAGGGTGGAGTGAGGGTGTCGAGTAGCTTCCAGTTCGGTTTGCTGGCATAGAGGAGTGCTCGGGTGCGGCAGTTGTTGACATTGGTGAACCCCAAGGCGCCGCGTTTGACGCGTTTGGCGAGGTTGTTGGCGGTTATCTGGGGCTTCGCGTTTTAGGTCGGGGTGAGGGTTTCGAGGAGGGCCCAGTTGGGTTTGCTGGCGTAGAGCAGGGTGCGGATGCGGTAGTTCGCAAAGTTGGTGAATCCGAAGGTGCCGCGTTTGAGTCGTTTGGCTAGGTTGTTGTTTCATTCGTCGCCGCCGTGGGTGAAGAGGACTGGTCCCAGGTCTTCGACAACAACGAGCGGGTTGTGCGACAGCGGTTCGAGCTTGCGGCGAAACTCGTCGGGTGCGAGCGAGGACCGCCCGATCACGACCCGCTCCTTGTCTAGTTCTGCGCTGACCGTGTAGTACGGCACTCCGGTTCCGAGGCGGGTCTCGCTGTCAACGAGGTCAAGAGCCTCTGCCGCTTGGCGGGCAAGTGCCTCCAGATCTTTTTCGGAGACCGACGTGACCTGGATGTATATCGGGAGCAATCCGTTTGTCGCGGCCACGATCTGGCGACCCAACTCCGAATCGTTCACATGCACGACCAGGTGTCCGCCTCTTCCCTGGTCGATCCTCATGCCACCGATGCGAGGATCTTCACCGAGCGTTTCTCTGAGCCAGTTGAATGCCACGCTTGCTTTGTCCTGTGCATCCAACTGTGCAACGGCGCCTTCCGCATCCAGTCCGTAGGTGGACATGAGGACCCGGAGTTCTGTCGGGAGTTTGTCGGGTTCAGCGTCCACGTTGCCGTCGTACGGTCGACGCTGGTCTAATCGAACCGCCAACTCCTCGACATCGAACTCAAGGATCGTGGCTGTTTCCCTATCCGACGAGGAGTCCCTCGGGCCCATGAACCATCCAACGAACGCGAGCAGCATCGACACCAGTGTGACCACGAGTATCCGCCAGCTCTGGAACCAAGTTCGATCAACCATTGGAGTCACCTCGCTATGTCAACGTAGATCGTCGGCACCACGGCTTGAAACTCGCTGATGAACGTGAAGTAACTGTCTTCCCACGATGTGCAGTAGGCCGAGTTGGCACTCGATTGGTGCAGTCCAACAGCGTAATGGGTGCGGGGGTCGAACACCGGTCCACCTGAGTCTCCGGGGCACGCGCTCGTGTGTTCCAACCTTCCCACATTGGTGTTTCCGTTCCTTGAAATTGTCTTTGATATGAGATAGCCGCAGGCTTCTCCTTTGTAACCTGACCGACAATAGATCTTGCCCAAAGGAACTCGCTCCCTGGTGTAGGTGCCATAGATCGGCCATGAACTATCGTCAGATCGCCAGATATTACCCTGGTCCTGAGTCATCGTTCCAGCGACATTGTTGATGATCGAAGCATCAACCGACCCAGAGTCCTGTTCCCAGGACTGGGCGCCCATTATTGGTCCTGAACTGTTGCCATGACGGACAAGATCACCGTTGTCAGCAGCGCAGTGGCCTGCGCTCAGGAGGTACCCAGAGTAACCTAGCCCCCCATAGTCATGTGAGGCGGTGAATCCGATTGAACAGAGTTTTCCGTCGGCGTGCGCGGAAATCGCTCCTAACTCGTTGCCGCAACCGCTCGTCGGGCAGGCATCGCCGCCGCGTTCAAAGACAACAGGCCCCAAGTCTTCGACAATGACTAGAGGATTGTTAGCAAGAGCGTTGGATTTGCGACGAAACTCATCGGGTGCGAGCGAAGATTGACCGATTATTACTCGCCCATCTTGAAGTTCGACACTTACCGTGTAATACGGCACGCCAGATCCCTTACGGCTTTCAGTATCAACGAGATCCAGCAATTTGACTGCGCTACCAAAGGTTGCCTCAAGGTCGCTTTCGGTTGCTGACACCACCTTGGTCTCGATCGTCATCAAATCGGAGGTTGCCGCTACGATTTGATTGCCCAGTTCAATGTCCGTGACCGCCACCACGAGACGCCCTCCTTGATCGTGGTCAATCCACATGCCTCCGAGGCGAGAGTCGTGGCCGAGCTCTTCAGCGAGCCACTCGCTCGCAACGCTTGCCGCGTCCTGCGCCAGCATCTGCTCAGCAGCCTCATCTGCGTTCAACCGGTGGGTGGACATGAGGTAGCGCATCTCGGTCGGGAATCCGCCATCTACTGCATCCACATTTCCGACAGGCCCGGTGTTTGACCGCTGCACTGATGGAAGTTGACTCAGTCGCGAAGCCAGCTGTTCGACGGCAATTTCAGACATCAGTGCCTGGGTGGATCCGAAGCTGCTACTAATGCCGCCGACGTGATCAGGACAGGAAGTGAGACCGAGGCGATGGCAATCAGTAGAATCTTTGGGCTGGGCAACCTACGCGGAAGCGTTGTTGGAGTTGGTGATCGTCTCATTGGATTGCCTTTCTCGTTTTCGGGTGGACGGAGGCGCACTTGTCGGATGCCCGTGGTGGCCGCCGAAACGTGTGCTTCCACCTAGTACTTGCTGGCTGAGAGGCTTGTGTTACACAAATTTGGAAATTTCTTCGGAAACTCGTGCAACGGATCGTGAAGAGCCCCTATTTCTGGTCACGGACACATGATCACGACATCGCTTCAGACCTGATGGCCGAAACGTTCGCTGCGGCACTGTCGGGTGTCGGGCGGTACGACCCGGCAAAGGGTTTGCCGCGTCAGTGGCTTTACGGGATCGCCCGCAATCAGCTCAAGAGGCTGTGGCGCAGCAATCGAGTCGCCTCGAACGCGCGGCGGAGACTCGAAGTGCAGACTCCTCCCACTGCAGACACGGGTTGGGAGGAAATCGAGGCTGCGGACGCGGGACTCGACGCCGGCCGGCTGGCCGAGGCGTTGTGCCGGTTGCCGGCTCGGAGCAGAGAAGCTGTGCAGCTGCGAATCATCGAGCAACTCGAATACGGAGAAATCGCCGAGAGGTTGGGTTGCAAGCCTGTGACGGCGCGAAGCTTGGTGTTCAGGGGACTGCGCCGTCTGAGAGACGAGTTCGACCCGCCGCTGCACGAGGAGGACACACCATGAGCCAAGACCTCTGCGATTTCGAACGACAACTCGGCGAGGAGTTGAGAGCGGCGGCCTATCGCCGCATCGAAGCCAGCGACACGAGGCCCGTCGCCCGACGTTGGTTCCGTGTCTGCGCGACCGGTTTGGCCGCGATCGTTGTGTTGGCGCTGGCTGGCTTTGTGATCGTTGACCTTCGTCCTCAGCCGGTGAGCGCCCACCCGTTCAAGATCATCCGGCTGACCAACGAAATTCATTTGGAGATCATCGATCTGCTCGAAGACCCCCGAGCAGCCGAAGAAGAACTCAAAGAAGAACTCGGCATCGACATCGCATTCGTGGCGGTGCCCACGCCCCCTGAACTGCTCAACGAAATTCGCAGTGTCATCAGCTCTGGAACCACCACCGCGGCAGTCGTCTTCGACGAGGCCGGCAGGAGCGAGCGGATCATCCTACCCAAAGAAATCGACGGCAGGCTCGTCATCCAATACGGTCGCGAAGCCCTCCCCGGCGAGCGGTACCTCTACAACGTCACTTCGCCGATATGCCGCGAACTGTGGGGACGAACACCCCGCGAGTCGCTGGCGCACATCGGAACGCTCGCACCTGACATCCGATACGACACGATCGATCCCCACTACAACTATCGCTCCGACATGGTCCCCGAGGACATCAACCCCGACTACCGTCTGATCGACGCACTGTTCCTAGCCGAAGACGAACTGCTAGTCGTGTATTCCGCACACCTCGACGCTCTCGGCGCGAACCGCCCAAACTGCGGATCACTCGTCGGTGCCTGAACCCGGACGAGTTCGACGGGAGGTTGACACGCCGCATTGCCCATCGGCTCGTCGCAGGCTGCGCAGGTCATGCCGATCCGTGCGGTGGCGCGCCACCACGGTGTGAGTTGGATACGGCTCTCCGCTTGCCAAGAGTAGCGGCCTCGCGGTGCGACCCGGGAGCGCAGACCCTGCTGGACCTTGGTGGCGGCATCCTGGTCCTGAGCAACGCTTTGCGTGTGGGCCCGGGACGTCTGGTTCATGTGGTGGCGAGATCAGGGTCGTCGGCCAACCCGCGCACGAAGTCGGCATGCTCGTCCCTCCCAAGGAGATCGGCTAGCAGTCGGCGTCCCTCGCCCTTCGGTACCGCTAGTACACCGAACCCGAGGTCGAGTATGTCGACTGGTCCTCCGTCATCGAGGTTCCAGCGATGCCGAACCGGGGCGGGTAGACACATCTGACCCGAAGACGACACCAGATATTCCTGTACGTTGCTCATGAACAACAGGTTACTTGGTGAATGGGTGCCTGTCACCAAGTAATCCAAGTCTTGAACGCCGCTAGTTCCAGGAGATGTCGAGGGGCAGGTATTCATGGCGGCGCACGAACATGCTGCTCTCCCGTCGGGGCGGGTCGTCGTAGACGAGGGAGAAGGAGTTGGTCTCCGCCAGCAGCCGCTTGATGGCGCAGTGGGTCTCCATGCGGGCGAGAGAAGCACCCACGCAGTGGTGGATCAAGTGCAGTGCGCCGTTGGAGCGTGCGCTGTGCATCCGCCGCTGAATCATGTGCTCGCCCTAGCCGACGCCGGGAGCAGCTCTGGAGCCTAGGACAACTGAGAATGGTAGGCCGGTCGCTTGTTCGAGCAGGGCTTCGAGCGCTTCTGCTGCTTGTGGCAGATCCAGTGACTCAATCGGGCGGTCTACGACTGGAACGGTGTCATCGACAGGGACAGGAGGTATGTCGGAGTCGATAGCAACGACGATGCTGTTTGTGCGTGCATCTATATCTGTATAGGCAATACGGTCACGCATTGAAACAGGAATGGCTTCACGATCCACATTGTTATCTAGGGCTGCCAAGAGTTCATCCATCGTGTGCGTAGCTTCGAATTCCATGGCCTCGATTGGTCGTTCTGTGATCGGGATCGTCTCGTCGGTCCGTGCCGGTGGCTGGTCGCGGTCGATCGCCACGACGATGCTGTTGGAACGAACGTCGATTTCTCGATACGCGATACGATCACGTATCGAAGCAGGAATGGCCTCAAAGTTCGATCGGTTCGACATTGCTGCTTTGAGCTCGGCGAACGTATGTGTCGCTCCTGTGTCGGCGTAGAGATCGCTGTGTCGGGCCACCAGGTCCTTTGTCGCTTGTGTCGGCTCGGTGTCGCCGACAAGGTAAACCCAGCCGCCGAAGCGCGGTTCATGCACGATTCCCCAGCCGGCGGCTCGTCCTGATTCTGCTGCGACGGCCTCCTGGATGATCTTCTTCAACTCGGGTATGCGGTCGAGCCTTCTGAGGGCTTCGACGGTGGTGACACCAAAATCGATCGCGTATTGTTCGGCCTCGAAGCCGACGAAAACGGTTTCTGCTTGACCTGTGTTCGCGTTGGCCTGACCAGAGTCTGTAAGAATGTCATCTGTGCCTGTGGCAGCAGCGGCTGTCGCTGCTGCGTTTATTGCAAACGCAAGTACGGCTATAAGAGGGGTGATTCGATTCATCGTTTCGCCTTTCTCGTCAATTTGGATGGTTCGGAATCATGTGCGTGAGATGGCTGTCGACACCGTCAAACGTGTGGCTCCACCAAGTACTTGTCACCTGAGGCGCTCGCGTTTCACAGATCTCGGAAATATCTTCGGAAAGATCGCGCGCTGGTAGCCACAGCGTACACCGGCGCTTGTTGATGACGGGAACCCGCGCTTCGCTCACTCCGTCTTCGAACGCGAAGAACTCTCAATCTGGGGCGTTGAGCGTTGACTGTGCCGAGACTCGGGAGACGTAGATCGCCGAGGCTGATCCTGACAGTGCGGCGGCGGTGAGTGTTGCTGCGGCGATGGTCAACGAGGGCCAATAGTTCGGCGAAACTGATCCGTCTACGTGGGCGTAGGCGACTGCGCTGACGGTGCCCGCAGCCGTGCCGAAGAACCCGACTACGGCGACCGTAGTGAACGATTCGGTTGCGGCGAGCCGGCGTATCATCGGCAACTCGGCGCCGATGCCGACTAGGCGAAGTCGGGTTGCGGCGGATTGCGAGGCGTGGGTGATCACCGACAGCAGCAGTGCCGCGAACGCGCCGGCGGCCGCTATCTGCATGCCGCTGATCAGCCAGGGAACAACTCGGGATTCGTGGCGCTGCTCCTTGCGGCTGGTCACGATGATGCGGCTGAGATAGTTGTTTACCGCGTATGAGCGAAGGACTGCTTCGGCGCGGTCACCGTCGAGGGTGACAAAAAGACGACGGTCCAAGGTCGCATTCAAGGGCGCTCGCGTGCTGCTCGCGCTAAGCCACGCGAACGCGGGTTCCGCGGCGGTTTCAACGACGATTCCGTTGGGACCGCAGCGATCCAGAACCACATAAGGCGCAAGCGATTCGCAGTCAGACACCCATGTGAACGTCGCCGGTATGCGGCGATCTTGTGATTCGGTCGCATAGACGTCAACGAATACGCCTCCGGCGTCTTGTTCGAGTTGGTGCAGGGTTGCCGAGTCGAGTCGGCCGTTGACCGTGATCGTTTGGACCGACGACGGCGGCGGGCTCGGATCGCCGGCGCGAGCCGTGGCGATGAACGAGGCACCTGGGGGAACCAAGACCGCGACCGCGGCCAATGCCAGCAAAGGGCGTGAGGAGCTTGCCGCGTTGCTGCTCAGGGTTCGTCCTACCAGCAGACTCAACGTCGTTTTCCCTTTTGCCAGCGCCTGGCCGAGCAACCAGATGAGCACCGGCAACGCGAAGGTGACGCTGAGACACGCCGCTATCAGACCGGTCAGCAGCAATCGAACGGCCCCCGCACCAGATTGAGCAGTCGAGTAGACGATTACGGCCAGCGATCCCAGCAGCGGGATCACCCGCCAGAGCGCGGGCGGGGACGGCACCCGAGACGCGGGCCGCGAGCCGATGTGTTGGTAAGGCCTAGTCAACGCTGCCGCCGCGGTCAGCGCAACGATGCCGAGAGCAACAACAATTGCGAGCAACAGCGGGATCTGCAGATCGCCCTTGAGCACCCTTTGGCCGACCAGCGGGACAGACTCAAAGCCTGGCGCGATCAGATACCAAGCCGCGGCGGCCACCGCTGCTGCGGGAGCACTGACGATTGCACTGCTCGCCGTGCTGAGCATCCACAAAGACGGTCTCGTGGCTCCGAGGGCAGCCAACAGGCTGAGGCGCCGCGCCAGGCCGACACTGATCGGGCCAAGCGCAGCTCGCAAGAAACCAATACCCACGACAACCACAAGCCCGGCCCCGGCAAACGCCACGACACTACCGCCAACCGCGGCATTCCAACCGATCCAATCCGTGCCCGCAACATCAACAAGCCGCGAGCGGAGTTCGACCTCCGGGCCCACCAAGCGGTATGCGACCAGTTCGTCGGCTGATCCGACACCTTCGTCTCCTATCGTGCGAGCATTGGGGAATCGGTCTACCAACAACGGTTCGTGTTCGATGCGTCGGGCTAGTTCGGGCGACACGAACCAGTCGCCGGTTTCGGCATCCGGCGCGACGCCGGGAATCACGACCCCCTTTGTCTCAATACGCCATAAGTAGACGAATATCTGTTCACCGTTGAACGAGTCGTACTTCGCATCTTGCATGATGTCTGCGCTTTGATCGGGCGCGGCGGGCTGAAACGAGCGAAGCTCCGAGCGTTCGTTGACCCGAGCCGCCATCAGCGCAGCGCTGACAGCGGCGCAAGCCAACACCGTGACTGCCGCCACCGAAAGCGCCAACACGACACTGCGCAATCGCGCAGAGCGATCACCGCGCCAGGTGACCGCCAAAGCAATCAAGCGGATCATGGGACTTCAAGGGGTGTCAACTGCCCGTCTTCGATCACGAGGATCTCGTCCAGTCGCTCCGCCACAGACCGGTCGTGGGTGGACATGACCAGCGTCGCCCCCGTTTGTCTCGCGGCGTCGCAAATCAGACTGACCACCCGCTCGGAGTTGGCCCGATCAAGCGAGCCCGAAGGCTCGTCGCACAAAATAACATCGGGTGTCGTCACCAGCGCCCGCGCCACCGCCACTCGCTGAGTCTCACCCCCCGACAACTGGGCCGGCCAAGCACCGGCATCCGTCAACCCAACAGCATCCAAGACCCTCTCGACGTCTCCGGCGCGAGGAACATCGCCCCTGATCCGCAACGGCAGAGTGACGTTCTCACCAACCGTCAGCTCAGGCAATAGCTCACCGAACTGAAACACCATCGCCACCGTGTGCTGACGATGCTTCGCCCGCTGCCGTGCTGAGGCACCGCCAACGTCGAGCCCCGCCACCACCACCTCGCCCGAAGAAGGCTCCACGATTCCAGCCAAGACATGAAGCAGAGTCGTCTTGCCCGAACCGCTCGGCCCCATCACTGCCACATGGCACCCCTCGCCCACATCAAGATCCAAGTCACGAAGCACGAAACGCCCACCAAAAACACGACACAAACCCCGACAAGTGATCGCGGGCTTCCGACCCGTGGAGCGGAGCGGCGTGTTACATGTCACGGTGCCCCCACCTCCTGCCAATTGCCGCAGGCATCGGGCCAAAACGAACGGTACTCGCATGTCTTGTGGCGATGGATATCCCAACCCATGTTCGCAGTTGCACAGATGCCGTTGTTGCCATCTACATCTTTCGCAGCATCGAACCCGGATCCCCATTGGTCTTTATCGGCCTTCGACTTTACCTTGGTGCTGTCACTTTCCATGTCACACGTCTGAATACCTACCGAGGAGTAGTCCCAAGAATAGTCAGCACCATTCCAACTGTAGACAGCAACGGCGATCCCCGAGATCGACAACACTACAGACGAGACAAGAAGTACGAAAAGACTCCGTGCAATATATTTCATCATTACCTCCATTGTGAACTCTCCTCACTTGAGCGGATGGAGCACATGCGTCAGATGACTGTTGAAATCGTCGGTCGCGTGACTCCACTTGGTACTTGTCGATTGAGGCGTTCGCGTTGCATCGAATCTGGAAAATCTTTGGAGAGCCCTCTTGCTGGGGGCCAAGACGCGCATCCCCCACGTTTACGCGCAGGCTCGACTTGGCGGCTCCAGCTACAGCGGGGGATCGAGCGGTAATCGCCATCGAGATGGGTGCCTGTAACCAAGTTGTCCAAGTCTTGAACGCCGCTAGTTCCAGGAGACGTTGAGGGGCAGGTGTTCATGGCGGCGCACGAACATGCTGCTCTCCCATCGGGGCGGGTCGTCGCCGGCGAGGGAGAAAGAGTTGGTCTCGGCCAGCAGCGCATTGATGGTGCAGTGGGTCTCCATGCGGGCGAGAGAAGCACCCACGCAGTGGTGGATCCCCCGCCCGAAGGCCAGGTGGCTGCGGGGGATGCGGCGGTTCAGCACAACCTCGTCGGGCCGGTCGTGTTCGGCGGGGTCTCGGTTGGCCGAAGCCCAGAGCAGCATTGCCGTGGTGCCCGCCTTGAGGGACACACCGCCGAGTTCGCAATCACGTTTCACTTGGCGATAGTGGCCCCGGAACGGCGACTCCAGCCGCAGGGCCTCCTCGATGAACGGCTCGATGAGGTTGTCGTCAGCGCGGACCTGCTCCTGAAGCTCTGGATCGTCGGCCAGCATCCGGGTGGCGTTGCCGATCAGCGAGGCGGTCGACTCGCCGCCGGCCCCGAGCAGGACCACGAGGGTTCCGATGGCGTCGGTGACCTTGAGGTCGCCGCCGGCAACCGCCTTGGCGCACACGCCCACGAGGTCGCTGCCCGCAGACTTGGTGGCCTCGGCCAGTTTCTCGACGAGATACGGCGCGGCATCCCCGATCTCGAGGGCCAGGGTGGCCATTTCCTCGAGGTCGCGGATTCCGCCCAGCATCAGACCGCCCTGCAGCGCCCAGCGCATCACCTCGGGCCAGTCGTCATCGGGCAGCCCGATCAGGTGTCCGATCACTCGTGCGGGAATCGGATGGGCAACCGTGTTGGCCCACTCGACCCGCCTCCCCTGGGCTCGGGCGTCGTGTACATGGTCTACGACGACCGATTCGATGTAGGGGCGCATTTCCTCCATGCGACGCGCCACCAGTTCGGGGAACACCACGTTGCGGTGCTTGGTGTGCTCAGGTGGGTCGGCGGTGGCCAGCGTGGTGGTGCCCTCGCCGAGATCGTCTGTGCGGAACAGGGCCGGCGAACCGTCATCGCCGGTTATCACCAGTACGTTGAGGTGGTTGGAGAAGTCGTCGATCCGTCTGAGGGCATCCAAGATGTGCTCGTGCGACGCCACGAAGGCCAAGTCGAGCCCGGGCACAAGCCACACCGGGTGCTCCCGGCGAAGCCGTTCGAAGAACGGATAGGGGTTGGCCAGCACGCCCCGGTCGATGATCGTGCGCGCCTCCAGAGTCCCGCTGAACGGTTCATTGTGGGCCATGTGAAATATTGGCACAAAACCCGCCGCCTGCAACGGTGTCGTGCGCGGGTCTGATTCGTGATTGTTGGGTGGGGCGGGAGCCGATTAGAGTGGGGAGCCTATGGAATATCGCAATCTTCTCTACAAGCGTGGTGCCGCGTACGTAACGATCACTCTCAACCGGCCTGAGCGGCGCAACTGCCTTTCGTCGGAGATGTTGACCGAACTGGAGGACGCCTTTCGCACCACGGGCGGCGACGGTGAAGTGGCCGGCATCGTGCTGGCGGCCAACGGGCCGGTCTTCTCCTCGGGTCACGACCTCGGCGAGATGGCGAAGATGAACGAGGACGAGCTCAAGGGGTTGTTCACGCTGTGCACGTCGGCCATGACCGCGATGGCCGAGATTCCCCAGGTGGTCGTCGCCCGGGTGCAGGCCTTGGCCACCGCCGCCGGGGCGCAACTGGCGGCCAGTGCCGATCTGATCGTGGCGAGCGAATCCGCCGCCTTCGCGACGCCGGGCGGCAAGGGCGGATTGTTCTGTCACACGCCGATGGTTGCGGTGGCCCGTCCCCTCGGCCGGAAGCGGGCGGTGGAACTAGCGCTCACCGGCGACACCATTGATGCTGCCACCGCACTCGACTGGGGTCTCGTCAACCGTGTGGTTCCCGCCGAGCAACTCGAATCGGCCACGTTGGAGCTGCTGGGCCGGGCGACCCGCGGCAGCCGCTACGCCAAAGGCGTCGGCAAGCAGACGCTCTACGCCCAGATGGACATGCCTGTCGACGATGCCTACAAGCTGGCCGTGGAGGTGATGGCCTACAACGCAGCGCGTGGTGACGGCGCCGAGTGGCCCAAGGCCTTCATCGAGAAACGCCACGCAGTCTGGACCCACTCCGCCTAGCCGGCTCAGGGCCGACTCAGGCCGGATGGTCACCGACACACTGGGCCAGTTCGTCCGTGGTGATCCTCTCAAGCAGTTGGTCAATGCGCGGTTCGGGTGCGGTGACAGCACTGTTGGTCTGACCTGCTGATCATGGTAGGTTCGGCACAGGAGGGCTCGTCTTGGCTGAATCGACTCACCAACTCCACCCGACGGAACCTCGCTGGACACACGTCGCGCTGCGGGTCGCCGACATTGACGCCACGATCGATTGGTACGCCGAGTTCACACCGTTGGAACTGATCGATCGCCGCGAAGACACCGATGGGTACGGCGCCTGGTTGGGGATGCCCGGTGAAACCAACAACCCTTTCATCCTGGTGCTCGCCGAGTTTTTTGAAGGCAGGGACCCCTTCGCTGGCGAACCGCTGGCAACCCTTGCCCCGTTCGCCCATCTCGGCATGGAACTGCCCGCGCGAGACGACATCGATGACATCGCAGCCAGAGGCGAGTCCGCCGGCTGTTTGGCGATGCCGCCGACGACAATGCCTCCACCGATCGGCTACATCACGATGCTGCGCGACCCCGACGGCAACATGGTCGAGTTCTCGTGGAACCAGGGCGTGTACGCCACACTCCAAGAACGGTGGGGCAAGTAGCGGCGCGCACCCCACAGACTCCACAACCGGAACCCAGCTCAATACGTCTGTGCAGCACTTCTTTGCAACCGCCGATAGAGCTTGCCCAACAACGGAGTTCGCGGTGGCCGCGGGTTGATGCGTCTCGTTGCGCCGGATGTGGCGATGCCCGGCAACGGAGTTTGCGGTGGCCGCGGGTTGAGGACTGACTGGCACTCGGCACCGGAGTGGTCCGGTTGCGTTCAGACGCTCGGCCTGCTCAGCTCCGAATAGCTTGCCGATAGGGTGGCGGCGTGGTCGAGACGCACGATTCTCTTGACATGAGCGGCCGGACGGTGATCGTCACGGGGGGCACCAAGGGTCTCGGGCGGGTGATCGCCCGACGCTTCCTGGAGCAGGGCGCGAACGTGGTGATCTGCGCCCGCAGCGAACCGCAGGTCCCGGTCGAGTTCGAGGGCCGACGAGCGGTCTTCGTCGCCGCCGACATTCGCGATCCCGACCAGGTCACAGCAGTGGTGTCGGCTGCGGTCGAGGCGACCGGCCGGATCGATGTGCTCGTCAACAATGCCGGCGGGGCGCCCCCTGCCGCGAGCGCCACGGTGTCGCCGCGGTTCAACGACAAGATCACCGCGCTCAACCTCTTGGCACCGATGACTTTCGCCCAGGCTGTGCATGATCAGATGCAGTCGCAACCCGACGGCGGGGTGATCATCAACATCGCCTCGGTCAGCGGGACCCGGGCCAACCCCCAGGGCGCGGCCTACGGGGCGGCCAAGGCGGGGCTGATCAATCTGACGGAGACTCTGGCACACGAATGGGGGCCGAAGATCCGGGTGATTGCCCTGGTGGTGGGGATGATCGTGACCGAGCAGGCCCACCTGTTCTACGGGGACGAGGAGGGGATCGCGGCGGTCGGCCGAACGCTGGCCCTCAAGCGCATGGGCACTCCCGACGAAGTTGCCGACGTTGTGCTGTTTGCAGCCTCGCCTCTGGCCCGCTGGATGACGGGGTGCGCGATCCCGGTGCATGGTGGTGGTGAGAGCCCCGGCTACATCGCCGCCTCGACCGTTGGGCAGGCGGCCCGGCCGAAGTCATGACCGAGGCCACGGACCGTTCAGAAGGTCTTGAGCGGCACTCGTTGTTGACTGACCGCACGACCGTTGCGGCCCTGCTGGTGATGGTGTCCGCGGCGATCTTCGTCTTCATCGCCTTCACGAACCGTCACGACCACAGCACCCACGACCACCCCAGTGCCACCGTGGTCGCCGACCTGAGCGCTTCAGATCCAGAACACGATCACAGCACCCATGACCACTCACAAGACATCGGTTCGACCTTCGTGAGCACCGAGCGCATCAGCCCGCCCACTGCCTGTCGCACGATAATCGGCTGCGACGACGCGGGGCCGAAACCGCAGAGTCCCGGCGACCGGGGCGGCTGGGCGCAGTTCCTGACCCTCGGCGCGGTGGTCGTCGGGCTCGCCTTCATCGCCACAAAGATCATCCGCGCCACCCGCGGCGCCCGGTCATGAGCACCAGGCGACCTCCAACCTGTGGAGAAAAATCCAGGAAACCTCTCCACCCGATGGAGTAAATTCCAGGAAACCTCTCCACCCGATGGACAAAAACCCGGGGAAACGTCCAGATGCCGGGTAAGGTGACATCACTATGCGGTACGGAGAGGTACAGCAGCGGTTGAGCGGGTCCAACCGCTGGTGGAGCGACCCTGACGGCTGGGCGAACAGCGATCCCGACCTGCGCGGAGCCGCTAGCGCTCCCTTCCAATACACCGCACGAGTGCTAGCGGACCTTACTTCCGGCGGTCTCTACACGTTGCGGGGACCGCGCCGGGTCGGCAAGTCTGTCGAGGCGAAGAAGGCCATTGCGTCGCTGCTCCTCGACGGGGTCAACCCTCGACTCGTCGTCTACATGTCGGTCGATGGCTGGCAGGCAGACGACTTGGGGCGGCTCGCGGACGCCGCCACCGCGCTCCAGGGACCGGGACACCGATACTGGTTCATCGACGAGATCACTTCGGTCTCAAACGGATGGCCTCACCGCATCAAATGGCTCCGCGACAATGACCGCCGATTCGGCGCCGATACTGTGGTACTCACCGGGTCGTCTGCGGCCGACCTCGCCAGCGCCATCGGAACACTGCTCGGGCGGAGAGGCGACGCGGCGAGTCCCGATCGGGTACTCCTGCCAATGGGGTTCAGGACGTTCGCGAATCTGCGAGCCGACAGCCGCGACGAGACGCAGCCTCCTGAAGGCATCGGCCCCCTGCAAGTAGCCGACTTGTGTACCGACCGGTTGCGCGAAGCCGTTCACGAGATCGCACCGTGGCTGCATCACTTGGTGATGGCCTGGGAGGCGTACTTGTTGACCGGTGGGTTCCCCCAAGCCGTGGCGGATCACATCAACGCCAACGCCACAGATTCGCCGCTGTCCCGCAGCCTGCTGGACCTCGTCCACCGCGACGCCCTGCATCAGACTGACTGGTCCCGTGTCCAGACCAGCGCGTTCTTGCAGCGGCTCACGGGAGGACTGGGATCGCCGGTGAACAACTCAGCAATCGCCAACGACCTCCGCACCTCGGCCAACACCGTGCAACGGCGGATCACCGCTCTGCAGGAGGCTTTCGTTCTGTGGCCGTGCCACCGATCCCACAATCTGGAGCCGCAACTGCGTGCACAAGAGAAGCTGTACTTCACCGATCCGATCTTCACCAGCCTTCAGCCCGACAGTTCCGCCGACTCTTCTCTGCTGTCTGAGCAACAACTCGGGATTGCGCTGTTGCGGGCACTGGAACGCGAAGAGCCCGGCACTTACCTCGAGTTCGACCGGGTGATGCACCACCGCAACAAGTCGGGGACCGAGATTGACTTCGTGAGCGCTGCCCTCGGCAACTGCGCTATCGAGTCAAAATACGTCGATGCCCGCTGGAAACGAGCCACCCGGACCCTCACAGACTCCCCATGGAGGGGCATCGTCGCGACTCGCTCGGTTCTCGACATGGAGGATCCCGACCTCGTGGCCATCCCCGCCGCCCTTCTGGGTTGGCTCATCGACAACTGAACGAATCCGCGACCACCTCGCGGTGCCTCGAACACTACGACTACAGATGCGAGGTGTGTGGGTTGAGGTTCGAAGAGCGCTACGGCGAATTCGCTCGCGAATACATGCACGTCCACCACAAGACACCGCTGTCGCAGATCGACGATCACCAGAATCACCGGATCATCCCGGAGGCTGACCTCATCGCGGTGTGCCCGAACTGCCACGCAATGCTACATCACCACCCAGACAAGCCCTGCGACATCAAGACACTTCAGCAGTTGATGAAAGACGCTCCCGATAAATCTGACATAAATGATCGGAATTAGGTGCTTTGGGTGACCCAGTCGGTTACGGTGTTCTGAAATCCCGACTGTTTGGGTCAGAATTATCTGGATTGTGCAACCATGACTCCATACCCGGTCAACCTGGAACTCAGCGGCCAACCCGTCCTCGTCGTCGGAGGCGGACCGGTCGCGGCCCGCAAGGCAGCAGGCCTGCGAAGCGCTGATGCTCGCGTGACTGTCGTCTCCCCGACCGCAGTCCGCGAGATCAGCGCTGACCCCGACGTGGTCTGGTTGGCACGCCCTTACCAACGGGGAGAGGTGTCGGCCTACCGCCTCGCCGTCACAGCCACCGACGACCCTGAAGTCAACGCTGCGGTGCGGGCCGACGGCGACAGGGCCAACGTGTTCGTCAACTCCGCCGACGACCCCGCCAACTGCTCGTTCACCCTGCCCGCCGTCGCCCGCCGAGGCGACCTGCAGATCACCGTGTCGACCGGCGGCCGCAGCCCCGGCCTCGCCCGTTGGCTGCGCCGAAGACTCGAGGGTCAACTCGACGAGGGCTACGAAGGGCTCCTGGCGCTGTTGAGCGAGGCCCGTGCCGAGGCACGAGCCAGATTCGGCACATCGGAGATCCCCGGATGGGACGCCGCGCTCGACGACGGACTGCTCGAACTGGTGCAGCAGAACCGAACGACCGAAGCCCGAGAGCGTCTTCGCGACCACCTCGGCCTGACCCCCCAAGGTGCGCGCACATGACCGTTTACCTCGTCGGTGCAGGACCGGGAGACCCCGACCTGCTCACCGTCAAGGCCGCCAGACTGCTTCAGCGCGCTGATGTGGTCGTCTACGACCGGCTGATCGAACCGGCACTACTCAACCTCGCCCCGCCCTGGGCCGAGATGATCGACGTCGGCAAACGCCCCGGAGCACCCGCTGACTCCCAGACCCGGATCAACGATGTGTTGGTCGACCGGGGCCGCCGGTTTGACTGCGTCGTCCGGCTGAAAGGGGGCGACCCCTTCGTGTTCGGACGCGGCGGGGAGGAGGCGCTCGAACTGCGGGCCGCAGGCATCGACGTCGAAGCGGTGCCGGGGATCACTTCTGCAATAGCGGCGCCCGCCGCGGCCGGGATACCGGTCACCATGCGAGGCATCAGCAGCGGCTTCACCGTCGTCACCGGCCACCAGGACCCCAACACCGACCAGTGGCTCGACTGGGACGCCCTCGCCCGCGCTGGCACGACCCTGGTGATCCTGATGGGCGCGTCACGCACCGCGGTGATCTCGCAGCGGCTCATCGCTGCCGGAATGGCTTCCGACACGCCCGTCGCCGTCGTCTACTCGGCTACGACCGACCACGAGAGCGTCACAAGAACCACCCTCGCCGAACTTCCCGACATCGAAGTAACCAACCCGTCCACGCTGGTGATCGGCCCAGTTGCCGCCCAATCCGTGCTCCCGCCCGAGCTGGCGCCCCTCGACCGTCACGAACCAAACCAGAAAGAGATCCTGCGATGACCCTCCTCGAAACGACCAGACTCGAACCGCGGCCAGTCGATCCCGACATCCAAGCCGACATCGACAAGTTCCGCGACGTGCTCGCCAAGCACCAAAGCGGCGAGATCTCAGAGGAAGTGTTCCGCGTCTTCCGGCTGAACAACGGCATCTACGGCCAGAGACAGGGCGGAACCAACCAGATGGTCCGTGTCAAGGTCCCCTACGGGTCGATGGACCCCGAGCAGTTCGAGATGCTGGCGTTCATCGTCGAGCGCTACAGCCGCGGCTGGGCCCATATCACCACCCGACAGAACCTCCAGTTCCACTTCGTGCAGCTCGATCAGATCCCCGACGTGCTCGACCATCTTGCGGCTGTGGGCATGACCACCCGCGAAGCCTGCGGCGACACCGTCCGTAACGTGCAGGGCTGTCATCTCGCCGGTGCCTGCCCGTATGAGAACCTCGACATCACTCCGTGGGCCGAAGCGGCTTATCGCCACTTCGTGCGCAACCCGCTGAGCCAACGACTGCCCCGCAAGTTCAAGATCAACTTCTCGGGCTGCGAGACCGACTGCGGCCAGGCCATGTTCAACGACGCCGGTGTGATAGCCACCACCCGCACCCTCGACGACGGAACAACCGAGGCAGGATTTCGGGTCTTCGTCGCCGGAGGGCTCGGCACCACGCCGTTCCCCGCCCAGGCACTTGAAGAGTTCACCCGCAAGGAGGAACTGCTCCCCACGCTCGAAGCAGTCCTGAGAGTCTTCGATCAGACCGGCAATCGAGACAACAAACTCCGCGCCCGGATGAAATGGGTGGTCGAACAGCTCGGGATCGACGAAGTCCGTCGTCGGGTGCTGGCGATCCGCAAATTCCTACTCGCCTCATCGTCGTATCCGGGCGGTCTGCCCACCGAGGTGCGCGTCGGCGGCGATGCCCCCGCGGGGATCGGCAACGCTGAGAACGTCACGAAAGTCGGGCAGGGAATACCGGTCAGCATCGGCGGCGTGTCGCCTTACGACAAATGGTTCCGTGCCAATGTGGTGCGGGGCATCGCCTCTGGTCAGGTGTCCGCCTACGCCTGGGCGCAACTCGGAGACATCACCGCGCAGCAGTTCCGGGCGATCGCCGCGATCGGCCGTGACTTCGATGCCGACATTCGCCTGACCAACCGTCAGAACCTCATCATCCGAGGACTCGACGAGTCGCAACTGCCCGAGTTGTACCAACGGCTCGATGCCGTTGACATGGCCCGAGCGGGCGCGGAGTTGGTCCGCGACGTGGTGGCCTGCCCCGGTGCCGACACCTGCAACCTCGCCGTCACCCAGAGTCGGGGGCTCGCCAAAGCAATCGGCGATGCCCTCGAGAGCGAGGGACTCGCCGAGGTGGCCGGCCTGCGAATCAACATCAGCGGATGCCCCAACTCCTGTGGGCAGCATCACGCGGCCGACATCGGATTCTTCGGTGCTGAACGGCGGGCCAACGGGCGTTCAGCCCCCGGCTACCAGATGATGCTCGGCGGCTATATCGGGCAGGAACAGGCGCACTTCGGCACCAAGGCCCTGCGTCTCCCCGCCAAGAACGCCGCTGAGGCCGCGGTGCGGGTGGTTCACCGTTTCAACAACGAGCGCACTGTCGGTGAGTCGTTCCGTGCCTGGATCGAACGCTCCGGCGGGGTCTCCAGCATCGCCGCTGGCCTAAAGGACCTCGACCACTTCCCGGCCTATAACGACGACCCGGCGTTCTACACCGACTTCGACGAGGCAGGCCCCTACGAAGCCGTCGTCGGCGATTCGGAGTGCGCCACCTGATTCAAGACACACCAACCGGCCCTGAGTGTGCCGACCGACTCCGAACGCGCCGGCTGATTCGGGGAACACCAGGCGAACCGATCTACGATCACGAGTGCCATGCCGCCCGAGTTCAACACCGATTTCGATCCCCGCTACGGGGAACTGGTTGACGTGTCACCGCTGCTGCGCCGGATCGTCTGCAACAACCCGTCGCACTACACGTTCCACGGTACCGGCACTTACGTGATAGGTCACCGAGACGTTGCCGTAGTCGATCCCGGTCCCCGCGACCCGGCCCATGTTGAGGCACTTATTCGCGCTCTCGGCAATGAGACCGTTCGCGCCATCCTGATCACCCACACTCACGGTGACCACTCGCCCGCCGCTGCCGCGCTGCACGATGCCACCGGCGCGCCGGTGCTCGGTTTCGGCCCGCACCCCGAAGATGCCGTCAGCGAGGAGGACGATGCAGACAACGACTCCGACTCAGACGACGGGACCGAATCCACAACCGACTCCCGACCCGCCACCGACCGCCGACCCACAACCGACCGCCGACCCACAACCGACCGCCGACCCACAACCGACCGCCGACCCACAACCGACCGCCGACCCGCCGCCGGCGAAGACGCGGAAGAGGGCGCAGACAGCAACCGACACGACGCGCACCGGCCCGACGTCGACTTCGACCCCGAGACCCGACTCGCTCACGGCGACACTGTCGACGGGCCGGGTTGGACCGTGCAGGCACTGCACACCCCCGGGCACATCTCCAACCATCTCTGTTTCGCGCTGGCCGAGGAAGGCGCGCTGTTGACCGGCGACCACGTGATGGGTTGGTCAACAACGATCATCCCGCCCCCCGACGGCGACGTCAGCGACTACCTGCGCTCACTGCAGCTGGTACTGGACCGCAACGACGAGGTCCTCTACCCGACCCACGGCGGACCGGTACCCCAGCCGCGCCGCTACGTATCGGCACTGCTCGACCATCGCCTCCAAAGAGAAGCCCAGATCCTGGAGCAACTCGCCGTCGGCCCATCCTCGGCACGCGAGATCGTCGCCGTGCTCTACGCAGACGTCCGCAAGGAACTGCACCGGCCGGCGGCACGCTCCGTCGTCGCCCACCTCGCCAAGCTGCACAAAGAAGGACTGGCCGCCCCCACGATCGACAGCGCCTCAGCCACCTCGTCTGACACAGTCTGGTCCCTCGCCGAGGGCTAACAACCACACCCCGGCCACAACGCGAAGAGCCACTATCGGCCCACAGAAGTGCGAAACCCCGGCCGTTTGCCGAAGCAGGGACGGTTCCGGGGTCTTCCTCAACGATTGTATGTCTGCTGCCACGGTCTCCTGTCCACACTGGGCGTGGCAACGGCTGCCGCGTACCACGCGGACGTGTCTACGAAGACGCTCACCGATGCGCGTTTCGAGCAGTTATCGCCGCGGCCGTGGCTGCCTTGCGATCGACGGCGATGTCGCTGCCGCCGGAGTCCCCGATACCGAAGATGGCAGAGATGTCGGAGTTTGGGCCCGCCTGAGCGAGGTCTTGCTCTACGAGGCGGCGGATGTACTCGGCCATGCTGATACCCAAATCGACAGCCTTACGTTTGGCGAGTGCATGCTGTTCGGACTCAAGATCGATCTGTGTACGCATGATGCTACATCATAAGAGCACTCAGATGACCTGTCACGGTGCCGCGCCGGCGACGCTTGCGGGGTCTAGGGGGCCAGGGGGCGGCCGAAGGGCAGCTCATCTGACCAGGTCGACAGATAGGACTCGGCTGAGTGGCATGCGGCCAGGAAGGGTCCGTCGGGATCAGCCGCGAACTCGCTGCTTACAACGCCGACGGTCTCGCTCACGGCGGCGAGTATCTCGGCCTCAGAGCGGGCCGGATCGCCCCAGAGGGCAACCGCTGAGCCAGCGAGAGCCACGAAATCGGCGGGGACCGCCACACCAGCGCGTCGCAACACGGCAAGGGCCCGAGCGGTGAGGGGGAGGCGCCCGCAAGCGACGACCGCTGCCGCACCCTGGATCTGGGCGGCGACCTCGTGGTTGACCACACCCATCTTCGAACCGACGAAGAACACGTCGGCCCCGGTGGAGAACACCTCCGCGGGGGCACCGACCTCGCCGAACTCGTTCACCATCTCGGCCCCGTGCGCGGCCCAGGCATCGGCTAGGGTCTGCGCGTCGAAACCGGAACTGGAACTGACAGTGCCGGCACTTGTGGCGACAGCGGTGACAGAGGCGCCCCGCTCGACTGCAGCCGCGGCCAACTCCGGCCCGTTGGCGTTGAAGCCCTCGACCGCGACCGCACGGCCCGAAAGATCGCCCAGGCTGTGGTGGGCACACACCGCCGCGGACAGACCCTCGCACCGGTCCACGAAGGTTGGGCCGTCGCCTGACAGGCGAGTCGTGTCACGCGGGTCGTTGCCGCGCAGCGGTGCGAGATCGGCTTCGCTGACCCCCTTGGCAGCGTCGGGCAGATAGGTGCCGTACTCGACCAACTCGGCCGCCTCAGCCACGAACGCGCTGACCGCTTCGCTGCGCTGCGGGCCTTGTGCGCTGATCCCCGCCGAGGCCCCACCGTGGCGCAGGCTGAGAACCGCATAGGTATAGGTCTGGGATCGTGCCAGATCCTTGGCGCCCCCCTGAAGAATCCTGCGAGCCCAGCGGACCGGACCAGTCGAAGTCTCAGCCCCGACAAGGTCTATGGCCACGAAGGCGTCGGTGGAGGTGAACTTGTGGATACGCACGTTCGCAGCGTAGGCGATCAACCCCAGGCGAGTGAACGCCGGTGAGTGAACGCCGCTGGAGTGACCGCCGGAAGTGAACGCCGGTGAGTGAACGCCGGCAACGGACGGTCAGTCGTCGGCGACCTCGATCGCGAACTCGGGACAGTTGTCGACTGCCAGCATCGCCTTCTCCTCGAGGTCCTTCGGAATCTCCCCGTCGATCCGCAGGACGGCATAGCCCTCATCATCGGTGTCAAACAGCTCCGGGGCGAGCATGTAGCAGCGATTGTGGCCCTGACACGCATCGCTGTCCAAGTTGATTCTCATCCCAGCATCCTATATCAGCCCTCGGCGACAAGTCTCGTCAGGGTCAACTCTGGCTGGTCCGCCTCTAGTCGCGCCAGCCAGTAGGGGCTCTCGAACAGGGCCAGAAGTTCACCGTCTGCCCGGTTCGCCACAGTCACACCGCTCATTCGGCGAAGCTTGAGGGCCGACGGTTCATCGGTGATCCGCGCGGTGGTCCAAGAGCAGGGATTCAACTCGACCGGTGCACCGAACTCGTTGTTGAGGCGATGAGTCGCGACCTCGAACTGCAACGGACCAACCGCGGCGAGGATCGGCGCCTGATCGCCAACTTCGGGTTCCCGCAGGACTTGAACCACCCCCTCCTCGTCGAGTTGGCTGATGCCTCGGCGGAATTGTTTGGTTTTGGAAGTGTCGAGCGTGCGTGCCACCCGAAAATGCGACGGCGCGAATGCCGGCATGTCAGGCCAGCGAACCGGAGAGTCAACGTAGACCGCATCGCCGACCCGAAACTCGTTGGCGTTGACCAGGCCGACCACGTCACCCGGGTATGCCTCCTCGACAGTCTCGCGGTCACGCCCGGTCACCGACTGGGCGTACTTTGTGGCGAAAGGCTTGCCGGTCGGACCATGTGTGACGACCATGCCCCGTTCGAATCTCCCTGAGCAGACCCGCATGAAGGCCATTCGGTCGCGATGGTTGCGATCAGTGTTGGCCTGCACCTTGAACACGATCGCTGAGAACGGATCAGCAAGGGCACGAGGCTCGCCGGCCTTGTCGTGACGCGGAGTCGGCGACGGAACCAGGTCGACCATCGCGTCAAGCAGCAGCCTGACCCCGAAGTTGGTGAGCGCCGACCCGAAGAAGACGGGCGACAACTCCCCCGACTCGAACAGCTTCGAGTCGAATCCGCGGCCGACCGAGTCAAGGAGTTCGACACCGTCGCGCGCCTCGGTCCAGAGATCGCCTTCCTCCTGGGCTGCCCGGTCAGCTTCAACGAGTTCTTCTGGAGCTTCGGTCGCCCCTCTGGCCGTGCGGGTGAAACGCAGGAAACTGCCGCCGCGACGGTCGATCAAACCCCGGAACCGGTCGCCGTCGCCGACCGGCCAGGTGATCGGCACCGGTTCGAGGATCAACTGCTCCTCGATCTCATCAAGCAGCCCGAGCGGGTCGCGACTCGGACGGTCCCACTTGTTGATGAAAGTGACGATCGGGATCTCCCGGTCGCGGCAGACCTCAAACAGCTTGCGGGTCTGGTTCTCGATGCCCTTGGAACCGTCGAGCACCATGACGGCGGCGTCGGTGGCGGCCAGCACCCGGTAGGTGTCCTCTGAGAAATCGCGGTGTCCGGGGGTGTCGAGCAGGTTGAGGACACAGTCCCGGTACGGGAACTGCAGCACGGTCGAACTGATCGAGATGCCGCGCTGCTGCTCGATCTCCATCCAGTCCGAGGTCGTGGAACGGCCCGTGCCCTTCGCTCTGACTGCGCCGGCGCCTGAGGTCAGGGCACCCCCGTACAGCAGAAACTTCTCTGTGAGCGTGGTCTTGCCCGCGTCGGGGTGCGAGATGATGGCGAACGTCCTGCGGCGCTGCGCTTCGGTCTCAAGATCAGCCACCGTCACAGGCTAAGACCGGTATTTCCGATGTGGTCTGATCTGTGCTGCGTTTGCTCGGGGTGTCTGCTTGGGGGCCTCTGCTCCGGGGGTGGGGGTGCCTGCTCGGGTCTGGTTGGTTGTGCAGGCGGACTCGGCGCAGTGGTCGGACGTGTCTGCTCGGGGGTGTCTGCTCGGGGGTGTCTGCTCGGGGGTGTCTGTGTGGGTCTGGTTGGTTGTGCGGGCGGACTCGGCGCAGTGGTCGGGAACGTCTGCTCGGGGTCGGGGGTTGGCGGTCTCGGTGGGCGGCGGCGGTGTTTGTTGTTGGTGGGTGTGCCAGTGCTATGCTGCGGCGATGCGTACTCTTCTGAATGTCTGTTTCCGCCTGTCCCTCCGTCGAGACTCACCTAACCCCCCCCCCCCCCCCCC
>Ga0209022_1001285_pt1 | contig 26656 bp, 26 predicted proteins | sample PinacodermPK_FD_187300 | JGI IMG/M metagenome (GOLD analysis project Ga0209022, IMG submission 187300) | Host-associated microbial community of the marine sponge Aplysina aerophoba from Gulf of Piran - sponge pinacoderm, lysed by proteinase... | ecosystem: Host-associated > Porifera > Sponge >...
GGCGGCGAAGGCGAGCTGCAGACCAAGATGGGCCTCGAGCCCGACGCGTTCTACCAGGTGGTCCGCCAGGTCGGGAACTACGACGAGATCTACACGCGCAACCTCGAACCGGTCGGTTTGCGGCGGGCCGGCACGCCCAATGCGCGCTGGACCGAAGGCGGGCTGATCTACGCGCCACCGGCGCGCTGAACGGCCATCGACACGATCACCACGTCGGCCGCAGGTGCGGGAGCCGTCTAGTCCGACGAGTCGTCGGCGATGGTGGGCGTGGGCGTGGCCGGGGTCCATTGGAGGGCACGCTCCACGAAAATATCGGGGTCTTGGCGCCACTGCGAATAACCGATTCGTCTGCCGTCGGTGAGATAGTCGATCTTGGCGTTCAGGCAATCCAGCAGGTCGGTGTCGCCGGCTCGGAGAGTCCAGCCGCCCCACTCCACCAAGTCGTCGAGCGCTGCGACGGCCAGCACCCCACCTCCGCCGTAGCTGTCCGCCGTCTGGGTGTTGCTGATCATGTCGTGCATGACTGCGTCGATGTCTCTGGATGCGAGCGCGTCAGGGGCGCTGACGCCGCCGAAGTCGTAATGAACGGCGGGCTGATCCGACGAAGGCGGCTCGAGCCGTGTCCGATGTTCGACGGCCTCGCTGTCGCCGGCGGCGGTGATGCGATAGGCGTCGGTTCCGTCTGCGGTGACGACGCCGTCGGGGGTGTGAATGCGGGTGCCGGCCGCGAGAATCCCGCTCGCATCGGTGATCTGCGTCAGTTCCAGCAGCCGTTGCTCGTTGGTGGTGTCACGGAACGATCCCACGCGGGTGCCGCCGTTGAGACCGGAGAAGTCGGCGAATTGCTCGGTCTCGCCAGCGCGCACCAGCAGGGACTGCCGGTAGGAGATGTGGCCGTTGGTGAACGCCACCACCTCGTCTCCGGCTTCGTTTCGTGTGCGCGATTCCAGAATGGACATGCCGCCGCCTGCGATGTCCGCGGCGCCCGAAGCAGGCAGGAGCCAGATGTCGGACCATTCCGAGACCGGGATCCGCTCGAACCGCAGACCCGCGCCGTCCATGGCCTCCAATGCGGTGAGCAGGTCCGCGGAGTAGCCGGCGTGGACTTCGCTCTCGCCGCCGGGAGAGTCGTCGTTGTCGCTGTAGCTGATAGGAGCGAAACCCGTGTAGAAGGCGAAATCCAGAGTGTCGCCCGGAGCGCACCCGACGGTCTCGGTGCCAGAGGCCGCAGTCTCGGCATCCGTCGTCGAAGGCGGCACACCGCTCGCCGCTGTTGCTGCGGGCGCGTCCGAATCATCCGACGAGGCCGGCGTGCCGCTTGGGGCGCAGGCTGCCGCCAACAGCGCAACGACGGCGAGCACGCCAACGAGGCGAACAACAGCCGCCAGATGCTGTCGGTACGGTCCTGCGGCGCTGCTTTCGTCTCGCTCAGTCACGCCTGTGTTCGCCTGCACCGCCGCAGAGTACAGCCCGGGTGCGGGGCAGCTTGTGGTGATGGGGTGGCGGCGGCCATGAGATCCTGCCCAGCCTCCGTCCGATTGCACTTCGTCAAAGACGAGGTCCTGGCGCTGTGATGCTGCCCCGCGATATCCGCGGGCGCGATCTGCAACGTGCGCTCACTGCGCTCGGCTACTGAGTCTCACGTCGACGCCGCTCTCATGTCCGGGTCACGACACAGATCAATGGGGAACATCACGAAGTGATTCCCGATCACAACCCCATCAAGATCAAGACCCTGTCGAGCATTCTCAAGAGCGTCGCCGCTCATCACGGACTGACAGTTGATGAGCTATTGGAGGTCCTCAACCTCTGATCAGCTCGGGCCATCGACCTTTGGCGCAGCGCCGACTCGTTCCCGGACGGCGTTGACGATCTGATTCTCGTGGTAAGTGTCGATGTCGAGCGTCATCGTGGCGGTCGCGGCGCCATCAGCCATTTCGAAGGCCGCTCGCCCGTCCCAAGTCGGTCATGGGGTCAAGGTGCTGATGGCAGGGAGGCCCACGGCGCTCAGATGTAGTCGGCGTCGCCGGTTTCCCAGGACTCGGCGCGGCGACGCCGGCCACCAGTGGACCTGCGGTAGGACTCAGGGCCGTCGTCGTCCCATTCGTCCTCCATATCCCATTTGTCGTCGTCCCAGTCCTCGTCGAATTCGTCGTAATCGTCGTCGTCCAGCCACTCGTCGTCGTCCCAGCCGTCGCTTCTCGGAGGTGCGGTCTGAGCGCCGTCCGGTCTGCGCTGCGGTCTCGGCCTGCGCCGCCGATTGCCAGCCGGTTGGCCGGCGGGCCGAGTCGCAGACCGTCCGCGCGTGCCTCGACGGAGCGCGAGGGCGACGATCCCGCCGATGATCACCAGCGCGCCGATGGCCGCGCCGGCAAAGACCATGAACGTTCCAGCCGCGATTGCCGTAACGGGAAGAGCGGCGCCTCCCAGAATGCCGCCCGCCTGCCCGAACTGCCGCTCCGCAGAGCTGCGCTCATCGGCACCGCGCCGGCGGCCCGCAACGGCCTCGCCATCCGATGACCACGATTGGGGCGCAACGGCTCCGACCGCTTCTGCGGCGGCCCACCAGTCCAGCTTCCAACGTCGCAACTCAGCGAGGTCAACGACATGGCACGGCTTGTGCTGGCTGTCGATCATCCGCTGCAGGTGCGCACTGAGCCCCGTTGCTGTGTGGATCAGCATGCGAGCCCGGAACGTCGCCGAACCGGACTTCGCCAAGAACGAATCGACATCCCGGCTCGAGACACGCCGACCGTCGCTGTGACACTCGCACCGGATCGCTATGGCATCGCCGCCGGAGGCGCTGCTGCGCTGTGCAACGAGGTCGATGCCGCCGGCGGGACCTTCGCGACCTGCCCATTCGTCCCACACATCGACGCGGTCGAACGCCCTGTTGCCCTCGTCGTCGCGCAGTGCGCGCAGCACGCCTTTGCACAACTGCTCGAATCTCGTGCCGAGATCAGTGCTGTCGCTCGCCTGGCGACGCATCTCGTCGAGCACATCGTCGATCTGCGAGTCGTCCGATTCCCGCCGTGCCTGATCGAACACCCTTGCAGTATCGCGTCGATCAGCCGAGCACGATCACTGGGGTGCCGACCGACGTCCACCCGTACAGCTGAGCCGCATCGTCATCGTCGGTGGTGAATCGCACCATGTGCTCCATGGTGACCAGCCAGTTGTACGAGATCGCGTCCTCGGACTTCGAGGTGACCGCATAGCGGCCCGGCACCGGCGACGTCGCATGCCCGCTGACCGGATAGTTGTCGACTGCATGGCCGGTGCCCTCGTGGGCGAACGCTGCCGGCACATATTTCCCCCTGGGCTGTGTCAGGATCTGTCAGGGAGCGCCTGATTTGCTGGCGCGGCAAGGATTCACGATGCGCACCGCGCTCGTATTCATCGCCGGTGCGGCCATGCTCGCGGCTGCTTGCGCTGACGACGACCCCGCAGCCTCGCCGGCAGTTGGCTCAGGCGCCGATGCGCCCGCGATCGTCCTCAGCGAGGACGAGATCCAGCTGACCGGCGGTCTGTACCGATTCGACGACTGTGACGTGCTGCTCGAACACTTGCACCAGGAGTACGCGGCCCGGGTGGGACCGTGGGGCTTCGACGATGGCGGTCGCGGCAGACCGGAGTTCGATGAGGAAATGGCCGACGAAGACACGGCAATGGACGATTCGGGTGCCAGTTTCGATGACGATGCGTCATTGCAGAGCCCCGGGCCTGTTGAGGGTGTGGACTTCTCGGGTACCAACGTCCAGGAGCGAGACGTCGATGAGGCCGACATCGTCAAGACCGACGGTCGGCGGGTCTTCGCGCTGTCGGAGGGCCGGCTGGTGGTGGTCGACGTTCGACAGCGGCGTGTCACCGGTTCGGTGCAAGTCGTCGAAGGACGGTCGTCTGAGATGTTCCTCCACGGCGACAGCCTGCTGCTGATCGCACGTGTCCACGAATCAACCGATCAGGGCGAGCACGGCACCCAAACGGTGCTCCAGCGCATCGAGGTGAGAGACGGTCGCCCGTCTGTGACAGCGACGTTGCGCGCTCAAGGCGAATACCTGAGCGCCCGCAGTGTCGGCGGCATCGCTCGGGTGGTCATGGGTCATGACCCGCGGCGCAACTTCGCGTTCGTGTACCCGCGAAGCGAGGCCGGCGAGGACGCCGCCCAGCGGGCCAATCGCGACGCCGTTTTGGCGTCCACGCTGGACGACTGGCTGCCCCGTTACACGCTCGGCGACCGACATCCGTCGTCGGGGGACCGGCTCACCGGTTGCGCCGATGTGCATGCGCCCACGGTGTTCTCTGGCTTCGGCGTCACCACGGTGATGAGTGTCGCGATCGACGGCGATCTGGATCCGTCATCGTCGACGGCGGTGACAGCGCCCGGCGACACGATCTACGCCTCGACGGACTCGTTGTACGTGGCGACGACCCGCTGGCTCGACGCGGAGCAGTACGACGGCGACGACGCAGCCTGGCGACGCGCTTGGAAGGACCGCCGAACCAGCGTGCACCGCTTCAGCCTTGACGGCTCGGGCAGCGCCGCCTACGAGGCCTCAGGCGATGTGCTGGGCACTGTCCACAATCAGTTCTCGCTCTCGGAGCACGACGGCCGGCTGCGGCTGGTGACCACAGTCGGGGACTCGTGGGACGATAAGTCGGAATCGCATGTGCGGGTGCTGGAGCAACGCGACGACCGGCTGGTCGAGATCGGCAGCGTCGGCGGCATCGGGCGGGGCGAGGACGTGCAGTCAGTGCGTTTCGTGGGCGACATCGCCTATGTGGTGACGTTCCGCCAGATCGATCCCTTCTACATCATCGATCTGTCCGATCCTGCCGATCCGCAGGTGACCGGCGAGCTGAAGATCCCCGGCTTCTCGAGCTACCTGCACCCTCTCGGCGATGATCTCGTGCTCGGCGTGGGATCAGACGCCGATGCCGCAGGCGTCGTCAGCGGTTCGAAGGTGTCGCTGTTCGACGTCAGCGACACGGCCGCACCGCGCGAGATCGACGTGTGGACCATCACCGGCGCTTGGAACGACATCGGCTGGGATCATCGCGGCTTCCTGTGGTGGGCGCCAGAGCAGCTTGCGGTCATTCCGATGACGGCATGGCGACAGTTCTCCGGCGCCGTGGTGCTGAAGGTGCAGGACCGGTCGATTCGTGAGCATGGCCGCATCGAGCACGCAGATGACGACACAGCATCAGGCTCGACGGACTGTCGGCACCTGACCGCTGCGGACCTGCCGAGCGACGACTACGACGACTTCGCCACTGAGCTGGAGTACCTCGTCATGGAGGGCGCCGGGTTCGCATGCGATCCGGACGAGTCCACCCCGGCCGGCCTCTACTGCGCCAACGAGTCGGCCTTGGATCGCGAGGCGCGCGATCTCGAGCTGCTGGACGACGGCGAATCAGTGTGGGTGTGCTGGGAGAACGCCGAGCCGCAGGTCATCTATCGCAGCATCGTCATCGGCAGCGAACTCTGGACACTGGGCGCCAAGGGTGTCGATTTCAACCCAAGACGGCACAACAGCCTCGAAGTCCACGACCTGACCAGCCTCGCACGCCTCGCGAGCGTCGATCCATAGCAGCCGACCCGCACGTCTCTCTGGGTCGACGCGCCCGGCCCGGGCGGCTGCAACGGAGGCTTCACCCAATCAGCGCGCAGTGATGAACGAGCGATATTCGGGGAGGGCTAGCATCGATTCGATCCACGGGGAGGGCCGGCGCTCAGATGAGCCGAACCGGCGAGGAATTCCGTCAGGAGCTGCGTCAAGCCTTGGAAGACGCGGGCTTGGCAGAGCAGATCACGTTGCTGCCGTGGGTGTCCCGGGCCATTGTTTCTTGCTCAGTTCTAGGTTGGTCTGATGCAAGGAGTGTTTGATGCCGAAGCCGCCTGGGAAGAGTCCGGAGCGAAAGCTGCAGGTTGTGCTGTCTGTGTTGCGCGGGGAGATGTCTGCTGCTGACGCAAGGCCGAGCGCTATGCGGTCGTGCTTGCGTGTTGCAGTGCTGCGAGGAATTCGAGCAGCTCGGCGTTGAGCTCGTCGGCGGCTTCCTGCTGGACCCAGTGACCGATGCCGTCGAGGATCACTGACTTGTGCATGTTGGGCATGGTTTCGGGAAACTTGGCGATGGAGCCGGCGCCCCACACCGTCGGGCCGTCCACCTCGCCGCCGACGAACAGGCTCGGCTGGGTGATGGCTGCGCCGTCGAAGGCGGCCATGTCCTCCCAGTCGCGGTCCACGTTGCGGTAGCGGTTCAGCCCGCCGGACATGCCGGTGCGCGTGAATTCCGAGGCGTAGTGGCCGAAGTCAGACTCAGTCATCCAGTGGGGCCAGCTGTCGGATTCGGGCCAGATGAAGTTGTCCGAGAGCTTGCCGCCGGGCACCACGCCGAAACCCCCGCCTGATGAGTCGCCCGATGCCGCCCGGGCCCGCACGCCGTCGCCCGAGGCGGCGTAGTACATGCCCAGCAGCCAGTGGGGCAGGTCGACTTCCATCTCGGCCTCAGCACGGCCCGGCTCCTGGAAGTACTCGATGTAGAACTCCTTGTCGCCGCCCATCATCCGGAACGCCGCGCTCGGCCTGAAGTCGCTGCGGGCGTTGTAGGGCACGCTGACCAGTGCCAGCGCGGTGAAGACGTCGGGCCGCAGCAGTGCCGAGCTCCAGGCGATGGGTGCGCCCCAGTCGTGCCCGACGATCACGGCTGAGTCTTCGCCAAGCGCCCGCACGACGCCGACGTTGTCGGCGACATGGCGCACCATGCGGTAGTCGTCCACCGCCGCAGGCGCGGAGGAGCGGCCGTAGCCGCGCACGTCGATCGCCACCGCCCGGTAGCCGGCGGCGGCCACCGCGGGGAGCTGGTTGCGCCACGAGTACCACGACTCGGGGAAGCCGTGGACGAACAGCACCATCGGCCCTTCGCCCAGCTCGGCCACATGGATCCGGGTGCCCAGTGCATCCACATCGTGGTGCTTGACACCCGACAGGTCGAGGGTGGTCGTGCCGTTCGATTCGCTCATGGCCGACATTCTGGCTCCCACGCTGCGATTTCGCTTCGTCCTCCGAAAAAAGGTTCAGTGAAAAATATTGAAAATTACTAGAACATAGTGTTATGGAATTCGCACCGCCCATGAACGAACACGACATTATTGGTCAGAATTCTGACCTAAAATGGCCAGCTATGGCCGAAGTCTTTCCGTTTTCCGAGGCAAAGGCCCGGTTGTCAGAATTGGCAGACCGGATCGAGAAACAGCACGAACGCATTGTGGTGACCCGACATGGTCGACCGTCGTTCGTGCTCATGAGCCCGGACGAACTGGAATCGCTCGAAGAGACGCTGGACATTCTCGGAGACGAAGAACTCATGGCGTCATTGCGGTTGTCCCAGCAAGAGGCTGCCGAGGGCAAGCTGATCCCGCTGGAAGAGATCGTCTAGGTCGACCCGATTCGAATCGGTGTATGCCGTCAAGTTCACCGCTGCCAGCAGACGGCACCTCGACCGCCTGCCCGAAGGTGTGCGCGCTGCCGCATTGGCGACCATTCGCGGACCCGTCAGCGAGAATCCGTTCCGGGCTGGAAAGCCTCTTGGTGGGATTCTGAGTGGTTACCGGTCCGCTCGTCGCGGGGACTACCGCATCGTCTACGAAGTGGATGAAGACGACGAGATCGTCGTCATCCACCGAGTCCAACACCGCCGCGACGTCTACCGCCTCGCCTAAATCGCATCCCACGGAACCGGCAGAACCACAGCACGCCGGTGAAGGTGTTTCCGGCCGCTTCTTTCGCAGCCTTCGCAAACTTCTGGGATCGGGGTTGATGAGGTTGCTTGCAAAATGCTGGTAATGCAGGCAGAATGCTGGCATGGCCGTGCAGATCACCATCCGAAACGTGCCGGACGATGTACGCGACGAGATTGCTGCTCAGGCTGCGGAGCGGCGTCAGTCGATGCAGGAGTACTTGCGGGGGGAGTTAGAGCGCCTCGCCGCGAGACCGTCGGTGGAGTCGTGGCTCGCTGAGACCAGGCGCCGAGTCGAAGCTGCAGGCACCGAGGTATCGGCTGAGGAGATTCTTGCTGCGCGTGATGCCGACCGCCGATGACAGCGGTCATCGACTCGTCGGTGCTGGTCACGGTGCTCACGGACGCCGGTAGCGTCGGCCGCTGGGCGACGGCTCAACTCACACAGACTCCATTGGCGGCACCCTCAATGGTGATGGCCGAGGTTGCGAACGTCCTGCGACGCCTCGAGAGCGGTCCGAAGCTCTCGCGGTCCGAAGCGACGGTGTCGCTTCGAAGCCTTCGCCGGCTCGATATCGAGCTCTACCCGTTTGCCCCGCTTGCGGATCGGGTCTGGGAGCTTCGTTTCAATCTCACTGCCTACGACGCGTGGTACGTCGCGCTGGCCGAATCGCTTGGCTGGCCGCTGGTCACACTTGATCGCAAGATGGCCGGTGCCAGCGGTACGCGTTGCGAGTTCCGGGTTCCGCCGCGCCACGAACAGACTGAGTGATGTCCGCAGCAGGACAGTGCGGTGTCTGACCGGCAAGGATGGGTGGCATGAGTTTGTTGTCGTTTGAGCTGCCGTCGTTGGAGACGATCGAGCTGGTGCCTGATGGGGAGACGCTGCGGGTCTGGCTGAATCGGCCGGAGTCGCGCAATGCGCACAACCAGCTGATGATCCGCGAGGTGGGGGACCTGTTCCAGGCTCTGAACGGGCAGACGCAGTACCGGGTGGTGGTGCTCGGCGGGCGGGGGAAGTCGTTTTGTGCCGGCGCTGACCGCAAGGAGCAGCCGCCTGCCGCGGCGAACGACCGCGAGGCTCGCTACATCAACCAGCTCGGGCGGCGTGCAGCACGGGCCATCGAGGACTGCGAGGCCGTCACGATCGCACGGGTGCATGGCCACGCCATCGGAGGCGGGTGCTGCTTCGCCACCAGTTGCGACTTCCGCATCAGTGAGGCCAGCGCGCTCTGGTACGTGCCCGAGGTGGAACTGGGTGTGCCGTTGCCATGGGGTGCCACACCCCGGCTGATTGCCGAGATGGGCATGTCGCGCGCCCGCCAGTTCGTGATGACCAGCGAGCGCATCGACGGGCGCAAGGCTGCAGAGTGGGCGCTGGCACACGAAGTGTGCGATGGCGAAGGCGAACTCGACGCCGCCGTAGAACGCTGGGTGGCCCGCCTGCTTGATCTGCCGGCGCTGTCAGTACAGATGGCCAAACACCAGCTGCGCGGCTACGCCCAAATCACCCGGCTCGGCGACCTGTCCGAGTTCGACGGCGACGCCTCGGCCCGATCGATCACCAGCGAGGACGCCCAGGCCCGCTTCGGCTCCTTCTAGCTGCGGGCGTCGAACTCGTCGCAGCGCTAGCTGCGAGCATCGATCTTGTTAAAGGCCGTCTTCATCGCTTGGTAGCCCTCCACGGCACGGGGGATGCCGCCGTAGATGGTCATCTGCACCATGATCTCTTCGATCTCAGTGCGCGTCAGGCCGTGGTTGAGGCCAGCCGGCACATGGAACGCCAGCTCGTCGGTTCGGCTCAGCACGGTCAGGATCGATATGACGACGATGCTGCGATCGCGCCGCGACAGTTCCTCTCGCGACCAGAGGTCTCCGAACGCCCAGTGATAGGCCATGCGTCCGACTTCGCCGAGATGTTCCACGAGACGCGCCATGTCTTGGGTGGGATCGGTTGATGCGCGGCCTGCCGTGAGGGTGCCGCGCACCTCCCCAGCGCGCCGCTCCCGCTCGTCGTCGTCGAGTTCAGCGGCGCCCGAACGCTCTGACAGCCGCTCAACCCCGTCGCGCGTCCGGAACCGGTCGTCGACCACTCGCGACGCTGCCATGGCCATCGGGAAGCCCGCGTAGGCGGCCACCTGGATCAGGATCTCCTCGATCTCGGTGCGCGTCAGCCCGTGGTTCAACCCGACGTCGGTGTGCAGCGAGAGTTCCTCGCTCGAGCCGATCGTGGCAAGAACGGTGATGACGATGAGGCTGCGGTCGCGGCGCGACAGCTCGTCCCGAGACCACACGTCGCCCATGACGATGTCGAAGGCAAACGTGCCCAAGGCGCCGTGACGTTTGGCCATCGCCCGCTGAGCTCGCTCCGCGTCGAACTCGCCGTTGGTGAAGCGCTCGAACACCTCGAGTGCGGCAGCGCGCCGTTCGGCGTGCGTGCGTGATCCCGTCGTCGACATAGTCATCTCCTTGTGCCAGATAGTCAGATCATCCATGTACCAGCGCAGGTCATCATCGCCGCGATCGCGCTGGTCATGCCCGGCTTGCAGGCGTGGCGCAATTGGCCCGCCGTTCGAAACGGACCCGAGACGGGGCTACAGCTCGCCGGGCTCTCTGCCGGGCAGGTACGTGACTGGCAGTCGTGTGAGGCGGCGCACCCGCGACGGCAGGTCGGCTCCCACCAGCCGCGACGCCCCGGCGGGCAGAGTCGACAAGATGATGCCGTCGAAGCTGGCACGCGACAGCACCGCCTGGATGGCCCGCAGCGGATCAGGGTCACCGAGCTCGCCGCTTGCCGCGTATGACGCCGCCGCGATCTTCGCGAGCTGTGCGTCGAGCCGCTTTTGAGCCTGCTCCATGCCCAGCGTGTCAGGCCCCAAGTAGTCCGCAGCCGGCACATGCTCAGAGGGGATTCCTGTCACCGGATCGGCTGCCAGCATCGACAGTCGCCGGGCCCGGGCGTAACTCTTCGAATGGGTCATCGGCACCAGCAGGTGGAATTCACACGGGCCGTGGGAGTTCAGCCGGTCAATCTCGGCGACGACCTCACCGGTGCCCAAGGTCTGGTTCGCGACGATGAGCCAACGCGTGACTTCCACATCGGGTGCGCCCGGAGTCAGGCCAGGCCGCATCCGGTCGACGCGGAACGCCACACGCAGCTTGATGCGGTAGAGGGCGATCTCGCCCTCCACAATCATCACGTCGCGCTCCTCGACGTGCGCCACTGACAAGTCCCGGATCGTCTTGGTCGCTTCAGCAACACCTCGACGTGCCGCGTCCTCCCAAGAAATCCGGCTTGCCGCGACCAGCACGATGACTTTCTCGACAGCGTTGCGGTTGCGCTGAGGTGATTCGTTCAAGATCTGGACCTGTTCGGTGTGCGGTTCGTTCCTGCGAGCGGGAAGCGATGTGCTCCGGTGGGGCAGACTGTAGGGCACACCGCGTTCGTGCGGCACACTGCGCCCCGGCGGGCGAGCAGAATCGGCAGTGGCGTCCTGTGGCGCCGGACTCGACGGCCCAGCAATGGGTCGGGACGGAATGTCGGACCCCAAGGAGAAACCAATGAGCAGCGTCTACAACGTGATTGAGCTGATCGGTACGAGCGACGAGTCATGGGAGAAAGCGACGCAGAATGCGATCACCGAAGCCTCCAAGACCCTGCGAGATCTCCGGGTCGCCGAGGTGGTCGAGCAGGACGTGGTGATCGAGGCGGGCGCGATTTCAGCCTTTCGCACCAAGGTCCGGCTGTCGTTCAAGCACGAGTCGCCTTGAGCCGCACGGGTTTGCCCACGTCCGGCCAACAGCGCAGCCATAGCGGCGCGCGCGGTTCGGGCGCGACCACGGGTCGCGTTGTCCGACGCTGCGCGCTTCGATGATCGCGCGCGGTCTCGACGGCATCTGTGTCGTCGAGCTGGGACAGATGGTGGCGGCTCCGTGGACGGCCAAGCTGCTTGCCGACCTCGGCGCTGACGTCATCAAGGTCGAGCCACCGCAGGGCGACGCCGCACGCCGCCGTGGTCCATACCCTCCGGGCACGACAGAGCGGGATGAGTCAGACCCCGACCAGATGGGCGGCCTGTTCGCTGCCATCAACACCAACAAGCGCAGCGTCGAGGCCGATCTCGACGATCCCGTCGGCCGCTCCACGTTGCACGAATTGCTCGCCGAAGCGGACCTGTTCGTGCATGACCTTGTACCCCGGTTCGCGACAGAGCACGGCTTGGTGGCTGGGTCGCTGCGGGCGCAGCATCCGTCGCTGGTGACGATGTCGATCACGCCATTCGGGCAGACCGGTCCGTACGCGAATTGGCGAGCCGCCGAGCTGCAGGTCGTTCACGGCGGCGGCTGGGGCTGGCTCACCCCCGGCTGCGTGGGGGACCCGGAGCTGCCCCCGCTGAAGCCCCACGGCCACCAAGCCGCGTTCCAGTCCGGCTTCGCTGCAGCGTGCGCGTCGCTCGCTGCGGTCGACCGGGCACAGCGCACCGGTCACGGCGAGCACATCGATTTCGCCCAGATGTCCTACGTGGTCGGGATGCTGGAAGCGGCGTTCATCAGCTGGTCCTACCGGGGCGAGAACCCCAGCCGTTTGGGTGCTCGCATCCTCAACCCGTGGGGGATCTTCCCGACCAGCGACGGGCACATCTTCCTGGTGTGCGTCGAAGCCGACCAGTGGGAACGCCTGAAGGATTTCATGGGCCGGCCGGAGTGGGCCGACATGGACATCTTCGCCACGCTCGAGGGCCGATTCGAGAACGAGGATCTGCTGCGGATGTGGCTCGGCGAGTGGATCGCCGCCCAGCCGGTGATGGAGCTGTTCCATCGGGGTCAGGCAGAGCGCCTGGCATTCGCGCCGGTGAACACCGTCGCGCAGATGGCTGCCGACGAACATCTGGCTGCCCGCGATTTCCTCGTCACCTACGACCAGCCGGGACTGGGCGACATCACCGTGCCCGGCGCGCCGTCACGGCTCACGAATTCATGGTGGTCCATCCGTCGACCGGCGCCCGCTCTGGGCGAGCACAACGGCGCGGGCTTCGAGGGTGCGGCAACATCAGCACAGGCGAGGCCAGCCACCGCAGCGCCCTCGGTGACGCCGTCAGATCGCCCGCTCGACGGCGTCACGGTGGCCGATTTCACTTGGGTCTGGGCGGGGCCGTACTGCACGCTGCACCTGGCGCACCTCGGCGCGACCGTGATCAAGGTGGAGTCGACGGCCCGACCCGACCTGGGCCGCCGCCTGCCGACACAATCGGGCCGCCACAACCCGACGCTCGACACCAACGGCTACTTCAACCAGTACGGCCAGGGCAAGCAGAGCATCAGCATCGATCTGGGCACATCGCAGGGCCGAGCGTTGGCGAAGCGGTTGGCACTGTCGTGCGACCTGGTGGTGTCCAACTACGCCACCGGCGTCATGGACGAGTGGGGTCTCGGCTACGAGGCGCTGGCCGCGGAGCGTCCCGACGTGATCGTGGGCGCCATCAGCGGATACGGCCAGCACGGGCCCTACCGCTCCTATATGGGTTATGGACCCACCACTGGGCCGCTGTCTGGCTTGGCGTCGATGACCGGCTACCCCGGTGCGGATGCAGACGAGCTCGGCGTGTCGCTCGGCGACCCCGCAGCGGGGATCGCCACGGCTTACGCGCTGGTCGCCGCGCTGGTGGCGCGCCGACGCACTGGCGAGGGCCAGTTCATCGACACGTCCATGTGGGAGGCCACCACGGCGTGCACCGCCGAGGGCTGGATGGAATGGGTGCTGAGCGGCACCCAACCCGCTCCGACGGGCAACCTCGACCCCCTGTGGTCACCCCACAACCTGTACCGCTGCGCCGGCAACGACGACTGGGTTGCCATCTGCTGCGTTGACGAGCCCGAGTGGGCGGCGCTGGCGAGGATCACCGGCATCGACCCCGCCGATGAGCGGTTTGCTACGGCCGCCGATCGCAAGGCCAACGAGACCGAGCTGGACAAGCTCCTCGGTGCGTGGACCCGCGAGCGCGACCAGTGGGATGTCACCGAGCTATTGCAGGCGGCCGGTGTGCCCGCATTCCCTTCGCTCAGCTCCCGCTCGCTCGAAGCGAACCCGCACTTGGCAGATCGCGGGCTGATCGAGCGCCTGGATCACCCCGTGGTGGGCCAGATGAGCCACGTCGGCATCCCATGGCTCCTGACCGACGGCTCCAACGGCGTGCGAACGCCGGCTCCCACGCTGGGCCAGCACACACACCAAGTGCTCACCGAGGTGCTGGGACTCAGCGGAGACGAGATCGCAACGCTCGAGCAAGCCGGCGCCCTGCGCTGAGTGTCAGCATCGCCGCCGGGCCGCGGACTGCCCACCCTGCAGTTGGTGACGCTATTGAGCAGAATTGCTCAATAGCGTTCTGAGACTTGGTGCCGGTTGACAATTGCGCAGAGCCTCGATGATGACCTGACAGTTGGTTACGCTATTGAGCAAAGTTGCACAGTAACGTAGCCGACTGATATTGTGCCTATGTGGCCGACTATCGACGACTTCAGGTTGCGACGATCGTAGAACGGCTCAACGAGCCTCCTGAGCGCCTACTGGCCATTTTTGGCCCTCGGCAGTCCGGCAAGACATGGGCTGTCCGCCAGGCGCTTGCATCGATCCCACAGAGGTCTCGGATTGTGCCTGTAGATGCTCCGGATGAAGACGTGGAGTCGAATCCCATTGGGTTCTCCAACGCAGCTGGCACGACTGGCGGATACGTACGTCTCGCGACTGCGTCCCGGGATGTCCAGTGGCTTGTTGACATCTGGGAGGAAGCCCGATATCAAGCACGGTCGTCTGACCGCGGGTTCGTCCTCGCATTGGATGAGATTCAGAGGGTCCAGGGCTGGGCGGCGGCGGTCAAGGGTCTCTGGGACGCGGACCGCGCGTCGGGCTGCCCCCTGCATGTCGTCATGCTCGGCTCGGCACCCCTGCTCATGCAGGCTGGTCTCAACGAGAGCCTCATGGGCCGCTTCGAGCCCATCGACTTCGTTCACTGGTCCTTCGATGAAATGGCTGACGCTTTCGAGTTCGACCTTGACGAGTACGTGTACTTCGGTGGTTACCCAGGCGCGGCTTCGTTCGTGTCGGATCACCAGCGCTGGCATCGGTACGTACGCAGTTCGCTCGTGGAACCCAGCATCGAACGCGACGTGATCGACATGACAAGGGTCGACAAGCCGGAGCTGCTTCGGCAGGTATTCGATGTTGCCGCGCGTCATTCAGGACGAATGCTGTCCTACACGCAGATGCTCGGGCTGCTCGAAGACGCAGGCAATACCACGACTGTGACCCGCTACCTGGACCTATTGCATCAGGTGGGTCTCGTGACCGGGCTTCCGGCTTACTCCGAGTCTGCTGTGAGCAGAGCCTCGTCGCCAAAACTCAACGTGCTCAATACAGGGCTGATGTCCATGGCGTCCGGCTACACGTTTCACCAAGCTCGAGTTGATCGAACGTTGTGGCACTACCTAGTGGAGAGCGCAGTGGGTGCACATCTGCTCAATTCTTCGTCTCCCGGAACTAATGTGGCGTACTGGCGCGGCCGGCGGCGACGGTCAGTGGTGGAAGTCAGCTTCGTCGTGGAGCGGGGACCTCATCGCGTTGGCATCGATGTTGCGAGTGAAGCAGAGCATGAGGCACTGCCCGGGCTTGATGAGTTCGCGGACCGCTTCGATGCCCGAACTCTTGTGGTCGGCGAGGGTGGTGTCCCGCTAGACGAGTTCTTGTCAGCTTCTGCGAGCGAGTGGATCGAAGAAGCGTGAGCGAGATGTACGTCGCTCGTACCTGCACTCGCCTCGTCGCGTGCGAGTCGGGCGGTCAGGTAGGAGTGGAGGCTGTTCAGCTCGGTACATTCCGGTTGGAGCGTGCATATGTGCTGCTCGGTGACGCCGGATCCGGCAAGTCGACCGAATTCCGGCAGGAGTGCGCAGAACTCGGCGACGCGGCCGTGCTGCGGAGTGCGCGCGACTTCGTGACCCTTGACGTCGCGCCCGAGTGGCGCGACAAGACGCTATTCATCGACGGCCTCGATGAGATCCGTGCGGGCGCCGCCGACGGGCGTCCTGCGCTCGACGAGATCCGACGGCGTCTGGATCAGCTTGGATGGCCGCGGTATCGCATTTCGTGTCGCGAGGCTGATTGGCTTGGCAGCAGTGATCGCCGCAGCCTAGAGAGCGCAACACCCGGCGAAACCGTGGTCGTGCTGCGTCTTGATCCGCTTGGTGAAGTGGCCATTGGTGCTCTATTGGCAGCTCACCTCGACGCCGACGCGATTCCCAGTTTCCTGATTGAGGCCGATCAGCGAGGTCTAAGCGGAATGCTGGATAACCCGCTGACACTGGAGATGCTCGCCGTCAGCATTGCCCAAGAAGGCGGCGACTGGCCCGCAAGCCGGAGCGACACGTTCGAACTCGCTTGCAAGCGCATGGCACAAGAGCACAACGACGAGCACATCGCCGCAGCGCACATCCCACCGGCAAGCGAAGCAGAGCTGATCGTTGCAGGAGAGTTGGCCGCGATCCAGTTGCTCTCGGGAATCGAGGGCTATTGCCTAGGTCCCACCGAAGACAACTCGCCATATGTTTCGTTGGACAGCCTCTTGCCCTTGGTCCCTGAACCCCGCAAGGAGGAATCGGGCCACCGTCGGCGTGCACTGGGAACCAAGCTGTTCTGGGCGCCGCCCGGCACCGATATTTTGGCGAGGTGGCCGAGACTTGCACCTCGCCACCGGCAAATCGCTGAATTCCTTGGTGGTCGCTATCTGGCACATCTTGTGAGCAGTGGCCTGCCCGCACGTCGAGTAGTCGCTCTCATGACGAGTCCGCATGACGGGCGCGTCGTGACGTCGCTCAGAGGTCTGTCAGCTTGGTTCGCAGCGCACTGTCCCGTAGCGCTCGACCAACTCATCGACGCTGACCCGGTGGGCGTCGGTCTCTATGGTGACATCAGTTCGTTGAACGGTGAGCAGAAGCGGCGGCTGCTACACGCCATTGCGGCATTTGCGGCCGAAGGCCCCCTGCTTGGTCATGAGTGGCGCGACAATCGGGGTGCTAGCTATCGAGACACGACCGCGTGGGCATTTCGCTCAATCGTTGATGACGAATCAATAGAGGCAGTCGCAGAGTTCATCGACGCCAATCCTGATGACCTCGCGAGCGAGCGGGTCCGAGAGTTCCTGCTTCAAATCCTCGCAGTCGTGGAGGAAGGCCAGATCGGGACGGCACGCCGCCTCTCACCTCGAGTGGCGGCCGTCGTTCGAGATGGAAGTCAATCAAGACATGTTCGATTGGCGGCTCTCGACGCCCAACGCCATCTAATGCCTGCTGGAGTCGACAGGCAACGCGAACTACGCCAACTGCTGGATGACATTTCGACGGGCCGAGTCCCTGACCCCAACCGCCAGCTCGCCGGTTCGCTGCTCTACGAGCTTTACCCCGACACGGTCGGGCCCGATGAGGTACTCGGTTTCGTCAATCATCCAAGCCGCGAACGCATCCACGGGCTCTTCGAGGGCTTCTGGCACCGAGAACTCTCGGTCCGTTCATCGGGTCAGCAAGCTGGCGAAATCCTGGATGCGCTGCATCAGGACGCGGACCGCTGGGTTCAGCTGCTGCGGGAGCGCCATTTCGACGACGTCCCTGTGGATCTGTTGGCGTCGGCGGTTGCCGAGCTAGGTGATGAGGTCACCATCAGCCGATTGTTCAACTGGCTCAGCATTGCTGGCGCTTGCGAGCCGCAGGTGATGCCAGCAAGGAGTCCTGCTGCACAGACCGTTCGAGATTGGTTGGAAGCTCGTCCGGAGATTCAACGGCGGGTGTACTTGGAATGGTTGCGCCACCGCGACCTGAATGATTCTTTGGGTTTCAGGGCCTACGACTGGTGTCTCGCCTTGCACGGCAGCAAGCTGCCGCGTGACATTGGGCGATGGTGCTTGGAGCGAGCGATGGAGTTAGCGCAGATTGAGCCGGCTCTTGCGCGTGAACTTGTGCGGCGTGCGCATGCAACTCTCGATGACTCAGACACGAACGAGGGCCTCACCGCCGATGTCTTGCGGACGGTCGTCAGTGGCTGCGGTGACCTAGAGGAATTTGTCGAGGCTCTGTTCACCCCGGTGACGCCCGATCCGAAGGTTGAGCGGATGCTGAAGGAACACGACGAGCGTCGCGAAGAATGGGAACAAGAAAGGCAAGAACGTGTCGAAGATTGGGCAGCCGGCCTGCGATCGAGCCTGAGCCAGCTCCAAGACAACACCTTTTCGTCAGCGAATCTGCACCGACTTGCGCTCGCCTATATGGGCTTGTACGCGGAGAGCGACGACGAGTTGGACGCCCGGGACAGCCTCGGTGAATTCATTGGAGGCGAAGAGGACCTGGTGGCGGCGGTGTTGCACGCGTTCCGCGAGTCGATCGAGCGACCCGATCTTCCCAGCGTTGAGGAGACGGTCACGTTGCACAAAGAGTCGAAGCATGCATGGCTTGCACTGCCGGCGCTGGCCGGTCTGCAACTGCTTGACGCCGAGGATCCCAAGCGGCTCGACCAATTGGATGACGGCCTAAAGCGTCAAGCGCTAGCACTTCTCTTCTGTGTGCCGACGAACACGACTTCGCTGCCGCCTTGGTTCGAGCGTTGGTTCGAAGGACATCCATTGCTTGTAGCGGAAGTAGCGATCACATGTGCGATCGCTGCGATCCGAAACGGCGACGAACACCCGCCGGGCCTCAGTGAGCTTGACTCCATCGGCGGCGATGGGGGCGTGAAGCACACCGTCAAGTTGCGGCTGCTGCGATCCATTCCAACCCGGGGCTCCAACGCCCAGCTTCGACTGCTCGACCGGCTACTGCTTGATGCCATGGCGTACTCGGATTCGGACGGCCTCCAAGAGCTCATCGACGAGAAGCTCACGGTGACCAGCATGACCGTGGCCCAACGCAGCCGTTGGCTCACGGCGGCGGCGTTGCTGTTCGAAGGCGAATATGTCTCGGCGCTGATTGAGCACGTGGAGGCTCATCGATCAGCGGTACGTCACGTCGCGGAGTTCTTCCACTCCGATCATGGCCCAGGAATTTCGGGACACCCCGGCTTGACAGCGAGTCTCAGCTCAGGGACTCTTGCCGCCTTTGTCCAGATGTTGGGCCGCGCATACCCGCCCTTGGAACGAGACGGGTGGATCACGGTCGAAATTGACGCAGCGGATCGGATCAGAGACATGATTCATCAGCTCGCGCAGTCTCCGGACAACGTAGCTGGCGAGGCACTGCGACGAATGGAGCACGATCCGGAATTGAGCGAGTGGCAAGCCGTCTTGCGCTGGAGACGCGAGGAGCAGAGTGCAATTCAACGCGACGCCGAGTATCGCCATCCGGGCGTCCGTGAAGTTCAGCAGACGCTGAGCGGCGGCATCCCGGCAAATGCAGCGGACCTCGCTGCGTTGCTGCTGGACCGTCTCGACGATGTGGGCAGACAAATGCGGGGAGACTCGAGTAATCCTTGGGCTTCGTACTGGAACGTGGACGCACACGGTCGCCCGGTTTCTCCTAGGCCCGAAAACGTAGGCCGAGACTCGCTGCTGACACTCTTGAAGAACCATCCGACGTTGAGCGAGGTGGACCTTGGGCCCGAAGGCAGCTACGCCGCCGGGAAGCGGGCCGACATACGCGCGAGCTGTGCCGGGTTCAACGTACCTATCGAAATCAAGCGCGAATCGCATAGCGATCTCTGGCACGCAATGCATGGTCAACTCATCGGTCAATACACAACCGACCCGTCCACCGAAGGTTTCGGCATCTACCTCGTGCTGTGGTTCGGCGGCGAGAAAATGCCGACGCCTCCGTCAGGGCGGCGACCAGGGAATCCCGACGAACTGCGGGCGATGCTCGAAGCGCGCCTCGACGCTAACGAATCCCGCAAAATCTCTGCTCGGGTCCTTGACGTCACGAAGCCGGGCAGTTGAAGACTGGGTCGTGCCCCTCAGTCACCGACAGGCCCGCTCAGCGCCGGCATCTCTTGGTCGATGATGCGCGCCCACTTCCTGATCGGTAGGATCATCGACATAGGGGTCTTATCGGTTCCGTAGTTCGGCCGATGTGCGCGTCGAAGTGAACTGATCTTGCCGACAAGGCTCTCGATGTCTTTCTGCGAGAACACCGGTTCCAAGTCGTCACGCCCAATGGACGGGATTCCGTTCGTCGCGCCCGTGCCTCCGAGGGCGACGAGGTAGGCGAAGAATTCGTACAGGTACTCGCCAGCCTTTGAGGGCGCTTCGCGTTTCCGCGTGGGGTAGCGCTGTGAGGGTCCGGGCTGGATAGGGAGGGATCCCCCAGAATCGGAGGTGTCGAGACCCCGATTCGGGAGGATCCCCGTGGCTGTTGACCTTACGCGTGCGTTGTTGCTGATCGTGGGTCTGGGCCCGCATGTCGCGGTGCTCGATGTGCGGGGCCGCCGCGGCGGCCCGCTCGAAGTCGAGATAGCGCTGATGGACCGGCCGTGCTGTGGGGGCTGCGGCGGGCCGGTGTGGGCTCACGGGACAAGCCGGGTGGGTCTGGCTGATCTGCCGGCGTTCGGGCGGCCGGTGAAGCTGGTGTGGCGCAAGCGCCGCTGGCTGTGCCCCCATCAGGGCTGCGCGGTGCGCACGTTCACCGATCAGGAGCCTCAGATCGCGCCGCCGAGGGGGCGCATGACCAGCCGCGCTGCTCGCTGGGCGACCCGCGGGGCGGGCGCGGGACGCGCGATCAAAGAGATCGCAGCCGAGCTGGGCTGCAACTGGCACACCGCGATGGCAGCGGTGCATCGCTGGGGCCGAGCGCTGCTCGAAGCCGACGCCTCGCGCATCGACGGGGTGACTGCGTTGGGTCTCGATGAGATCTTGATGTTCCGCCGCGGCCGGTACCGCGAACAGCAGTGGGGCACCACCATCGTGGACGCCCGCAAGGGCCGGCTGCTCGACATAGTCGCTGGTCGCAGCGCCGAAGGCGCCACGAGATGGATCCAGGGCCGCACGTCGTTGTGGCGGCGGCGGGTGCGGTGGGCGGTCATGGACCTGTCGGGGCCCTATCGCAAGGCGTTCACCGATTCGCTGCCCAAAGCGATCCAGGTCGCCGACCCGTTCCATGTCGTCAAGCTCGCCAACAGCACCATCGACGACGTCCGCCGACGCGTCCAGAACGAGACAACCGGCGGACGCGGCACCAAAGGCGACCCGCTGTATCGGATACGGCGCCTGCTGCTCAAGGCCCACGAACGCGTCACCGAACGCGGCGAGGCGAAGCTGCGCGGCCTGCTCGCAGCCGGCGACCCCCACGGCGAGGTCCGCGACGCCTGGCACGCCAAGGAGACCCTCCGGATGACCTACCGCATCCCAAATCGCAAGGTCGCGCTCGAAGCCCTCGACGAGCTGTCCCGCGACCTGCGAGACGACACGTACTCGCCGGAGCTGAACAAGCTCGGCCGCACGCTTCGCACCTGGCGCACCCCGATCACGAACTGGCACCGCTCACGGGTCACGAACGGGCCGACCGAGGCAGCCAACAATCTGGCCAAGCTGATCAAGCGAGTGTCGTTCGGGATCACCAACTTCGACCACTACCGCACCCGCGTGCTGCTGTACGCCGGCAAACCCGACTGGAGCCTGCTCGACACCCTCACCCCACGCTAAAGCGCGAAGAGCCAGATATTGGAAGTTCGGCATCATGTAGCGCTCGATCGCCTCATCCTGCATCTCCAGCATCCAACGGGTGGCATCTGACCACGCTCGTTGAAGATTGGGCGACACCCGTTTCACATGAACGAGCGTCAACAGCGGTATCCCAACACACGCAAACAAGAGAATCTGGGTAGCGGCGTACTTGTTCTCGTCTACTGACACCTCGAGAATGCCGCCACCCTTGGACGGACTCTTGTAGCCAGTGAGTTCGCCTCTGCTGTCGTCATAGGCCGGCATGCCGTGAACGAGCGAGTTCCTGACTTCCTGGCCCATCTCCATGCAAAGCGCCCACACCTCGAAGTAGGGGTCTGACGGACCAAGGAGATCGCGCAGTTCCTCCACCAGCGTGCCGGGGTTGCGTCCCGGCTTGTCGTGTTCGCACCACGCCTCGATGCCGGCAGGAAGTAGCTGCATGAACCTCCCCGACTCGTTCAGCACAGAGCCGCCACCCGGGTCGCTGCGCCGCGGCAACAGATCCAAGCGAATGTCCACGAGATCGTCAAGGCTTCCCATGCGCGCGTACTCACGAACTATCAGCCCCCACATGGTCGCCTCGTTCATGCCATGCACGACCTTGCCGATATCCAAGACATGACGGCTGTAGGCCGGTAGCCGCAGTTCGGCTCTGTCCACCCACCTCGCTGGATGCCGCCTGGTCATGCCCGCTCTCCTTGTCGCTGAGGCCCATCGAGCGCTCCGTCATCATTGTTTCTTGTGGTTGTCCCCGGTTGGCATGCCCTGGTCCACTGCCACGATGAGTTGCGCCTCTTCGTTGACCTCGTAGTGGTTCAGCACGTGTGTGGCGGCCACCCGGAGGGCAGCAGAGCCCGAAAGGGGAGCAGAACCGAAGCCGCGAAGCCGAGGTGAGCGGTCGGACATGGCCACTGTTGGGGTGGTGCCTTGCCTGTTCACGCTCCTAGGTCTCTACAGACTCACTCTTGTACCGCTCTCCCAGCGGGCGACACAGAGATGCCGGGCCTTGTTCAGAATGCAGCCACCGTTTGGGCGACTTCGAGTCCGATTAGTACAGCGGCACCGCCGATGACCCATCGCTCTCGGTGGAGAGGCAGGCCGGCGTTGAGACGCCGGACCATGTCATCCGCTGCACGGGCGGACTCGAATCCCCAAACAGGAGGGTCTGTCTCATCTGGCATCCAGTGCCCGCAGACTGTGAGCACATCGCTTCTCGTGTGACCGTCCGGGTCGTAGTCCCCGCGCTCGACGCGCTCGACCCGGTAGGCGTGCTGATCCGACTTGTGCATTCGGCGTCGATCAACGAAGTAGACGTAGCGGCGCTTGTCGCGCATGAGGCGACGGCCGCTCATGCACATGGGACAACGTCGCCGAGTCAGCTTCCTGGGAATCAAACCGTGGCCTCGAGCATCCCGCGCTCAGTCAGCCGCAATGCGCCATAGCCGTACGGCGTGCCGAACGACTTGAACTCGACCGCCGTGACGTATCCGGCGTCGATGAGCCGCTCCAATTCTCGGCCGATCTGTTCCTCGCTCGCCCCTTCTACGGCATCCACTAGGTGATTGGTGCGCAGGTCTTGAGGCGTCTCGAGCTGCTCATTGCTGTGAAGCAGTCTCAGGACTTGCCGCGAGATCATGCCGCCGCCAGCACCGCTGCGTGACCACGTCCGAAACGATCCCGGCCACGGCCTCTGTGGTAGGCGCCTAGGACCGGACGCTCGAGGTCAACGACCAGCGCACAGCCCTCAGCGCTAAGCGGCGATACCGCGTGCGCGACGGCGAAGCGATCCTTGACTCGGCAGCGCACCTGGACGCAATCTCTCGGACTTCTCCAACGCCGTGGAGATTTCGTTGAGGAGCGAGCGATACGACTGCCATCCCGTTGCGCGGACACACGGCGATTATGCGCGCGCCCTGCGGTGCGATTCGCGGATTTGTCGGTGGCCAGGCGACGTGACTCGGACCCGCATCGAGTTCATCGGTCTTATGCAGCTGCGTGCCGATTGCTGGCTTCCAGTGGCCAATCGCAATTGCCAACTTCGAGGTGGTCGCAGCCGGTCCAGCCGTTCGCCAATTCACAGCCGATGGCCTCTCCACCAGCGACGCCGAGATCCATCGATGGACCAAGGCCCTCCTTTAGGGTCGCGGCCATGCTCACGGAGTTGGTGGTGTTCGGCGCCCTGCTGTTCCTGAAGTACGCGCTCTATGCGTTCATGGCGATTTGCGTCATTGGTGTCGTTCGCGGTGCCGTCAAGTGGCGCGCGTTTGAGGACCGGCCTCGGTTCCTGCGATTCGTTGCACAGGAAATGCGCCATGCGCTGATGGTTCGCCGAAGGCTGCGTTGGACATCAGTCCTTGTGGTGATCTCCGCTTTGGGGTTCGTTATGGGACTGTGGCCGGGATGGATGGTGACGGTCGTGGTCGCTTTGGCGTCTTGGGCCATCTGGGGAACCTTGGCTGGCTGGATGACGTCGCGAGGGGAGAAGCGGCCGGTCTCGACGTGATCGGCCGTCGCCTCCCAGCGGCGTCGGGTCATCTGCATGTGGTCACGTTCTGGTTCTGTGGTCGGCGAATTTGACGCGCCGCCAGCCCCGCGATGAGCGCGGCGACCCCGAGGCAGCGTGGGCTAGCGGGGCGAGGCGAACGTGGACCGACCGCGAAGCTCACATTGGAGGCTCAACCCATCACCGTGCTACCAACCTCTGAGTCCACGACAACTAGGGCGGCTGGCCAGCGGCCCAAGAAACCGTCGGTGTGTACGCTGGCACGCCCAGCGTACACCTCGGGGCTTCGGAGTCACGGTTGTGACAACGCGTTCCGTGTAGAGCGACAAAGACATTCGTGTAAGTTCGTGAACTTGCTGGTCACAGTATGTTTTTGTGTGACAAACAGTGTGACAAAACAAGTTTCTTCTGTATCATTTCGCGATGGGCTCGTACAGAGAATCTCATCCATGGATCACGTTCAAGGTCGGGAACCTGAATGAACTGGGGGCCTTGACGTGGTTGCGGTTGGGTGAAGCTAACGCGATCTGCAAGGCGCTCATCGGAACACCGTTGCCGCCTGACCTTGCCGAGGGGTTCTACGGCCTAGCACTCGACAAGGGGGCACACGCCACGACAGCCATCGAAGGCAACAGGCTCACTGAGCCGCAGGTGGCAGGCATCCGTGCGGGGACCTACGAGGCCCCACCCTCACAGGAATACCAGCAGATCGAAGTCGAGAACGTCATCAACGCGTTCGCGTACATCGATGTGCTGCTGATCGAAGAGGACCCGACGCCAGAGATCACACGTGAACAGATTTGCAACCTCAACCTCATGCTGCTGTCCGGGACTGAACATGACGCTGACGCTGTCCCGGGCCAAGTGCGTGATCATTCCGTTGTTGTTGCTGACTACCGAGGGGCTCCACCCAGGGACTGCGAGTACCTGCTGGATCAGTTGGCCTGCTGGCTGGAGAGCCCCGATTTTCGGTCCGACAACCCAGAGGTGGCATTTGCATTCACGGTTCTCTGTGCGATCTATGCACATCTGTACATCGCATGGATTCATCCCTTCGGTGATGGCAACGGACGTACAGCTCGCCTCTTGGAGTTCTTGATCTTGGCGCGCAGCGGAGCGGTGCCGCTACTTGCCGCTCACTTGCTGTCGAATCACTACAACGAGACTCGTGACCGCTACTACCGGGAATTGTCAATCGCAAGCCGGTCACAGGACGCACATGGGTTTGTGCGGTACGCCGTCGAAGGGTTCGTGGTCGAGCTTCGCGGCCAACTGGCGCAGGTCCATGAGGCACACTTTGACCGGCTGTGGCGAGATTTCGTGAACGAAGTTCTGGACCGTCGCGCAGCGACTAAAGCGCGTGAGCGCCAGCGTACGCTCGTGCTTACGATGCCCAAGGACCGGGCACTCAGGATCGATGAGTTGCAGACGGAGCTAGACAACGAACTTGCACGACAGTACTTGGAACGGGCGCCGATCACGATCGTTCGCGACCTGAAGGCGCTGGAAGCGTGTGGTTTGGTCAGGCGCTCTGGGTCTGAATGGGGCACGAATAAGGATGTGTTGCGCGCCTATAGTCCTCCTGTGGCTGGAGGCGACAGTTAGCCGTCGAGGACCGTTGGCAGCAGGGTGACAGGTTGAGCCTCCTGTGCGAGCATCCTGCTTGCATGAGAGCATCGCGAGCGGTGTCGGAGTTCGATGACACGCGCAGTGGCTCGGTGACAGTTGGCGTAATGCCGGAGATGCCCTCATGAGTCCGAGGAGTAGGAGCGCCCGCGTTGACCAATAGGTGAGCGGAAGTACTGCCGGATGCTGAGGATCGTGAACAGGAACGGCAATCCGACAAGCACGCGGCTCACGATGTCGACTGCGGTCCGTTCGAATAGCTGGGTCGCGTCGGCGGAGCCCAAGCGCAGGTAGCCGACCGGCATGAACAGAACCTCGATGTACCGCTCGATCCACTGCCATCCGAAAGCGACCTCGGCTGGTTCGCCCGCATACGCACCCGACCACGCGTACAGCAGTCCCAGAAACGCGACGACTGCCCAGCTAGTCAGCGCCGGCAACGGCCGGTACCCGTAGCCGACGAGGCGATACGCAGCTCGGAACGCCTTCTCGGGAGCCGAGTTCCTCAGCCCACGGTGCTGCAGCCGTGCTACCGCCCAATACAGCCTTGCGCGTGAACCTCCAGAGTTGACCTTGCCGCCGAGCATTTCCGCGAGCTGGGCAGCGGTCTCCGAGCGCGACCTGATTTCGTCGGTCGTCAACGGTCCGCGCCTATCGGTCCCGGGCTCCCGGCCCCTCGCTCGGGGCAAAACGCTCCAAATGGCTCGGGCGTTGCAGCGAAATGACGTGCGTTCACACGCGAAGCGCTTGAGTGCTGCGTCGGAGACTTCGAGTACTCGCAGGTGTCTCAACAGGTGGATCTGCCCAGCGGGCAGCTTGCTTACGTCCACATTGGTCAGGTGGCCCTCGGTCTCACCTCTCGACGAGACATAGGTGACTGCCAGCGGGTGTCGCGAGTCGCCGTAAATCCTTGCGTCCAGATGACCGAGCCGGCAGGTGCCGACAGCACGACGGACAACAACTCCGGTCTCTAGGTGTAATGCCCATGGACGTTGTTGACGGGCGGGGTCTTGGGATGAGTTGAGCCTCCGTGGCAGTGTGGGGTTTGTTGGAATCCCAGGCTGCGAACGGAGGCTCAGTGATCAACGGTAGTGGAGGCACG
>Ga0209022_1001304_pt1 | contig 26395 bp, 20 predicted proteins | sample PinacodermPK_FD_187300 | JGI IMG/M metagenome (GOLD analysis project Ga0209022, IMG submission 187300) | Host-associated microbial community of the marine sponge Aplysina aerophoba from Gulf of Piran - sponge pinacoderm, lysed by proteinase... | ecosystem: Host-associated > Porifera > Sponge >...
GGCGGATACGGGATCGCGCTAGACGGCAAGCCGGTGCGCACCCTCGCAGGCCGGCCGCTGGCGTTGCCGGGGCCGGCGCTCGCGGGCGCCATCGCCGAGGAATGGGCGGCGCAGGGCGAGAGCATCGACCGCGAGACCATGCCGCTCACCCGCCTCGCCTGCACTGCGCTGGACCTGGTGCCGGAGCGGCGGGCCGACATCGTGGCCGAGGTCGCGGCTTACGCCGAGACCGATCTCGTCTGCTATCGGACCGACGAGCCGCCAGCGCTCGCCCGCCGTCAGGCCGCCGCGTGGCAGCCGCTGGTCGCCTGGGCGGCGGAACGCCACGGCGCTCATCTTGCGGTCACGAGTTCGATTACCCCAATCGCCCAGGCACCGGCGGCGCTCGAAGCCCTGCGGGACGCGGTCGCGGGCGAGGACGATTTCGCCCTCACCGGGCTCGGCCTTGCGACCCGGAGCTTCGGCTCGCTGGTGATCGCGCTCGCCATGCGCGGGGGCCGGCTGGATGCGCGGGCTGCCGCCGACGCCTCGCTCGTCGACGAGCACTATCAGCTGGAGCGCTGGGGCGAAGACGCGGAGCTTGCCGCCCGCTGCGCCCGCGTCGCCCGGGACGCCGCCGACGCCGAGCGCCTGTTTCGCCTGCTCGCCGCCTGATCGCGCGCCTCGGATGGCGCGGCGACGCTTGCATCCGGCAGGCGGTGCGGATAGGGTGACGCGCCGCCGGGCCGGGGCCGGTTTGGCTCACATGAGGAGTGCGACCTATGGCACGCGTGACGGTCGAAGACTGCGTCGGCTTGGTGCCGAACCGCTTCGAGCTGGTGCTGCTCGCCGCGCAGCGCGCTCGCGACATTCGCTCGGGCGCGGATCTGACGGTCGAGAAGGACAACGACAAGAACGCCGTCATCGCACTCCGCGAGATCGCCGATGAGACCATCGATCTCGAAACGCTCCGCCATGAGCTGGAGCACGGTCGCGAGGTGGACACCGAAATCGACGAGCCGGACGAGGATGCCATGGCGGTGCTCGCGGCCGAGGCCGCCTGGGCCGGCGTGACCGGCCAGACCCCGCCCGTCGAGGAGGAGGCCGCGGCGCCCGAGGCCGAGGGCGAGCCGGCGGAAGAGCCGGCGATCGAGGCAGAAGCGGTAGGGGAAACGGCGGCAGAAACAGAGGAGTAGCGCCGGCCGGCAGCACACCGGGCGCGGCAGGGCCGCCGCCCGCACAGCGGATTTCCACCGGCGCCGGCCGGGCGCGTCAGCGGACGTGATCCGGCAATACGAACTCGTCGAACGCGTCAAGAGCTACGAGCCCTCGGCGGACGAAGCTCTGCTGAACCGCGCCTACGTCTTCTCCATGAAGGCGCACGGCACCCAGACCCGCGCCAGCGGCGACCCCTATTTCGCCCATCCCATCGAGGTCGCCGGCATCCTGACCGAGCTCAAGCTCGACAGCACCTCGATCGCGACCGCGCTGCTCCACGACACCGTGGAGGACACGGTCGCCACCATCGAGCAAATCAACGAACTCTTCGGCGAGGACACGGCCCGGCTCGTCGACGGCGTGACCAAGCTGAGCCGACTGGAGCTGCAGTCGGACCAGGCGCATCAGGCCGAGAATCTGCGCAAGTTCCTGCTCGCGCTCTCGGAGGATATCCGCGTCCTCCTGGTCAAGCTCGCCGACCGGCTGCACAACATGCGCACGCTGCACTTCGTGCCCGACGAGAAGAAGCGGCAGCGGATCGCCAGGGAGACCATGGAGATCTATGCGCCGCTCGCGGAGCGCATCGGGCTCCAGGCCTTCAAGGCGGAGCTCGAAGATCTCGCCTTCAAGGAGCTCAACCCCGACGGCTTCCACACCATGGAGACGCGGCTCAAGGCGCTCCGCGATCAGGCCGGCGGCATGGTGGAACGGGTCACCGAATCGCTGACCGAGACGCTGCGGAGCGAGCGACTGCGGGCGAGCGTCACGGGCCGAGAGAAGCGCCCCTACTCCATCTGGCAGAAGATGCAGCGCAAGAAGCTCGCCTTCGAGCAGATGACCGACATCGTAGGCTTCCGCGTCGTCACCGAGGACGAGGAGGACTGCTACCGGGCGCTCGGCATCGTGCACCGCGCCTACCCGATGGTGCCGGGCCGCTTCAAGGACTACATCTCGACGCCCAAGCCCAACGGCTACCGTTCGCTCCATACCGCAGTGATCGGGCCCGAGCAGCGGCGCATCGAGATCCAGATTCGCACCCGCGACATGCACGAGGAGGCCGAGTACGGCGTCGCCGCGCACTGGCTGTTCAAGCAGGCGGGCGACGTTTACGACGACCGTCAGCAGCGCTGGCTTCGCCCCCTGCTCGAAATCCTCGACAAGGCCTCGGGGCCCGAGGAGCTGCTCGAGCACGCCAAGCTCGAGATGTTTCAGGACGAGGTGTTCTGCTTCTCCCCGCGCGGGGCCCTGATCACGCTCCCGCGCGGGGCGACGCCGGTCGATTTCGCCTATGCGGTGCACACCGATGTGGGCGACACCACGGTGGGCGCCAAGGTCAACGGGCGCATGGTGCCGCTCTGGACCCAGCTGGAAAACGGCGATCAGGTGGAGATCCTGCGCTCGCGGGTGCCGCAGCCGCAGCCGGCCTGGGAGCGGTTTGTCGTGACCGGCAAGGCGCGAACCTGCATCCGACGCTTCACCCGGCTCAAGGAGCGGGAGCAGTTCATCACCCTCGGCCGGGCCGTCGCCGAAAAAATATGCCGGGAGGCCGGCGCGGACTATTCGGAGACGCTGCTGGAGGGCGCGCTCTCCAGCCTCAAGCAGCGCTCCGTGGCCGACCTGCTCGCCGCCCTCGGGCGCGGCGATCTTTCCAGCGGCGAGGTCGCGGAAGCCCTCTTCCCCGCCCGCAGTCTCCAGGGCATCGCCCGCCGCGCCCTCTCGGTCGCGCGCGGGCGGCGCGGCACGAAGGCGGGCGACATCGGCATCCCCGTGCGCGGACTGATCCCCGGCATGGCTGTGCATCTCGCCGAGTGCTGCAACCCGCTGCCCGGCGAGCGCATCGTCGGCATCGTCACCACCGGCAAGGGCGCGACGATCCACACCATCGACTGCGACACGCTGGAAAGCTTCAGCGACACGCCCGAGCGCTGGCTCGATCTCGCCTGGGAGGGGGACGCGGACGAGAAGGGCATCCACGTCGGCCGCCTCAACCTGGTGGTCGCGAACGAAACCGGCAGCCTCAGCAAGCTGACCACGGCGATCGCCAAGAACAACGGCAACATCAGCAATCTCAAGATCACCAACCGCTCGCTCGACTTCTTCGAGATGCTGGTCGATGTCGAGGTCAAGGACGCGAGACACCTCGGCAATATCGTGGCCGCCTTGCGGGCGGTGACGTCGGTGAGCAGCGTCGAGCGCGAGCGCGCGCGCCACTGAGCGGGGCACGGCCCGACTCGGCGCAAATTGTATAATTCGGGCTCTAGCCCTATGATCCAGCCTCCCCGGCCGGCCGCGGGCACGGGGCAAACATGGAGGGAGATGGGGTGTCTCAGGCGCGCCAAACAGGCCTCGCCGGGCAGAGCAACGACGCGCCCAGCGCGGTGCTCACCGATCGCGAGAGCGGGGGTACGGTCGAACTGCCAGTCCTCGATGGGACGCTCGGCCCGTCGGTGATCGATATCCGCTCGCTCTATGCCGGCACGGGCAAGTTCTCGTACGACCCCGGCTTTACCGCGACCGGCTCGTGCAAGTCCAAGATCACCTATATCGACGGCGAGCAGGGCGTCCTGCTGCACCGCGGCTATCCCATCGACGAACTGGCCGCGCACAGCGACTTTCTCGAGGTCTCCTACCTGCTGCTCCACGGCGAGCTGCCGAACGCGGCGGAGAAGGATCGCTTCGTCAGCACCATCACCAAGCACACGATGGTGCACGAGCAGATCAATTATCTTTACCGGGGCTTCCGTCGCGATTCCCACCCGATGGCGGTGATGATCGGCGTGGTCGGCGCGCTCGCCGCCTTCTATCACGACACCACCGATATCGACGATCCGAAGCAGCGCATGATCGCCTCGCACCGGCTGATCGCGAAGATGCCGACCTTCGCCGCGATGGCGTTCAAGTACAGCATCGGCCAGCCCTTCGTGTATCCGCGCAACGACCTGACCTACCCCGAGAACTTCCTGCACATGATGTTCGCGGTGCCCTGCGAGGACTATCAGATCAACCCGATCCACGCGCGCGCCATGGACCGCATCCTGATCCTCCACGCGGACCACGAGCAGAACGCCTCGACATCGACGGTGCGCCTCGCCGGCTCCTCCGGGGCCAACCCCTACGCCTGCATCGCGGCCGGTATCGCGACGCTCTGGGGCCCGGCCCACGGCGGCGCCAACGAGGCCGTGCTCCAGATGCTGGAAGAGATCGGCACGGTCGAGAACATCTCCGAGTTCATCAAGCGGGCGAAGGACAAGGACGACCCCTTCCGGCTCATGGGCTTCGGCCACCGCGTCTACAAGAACTACGACCCGCGCGCCACGGTCATGCGGGACACCTGCCACGAGGTGCTCGACGATCTCGGGATCAGCGACGAGCTGCTCAAGATCGCCATGGAGCTGGAGCGGATCGCGCTGGAGGACGAGTACTTCGTCGAGCGCAAGCTCTACCCCAACGTCGACTTCTACTCAGGGCTCATTCTGCAGGCGCTCGGCATCCCGACCCACCTCTTCACGGTGATCTTCGCGCTGGCGCGCACCGTGGGCTGGGTCGCGCAGTGGAACGAGATGATCGGAGATTCCGAGCAGAAGATCGGCCGGCCGCGCCAGCTCTACACCGGTCCGGCGCAGCGCAGCTTCGTCCCCTTGAGGGATCGGCCGTAGCGATACGCCCGGAGAATGGCGCCCCCGGGGTTATCGAAACCGTTCCAGGGGTCTCCGACGCGCGATCCGGCGCAGGCCGCCTGATATCACGTCGCCGCGGGACGATGTTCGCGGGGATGCCCCTTGTGGAGGATGCCGGCCCATGATCGACGCCCATTACTGGCCGACGCCCAACGGGTGGAAGATTTCCATCGCGCTCGAGGAGATGGATCTCGACTACCGGATCGTCCCCGTCAACATCTACCGGGGCGAGCAGTACGAGCCCGACTTTCTCGCCATCAGCCCCAACAACCGGATGCCGGCGATCGTCGATCACGATCCGGCGGACGGCGGCGAACCGCTCGCGGTGTTCGAGTCCGGCGCCATCCTGATCTACCTGGCGGAGAAGACCGGCCGCTTCCTGCCGACCAATCTGCGCGGGCGCAAGACCGTGCTCGAATGGCTCTCATGGCAGCTTGGCGGCCTCGGCCCGATGATCGGCCAGGCCGGTCACTTCAAGCTCTATGCGCCGGAGCAGGTTCCCTACGCCATCGAACGCTACCGCAGCGAAATGCTCCGCCTCTACGGCGTGCTCGACCGGCACCTCGAAGGGCGTGAGTACATCGCGGACGACTATTCCATCGCCGACATGGCCTGCTGGCCCTGGGTCATCACCTACAAGGGCCAGAAGGTCGACCTCGACGCGTTCCCCCACGTCAAGCGCTGGTACAAGGCGCTGCAGCAGCGGCCGGCGCTCAGGCGCGGCTACGACGCCGGCAAGGAGCTCGGCAAGCTCAAGATGGAGTGGGACGAGGAAACCAAGCGCAACCTCCTGCCCGGCTACCGGCCGGAAGGGGCACCGGGAAGCGCGGCCTGAAACACCTCGTCCGACCCGGCCAAACGCCGGCCCTTCCGATCCGCCGCAACGACCCGACAAGGCCCCGGGTGGTCGGGCTCGAGGCGGCGAAGCTCATGCAGCGGGTCCACGAGCGCGCCAGGCGAGCGGCCGCCAGGGCGGCGCAAGCGGGCGCGTGAGGGCGGCTTGGACAGGGCCTTTGCAGCCGCCTTGAAAGCACCATGCGCGGCCTGTTCAGGGCTCGATTTCCCGGCCGACCCCGAGCGCCCACTCTGCCAGGGGGCCCCAATCCACATTGAATATGCGGCTTTTTGGGGTACGATTGAGCTGGAATAGGCCCGTCTATCCAAGAGGACTAGAGTTCGTGAGGAGACGGCTGACTATTCCGATGGCGCTGACATGGCGCCCACTAAATCATGACAAACTAAGCACAAATGGGAGGATTTCATGAGGGCATTGAAGACCGGCTTTCTTGGACTGAGCGCCGCAATCGCCGCGGTATTGTTCTCCGGCGGAGCCTTCGCCGAGACAAAGTACACCTTCTACCACATCTTGTGGGGAATGGTGGACGCCAACGTCCAGTTCCACATCAAGGCCGGCGAAGCCTACATGGCTTCGCATCCGGACGTGGAGATCAAGTATGTCGGCCCCGAGAACTATGACCCGGCCGAGCACGCCAAGTTCCTCGACACGGTGCTGAACGCCGATCCGGACGGAATCGCCATGCACATCTCGTCGGTGGACGCGCTGTTGCCGGGCTTGCGTGCCGCCAGGGAGAAGGGCATCCCCTTCGTCTCCGTGACCTCGCATCCGCCTCAGGCGGAGGAGGAGGCCAAGCTCGAAGGTCTCTATCTGGCCTGGGTCGGCGCGGACGAATCGATCGTCGGCTCGGTCATCGGCAAGCGCGTTCTGCAGGAAGCAACCCCCGATCGCGTGGCCTACCTCATGGCTCATCTGGGCCATGCAGGTCAGGAACAGCGTGCTGCGGGCTTCTTTTCCGCCATGCCGGAAGGCGTCGCCACCGATAGGGTCGCCATCGGAGAGGAGCCGCTAAAGGCGAAGGACATCATCAGGTCCTACGTCGTCGCCAACCCGGATGTGGGCGCGCTCTTCGCCGCGACGAATGCCAACAAGTGGATGACCGACGTGCTCGAGGAACTGGGTCGCGAAGACATCCTGGTGGCGACCGCGGACGCCTCGCCGTCGTCGCTGGAATGCGTGATTTCTGGCAAGTGCCTGGCGACCTTCAGCCAGCAGCTTCCGATCCAGGCGCCGATGGCCTACGAGGTGCTCTATCACTACAACCAGTCCCAGATGTGGCCCGTCACGCCGATCGCAACCGGTCCCATGATTGTGGACGCCAGCAATGCGGAAGGCTTCAAGAGCGTGGTGATCGCCGTCCTCGGCGAAGACGCCTACTACGACTTGTCACCCTTCTAGGCCGCGTCCGGCCCGTTCGTTGCGAGGTCGTCGGCGAGGTCACATACGTGGCCTCGCCGGTCCCGCTTCCATTGTCCGAGAGGACGTGTCCGGGGGGTTAGCCGTCAAGAGCACAGCCGCTCGGGTTCAGGCTGGCACGGCGAACGCCAGAGACCTGGGCGTCGTGCGCTTCGAGCGGCAATTCGTCGACGCCGCGTCGACACACCGCGCTGCGCATCAATGCGACTGATTTCTTGAAGACAACGCCCATTCGAGACTGTCTTATGGGGTGCCGTCCAGCTGCGGCGACAAGCCGTGGGAGCGCTTGCCGATCCCGAGGCGGTACAACATGGTGAGACCGGACGACGATTCGCGATCTGGCGCGCCGGGCCGTCTCGCCTTGATCGTCAGGACGCGGCTGCTGGGCCGCGTGGAGACGGGCGTCGTCATCGGCACGCTGCTGATCGTGCTGTTCTTCGCCGCCAGCACGAACGGCGTCTGGCTGAACTCGATCCCCAGCGTGCTGCGGGTCGCGGCCCCGGTCGGCGTTATCGCCATCGGACAGGCGCTCTTGATGACCAGCGGTGAAGTCGACCTTTCGGTCGGCTCGGTCTTTGCCGTCGCCGGGGTCGTGTTCATCTGGGCCATGGACGCTCTCGGGATCGGCGTTGTCCCGTCGATGCTGATCGCCTTGGCCACGGCCTGTGCCATCGGTTTCCTCAACGGCGTGCTGACGGTGCGCTTTCGTGTGCCTTCCATGATCGTCACGCTGGGCGGGATGTTCGTCTATCGGGGTATCGCCTACATTTCCACGCAGGGGTTCAGCCTGAGTATTCCGAGAGAATATCGCAAAGATGTCCTTGTACAATTCCTCAAGGATAGAGTCTTTGACATCAGCGTAACTTTCATAATCCTCTTGGTCCTGACGGCGGCCTTCGTGTTTATCCTGGCGCGTACTCGGTTCGGCAGCCATGTTATGGCTGTCGGCGGCGAGCCGAGCGCGGCGCTCGCCAACGGCGTCCCGGTGAACGCGGTCAAGACCAAGGCCTTTGTCATATGCTCCGGCCTGGCCGGCCTCGCCGGCATCATGACGGTCTGCCAGGAAGGCTCCGTCTATTCGACCTCGGGCGTCAAGATGGAGCTGGAGACGATCGCAGCCGCAGTAATCGGCGGCTGTACACTGAGCGGCGGGATCGGATCGATCTGGGGACCGATCCTGGGAGTCTTCGTGCTTTCCTCACTCAAAGGCGGGCTGATGCTGATGGGGGCGCCGACGTCCTGGTACATCGCCCTCGTCGGGGCCATCCTGATCGGCTTCCTCGTGGTGTCGAAACTCATGCACCAACGCATGGGGCTCTTGAACTAGGAGCCCGGGGCGGGGGGCCGTGTCGATGGATGGGACGAGAGGCGGACGGTGAGAGTCCTGACGGCTCGTCGCGAGTCGATTGCGGCCTTGAGCGTGGTCGTGCTCTTCGCGCTTCTTGCCGTGCTGATCGGAGTGGCCTGGTTCAATAACCTGCCAAGCCTTTTGCGCGACGTCTCCTGGCTTGGCATCGTCGCGATCGGCCAGGCCGTGGTCATCATCTCCGGTGAGTTCGATCTTTCGGTAGGCTCGGTCTACGCCTTCGTCAGTTTGATCTTTGTCATGCTCCTGAACGCCGACATCGGACCGCTGCCGGCCCTTCTGCTGGCCCTTCTGCTGGCGGCCCTGATCGGATATGTCAACGGCATCCTCACCTGGCGGCTGAGGCTGCCCTCCCTCCTCGTTACTCTGGGCTTCCTGTTCATCTATCGCGGGCTCGTCGAGTACGTCACGGGCGGCTACGCTCTCGTCATTCCCGATGAAATCCGCGGCTCCTTCTGGTTGCAGTTGTTGGGGGGCAAGTCGTTCGGACTTCACCATGCCGTGCTGATCTGCGCGATCATTCTTGCGGCGTTCACCTTCGTGATGGCCAGGACGCGTTTCGGCAGTCACATCTACGCCGTCGGCGGCGATGCAACTGCGGCCTTGGCGACAGGTGTGCCGGTGGGCTGGGTCAAGATCCGCGCGTTCATGATCTCGGCCATCCTGGCCGGGTTCGCAGGCATCATCACGGCGTCCAACCTGTCGTCGGTCTCGACGACCACCGCGACGGCGATGGAGTTCGAGGCGATCGCGGCTACCATCATAGGTGGCTGCGCCCTGCTGGGCGGGGCTGGCACAGTCTGGGGAGCGCTCCTGGGAGTCGCCACCCTGCTCGCGCTCAAGCACGGGCTTATCCTGCAGGGAATCAACATTTTTGCCTATCAGATCGTGCTCGGATTATGCTTGGTCGGACTGGTCGCCATCAGAGGTGTCTTTCCGAAGATGTTCGCGCCTCACTAGACGTCGAAGCAGGCGGAGGATTGCGATTGGACCTGGTCGTCGAAATGAAGAACGTCGTGAAGCGGTTCGGCGAACTGCGAGCCTTGGGCGGTGTCGACCTCGAGGTCCATCCCGGCGAGATCCATGCGCTCCTCGGTGACAACGGGGCCGGCAAGTCGACGCTGATCAAGATCCTCTCCGGCGTCTACCCTCCGACATCTGGCGAGATTCGGGTTGACGGACGACCAGTCGCGTTCCGCTCGCCGCGCGATGCGGCGGGTGTGGGCATCGGCACGGTTTATCAGGACTTGGCGCTCGCGCCGCTGATGCCGGTGTCGCGCAACTTCTTCATGGGCCGCGAGCTGATGAAACAGCCCGAGTTGTTCGGCGTCCTGGACGACGCCCGCATGGACGAAATTGCGCTCGAACAGATGAAAATGATCGGCATCGACATCGCCAATCCGCGCCAGCCGGTCGGGACCCTGTCGGGCGGCCAACGCCAGACGCTTGCGATCGCACGCGCGATCTACTTCGGAGCGCATGTGCTGATCCTCGACGAGCCCACCTCGGCGCTGGGCCAGAAGCAGCAGATGCAAGTGCTGAAGACGATCATGCGGGTCCGTGCGCGCGGCAACATCGCCATCATCTTCATCACGCACAACGAGAGCCACGCCCGTCTCGTTGCCGATCGCTACACCTTCCTGTCGCTGGGCGAAGTGATCGGACGCGGCACCCGGGACGATCTCGTGCAAAAGGACATTCGGCAGCTGATGGCGGGGGGCGCCGAACTGGAGGACCTCAAGAGCGAGATTGAGGCACTCGCCGGCTGATCGTCCAGGTCGCCGACAAGCTGGCCTTCGAGCACGTCCAGATCCTGACCGCAGCGCCCGACGACTTCCTGACGCGCATCAGGAACTGCGGCTCCCTCTCCCTCGGCCACGAGACCAACGTGGCCTACGACGACAAGGTCTTCGGCACGGACCACACCCTGCCGACGGGGCGGGCGGCGTGCAGACGTTGGAATTCGGGCGCTTGCGAACCGATTGCGGCCCGCCTCTCTAGCGCTCAGCCCGCGCCGGACCGCGCGGCGTCGATGGCGGCGAGGAAGGGTTCGGCGAAGCGCTCCAGCTTGGCGGCGCCGACGCCGTTGATCTCGGCCAGCTCCTCTCTCGTGCCGGGCCGCCGGCGGACCATGTCGATCAGCGTGCGGTCGTGAAACACGACATAGGCGGGCACTCCGCGCTCCCTGGCCAGCTCCAAGCGCAGGGCCTTGAGCGTGGCGAGCAGGCTCGCCTCTTCGTCGGTCAAGGCGTCTGCGGGCTGTTCTCGCGGCGTCCCGCCCGGCGAAGGTGCAGGGCGCGCGACCACGGCGTCGGCGCGGTAATGGAAGGTGCCGTTGCCGCGCAGCAGATCGAAACCCTCGTCGGTGATCGCGAGGCCGCCATAGCCCGCGATGTCGAGCCGCAGGAAGCCCGTCGCCACCAACTGGCGGATCAGCGAGCGCCAGTCGTTCTTGCCCCGACCGGCACCGAGCCCGAAGACCGGAAGCCGGTGATGGTTGAAGCGGACGATCTTCTCGGTCTCGCTGCCGCGCAGGATGTCGATCACGTGCGCCGTGCCGAAGCGCTGGCCGGAGCGCTGGACCGCCGACAGGATCATCCGCGCCTCCTCGGTCCCGTCGAGGCGCTCGGCCGGGTGCAGGCAGCCGTCGCAGTTGCCGCACGCGCCGGTGCGCTCGCCGAAGTAGTCCAGCAGCGCCACCCGCCGGCAGGCCGGCGCCTCGCAGTAGCCGAGCAGCGCGTCGAGGCGCTTGTGCTCGCGCCGCTTGCGCTCGGGCCCCGCGTCCTCCTGCTCGATGAACTGGCGGCGCATCCTGATGTCGTCGAGGCCGTAGAGCATGTGCGCCTCGGCCGGGGCGCCGTCGCGCCCGGCGCGGCCGATCTCCTGGTAGTAGGCCTCGACGCTGCCCGGCAGGTCGGTGTGGAAGACGTAGCGCACGTCCGCCTTGTCGATCCCCATGCCGAAGGCGATGGTGGCGACGATGACCACGCCGGGCTCGGTCATGAAGGCGTTCTGGTGCTCCTCCCGCTCCTCCTTGCCCATGCCCGCGTGGTAGGAGAGCGCCCGCACGCCCTCTGCCGCGAGCATGGCGGCGGTCTCCTCCGTCTTGCGCCGCGACAGGCAGTAGACGATGCCGCTTTCGCCCTCGTGGCGGGCGATGAAGCCCCGCAACTGGCGCTTCCACTCGCGCTTCATCTCCACCGTGAGCCTGATGTTGGGGCGGTCGAAGCCGAGCACGAAGTGCTCGACCCGGCCGCCGAAGAGCTTGTCCGCGATATCGTCGCGGGTCACGACGTCGGCCGTCGCCGTCAGCGCCGCGATCGGGACGCCGGGGAAGAGCGTTTGCAGCCGGCACAGGTCTTCGTATTCCGGGCGGAAGGCCGGGCCCCATTGCGAGATGCAGTGGGCCTCGTCGATGGCGAAGAGGGCGACCGGCAGGCGGGCGAGCGCCTCCAGCATGCGCTCGGTCATCAACCGCTCCGGGGCCATGTAGAGAAGCCGCGTCTCGCCCGCCGCGGCGCGCCGCCAGGCGGCGACGTTCCGGCTGCGGTCGTTGGCGGAGTTGATGCAGTCCGCCGCGACGCCCGCGAGCCTGAGCGCCGCCACCTGGTCCTGCATGAGCGCGATCAGCGGGGAGACGACGACGGTGAGCCCGTCCATGACCAGCGCCGGGATCTGGAAACAGAGCGACTTGCCCGAGCCGGTCGGCATCACGGTGAGCGCGTGACGCCCGCCAAGCAGAGCCGCGATCACGGCTTCCTGGCCGGGCCGGAAATCCTCGAAGCCGAAGACCTCGCGCAGCACACGGCGCGCCTGGAGAACGGGTTCCCCCGTCGCCGCCGTCAGCTGCACCGCGCCGTCCGTCCGATGAGGCCGCTCATGCCCGTAATCAGAATATCCTGGGCTACGCTTCGTCATCCTTCTCCGGCGCCAATACCCGTGCTGGCTCCAGGGCACCTGCTCCTGGTGTCGGCGGACTCGCCCCCGATGTCGGACCATTCCAACTCCAAGCCCGGACCACTTCAACAAGGGCGTGGCGGGGGCCGGGGCGGCGCTCATCATCTGAATTAAGGTCGAGCCGCATGACGCGCTGCATAAGTAGCATTTGTTTCATGCATCGGCAGGCACGGCGGCGCTACAATCGTTGGCAAATAGATTCGGCCGTGCGCGCTTGGTGCGGCGGCAAGGAATAAGGATGCGTGCGACGAGGCTGCTGAATCGACTTAGTAGGCCGTGACGGTGAGGCTCGGATCGACGTGAGGGGGCGATGACACGGATAGTCGGGCTGATCGTCGCGGGCGTCCTCGGGCTGATCGTCGCGGCGGGCGCCGCGCTGGCCGACGCCGGAGGGGCGATCGCGCCCAGGGAGGCCCCGCCTGCGCTCGCCGAACTCGGCAAGCGCCTCTTCTACGACGAGCGGCTTTCCGGCGATACCTCGCTCGCCTGCGCGAGCTGCCACCAGCCGGAAAACGCGTTTACCGACGGGGAGGCGCTCTCCGCCGCCTACACGGGTGCGGGGCACTTCCGCAACACGCCGACCCTTGCCAATGCCGGCCACCGCGCCGCGTGGATGCACGACGGCCGTCTCGGCACGACTCTCAACGACGTGATGCGCGAGATGATCACCGAGACGTACTTGATGAACATGGACATGCGGCTGATGCAGGAGCGCCTGAAGCAGGACCCGGTCTATGTCGAGATGTTCGGCGCGGCGGGTCTCGGCGAGCCCTCCAACGGCGGGGCCCGCAAGGCGCTGGCCGCGTTCGTCGGCACCATCGTCTCGCGCGGCGCCGTCTTCGATACAGGCTCCATGTCGTCGTCGGCACGGCGCGGCGCGCTGCTCTTCGAGGGCCGCGCCGGCTGCGCGCAGTGCCACACGGGCGCGCGCTTCACCGACGACAGCCCGCACAACACCGGCGTGCCCGACAACCCCGAGATCTGGGCGGATCCGGAACGGCACTCGGCCTTCGTCACCTATGCCAAGTTCATGGGCGTCGAGAACTACATGAACCTGCGCGAGGACCTCGGCGCCTACGTCCGCAGGCACCGGGACGAGGACAGGCGCAGCTTCCTCACGCCGACGCTGCGCGAGCTCGCTTGGACCGCGCCCTACATGCACAACGGGGTGTTCGGGACCCTGGAGGAGGTCGTGGACTTCTACGACGCAGGGGGCGGTGACGATCCCCTGAAGGACGCGCGGCTGAAGCCGCTCGGTCTGGTGCCGAGCGAGAAGGCCGACCTCATCGCCTTCCTCGGGGCGCTGAGCGGCGAGAGCTTCGACACCGACGAATACGTCTGGCGCGCGGACGACTACGACTACGCGCTGATCGAGAACTGGCGCAACGAGCCGAACTAGGGGAAGCCGCCGTGACCCTGCCCCGCATCCTCCTCGCCGCGGCCGCCGTGGCGCTGCTCGCCGCGCCTGCGGTGGCGGCCCTATTCGCCGCGCCCGCGGTGGCGGGCGACCTGCGGCCCGCCAGCCTCGCCCCGCTCGGCCCGCCGCCGGTCCCGGCGGACAATCCGATGTCGGACGAGAAGGTCGAGCTCGGCAAGATGCTCTTCTTCGACCCGATCCTCTCCGGCAACGCCGGCATGCCCTGCTCGGCCTGCCACCTGCCGGACGCCGGCTGGTCCGTGCCCTTTGCGGTCAGCATCGGCTATCCCGGCAGCATTCACTGGCGCAACAGCCAGACCATCATCAACTCGGCCTATTACGGGAAGCTCTTCTGGGCGGGCGCGTCCAAGTCGCTGGAGGCGCAGGCGCGCTCGGCGGCGCGCGGCGCCGTCGCCGGCAACGGCGAGGACGACATGATGGAGGCGCGGCTCGCCTTCGTGCCGGAGTACCGGGAGCGCTTCCGCGACGTGTTCGGCGACGACTGGCCCAACGTCCGCCATGCCTACATGGCGATCGCGGCCTTCGAGCGGACCCTGGTGCAGACCGACACGCCCTTCGATCACTACATGCGGGGCGAGGACGGCGCGTTGAGCGCAGCCCAGAAGCGCGGCCTCGCGCTCTTCGACGGCAAGGCGAACTGCACCACCTGCCACAACGGCCCGCTGCTGACGGACGAGCGCTTCTACAACCTCGGCGTGCCGCCCTACGACGGCTGGGAAGACGACGAGCTTGCGCAGATCACCTTCCGCTTCGAGCTCTACGCCAAGGGCTCGACCGAGGCCTTCTACCGCGCCACCAAGGACGACCCCGGCCTCTACTTCCGCACCAAGGCGAAGGAGCATCTCGGCAAGTTCCGCACGCCGAGCCTGCGCTACACCGCGTACACGGCGCCCTACATGCACAACGGCATGCTGGAGACGCTGGAGGACGTGGTCACGTTCTACAACTTGGGCGGCGGCGAGAACGAGTTCGCCGAGACCAAGACCTCCCTGATCCAGCCCCTCGGCCTCAGCCAAGCCGAGATGGACGACCTGGTCGCCTTCCTCGAGAGCCTGTCCGGGGAGGAAATCCTGATGGAGGAGCCGGAGCTGCCCGAGATGGAGCCGCTCCCGCTCGCCGCGCGAGACTGAGAGGCCTGCGCCATGACGATCGATAGCCGCATCGCTGCGGGCGTGACCGGCTCCAACGGCACCGCCGAGGAGACCGGCGGCACGCCCTGCCTGATGACCCGGCGCAGCTTCCTGCTGCTGGGAGGGCTCACCACCGCCGTGGTCATGGTGGGCGTTCCCGGCCTCGCGCAGGCGGAGACGCCGGCGGTGGTCGCCACCTATCCCAAGAAGTTCATCGCCAAGTTCTCGTCGCTGATCGTCGACGAGCCGGTGGACTTCACCTACCCGGACGAGGGCGAATACTCGGAATCGATGCTGGTCAAGCTCGGGACCGAGGCAGGCGGCGGGATTGGACCGCAGCGCGACGTCGTGGCCTTCAGCTACACCTGCACCCACCAGGGCGGGCCGCTCTTCGACACCTACAAGCCGCAGGACAAGGCGCTCGGCCCCTGCCCGCTGCACCTCACGACCTTCGACCTGGTGCGCCACGGCATCTTCATCTCGGGCCAGGCCTACCAGTCGCTGCCGCAGGTGCTGCTGGAGCTGGAGGGCGACGACATCTACGCCACCGGCATGTTCGGCCTGATCTACGGCCGCTTCGACAATCTTCAGGGCTGAGGACGCAGAGGCATGGCCACCCCCTACTATGTGCCTGAAGAGAGCGTGCCGCTGCCGCCGCCGGACGCGGAGGTCATCTCGACCGCGTGCGACTATTGCATCGTCGCCTGCGGCCACAAGATGGGTGTGGGGCGGGTGCGGCGGCTCGGCGAGAGCCCCTACAAGCGCCAGTACCGCTCCATGTCGTTCGCACGCCGCGACATCGCCTGAGCGCGCGCGGCCTCCGACATCGATCCCGCACAGACCATCGCGCCCTATCTCGCCGCGCCGGATGACGTCATCCGCTGCGCCGCCGCACGCGCTCTCGGTGCGCTGGGAGGAGATGCTGCGGCTGCGCCGCTGGCGGACGTGCTCATGGACCCCGACCCGGACCTCCGCGCGGATGCGATGGCCGGGCTCGCGCGATGCGCCCGGCCCGAGGACGCCCCCGCCATCCGCCGCTCGTTGGCGGGCGACCCCGTGGGGGAGGTCAAGGTAGCCGCCATTCAGGCTCTTGCGCGGCTGAAGGACGGGGGCTCGGTTCCGCTCCTGCGCGCCTTGGCGCTGGGCCGGTGCGAGGCGGAGGTCGCGTGGGAGGAGCCGGGCAGCGGATGGGACGACTGGCTCGACGTCCAGGTGGCCGCGATCGAGGCACTCGGCGACATCGGCGCGGAGGAGGCGGTCGACGATCTGATCGAGGCCCGTGACGACGAGATGGGTCAGGACCTCGACCACGTCGTGTTCGCGGCGCTCGCGCGGATGCCCGGGCGAGGCGTTCCGGCACTGCGCGGCTTTTTCCAGCATGGCGATGCGCGGGTCCGCGAGCGGGCTCTCGACGCGCTGGCGAGTGCCGGGTGGGAGGCATTGACGCCGCTGCGCGAGACCCTGGTTCGAGATCCCGGTCCTGGCGTGCGGCGCCTCGCCATCGACTGCTTCGACGAAGGCGACGAGGCACTCGCCGCCCTCGCCCTGAAGGATCCGGATGCTTCAGTGCGGATTGCCGCGCTCGCCCGCGCCGCGCCGGCGCGCCCCGATGTCGGGCGCTCCGCGCTCCGCGACCCGGACGAGAGCGTGCGCGCGGCCGCGCTGGAAGCGCGCGGAAGCGAGCCTGCGGGCGATGACGAGCCCGATCTCGTCGCCAACGTGGAAGCGTGGCTGCGCACCGCCGGCGTCTCGCTCGCGACGGTCTGCGCGGCCGTGCTGCCGACGCTTGCCGGCGCGCGATCGTTCGATGTGCTGGGCGAGGCAGCCAGCGACAGCGAGCGGCCTGCGGAGGTGAGGATCGCCGCCCTGCATTCCCTGGGCGGGATCGGGACCGGGGAGAGCGTCGCCGCGTTGCGCCGCGCGGCCGTGGACCGCTCGCGTCAGGTACGGCTCGCGGCGCTTACGTCGCTGGTCGAAATCACACGGCTCGCACCGGCCGAAGTAGGTGACGGCGCGCGTGCGGTGCTGATGGAAGCGGTGCGCGGCTCCCTCGCGCCGGCGCTGCCTGCCGAGGAGGCGGGTACCGGGAAGGCCACCCCGCCCGCGCCTGCGGCGGCGGCGCAGGACGGCTCGGGGCAAGGCGCCCCGGCGCCTGACGACGAGCCGTCCCCCGCCCCGACGCCATCGGCCGCGGACGACGGGGCTTCGGAGACCGCTTCGACCGAGCCGGCATATCCCCGCTCGACGCTCGAAGCGATCGGCGGGCGCCCGGTCGCGGCGGCCCGGTCGGAGGCTGTGGCGTCTCCTTCGGACGAGGGCGCGGGGTCGCCCGAGCGCAGGCGGAGAGCGCGGCCCGGGCGGGTCGCGATCGACGGCCCCGATGACTTCGGCCAGGACCTGCGGCTGACCGCGCTCCGACTGGCGGCCGCGTGCGAGGGCGGCGCGCTCGACGATGCGTTGGCGGAGACGGCGGCGTGGACGCCGCCTGCGCTGCGCGCCGCCGCCTTCGAGGCAATAGCCCGGCGCGCCGCAGCGATGCCCCTCTCGCCAAACCTGACCGAGATTGCCGTCGTCGCCTTGCAGGACGGCGATCCGACCCTTCGCGCGGCCGCGGCGCGGGCGCTCGCCGTGCGAAGTGACGCGGCCTCCCACCTTGCCCCGCTGCTCGACGACCCTGACGACAGCGTGCGTGCCGTTGCGTTGAAGGCAGTTGCCGCGGCCGATCCCGAAAAGGCCGCCCGCGGCTTCGGTGATCCCTCGGCAATCGTCCGTGGCGCGGCCCTGGACGCCGCCGCCGGCTGCGGGCAGGACCACCTCGTCGAGCAGGCCACAAGCGCGCTCGTCGAGGGCGGCTTCACGGATACACTGCATCAGGCTTGCCGCCGTCACCCCGTCGCCCGGCAGGCCCTGCTCGCGATGCTGCGCGAGGCCGACTCCCTGCCGCCGCAGCGCCTCCTCATGATCCTCCAGGCTCTGGCCCACGCCCACGCCGCCGTCGATGCAGGTGTGGCGGCCGACCGGGACACGGCAGCGCGGGAGGTCGTCTGACACCGCTCGCGGTTCGCCCCGCCTGCGATCAGGGATCCAGGTGGACGACGCCGTCTGCCACCAGCACGCGGTCATCGAGGCGGACGGTCGGCCGGTAGATCACCATGTCGAGATGAACGGGGCAGCGCACGGTGCCGCCGTAATAGATGTTGTCGCCGAACGCGATGTGGACGTTGCCGCGCGCCTTCTTCTCTTCCTGGAAGCTGCCGTTCCTGAGGCTCGCGCCGTTGAGGCCGATCCCGAACTCCGCGATGTTGTCGGCTTCGGGCACGGTCTCCACGATGTGGCGCAGATGCTCGGCCTCAGGCCCCTCCCCGCTCACGCTCACGGCCCGGCCGCCCAGCACCTCGACCCTGATCGGCGTTGCCGGCCGGGCGATGCCCGTGCCCGGCCCGTCGATCACGATCACGCCCTCGGCCCTGCCTTCGAGCGGGCGGGAGGAGACCTCCCCGTCGGAGAAGGCCGCGTTCCTGCCCGGCTCGGTGGCGTAGCCGCACTCCACGACCACCTCGTCCGCCCCGATCGGCGCCGCGATATCGGTGCCCGCGTCGGTCGTGATGTGCATGGTGCGCCCGGCCGCCCAGATCGACGCCAGCGCCCGGCCTTCGGTGAGGAGCTCCCGGTAGTCGGCCAGCGCGCCGCCGCTGGTGAAATTGTCCAGGCCGCGCATCACCATGGACATGGTGCGTATCCGCTTCGCCTTCAGCAGCTCCTTGACGCTCGCGGCGTAGGCCGGCGCGCCGCCGGAACCGGTCAGGCTGATCAGCACGTCCGTTCTCTCGAACGCCGCCTCGATCATCGGGCTGAGCTCGTTCTTTCGCTCCGGCGGGCGCGAGGGCTGGTGCAGGATGGCGCATTCGGCGCCGATGCCGCCGGCCACGCCGGCAAGCGCATGGACCATCTCCATCGCGCTGTGATCGTCGATGACGATGGCCACGTTCTCGCCGGGCCGGATCGCGAGCAGCTGCCGCCCGACGAGGCTGGCGCTCTCCGCTACGCTGATGGTCGCCGACGTCACGGCTCCCCTCTCCGGATTACTCGCCGGCTCGAATGAAATGAAAATCCGAACGCGGAACCAACGGGGCTGGGTCCACGACGACAGCGCCAATGACCACGAGAGCACAGCCCTCCGTGGGGCGCGCCAACCTTCCGGCCATCGTGATCATTGGTACGGCAGATGTCGTTGACTCAAGTGGCGGGCCGGCTGCTGCACTCCGCCATTTGGTGCCATCCGATTCCCGACGCTGGAGTTGATCGAAAGCGACTCTCACTCTGTGAATCGATGCTACCGGTCCTCGCCCGGCATGCATAGAACAGCCTATTCAATCTCTTGCATGAATGCGTCTCTGGCCGGTCGTGTCCGGCGGGGTGGTGCAGAGACTTAGCGTCCGCCGCGGCTTCCGAAGCGGGCGGGGCGTCAGGCGGCAAGCACGGGTGCGCCGCCGAAGCCCGAGCGGGTCAAGTCCGGTGGCCGGGCCGGGCGCCCGCTCGGCGCAGTCGTGCCGCTCACCCTCATCAGCGCCTGATCCTGTTGCCGCTGTCGCAATCGAAGAGCCTGGCCTTGGCGGGGTCGAGATTGATGCCGACCGCCGCATCCAGCGCGCCCTCGTAGTCCTTGTCGGCACGGATCACGACCTGTTCTCCGTTCATGTCGCAGGTCACGATGGTTTCGTTGCCGGTCATCTCGGTGGAATAGATGCGCGCGCGAAGCATCGCCGCCTCGACGGGTGCGAGCGCAGCGTCCTCGGGCCTGAAGCCGAGATAGACGTCGCCGCGGGCCGCGACGCTGCCGAGCGGCACCGTGCCGTCCCGCACGGCGAAGCTGCCGTTCTCCACGGTGCCCCGGACGATATTCATGGCGGGCGCGCCGATGAAGCGGGCCACGAAGAGGTTGGCGGGGTCGTCGTAGATCTCCTTCGGCGGCGCAACCTGCTGCAGCACGCCTTCGTCCATCACCGCGACCCGATGCGCGAGCGTCATCGCCTCCACCTGGTCGTGGGTCACGTAGATGGTCGTCACGCCGAGCTCGGACTGCAGGCGCTTGAGCTCCACGCGCATGGCGATGCGCAGCTTGGCGTCGAGGTTGGAAAGCGGCTCGTCCATCAGGAACGCCGATGGCGTGCGCACCATGGCCCGCGCCAGCGCCACCCGCTGGCGCTGGCCGCCGGAGAGCTGGCGCGGATAGCGATGCAGCAGGTCTTCCAGGTGCACCTTCTCCGCCGCGGCGTACACCGCCGCGTCGAGCTCGGCCGCCGGTGTGCCGCGCAGCTTCAGCGGATAGCCGATGTTCCTGGCAACCGTCATGTGCGGATAGAGCGCGTAGGACTGAAACACCATCGCGACGTTGCGGTACTTGGGCAGCACGTTGGTGACGTCCTGGTCGCCGATCTCGATGGTGCCTCCGCTCACGGTCTCCAGCCCCGCCACCATGCGGAGCGCCGTGGTCTTGCCGCACCCGGATTCGCCCAGCAGGACCAGAAACTCGCCGTCGGCGACATCGAGGCTGAGGTTCTTGACCACCTCGTTCTTGCCGAAGGACTTGCGCACATCGATCATTCGGACGCGCATGGTCGGGCTCCAGTCCTCTAACCCTTGATCGCGCCGACCAGCAGCCCGCGCGCGATATGCCGCTGCAGGAGGGCCGCCGTGAGCACGATGGGCGCAATCATGATGACGATCAGCACGGACATGTACCACCACTGCGGCCCGCGCGTCGCGTTCTGCGCCGCGACCAGCATCGGCATGGTCTGTGCGTCCGCGGTCGAGATAAAGAGCGCGAGCAGGTACTCGTTCCAGGCCAGGATGAGGATGAGGAGCGAGGTCGCCGCCAACCCGGGCCGCGCGAGCGGCAGCACGATGGTGAAGAAGATGCGGAGCCGCGAGGCGCCGTCGATCTGGGCGCTCTCCTCCAGGTCCAGCGGGATGCCGGCAAAGAAGTCGCGCATCAGCCAGACGACGATGGGCAGGTTGACCGCAGTGTAGGTGGCGATCAGCGCGATGTGCGTATCGAGAAGACCGACCCGCTGGAACATGAGATAGACCGGCAGCACCACCACCACGGGCGGCAAGATGCGGTTGGAGATGATCCAGAACAGGATGTCGTCGTTGCCGAGCGCGCGCTGGAAGTAGCGCCCGACCGCGGCCACGAAGAAAAAGAAGAGGATGATCGCCACAGGCGCGGCGGCGAACAAGGGAACACCGAGGCTGGTGACCGTGAAGACGGTGAGCCCCAGAAAGACCAGGAAAGCGAGGACGTTGCCGACCTTGACCCGGTACTGGATGCGGACCAGCGCGTAGGCCGCGAACGATCCGACCAGGACGCAGACGATGGTGGCGCAGAAGGCGACGATGACGGAGTTTATGTAGGGGCGCAGCGTGTCGTTGCCGAGATCGACGAAGATGTAGCGCCAGGCGTGCATCGAGGGCTCGAAGTCGATGAAGGGCAGGAAGTCGGGCCCGTCGTTGACCTGCACCGGCAGCTTGAACGACGTGATGAAGAGCCAGTAGAGCGGGAAGAGCACCACCAGCAGCCAGAGCACGAGAAGCGTGTAGACCAGCACCCTGGTGGCGGGCGCCATCGAGGTGATGTCGTAGGGCAGGAAGAGACGCCGCAGCAGGGTGCGCTCGGGGATGTTCACAGCTCGGTCCTGCGGGTCCTGCGGCCCGCGAAGTTGAAGAACGAGAGACAGGTGACGGTGGCTACGAAGAGCAGCATGTAGCCCACCGCCGCCGAGCCGCCGAGATCCTGCGTGCGCCAGGCGACGAAGGCATGGAGGGTGAGGGACTCGGTGGCGATGCCGGGGCCGCCGCTGGTGAGCACGTTGGGCAGGTCGATGATCTTGTAGGCCTCGATCAGGCGGATCAGCACGATGGTCGCGGCCACCGGCGCGATCGCGGGCCAGGTGATGTCGCGGAAAATCTGCCAGCCGCCGGCGCCATCGATGCGCGCCGCCTCCAGCTGGTCGCGCGGCTGGTTCTCGATGGCGGCGAGCAGCACGATGAACATGAAGGGGGTCCATTGCCAGGTATCGCCGATGAGCACCACGATGCGCGCGGTCCACGGGTCCGCCGCCCAGGAGAAATCCGCGAGCCCGAGCCACGTCCAGATGTCGGCAAAGGGCCCCTTGTGCGTGTCGGCGAGCATGCGGAACATGTAGGCGATGCCGACGGGCGTCACCATGATCGGCAGGAAGAAGACCACGCGAAAGAGGTTGCGCCCGTAGATCTGCTGCGCGCAGAGAACGGCGAGGCCGAGCGCGAGCGCGAATTGAACCGAGACGCCGGCGAAGACGTAGAAGAGCGTCACCACCAGCGAGCCGGGGAAGCCACCCCCCAGGGTGGCCACCAGAAGAAGCGCCAGCGCGCCGGCGACGACGAAGGCGACGGAGCGGCCGATGACGCCGACCACGGTCGTGCCCGGCCGGATCAGGTAGCGAACGAAGAAGAAGAGCAGGAGCGCGAAGATCGCACCCAGGATCAACCAGTCAACGATCCCGAAGACATCGAAGGTTCCCAGCAGGTGATATTGCTGGGAGCCGAAGATCAGCTTCTTGAAATTCAACCACTCGACGAACCGGAGCGTGAAGCCGCCGGCGGCGAATTTCAGCTTGGTCAGCGTGAGGTAGGCGGAAACCAGCAGTGGAAAGAGCGAGAACGCCAGCAGCGTAAGCACCGCCGGCAGGATGAACACCTTGCCGGCGTTGCGGTCGACCCACTCCGCGACCCGATCGCGACGATCGCGGCCCTCCAGAAAGGCCAACGCTGGAATCTTTCAGTGCGAAGGAGTGGCTCCGGCACGCGCGGTGGGATGCCGCCGCACGCGCCGGAGCCGGCAGATGTGACGCCTAGAGGCCGAGCGTGGCGCGATAGGCGGCGAGCTGATCGTCGCTGCCGTTCTCTTCGTTAAGCTCGTTCCAGCCGTCTTCGATGGCCTGCATCGCCGTAGCCTTGTCGATCTCGCCTGCGGCGAGCCGCGAGATGGCGTTGTCGAGCACCACCTGCTGATAGGCCTGGTTCTGCGGGATACGCAGATCGAGAACCATGTTCGGGCTGTCCAGGCTGGCCTGGATCGCGCCGAGATAGTCCTTCGCGGCGGCTTCGCTCATCCCCGCCTTCACCCACAGCGACAGATCGCCGAACTGCGAGAGACGGTAGGGGTTGAAGCCGGTGATGCCGATGGTCACGTCCTCGTTGGACTGCGCCGGCTGCGACATGTGGGAGAAGAAGGCGTAGGCCGCATCCTTCACCCTCTCGTCGGCATTGGCGTTGATGCCGCCCGACCAGCCGCCGAAAGCGGCGAAGGGCGCGCGGTTGACCCCGTTGATGGCGTAGGGACAGGTCTCGGCGTCGCAGGGCACGAGCGCGCCGCTGGCACGGTCGAGCACCGACGTCGAGCCGGGCAGCATGATCGAGCCCACCTTGTCGATCACCTGCGAGGTCTCCGGGTCGATGGCGAGCGTGCCGATGTCGCCCCAGTCGATGGTGAGGGCGCAGCGGCCTGAGGTGAAGAGGCTCCGCGTGTCGCCGACGTCGAGGTTGATCTCGTCCGGCGGGGCGAAGGCGGTCGTCGCGGTATAGATGTCGAGCGCGGCGGCGAACGCGTCGTTGTTGACCAGCGGCGCCATGGTGTCGGTGTCGAAGAAGATGCCCTGCGAGGTCCCCTGCGACTGCAGGTAGCCGCCTGCGATCGAGAGGATCATCCAGTAGGCCTGCGCGCTGCGCTTCTTGGAGATGCAGGAGCCATAGTCCGGCGTCCCGTCACCGTTCATGTCCTGGCCGTGGGTGGCCTCGGCCGCAGCGACGTAGTCCTGCCAGGTCTCCGGCGCCGCGATGCCCGCATCGGCGAACACGTCGGAGCGGTAGTAGACCATCTGGAAGTCGCCATCGAGGGTGAGCATGTAGGTATCGCCGGCGAACTTCTGCGAGAACTCGCGGAAGAAGGGCGCGATGTCGTCCTCCTGGAGGGCCGCATCCGCCGCGACGCGCCCGCTCAGGTTCTCCATGTAGCCGGGCACGATGTAGTCCACGCCCCACTGCGGTGCGAACACCGCCGCGTCGATGGAGTTGGTGCCCGATGCCCAGTCCGTCAGCACCTTTGTGTAGAGGTCGGAGAAGGGCACCGTGACGATGTTGATCTGGGCGCCGGTCATGGCGTTGAAGTCCGGTGCGCGGCGCTGCAGCGGCTCGGCGATCTGCGGGCCGGTGAAGGTCATGATGTTGACCTCCACGCCCTCGAACTCGCCGGCGGCCTGTGCCGTCCCGGCAACGAGGCCGAGCGCGGCGACGCCGGCAAGCGGCGCGAGGACCGCCTTCTTGCAAAGCGATGTGATGTTCATTGGCTTCTCCCTTGGTCGAGTGAGGTTCATGGATCGGAGTGAAAGAGCGCCGGCTCCCTCGTGGCAAGCGTCGTCAGCATGGTGACGAGCTGGCCCAGGTGGTGGCGCAGCGCCTCCCGAGCCCGTTCCGCATCGCGGGCCTCGAGGGCGCCGACGATGGCTTCGTGCTCGCGATAGGTTTCCGACAGGCGTCCCGGCGCAGGCAGCAAGAGTTGCCTTGCGCGGTCCAGCTGGGCGCGGACGCTTTCGGAGATCCGGCCAAGGCGGCGGTAGCCGGTGAAGGAGAGCAGCAGCTCGTGCATCTGTGCGTCGTGCTCGTAGAATCCCGCCTGGTCGCCGTCGTCCAGCATCACCCGCTGGATTCTCAAATTGCGCCTGAGCAGACCGATCTGCTCGTCGGTGACGCAGCGGGCGACATGCTCGATCGCGGCAAGCTCCAGAGCTTCGCGGATGAAGGCGCCCTCCCGTATTTCCGCCATCGAGATCCGCGACACGTAGGTCCCGGCCTGGGGATGCACGTCGACGAGCCCGTCGGCGGCGAGGCGCGTGATCGCATTCGATACCGGAGAGCGCGACACGCCCAACGCCTCGCAGACCTCCGCCTTGCGCAGCACCTCTCCCGGCGCGTAGCGGAGCCCGACGATGGCCTGGCGCAGGCTCAGATACACGCGGTTGGCCAGCGTCCCCTCGAAACGCTCGAGGGAGTCCAGCCCTCGTGTCGAGCGCGGTCGCAGGGTGTGTCCCGACCGCGCCGCCGGCGCAGCCTGGGCCACCTGAGCGAGCCTAACTTGCATACTAACATGCTAGCCACCCATCGGTGATCTGTCAAAGCCGGCAAGGCGGACGGCGCACCCGATAGGGGACAGCCGGCGCAATCGCCCCGATCGGCCCTCGCCAACCACCCTCAATGCCGCGCATTCGGCCCTGTTGATCCAGATCAATCATGACGATCGCCGCCCATTAGCGCGCCCCATGATGACGTCGTAGCGCCCCCTCTTTGTTTCCCCTTCAGTGCTCTTACTCGTGCGTTTCCCTATGCGTAACCCACATGACCTTTCCTCGACAGGGCATTTCAGCCGCCCGATCGGGAGTGTTATCCAGGTCGTGCGGGCAAGAGGAAAGGGGGCACCGTCGACCAAATGAGTGAACACCAGAAAATCGTGCACCCCGCACGACGGACAAGGCCAGAACCGGCTCTCACCACCGCTTTCCGTGTGATTGACGGCTCCGGCCGCACACGCCGTCTGGACAGATAAACGACCACCGCATCAGCGGCACCAACACCGCCCCGTTCCCAATACGCCCGCTTTCGAAACCCACTTTACTTTAATGAAGAGGCCTCGTATCGGGAGGCCTCGTTTGTGGACTGCGATGGCCAGTTTACCAGCACGAGTCGGACGCTGTCCATAGCCATCGCATCGCCTAAAATTACTTGCCCGGGCCGACCCCAAGCAACCAACGGCGCAGCCAAGCCATTAGCGCTCTTGCGCCGCGCCGTCAACCCGTACCTACCGCGACGGCTATCCGGAGACAGGGCCTCCGTCGCCGTCGCTCCGCTGCATACCATCGCGACACTCATATGACTTTCCGGCATGCCGTGGAGCAAGCACGCCATATGCCTAGGGCGAATGCAAGCGCCGAATCACGCCCACAGGACGAATTCTCAGGCGGCTGACACGCCCGCGTCCGCCCTCGCACGCCGGCAAGAACCGGCGGGTCGGTATGGCAGGGCAAATGTCCTCAGCGATTCCTTTTGCGACCCTTGTTGCGGCGTCCTTGACGGCGTCTCTTGTGAGGTGTGTGTAGCGTGCGGTGGTCTGGATCCGGGCGTGGCCGAGGAGCTTCGCGATCACCGGCAGGCTCTCGCCGAGCGCCAGCGCGCGGCTTGCGAATGAGTGGCGCAGGTCGTGCAGGCGCACGTCGTCGAGACCGGCGCGGGCGCGCACCTTGCGCCAGGGCTCGAAGAGGCTGGAGA
>Ga0209022_1001307_pt1 | contig 26352 bp, 24 predicted proteins | sample PinacodermPK_FD_187300 | JGI IMG/M metagenome (GOLD analysis project Ga0209022, IMG submission 187300) | Host-associated microbial community of the marine sponge Aplysina aerophoba from Gulf of Piran - sponge pinacoderm, lysed by proteinase... | ecosystem: Host-associated > Porifera > Sponge >...
GGGTCCGTTATGTTCACAGTCATTCCGGCATAGTCCACAAAGCACTTCTCCCCGGCCTTGTGCGTCTGCCTCATCGAGGGCTTCCTGTTCTTGCCGAGCCACACGTTGTAGAGCTTGCAGAACTGCGGATAGCTGTAGTGACGACTGCCGGAATTCTTCTCTTTGTACTCCTCCCAAAGAAGCTGCCTCGTCACCCCCTTTTTTTTGAGTTCCTTGAGGACATGAGGGAAGTCCGGCTCCGCCTTCCCCTCGCGGACAACCTCGGACTTCGGGTAGAGCCTCTCCTCAAGCGCCTGGTCGTCAATCTTTTTTGCCGCGGACCACTCAACACCCGCGCTCCTGGCCTTGCGGATTATATCGTTAACGCTGCTGCTGCCTTTGTTTACGCTCCGAGCTATCTCCCTGGCGGAAAAATCCATGGAATCAAGCCTCAGAATCTCTCTTATCGTTTCAATCTTCATTCTCGGTCTCGGCATCCTGCCACCTCCTTGAGCAATAGAATCCCAAGCAGGGTAACAAAACGCTTTCCTTGATGTTTTGAAGAAAGAAAAAAGAGAGATTCGGGTGTCCGAATTCAGTGAGAATTGGTGTCCGAATTCAGTGAGAATCGGTGTCCGAATTCAGTGAGAATATGCAATTGCAAAATAATCAATTTTGTAATATAAGCGCAGGGATTAAATTATCGGGCTTTTGAGTTAATCAGTTAAGCTGGCATCCGCTTCCTTCAAACGCCTGTGAAGTCTAGAAAATTGATCTTGGAAACAGCGCGAAAGTTTACGAAAAACCCTGTTGGTTCAGCAGCATGCATAATAAGGCAACGGCTAAATTGTTTAGAAAATATCGTCGAGACTAGTTTCGTGGGAAAGTCGGTAGGAATTGGTATCTGCGGTGTTTATCTCTAGGCTTACCGCGGTACCGGGAAGCGGGTGGTCCAGCCGTCTAGTAATGGTGTTCCGATTCTTTCGACACCAGTATCCCGCGTCAGAAACGATCTGTATGCGACCGCTGTTTAAGTCAATGAAGTTGGAAAGGAGTTTTAATCCTAGCCCGCCGGGAGTACCTCTCTTGGTTGTGTTTGTTTCCTGAGTGGCCCATTCAATGGCTTGTTCCGGCGAAATATCAAACTCCAGATGGTCGCATACTTTTTTTCGAATGCCGACGCCCAAATCGACAACAATAAAGTCAAGTCTGTTTCGATTAGGAAAAAATTGTCCGCAGCTGAAAACCCCCAATTCCGTTCTAGAATGGATCATGGAATTGTCGAATATCTCGAAAAGGCTCTCCCTGAATTTTTTAAGAAGAGCGTGGGACATCTGCGGTATCTCTTCACGATTAATGAATTCATTATCTATATAATCAGAAAAATAGCGCCTTTCGCCGATATTGAACCGTTTGTAGAAAATGGTTGTTCCCCAGTGGTCAGCAATATTCAACGCCTGTCCGTAATGAACAAGAAAACCGTTTTTCGATAGAATTTGTTTCACGCCTGGGGGTATGTTGGTCAAGGTGACATTATTCAGGTTGCTCCTCAAGCTATAGAGAATCGCCCCGAATACCGAACACATGTCGGCATCGAACCAGCTTGTTGCCCGCATGTCGATTTCGATATTCTCAAAAAGACAATTCCTGGTCTGAGAATAGAGTTGGGTCAGGGCCGCAAAGCCTTCAAAGTCATTCCTGATTTCCGGCAGATAGAATTTCATGCCGATACCTCCAAAACCGTTATAATGCCGTTAAAAACGTTGGCAGTCCTGATGGAACCCGTCCCCCGGAGTCTCAACGCCTGTGGCAATTGCGATTCATCAAATTCAGCATTTGATGACACGAAGGCTATCTCAGCAAACGACCATTGGCCGTCAGTATGGATATTCCCTGATTTTTGAAATCACGGTCATCCGTTACAAGTTTGAATTCTCTATTTTTGCACAGTTGCATGAAAACCTGGTCGTTGAAATCCGTGCCTCCGTTTTCATACCTTTTAATCAAGCTGTCCATCTCCAATATTTCAAAGCCACTTTCAATCTTGCGACAATGTTTCAGAATCCGCCTAGTCTTGTCGGCGATTTCCTTGGCAACGGGGTTGAAATCAGAACTGTTGCGAAAATTCTTGAAGCTTTCGCTGCCTCTGCCAGAACGATCAGTTGCCTTAAATATCTCCCATTTCCGTCGCGCGTAGGTATTAATAAATTCCGAAACTATAAGAACATCAATATAAATACGGCTTTGCGCCTTAAGGATACGGCTAAATGCGGAAGAATAAACTGACATCCTGTTACCAGGAAGATTGTTTTGCCCCTGCGGGCCGTAGAGAAACATCCAGATATTGGCATCGAAAAACAGCTTGTCCTGAGGTCCGAAGGAGTAGTTTCTCACATGGACGGCCTGACTCTTCATTGCTTCAATCTTCGGTTGTTTCCAGAAGTGCTTTCCCGAAAGCCGCTTCATCCTCAAAGTACTGCTTGGCATTGACAACAACATGCTTGAGCAACGCTACGTCATCAGGTTCGATGTCTTCCACTTTCAGCAGTTCCCGAATCCGTTTTTCATCAAACTCTCCGTACAACTGGCCTATTGCCGTATTGAGAAATGCCGATGTGAGCGTGGAAATGTTGCGGAAAGACAGGCAGACATGCAGATTCTTGCCAAGTGCGGCGACAAGGCGATGGTACACTTTATGTCCATCATCCGAGGCGACGCATAAGGAACTCCCGACAACTTCAAATATGGATATGTTGATGTTTTTTTCCATCGGAAAATCTACAGGGAACAAAACCGCCGGTCTGGTTCCTGACTTGCTGTCCTTTCTTCTTCTTCCATTTTACCGCAGGTTTTAGGAAATTTACAGTGACCAACCATAATTTTGGTCCAGAATTTGGCTTTCTGCCAAATTTCTCCGCAGATTAACTCGCCATCAAGCGGTTCCCGGACATCCCATCAGAAATCCTGAAGCGTCCTTATTCTCTCCACTATGGCGGGAAGAAGCTCGATCACTCTGTCAATTTCTTCCGAACGGGTAAAACGACCGAAGCTGAACCTGACCGAGCAAAGCGCTTCCTGTTCTTTGAGTCCCATGGCAATCAACACGTGGGAAGGATCGACGTTTCCCTCGGAGCAGGCGGAACCAGTTGAAACCGCTACGCCTGCGGTATCGAGATTCATCACCACGGAGTCGCCCGGAGTGCCGGGAAAGCCAACGTTAAGGGTATTTGAGACTCTCGCGTCGGGATGTCCGTTCAGGTAAACATCCCCTACCCTCCGGGAAAGCTCTTCGAAAAGACGGTCGCGCAGCTTCCCCAGTCTTTCGTTTTCCGTCTCAAGCTCCGCACAGAGAAGCTCGCACGCGTAACCGAATCCGCAGACGGCCGCCACGTTCTCCGTTCCCGATCTCTTTCCCCTCTCCTGCCCCCCGCCGTGCACGAAAGGCTCAAGGCCGATTCCTTTTCTTACGTAAAGAGCGCCCGCCCCCTTGGGACCGCAAATCTTGTGAGAGGAAAAAGACGCCATATCCACCGGCAGATCAGCAAGGTTGATTTCCATTTTCCCCAGGGCCTGGACCGCGTCTGTATGGAAAACCACTCCTCTCTCGCGGGCAATCTCTCCTATGTCGCGAATCGGGCTTATAACCCCGGTCTCGTTATTCACGTACATACAGGAGACAAGAATCGTGCGCTCGGTAATCGCTTCCCGGAACTGATCGGGGGAAACCAGTCCGAAGGAATCCACCGGAAGGTAAGTGACCTCGAAACCGCTACGCTCAAGAAACCTGAACGTCTCAAGACACGATGCGTGCTCGACCGCGGTTGTAACCAAGTGGTTCCCTCTGTCGGAAAGGGCGTAGGCAAGGCCTTTTATGGCGAAATTGTTGCTTTCGCTACCCCCGGAAGTAAAAACTATCTCTCCCGGCCTCGCTCCGAGATAATCCGATACTCTTTCCCGGGCGGAATCAACCGCCGCACGCGCGACGCTTCCGGGAGAATGAATGCTGGAAGGGTTCCCGTAGTTCTCGGCGAAATAGGAAGTCATCTCTTCCAGAACGCGCGGGTCAAGGGGCGTGGTCGCGTTATAGTCAAGATATATGGAACTTATGGAGTCAGGCGGCATTTCCTCACCGTCAGTCAAACAGCATATCTGGTACCGGATAATAACCGATTGACTGCGTAAATCACGGCAACGCGCAACCGTAAGCAGGCCTTAGAGCAGGTCGGGCTTGTCTGTAATTACCCCGTTAAGGCCCATCCCCGCCAGTTTTTCGGCTCGCTTCGGGTCATTAACTGTCCAGCAGCACACGAAAAGACCTCTTCTTCGGGCTTCTGAAGCAAGGCGGCGCGTCATAAAACAGTGATTTGTAGCAACTACCCGGCAACCCAGGGAAAGGGCCTTCTTCACGCACCCGAAGCCGAAAACCGTAATAAGTCCCGTAGCAACGGAACGATCAAGCTCCCTTACCGCACGAAGACAGTCCTTGCGGAAAGAAACCACCGCGACATCTTTTATAAGACCATGAGCTTTGATAAGGGAGACCGTTTCTTCTTCCGTGCCTTTTTCCTTAAGTTCGACCACCAGTCCGCAGCGCCCCGCGAAATTCTCAAAGACCTCTTCAAGAGTCGGTATCCGCTCCCCGCAACCGGCGTCAAGAGACCTGAGTTCGGAAAGCGTCTTCCCCGAAACGGCTCCTTTACCATCCGTGGTCCTGTCGACCGTCCGATCGTGGATGACGACCAAGCGGCCGTCAAGACTCTTCCTCACATCGAACTCTATCACCCCAGCCCCCATGTCCAGGGCCCTGCGGAAAGAGCGAAGAGTATTTTCCGGTTCGTAATGACTCGCGCCACGGTGAGAGATGAGGAGGAAGTTTTTTTCGAAAAAATCTTTCATGGAATTCGAGGAAATTACCTGAACAGGTCATGGGCCGGATCTCTGATCAGTTCATCCGAACTTCCTTCCCCCCGGATGTAGTCAACCCCGCGCGCTATCACAACGGGCAGCGCCGCGGTTTTCTCCATCAGCAAACCCGCAGCACACGCCACCTGGTCCGCAGTCGCCATCTCGGTTGCCGTAAGCAGAAGACCCTTGGTGTCGGTCTCTCCCCTGCGGTCAGAAAGTGGCCTCATGCCGCTACACCCAATGGCGATGTCGGTAAGCCCTTCCCGCCAGGGACGTCCCACAGTATCGCTTATTATGACGGCTACGTGCTTCCCGGTTTCCTGTTCTATATGTTTCCTTATAACCCCGGCGGAGCGATCGGAATCAAGCGGAAGAAGTGTGACATCCTCGCCCCCGGAAACGTTCGAAGCATCAACACCGGCGTTTGCCAGCACAAGCCCTCCGGTCGTCTCAACTATAAGCCTTCCCTTGCCGGTTTCTCTCTCGTCCATTTTCACGATTCTCCTAGTTTCACCCAAAATCACTTCCACGAGCCTCGGATCCTTTGAAACCTCCTCGGAGACCGTAACCGCAAAACCCGAAGGTTCCACCTGGGAAAGATTAACTACCCTGCCTTCGGCCTTTGAGACCACCTTCTGCGCAATTACGACTATATCCCCGTCGAGAAACGAAAATCCCTCACTGTCGCCGGCGGCGCGCAGAATCATCTCCCCGAGACTGTCCCCCTCTCTCACTTCCGGAATTCCCCTCAAGGGAACAAATCTTATCTCTCCAGTCTTGTCCATGCGGAAACTCTCCCGATGCCGCAACGGCGTTTTGTATATACCAGCTAAACCATCTAGTATATATTACCGATATCAAGAGGGAGAGAAATGGAAAAATTCTGTTTGGAGAGAGAGGCCGACCTTGAACTCGAAAAGCAGTTTGAGGTATCCAACGTGGCGAGGGAATCAGGCCTCATGATCCGCATATTTGTAACCTCCTCGCTTAAAAAGGAAATGATGGAGCCCGATTCCGAGGCCTCGGCCCGCGGCGAGGACGAGAACACCAGACTAAAAGAAATTCTTTCCCCGCTCGTGTCGTCCATAAGGGCGACCAGGAAGACGAAGAGAACCAACCTGATCGATTTCACCGCTTCGGTTACCAAAGACGGAAAAGATCGGGAATTTCAGGTTATTTCCTGTCTGGGCCCGGTAACGAAAGACTCCGAGGAACCCTGCATAACCCTTCTCCTGCCCGAAGACCTGCCGGAAGAAACACCTTAGCCATAAAATCGTGTATTATTAGCTTTACAATGGGGTGTACAGAGGACATTTCCGGCGAAATCTACTTTGACAACAACGCAACCACAAGACCACTTCCCGAAGTAACGGAGGCCATGCACGAAGCCATGGGTGAGGGTTTCGGCAATCCCTCAAGTGCCCATTCGGCTGGAGAGCGAGCGAGGCGCCGCATGGATCTTGCCCGCAAACGGACCTCCGATCTTGTGGGATGCTCCCCCGAAGACCTCATATTCACAAGTTCCGGCACGGAATCAAACAACATGGTTTTTTATTCCTGCACGAGGAAAAAAGAGAAGCCGCGCGTTGTCACAACCCAAGTAGAGCATTCCTCGATAATGAAGATGTGCAATTTCCTCGAACTAAACGACGTGCACATCGAAATGCTCGAGGTGGATAGACAGGGGGTTCTTGACATCCGAAGACTCGAAAACGCGATTTCCGAGAAAACCGACCTCGTTTCCGTGCAGTGGGTTAACAACGAGACCGGAGTTATACAGGATATGGCGAGCATTTCCGAGGTCTGCAGGAAAAACGGAGTGCTTCTCCATACCGACGCTGCCCAAGCCGTAGGGAAGCTTGAGGTGGACCTTGCGAAGCTTCACGTGGATTTTCTCTCTTTCACAGCTCATAAAATCAGCGGTCCTCAGGGTGTCGCGGTTCTCTACGCAAAAGACAGGCTGCTTGTGAATCCTTTCCTTTTTGGAGGATTCCAGGAGGAAGGGTTTCGTCCCGGGACTGAGAACCTTCCAGGCGTAGCGGGCTTCGGGACCGCCTGCGAGATAAGGTGCACAAGGCTTAAGCAGGCCACAGGAAAGATGAAAGACCTTCGCGACCGGTTCGAGAAAACAATAATTGAATCCATCCCGGACACCTCGGTTAACGGTGGCGGCGGGGAAAGAGTATGCAACACCACCAATATCCATTTCGGCGGGACTGACGGAAGAGAACTAGTCTCCCTTCTTGACGAGGCTGGAATAAGGTGTTCCCAAAGTTCTGCGTGCACGAATTTCGACGTTACGCCATCCTACGTTCTGACCGCCATGGGACTGGATGAACAGCATGCATATTCAAGCGTAAGATTCAGCTTCTGCCCGGAGAACACCTTCGAGGAGATACAAAGGGCGACAGAGATTATCCGGGAGAAATGCGAATTTCTCAGAAGTAACCCCTGCTGAACCCAGACACCCCAGAGAGGTGGAAAATCAGTCGACAACCCTTACCGGCTGACCGGGAAGGAGGCCGAAGTTCCCCTCGGTTATTATTCTTGAAGCTGGGGGAAGCGAATCAAAGGATATGTAGGCCGAATTATCGTCTATCCACGTGGGCGCCACTTTAGCCTTGAGAACTTCTCCGTTTTTTTCAACCAGCACGAAAGAGAAATTTTCTTTGTTGTCGGACAAGACAGCCGTTTTGGGGATTCTGACGACATTATCAAGCGTCTGGAGCGGTATTTTCACGGAAACCATTTCCCCCGGCCACCATTTTACCAAGGGATCAGATATGGCAATCTCGATATCGTAGGTGCCCGAGAAATCATCAGAACCCGGACTCACGCCGTCAACCTCGCCCGCGACGGTTTCCACCGTTCCGTCTCTTGTAAGTGATACCTCAAGAGCATCTCCCCGTTTGACACTCCTGGCAACGGACACATCCACGCCGGCTATGACTTTCCTGCCGCTTAGATTAACGACTTTGGCTACCACATCCCCGTTTCTTGTCTCCTGTCCGACGTCGGGAACGATTTCAACAATCTGGCCTTGGATAGGGGAACGAACCTTGAGGTTTTCGTAATTCCACTTGGTCCTTTTGTAAGAAGCTTCAAGGGCCTTTACGCCGGCCGAGGCGGTTTCAAGAAGGTTTCGCGACGCTTCGGTTTCATCCTCAGAGACTATTCCCTTCTCAAAAAGAGCCTCGTTCCTGCGGTATACCCTTTCAGCCTCGGCAAGCTTCCCCTTGGCGGATTCAAGATTGTACTTTGCCTCGTCAAGCCGCGTTTCCACGCGGTAATCGTAGAGTTCGAGGATAATTCCGTCCTTTTCGATTTCCTGACCTCGGCCGGAATCTATCCGCTTTACCCATCCCGAAACAGTCGTTCGGACCAAGACGGTCTGCTTGCCACGGACTCTTCCGAGAACTTCGGTGTAAACTGAACCTGAGGACGCTACAGGCGTCATCACCTTTATGGGCCTGTAGACGTTATCTTCAGAGTGATGCTGTGCACTCGATTCCCTTTCTTGAAGAAACCTTGCGTACAGAAGAAAAAGAACCAAAAGGAAACCAAGAAATACTAAAGCCAGAGTCAACCAGCTCTTCATTTTTCTTTCCCTGAACCAAGATCTCATCTATTTTCCACCCACAAAAGCTTCAATAAGAAAAACATTCATAACAATATTGAGAATCCGGCGATTTCGCAACAATCGGTAAAACAGATTGACTTTTAGCCAGAATAACCCGATAATTATTAAGAGATTTTAAGGAGGATGTTAGTGAACGGAAAACCTTTAACAAAATCCCAGCTTTCAAGCAGCTTGGCAGAGAAGGCGGGAATAACCAAGGCGACAGCCAAAACCGTTATTGATGCTATAGCGTCAATTGCATGTGAAGAGGTAAAGGAAAAAGGAGAATTCACGATTCCTGGAATCGGCAAACTGGTTATCAGCAATCGCAGTGCCAGAATGGGGAGAAATCCTGCCACTGGTGAAGAAATCAGCATACCTGCAAGAAAAGTCCTGAAGTTCCGTGTGGCGAAAGCCTGCAAGGACTCTGTGCTAGACTAGAACTGTCTCCACAATCCATCTAGTTGATGCTGCCTCTCAGCGACCAGTTGAGAATTTCTACTGGATGCACAACCTTGGTTTTGGAATCTGAACCAAGCAGTCCCTTGCGGATTTGTATCATGCACCCGGGATTCCCGACGGCCAGGTAATTGGCGCCGGTTTTCCCTATCTCGCTTATTTTCCCCGAAAGAAGTTTGGCAGACATTTCCGTCTGCACGATATTATATATCCCGGCGCTTCCGCAGCAGTGATCCGACCGCGGCATTTCGACGAGTTCCAGTCCCGGGATACTTCTCAGAAGTTCTCTTGGAGCGGAGCGTATCCCCTGTCCGTGAACAATATGGCACGCGTCCTGATAAGTGATCTTTATATCAAGAGGGTGCAGTGACTCCCCTATTTCCGCATCCGAAAGAAATTCCATGACGTCCACGGTTTTCGCTGAGAGCTGCGCTGCGGCTTCGGAGTAAACCGGATCCCCGCGCAGGATCTCGGCGTATTCCTTCATAGTGGAACCGCATCCGGCAGAATTGACGACTATGGCATCTACGTTTAAGGTGGCGAAAAGGGCCACCAGTTTTCTTGCGAACTCCCTTCCCTCCTCAAGCCTTCCTGAGTGAACAGAAAGGGCCCCGCAACATCCCTGATTCTTGGGAACAAAAACTTCGCAACCGCTTGCGCGAAGCACTTCGACCGTCGCCCTGTTTATTTCCGGGAAGAAAACCCTCTGAACGCACCCGCTTAGAAGGGCAACTTTCTTTTTTCTCTCTCCAATTGCCGGATAAAAAGCCGAAAGAGTCTCCCCGAAAGCGGAACTGACCTCGGGCAGCATATGGAACATGGAAGAAGCCGAGGGACTTATTCTGTTAAGAAGCCACGGCGGGAAAACCCTCTTCAGGCCAAGTGTTTTTATCAGGTAGACAAACGGCAGAAGAAGCCTCAGCTTTTGCGGATAGGGAAAGATTTTGAAGATGAAGGCCCTGAGAATTTTCTCCCCCAGTCCCCTCTTGAATCTCCTTTCGATCTGTGCCCTCGACATCTCTATCAGACTTCCATACTTGACCCCCGAGGGACATGCGGTTTCACAGGCAAGACACCCAAGACACAGGTCAAGATGCTTTACAAGCGACTCGCCCATCGGGATTCTTCCCTCCTCCGCGGCTTTTATCAGATGGATTCTTCCCCTTGGAGAATCAAGCTCGTTTCCGGTCTCCAGGTAGGTAGGACAGGATGAAAGGCAAAAACCGCAATGAACGCAGTCCTGTATTATCTTCCTGCTCGGCCGGTCCGTATTGTCAAAAGCTGTCTCAAGCGACATTGCGTCCCTCCGCTCCCGAAGAAATCGAAAAATCGAAAGTCTCGAAACCCGCGCTATGGAAAGCCTCTTTGAGTTCCGCTTGGGCATCAAACGATTTTTCCCCAAGTTTTCTGCCGGATATATCAAAGTAAAGAGAGTCTCGAGAAAAAGGATTTGGGCAGACAGTATAGTTAAGCCCGTCTTCCGATGACAGGGCTATCTCCACCGTGTCTCCAAGGTAATTAATCGGAACGTCCGGAATAGTGACCGACCTTGATCCGTGGCAAAGAGCGAGAGATATCATGTCGCCCACCTGAAGAAACCTGAGGTTAGTCCGGATATCAGCGGAAAGGTATCCGTCCGGGTTTCCCTCTCCTACCCTGATCCCGAGGCTTCGGTGCAGGAATTCCCCGATTTTCTCTCTAAGCGAAACGGCCGCTTTGTTGTCCGGATCTTTGGATATAGTCCTCTCATTAAGCTCGGAGAAGTGAAGCGCTATTAGAGCGCAGGCGTATGGATACTCGCCTACATGTCTTTCGAAACACTCAGACCAGATCTCAAACTGGCTTTCAGGCCGCATCTCCATAAAATTTCTCGGATGGCCGTTTCTCGGGTTCAGATCGGCCGCGGAATCCGTTTTCTCCCATCCGCAGTCATGTTCCTTTATCGCCAGCATCACTTCGTCTCTGGGAGTGATAGTCTCGAAATCCTCATTCCCCCAGAAATTCATTATTCTTGAAGAAAGAAAAGCGTGGCTTGGCTGCGTTATGAGAGTCCATCCCTCACCAGATTCCCTTCTTATCATAATCCGTATCCTCAGTCTGCATCGAATATTTTTTCGCCGGGCAGAATGTTTCCCGGATCAAAACGCCGTTTGATGTTCTTCATAAGAAAAAGCGCATCTCCGAAATCTCCCCACGCTTTTACCCTCTCCCTGAGTTCGCGACGGACCCCGGAGAACATGATACGGCCCCCGAGCGAATCGGCAAGATTTTCAAGAAAACGTGCCGCTATGACCGCCTCTTCACCCTCACCGCTTACCGAAACAAGCGCAACCCCCCTAGCGGGCCTTGAAAGGCAGCGCACTGTGACTCCCGAGAGTGCAGGATTGCTCTCAATATCGGAAAGAATCTCGATTGAAGCAGTTACGGGGAGAGTCAGCTTCGAGGAAAAACTTGCCCCGGACAAAAACGGGAATTCCCTAGCCGAATCCCATAACTTCCGTGAATCCTCATCGCCCATCTCGACGAAAGAGGCAGATTTTCCAGAGGTTATCTCCCTCACCTGTTTTATCTGCTCGATCACCGCCTCTTCGAAGCTGTCGAATTTAAGCAGGACGCTTCTTTTAGCCCCCGGTGCAGCCGAAAATTCCGAAGAGAGTCTCTCGTCAAGTATTTCAAAGCATGTGGGAACAACATCCGCGGCAAATATCGCTCTAGCCGCCTGGGAACAGGAAACATGGTTGTCAAAACCCAGAACCAGGGTTCTTGAAGAGGGTTGGCGTGGGTATAACCTGAAAGTCGCTTCTACTAAGACGCACAGGGTTCCGAGCGAACCTGCCATAAGTTTAGGAATATCATAACCCGCTACGTTTTTAACTACTTTTCCTCCCAAGTTTATGATCTCACCATCAGCTCTCACGGCCCTGATTCCCAAGATAAGCTCCCTGCACGTACCGTATCTGGTACTCATTGGACCGCAAAGATTTGTCGACACAAGTCCCCCCACAGTGGCTCCGGAGTTAAGACCCGGCGGATCCACGGGAAAAAGCTGGTTTTCACGCCCGACGGCTTTCTGAAACTCCCTCACCTCCATCCCGCATTCGACCGTGGAAACCATGTCGGAAGGCTCGTGAAACAGGACCCTGCCAAGACGCTTGAGTGAAAGCGCCGCGCCGACCGAACAGACCGGATTGCCAAGAAAAAGCTTGGTGCCCCCCGCAAAAGGAAAAACACGGATGCCCTTCTGCGAAGCAAACCCGAGAACCCGGGATATCTCCTCGACGCTTTCGGGATAGAGAACTACTTCGGGAGAGAAGCCGAATTCCGGAACACCCGAGTCCGTATCACCGGAACCGGGAACATGGAAATTTGAAACCATCTTGTAGAGTTCTGTTACGTGAGACATCTTTTTTTCAAACGAACGGACCATTAAATCTCGAACACGGGACCCGCTCTACTAGAAAAGCTCCCCCATCTCCTTTGCAGGAGTAGTCTCGGGACCTTGTTTTTTCATCCCGGGCTCAACGCACGTTCTAGGAGTCGGGAACACCTTGCCGGGATTGCAGAGCCCCTCCTCGTCGAAAGCGCACCGCACCAGATTCATCGTGTCTATTTCCTGCTCGTTGAACATAAGCGGAAGAAACCTTTTCTTGTCAAAGCCAACACCGTGCTCTCCCGTAATGCTGCCGCCGACGTCAACGCATACCCTGAGAATTTCCCCGGAAAGTTCCTCGGCTTTCTCGGATTCCCCCTCAACTTCAGGATCGTAGAGCACCAGCGGATGGAGATTCCCGTCTCCCGCATGAAAGACGTTCGCAACCCGAAGACCGTACCTTCTGCCGAGCTCCCCTATCTCTCCAAGCACCTTGGCCAAGGTGCTCCTGGGAATTACACCGTCCTGAACATAGTATCCGGGACTTATCTTCCCCATGGCGGCAAACGCACTTTTACGCCCCTTCCAGAAAAGCTGTCTCTCACTTTCATCCGCCGCCAGCTTTATTTCAATCGCACCGTTTTCCCGAAGTATCTCGCTTACGGCAGGAACCTGCGTTTTAACCTCCGCCTCAGGTCCGTCAAGCTCTACGAGAAGAATAGCTCCCGCGTCCCTAGGGTATCCGGCACCCACAGTGGTTTCCACAGCGTTTATGCTGAGATTGTCCATGATTTCCATTCCCGCGGGAATAACCCCGGAAGAAATGATTGCGGAGACCGACGCCCCGGCGTCCTCGATTCTCTCAAACGAAGCGAAAAGAGTCTTAACCATCTGAGGTTTTTTTATTATTCTCAAAAAGACCTTGGTCACTATGCCCAAAAGCCCCTCGCTTCCGACCACAAGCGAAAGAAGGTCATATCCGAGACTCTCCGGGGCAGGGCCCCCGAGCGTGACCACTGCTCCGTCGGGCAGAACCATCTCCACTCCGAGCACGTGGTTGGTCGTGACTCCATACTTAAGACAATGAACTCCACCCGAATTCTCCGCGACATTGCCTCCTATTGTGCACACGATCTGGCTTGAAGGATCGGGGGCGTAGTAAAATCCCTCGGCACTCACGGCATCGGTTACGGAAATATTGACCACTCCGGGCTCGACCACAACGACGCGGTTCGGGATATCCACGTCAAGAATCCTGTTCATTCTTGAAAGCGATATCACTATTCCCTCGCGATTAGGAAGAGCGCCCCCGGAGAGCCCGGTTCCCGCCCCTCTAGGAACAAAAGGAATTTTCTCGCGATTGCAAATTTTTACGACTTGGGAAACCTCCTCCGCAGTTGAAGGCAAAACAACGAAAAGAGGCTTTACCCTGTATCCCGTAAGCCCATCGCTTTCATAGGCGATCAGCTCATCCTCGGCTGATATAACCGCCCCGGCACCCAGGATCCCCACAAGTTCCGAGGTGATACGGGATTTCCATCTGCCGGTTCTTTTTACAGCTTGCGAGTCCATCGTTAAACTTATAGTATATCGGAACCCGGGGAACGCGAAAAATTGACTGAAATTATCAAAGAAACCGATCCGCTCGTATTTGACAAGCTATCCGAATGCCTTACGGGCGGTGGTGTGATCGTATACCCGACCGAAACTCTCTACGGAATCGGCTGTCTTGCGTTTGACCAAGAGGCCTGCCGGAAAATAGTAAACATAAAACGAAGATCCGGAGGCAAGGGACTTATAGTCCTCGTAAGTGATGAGGAGATGCTTGATCGCCACTTTCATGTTCCCGGCGACCTCCTCGAAAGATACTCCCGGAGCCAAAAACCCCTTACGCTCATAATGCGTCCGAAATCCGTTTTTCCCAAAGAGGTTTCAGGAGGAAGGGACTCGGTCGCGGCAAGAATCTCCACCTCTCCTTTCGCAAAAGAGATCCTTCGCCGCGTGGGAGAACCAATAACCTCTACAAGCGCGAACATAAGCGGCAGGGGCAACTCAAACCGGTTTGACGATATTCGCAGGGATTTTCCGAGCGGGATTGATGTTATCGTTGATTCTGGTAACCTTCCATCCTCAATGGGTTCAGCGATAGTGAACCTGACGACCAAGTCACCCGAGATTATCAGAGAGGGCGATCTTTCCGTAACCGAAATAGAGAAGATTCTCCATGGCTGAAATAAAACCTTTCAGAGGTATAAGATACAGCAAGGAAGCGGTCGAGGACTTCGCGAAAGTCATCGCTCCTCCCTACGACGTAATAAGTCCGCGGCAACGCGAGGAACTCTACGCCAAAAGTCTCTTTAACGCCGTGAGAATTGAACTGCCCGACGGAGAAGGTAAGCAGCGTTATCAAAACGCGAAGGAAATCTATTCGAAGTGGCTCCGCGACGAGGTGCTCATAAGGGACGATGAGCCTTCAATCTATCCTTACTACCAGGATTTCGAGTTCGAAGGACAACGCTACACAAGAAAAGGGTTCATAGCGAACCTAAAGGTTGAAGACTTCGACAAGAAAATCGTCCTGCCGCACGAACAGACTTTCAGAAAACACAAGGAAGACCGACTGGCGCTCACAATCGCATGCAACTCCAACCTGAGCCAGATCTTCTGCGTCTATCCCGACGCCTCGGGAGAGATCGAGGAAGATGTAGATAAAAATATCGGAGAACCTCTTGTGGACGTCACATTTGAAGAGGGAATAAGAAATACTCTCTGGAAGATTTCTGATCCGAAAATCATAGAACGCATAAAAAACCGCCTCGCAGACAGATCGATTCTGATCGCAGACGGTCACCACCGTTACGAAACCTCGATAAACTTCAGAAACCTCAAAAGGGAAGAAACGGGGGAGGATTCAGGAAAGATGCCTTGGGATTATGTAATGACCTATCTCTCGCGCGGAGAAGGCCAGGGACTTATAATTAATCCCACTCACAGGATAGCGAGAAAAGTCGGGGATAAACTGATTGAGAATCTGCGGAAAGATTTCGAAGTTGAGAGAATTGCGCTTGAGCGTTCGCTTGATCTCGGCCCGGACCAGATATCCGTCGTAACCAAAGACCCCGAGAAAACCTTCAGACTTACTCCCAAGACAAAGAAGGAAAAAGACTACGAGAACCTCGCCGTGATAATTCTTCACAGTCAGGTGTTCGAAGCACTGATAGAAGAAGACAAGGCAGGCGTACGATACTCCAAGTTCCCGGAAGAAGTATTCGAAAATGTGCACAACGGGGAGTTTGAGGCCGGATTTCTTCTTCCCAAGCTAAAATCAGAGGAGATATTCAAAGTGGTTCTCGACGGAACCAAGATGCCTCACAAGACCACCTATTTCTATCCGAAGATTCTCTCCGGACTAGTATTCAACCCTCTCTGGCGTTAAGCAGGCAATCAGGATAGGGGGGAATCTCGCGATTCCTCCCCTCCCACACCACCACGCGTACGGGTCCGTACGTGGCGGTTCGATGGATTTAAGCTACTTAGCAGGGCAGCAGGAAGCAAGACCAAGTTTGGCCAGAGACGCGTTCGGCAAGGCTATGGATAACGCGGGACTCATGCTGATCCTCCACGGCCCGTGGGAACTGCCCGCGGTCTGTGCCGCCAGATCCTTCCCAACCCCAAGACGGCGCAACGCCTTATATCGCGTGCGCCCCCTCTTCCACTGCCGCCACACCACAGCGCGTATCCGCCGCCTTATCCATTTATCCACTTCCCCCAACACCCCGGGAGTCTCGCAGTATCCGAAGTACCCCCGCCATCCGACGAGGTAGCTAGACAACTCTTTTATGAGTTGATCGATACTTACGCTCTTCACACAGCGCGTAAGCTCCCGCACCCGTTCCTTGAAACGGACCAGCGCCTTCGGCGCAACACGACGCTTCGGCGTGGCTCCGGGCGTAAAGCTGAATCCCAGAAACGACCGCCTCGCAGGACGGTCTACCGCGCTTTTGGCCGCATTCACCACGAGCTTAAGCCTCTTCGCAAGAAACCTCTCTACCCCTTCCATCACCCGCTCCCCAGCCCGCCGTGACCGCACGTAGATATTGCAGTCATCAGCGTAGCGCACGAACCGGTGCCCTCTCCTCTCAAGCTCCTTGTCCAAAACGTCAAGCATAAGGTTTGACAGCAGCGGCGAAAGCGGGCCGCCCTGCGGCACCCCCATCACCGTCGGGCTTACCAGCCCTCCCTCAAGCACTCCGGAGTTCAGATACCCCCTCAGAAGCTTGAGTGTCCGCTTGTCCTCTACCCTTCTGGATACAAGCCCCATCAGTGTGTCGTGGTTCACCCTGTCGAAGAACTTCTCAAGGTCTACATCAACCACTATACGGCAGCCCGCGCGGATGTGTTCCTGCGCGCGTCTTACCGCCTGATGAGCTGAGCGTCCGGGTCGAAACCCGTAGCTGCTTTCGGAGAAACTGCTGTCCCACCGCTTCCCCAGCACCTGCCCCACCGCCTGCTGGATGAATCGGTCAAGTACCGTGGGCACCCCTAGCGGCCTCATTCCCCCGCCCGCCTTCGGTATCTCCACTCGCCTTACCGGCTGGGGACTGTAACTGCCTTCAAGCAGTTGTGCCCTTATCCCGGGCCAGCGCTCCTTCAGGTAATCGCCCAGTTCCTTGACGGTCATCCCGTCCACTCCGGGCGCTCCCTTGTTGCGCCGGACTCGCTCCAGCGCCTTCCTAAGATTCCCGGGCTCCAACACTTCTTCCATTGTCGGCCCGGCCGCCGGGCGTTCGGTATCGGCTCGCGCCACGCGGACTTCGGTCCCTTCGCAAGCTCCGCTTCGGGCTTCACCCTCGCTCCTCTTGCTAAAGGCCAGCTCCAGCTGGTTATTCTGCCGCTCTGCCCGCATGAGCTCGCCGCCCTTACTCCCTTCCATCGTTCGGGCCTTCGTCGCTCCCGCAACTACTATGCCCTCTGCTGACTTCTGCGCCGCGGTCACGGCCCTTGCGAACCGCTCAGTCCCTCTTCGGGACACGACGCAGACCTCCCGAGGTAAGACCAGCCGCCTTCACCGCGCACCCGCCGAATTTACCTCCACGGCCCTTGATGACTATGGACTTCGCGATCATTGGCTCGCTCGTCCGGCCGCACAGGCCTCATATCCGGTTCTTGTTCATCGGGTCGCGGCTTTGCTACGCGCTTCCTTCAGACCATGCCTCGCGACATCGCCCTTGCGCTTCGCTAATACTTCACCGCCATCAGGTTGTATAGAAGACTCTCACTTCCAAGCTGCTGTTCATGCTCGGCACACCAAAAAAAGCGGGCAGGGCGCCCGTGCGCCGTGCCCGCTTAGTGGTTTCTACCAAGTACAGGGGGGGGATTTACATCATGCCGCCCATGCCCATCGGCCCGCCAGGAGGCATCCCAGCGCCGCTCAGCGCTTCCTCTTTCTGAAGGTCGACTATCAGCGCCTCGGTGGTGAGCAGAAGGCCCGCGACGCTTGCCGCGTTCTGCATGGCTGTCCTCGTCACCTTCGCGGGATCGAGAATACCGGCCTTTATGAGGTCCGTGTACTCGAGCTTCGCGGCGTCAAAGCCGGTTGAGCCCTTCTGGTTTATCACCTTCTCGACCACTATGGAGCCGTCCCATCCGGCGTTAGAGGCTATTCCCCTAAGGGGCTCCTCAAGCGCTCTCTTCACGATGTTGACTCCCGCCTGCTCCTCGGGATCCGCGCCGTCGTACTTATTGACCGCGGCTATGGCCCTTATGAAGGCCACGCCTCCGCCTGGAACTATTCCTTCCTCGACGGCGGCCCGGGTAGCGTTAAGGGCGTCTTCAACCCTGTCCTTTTTCTCTTTCATCTCGGTCTCGGTGGCGGCCCCAACCCTGATCACGGCCACACCTCCGGCAAGCTTCGCGAGGCGCTCCTGGAGCTTCTCGCGGTCGTACTCGCCGCTTGCTATCCCTATCTGGTTCTTGATCTGGCCTATGCGACCCTCTATGGAACCCTTGGTGCCGGCGCCTCCGACTATCGTGGTGTCGTCGCGGTCTATGACAACTCTCTTGGCCTGTCCGAGATCGGTTATCTTGGCATTATCAAGCTTCATGCCGGCTTCTTCGGATATTACCTGTCCGCCCGTGAGAACTGCTATGTCCTCGATCATGGCCTTTCTGCGGTCCCCGAACCCGGGAGCCTTTATGGCCGCGACCTTGAGCGTTCCCCTGATCTTGTTAACAACCAGAGTCGCAAGAGCTTCTCCCTCGACGTCCTCGGCGATTATCAAAAGGGGCTTGGTGCTTCTCGCCACTTCCTCAAGAAGCGGGAGAAGATCCTTCATGTTGGCTATCTTCTTGTCATAAAGCAGGATGAGCGGATCGTCGAGCTCAACCGTCATCTTCTCGGGCTCGGTTACGAAGTAGGGACTTAGATATCCCCTGTCAAACTGCATTCCCTCAACCACGTCAAGCTCGGTGTCGAGGCTTCTTCCCTCTTCAACGGTTATGACCCCGTCCTTTCCTACCTTCTCCATGGCGTCGGCTATGATGCTTCCGACGTTCTGGTCACCGTTTGCGGAAACCGTAGCCACCTGGGCTATCTCCGTGCGTCCTTTTACCTGCTTGCTGAGCTTCCTTATGTTCCCGGTCACAACCTCGACCGACTGTTCTATTCCCCTTTTAAGCTTCATGGGATCATGTCCCGCAGCCACGAGCTTTATTCCTTCGCGGTATATCGCCTGGGCAAGTATGGTGGCCGTCGTGGTGCCGTCCCCGGCGACGTCGCTTGTTTTCGAAGCGACCTCCTTTACCATCTGGGCTCCCATGTTCTCAAACTTGTCCTCAAGCTCTATTTCCTTGGCCACGGAAACCCCGTCCTTGGTCACGACCGGAGCTCCGAACGTTTTCTCTATCAGCACGTTGCGTCCCCTGGGACCCAGCGTCGCCTTTACCGCGGCCGCGAGCTTGTTAACGCCCTCGAGAACCTTCTCTCTTGCCTCGGTGTCAAATAACAGATCCTTTGCCATTTTATTGCTTCCTCCTTGGTTAATCTTCTATTACCGCGAGTATTTCGTGTTCCGCGATAATCAGGTAATCCTCGCCGCCTAGGGAAACCTCGTTCCCACTGTATTTTCCGAATATGACCCTGTCGCCTGGCTCTACGTCAAGCGGAAGAATCTCTCCGGTTTCAATAAGCCTTCCACGCCCTACGGCGACAACTTCCGCCTGCTGAGGTTTCTCAGCTGCGGTGTCGGGGATTATGATTCCCCCTTCCGTCGTCTCAGACATATCAAGACGCTTTATCAAGACCTTGTCATGTAGCGGTCTCATCTTCATCTCAAATACCTCCTTTTTAACTTTTTAAAGCTGGTCTGGCACTCCTGTCTGTCAAGTGCCAACTATAAAGTAAGCACGTTTTTGCGGGTGTCAAGGGAGAAGGGGGAAAAAAGGGCCTGAAAGCGGCTTGCGGTTTAGAGTTTAAAAAAGCTGAGGCCGCCCACAGGCTGGCCGGGACGACCTCGTTACTCCTTCTACACTTGGCAGACGAGCTGATGAAAATAATACCGTCTGCAGAATCGAATGTCGAGTGTTGCTTTGCGGCGAGATGCAATTTTTACGGGCTAATTCTCTTATTGGGAATTATTTCATGCCACGGGGCAGCTTCTGCAAAGCCATGTGTGTTTAGGTAGAATTATGAAGGTCATTAACCCCGGAAATTCAGTTTGCGGGAAATGACCGGCGTCGTCAGTCGGATAAACCGTTAAACCGTGCGGATCATCAGGAATAGGGACTTGGCACGAGCATGAACTTGATAAATTCGTTAGCCCTGCCCATACCCGTGGACTCCCTTCTCCGGGGTCATTCCGTGGAATGGGAACGCCTTGAGTTCAAGGCGGGATGGAATGCCGAAGCCGTCCTGCGCACGATCTGCGCCTTCGCAAACGACTTTCACAATCTCGGAGGCGGCTACATCCTGATCGGCGTGGATGAAGAGAACGGTCGTCCGAAGCTTCCGCCGAGGGGTATCGCCGAGAGCAGGGTCGACTCGATACAGAAGAAAATACTTGAGATGGGGCATTCCGCAATCCGCCCGATGTATCATCCCGTCACCGCGCCGCAGCGCGTGGGTGGCAGGACCGTTCTCGTCATCTGGGTTCCCGGAGGCGAAACAAGACCCTACAAGGCAAAAACCAGCCTTTCCGGCGGATCCCCGCAATGGGCCTGGTACATCAGGAAGCAGTCGAGCACCGTGCGCGCCGTGGGCGCCGACGAACGGGAGCTTCTGAGTCTCGCCGCCACCGTGCCTTTTGACGACCGTTACAACCAGAGGGCGTCGATAGATGATTTGTCGCTGAAGCTTGTCGGGGAATTTCTGGCGGAAGTAGGCAGCGGCCTCGCGGACCGGGCCGACGGTATCGCCATGGAAACCCTCGGGCGCCGGATGAACATCATTGGCGGCCCGCCCGAATCGGCTTTCCCGAAGAATGTCGGGCTTATGTTCTTTAACCACGATCCCGCATCCTTTTTCCCCGCGACGCAGATTGACGTGGTCTGGTTTCCCGACGGACCCGGCGGCGACCGTTTCGAGGAAAAAATGTTCAAGGGTCCCCTGCCTGAAATGACTCGAGGGGCGCTTGAATATATTCAGCGCGGCTACCTCAAGGAAACCGTGGTCAAGCGCCCGGAGCGGGCCGAGGCCGACCGTTTCTGGAACTACCCTTACGCGGCCGTTGAAGAGGCGGTGGTGAACGCCGTTTATCACAGATCCTATGAAATCCGGGAACCTGTCGAAGTGCGGATAACTCCGGGGGAGCTCAGCGTGTTGAGTTACCCGGGACCCGACAGGTCCGTCAGAATCGAGCACCTCAGGGCGGGCAAGGCGGTGAGCCGCCGTTACCGGAACCGCCGGATCGGCGAGTTTCTGAAAGAACTGAATCTTGCCGAAGGCCGCTCCACCGGCATCCCCAAGATTCTGAAAGCCATGAGTGAAAACGGGTCTCCTGCTCCTGTTTTCGAAACAGATGAAGACCGCAGTTACTTTTTGATACGTTTCCCCGCGCATCCATCCATTACCGGGAAAACCGGGAAGGCGTCCGGGGCCCATGACGAGGCCCATGACGAGGCCCATGACGGTTCTGCCATAGACCTGAGCGTTACGGAACGCCGAATATTGAGCGCCTGCGGGGGAGGCCCGCAAAAGGCGTCCGAGCTTCTTGGGGCTCTCGGCTACAAATCCCGCACCGGAAATTTCAAAAAATCTCTGAATCGGCTTCTGGATTCGCGCATTCTGGAAAGAACTTTGGGCAGTGCGCCACGGAGCAGGAATCAGAGATACCGGCTGACGGCGCTTGGCGAAAAGATACTGGCATCGACAGCCGACACCGAGCGATGAGCGGTTGCTCGCAAACGCCTCTAACAGCAAGTGCAACCGTGCCTGTGTTAATCTCTTGCTGAAAGAAACTTTCCGAATCAGTGGTGCACTTCGGAATTCAAGTGGCGAGGCTAATTCCCTTAGTTTTTCCAGAAGAGTTTACCGGGCAGGGGAGAAGCAACCCGTCGTTTTGTGGGGTTAGAATTTGTCGAATAGTCCCCGGTTTTTCTCCGCAACCGCCTCTTCCGCCAAGAAGTCGAGCTTTCCGGATGACGAATCTCTTTCGATTTCCTTATCCCACTGTTCCCAGTCCTTCTCGGAGAGCCACTCGCGCAGGTGGATATAATCCTCTTTGGAAAGAGCCGAAATGGCGGATTTTATTTCTTCTACCGTTGACATAACAAACCGTCCTGCTACTCAGGTAATTTTAACTAGACAGTAAATATTTTGATTCAATCTGTAAAGAGCGTTAGAGGCTGCCCTGATATTTTTCGTCAGTCGCCGTAGGCAAACATTTCTCGCAACACACCAGCCACCTCCCGCGCGCGCGCGTCCGGCAGGACGCCCAGCCGCTTGACCAGACGAGATTTATCCACGGTCCTTATCTGATCAAGGACCACTTGGCCCTTTTTACGCTGAAAGGTGACATTTACGCGACTGGGATAATCCCGTTGCGTCGATGTCATAGGCGCTATTATGACCGTGCTAATGTATCGGTTCATCTCATCCGGCGAGATTACTACGCATGGCCGCATCTTCTGCATTTCCGATCCCTGCGTGGGATCCAGATTGACCAGATATATACCGTATCGCCGGACTTGCCCTACCATGTCCAACCCTCGGCATCGAATTCGTTTTGAAGCGCATCGGGAACCAGAGGCGTATCGTCACCTGCGGTTGCCATTTTTTCAAAGGCGGTACTCCAACCCTCGCGCACGCTTCGTACAGGCGCAAGCACGATGACTCCGTTCTCGATACTCATTTCCAACTCGTCGCCGAGGCCGCACTGCTTGATAACCGACGAAGGGATACGAATTCCCCTCGAGTTGCCAATAGATATCAGCTTGATCTTCATGCATTTGCCTCCTTGCATAATTACATTGTAATCACTAGACAGGCAGATTTCAAGGACAGTGATTTATAAGTGATCAGTTTGTAAAGAGCGTTGTCCGTATATCCCTGGGTCGGAAAGCGTTTTATTTTTTCGCCTTCTCAGAAAGCTCGATCAGCTTCTCCAGAGCCTCCATGGGGGTCATGTTCATGGGATCAAGGGCCGCGATATCCTCCGCCAGAAGCTCTTCCTTCTTAAACGCAGCCTCGGATTCCCCATCCGGTTCCGTATCGAAAAGAAGAAGCTGCCCGCCAAGCATCGACTGGGAAAGAGAAGCCTTTAACTTCTCAAGGGAAAAAAGAACTTTCCTCGCGGAGTTAAGAACCTTCGCGGGAACACCGGCAAGCCGGGCCACCTGTATGCCGTAACTGTGGCTCGTAGCGCCCGGGACGAGCTTTCGGAGAAACAGTATCTCCCCTCCCTCCTCCTTTACCGCCACGTTGGAATTGGTGATCCCGGGCTTTGCGTCCGCCAGGTTAGACAGCTCATGGTAGTGAGTGGCGAAAAGGGTAAGGGGGCCCAGGTCGTAGAGATATTCTGAAACCGCCCACGCTATGCTCATCCCGTCAAAGGTGCTCGTGCCCCGCCCGATCTCATCAAGTATGACGAGGCTCCTCGGGGTGGCGTTCTGCAGTATGTGCGCGGTCTCAACCATCTCGACCATGAAGGTTGAGCGGCCGGCCGTGAGATTATCTGACGCCCCCACCCTTGAAAAAATACGGTCGACTATCCCGAGCCTTGCCGCCCGGGCGGGAACGAAGCTTCCCATCTGGGCCATGAGCGACACGAGCGCCACCTGCCTTATGAGTGTCGACTTGCCTGACATGTTGGGCCCCGTGATGATCATGAAGCGCTTGTCCTCTGAATCGAGGGTGACGTCGTTCGGGACGAACCCTCTCTCAAGCCCTATCCTCTCGACCACGGGGTGGCGGGAGTCTCTGAGTTCGATCGCGGGGTGCGGGACAAATTCAGGCCTGCAGTAGCCGTAGCGCGACGCGGTCTCCCCCATGGAGCAGAAAACATCCGTCTCCGCGACCACGGCCGCCGTAGCCTTTACGCGCGGGGCTTCAGTGGCCGCCTGTTTTCGCACCTGCTCGAAAAGCGAGGCTTCAAGCTCGGTTATTTTTTCCGCTGCGGTGAGTATCTGCTCTTCGTATTCCTTAAGTTCGGGGGAGATGAAGCGTTCGCTTCCCGTAAGGGTCTGTCTTCTTGAGTAATCCTCGGGCACAAGAGAAAGCTTGGATTTCGTAACCTCGATGTAGTAGCCGAACACCCTGTTGTATCCGATCTTAAGGTTCGCTATACCCGTTCTCTCCCTCTCCCGCCCCTCAAGCTCGGATATCCATTTCCGCCCGTCGCTCTGGATCTTGCGGAGGCGGTCAAGCTCTGGGGAGAATCCTTCCCTTATAACCCCTCCCTCCCGCGCGAGGGCGGGCGGCGCGTCGACAAGGGCGCCCTCCAGGTAACCGCGGAGGTCACGAAAATCATCCATCCTCTCCCGAAGAGAAGCAAGAGCCTCCGAGCCAAGATCCAACATGGCATCGCGGAGTCTTTCTATGTAAAACGAGGAATCCCGAAGCGAGGCAAGGTCCCTGGGCCTTGCGGAAGGGGTCTCGATCCTGTGGATCAGTCTCTCAAGATCCCCGACCTTCCCGAGCGCCTCCACGAGATCTTCTCTTGCGGAGTGGCTCTCAAGCAGTTCCCCCACGGCCTCCTGCCTTTTCTCTATCTCTTCTGCGTCAAGCAGGGGGTAGCTCATCCAGCGGCGAAGGAGCCTCGCGCCCATTGGAGAGCGGGTCTCGTCCATTACTCCGAGAAGGGAGTGTTTCCGGGAGCCCTGCGTCGAGCTTCGAAGCTCAAGGTTCCTCGCGGTCCACTCGTCTATTTTCATGTAGTCGACCGTGTCATAGTACCTCGGGAACTCTACCTTCGGCATGAAGTCCTTCTGCGTTTCCCTAAGGTAATCGTAAAGCGCTCCGCAGGCGCAGATGCATCCGGGCTCTTTTTCGATCTCAAGGGCTTCAAGGGTAAGAACCGCAAAACCATCCCTTAGAATTTCTCTGCACCTCTCAAGCTCCCACTTCCAGGAATCAGCCTTCGTTACGAGCGTTCGGGGACTTGCGTCGAGCAGGGACTTAAGCCACGGGGGGTCCGCGTCTGAATCCGGGATCAGAATTTCCCTCGGGTCGATACTGGCAAGCTCGGAGAGAAGGTCTTCAGGCGAGCGGAAAAAAGATGTCCTGAATTCCCCTGTCGAGATGTCGCAGAAGGAAAGCCCGAAACCATCTTTTTCTTCTGTGACGCACGCGAGGAAATTGTTGCTTTTTGATTCGAGGTTCTCCGAGTCAAGAACGGCCCCGGGGGTAAGAACCCTCACGACCTTTCTCTCCACAAGCCCTCTTGTTTTCTTCGGGTCGCCTATCTGTTCGCAGATAGCCACTTTCTTTCCGCTTCCGAGAAGCTTTGATATGTGGGGCTCCGCGCTGTGGAAGGGGACACCGCAGAGAGGCACAGGATTTTTTTTCGAACGGTCCCTCGATGTGAGAGCTATTCCGAGTATTTCCGACGCGGTTTTCGCATCGTCATAGAACATCTCGTAGAAATCCCCGAGCCTGAAAAGAAGTACGGTGTCCGGATACTCCCTCTTTACGCTTAGATACTGGTTCATAAGGGGGGTCTGTGAACTCATGCAGGGATTATTATACTGAATGGGAATTCTTTCGGGGAGGCGGAACCGCCGGATGCGGTACCTTTTGCCGCGCATCCACGGTTCCATGGCCGGGTACGGTGAGGGTCCAGAGTCAACCGAAACGCAACACAGGTTGCTGCGCGCATTTCGCGCTGCCGGGATGTTTTCCAGAAAGCTGTGAGAGACAGAAGAAGGAAAAACATCAAGACCCGAGAGTCATATGTTGTTTCTCCGGATGATGTTACTCGGGAGCGGCTTCAATCAAGATTAGAGGCGATTGAAGAGATTACAGACAAGGATGTTCTTGAAAAAGATTCGGTCTCAGAATTGATGATTACAGCGAAGAAGAAGGTCTCAAAAAAGCGGTTCGGGATTACTTCTGGTCCATGTCAGAATATGCAAGCAAACACAGCTGCCCTTCGTTTCGGTTCTCCTTGAATCGAAGAACCGTTGCGCCAGCCAGTTTCCCTGAGGTTGGTCAGACGGTGCCGGGGCGACGTAAGGATGGTTCAAAGACGGTTTGCTGTGTCCGATTCAAAGTCGAACTCGTTTTATAACCTCCCTGTAAGTACTGAAATCATTGAAAACTTACTTAACAAAACGCTATAGTTCTGTAGAATGTAGTACAAAGATAGTACAAAGAACGAGAGATTGAATACTACAAGGAGGTTATTTCAATGGCTAGATGACTTACTAATAAGTCCTGCAAGAGCGCGAAGCCGGGGAGGCTGCTTATTCCAGAATAAATGAACAGCGATTCCGATTTAAAGTGAACACCTGGATCTCTTTTTCTTCTTCCTCAAAACAGACTTTAACACGTCAGGAATTTTCCTGTCAAACAGCGAGCAAAAAGTCT
>Ga0209022_1001318_pt1 | contig 26107 bp, 23 predicted proteins | sample PinacodermPK_FD_187300 | JGI IMG/M metagenome (GOLD analysis project Ga0209022, IMG submission 187300) | Host-associated microbial community of the marine sponge Aplysina aerophoba from Gulf of Piran - sponge pinacoderm, lysed by proteinase... | ecosystem: Host-associated > Porifera > Sponge >...
CCCCGTGGCGCGCCCGCGCCAGAGCCGGCCGGGCCGCCAACTCTGGACGACGGGCGAGCCCTGCGCGAGGTTTCAAACGCGCAGATCGTGCAGTCCATCAATCGGGAGGTATCGAACGATGGCACGCACGAAACGAAGGCGGCGCTCCTACGGCGCCGGAGAATGGGGCCGGAACCGGGTCCGGGTGTTTCCCGACCGGAAAACCGGCCTCTTCCAGATTGAGTGGCGCGAGAATGGGCGAAGGCTCACCCGCTCGCTCGGGCACCGGGACTGGACCCGAGCGAAAAAGCAGGCGGACGAGTTCGCCGCCGGGTTCGCAAGCCCGGACCTGAACGGCAAGGCGGAAGCCGAGCCCGAGCCGCTCACGCTGGAGACGCTGTTTGAAATCTACGGTGAGGAGGTGACGCCCTCCAAGACGAAGCGGGTCCGGCACCGGGACAGAATCGGGACGAGGATGTTTCTCGACTTTCTCGGGCGGGACCGAAGGCCCGAGACCCTGTCTCAGCGCGATTGGGACCGCTTCATCCGGGAGCGCCGGGCGGGCAGGATCGGACCGAGCGGGAAGCCCGTGTCCAACCGGACCATCGAGTTGGACCTGAAGTTCCTGCTCGCGGTGCTCAACTGGGCGGCGAAGTCCAGAGACGAGGAGGGCAGACTCTTGCTCGACTCGAACCCTCTGAGGGGACTGAAGACGCCCAAGGAGAAAAACCCCACCCGGGTCGTCCTCTCCGAGGAGGAGTACCAGGCGATGCTCGGGGTATCCCGGCAGGTCGATTGGCGGTTTCACGTCGCGTTCGTGCTCGCCCATGAAACCGGGCACCGGATCGGGGCCATCCGCAACCTTCGTTGGGGGGACATCGATTTCGAGGGCCGCGAGGTGCGGTGGCGCGCCGAGCACGAGAAGACCGGCTACGAGCACGTCACGCCGATGACGGACGAGGCGGTCGCGGTGTTGCAAGAGGCGCGGGAAGCCAACCCCGGGAACGGGGAGACACTGTTGCTGCCCGCGCCACGGGATCCCTCGGTGAGCGTCAGCCTGGGGCGGGCGGTCGCTTGGTGGCACAAAGCCCAGCGGCTCGCGGGCTTGGAGCACGTGCGAGGAAGAGGCTGGCACTCGCTGAGGCGGAAGTTCGCTTCGGACCTCATGGACCTTCCGCTCAAGGTGCTGTGCGAGTTGGGCGGCTGGAAGGAGGCCCAGACGGTGCTGCGCTGCTACCAGCAGGCCGACGCGGTACAACTCAGGAAGGCTTTGGACAGCCGCCCGAGGGTCCGCACCTGACCCAAACCAATCGGCGGGAGTCAATCAGCGGGAATCCGCCCGCCGAAATCTGTAAGCTGAACGCTCACAACGACATGTGAATCCGACAGCTCATGTCGCGCAGGCTCTCTGAAGCTTGGATGCAGCACTTGGGCGATGGAGCGGAGGCGATCCACGATAGGTATCTCCACCGCTTGGCGAATCTGACGCTGACCGGCTACAACCCGGAGCTGGGGGACAAGCCGTTCCCCGAGAAGCAGAAGATCTATCGCGAGAGCTCCATCGGCCTTACGAAGCGACTCGGCGCGCTTGAGAGATGGGACGAGCCGGCCTTGGAGCAGAGGGCCGACGATCTGGCGGAGCGAGCGTTGGGGTGCTGGCCATGGGAGCAGCCTAAGCTGCCGGGGAAAGGGGACACTGGGCTCCGATGGAGAATCGACGGTGGCGATTGGCGCCCCGAACACGCGGCCAGTCAGATGATCCTGAACGTGGTGTCGGCTCTCTTGGATCGGGATGTCGCCAATGCCGAGAGCCTGCTGGGAACATCCGTTAGCGCCGATTTGCTCATGGCCGCCGACCATGCGGCCGACACCTTCGTCGGGGCGCTTAAGGTGCGCCAAGTGCCTAGGCACCCTGAGTATACGCTCTATCCATATGGCAACTACTCGACAATCGCAAAGCGCTGTCGTGAGATGGGGAAGCGGTGTGGCGTCACCGTGGACATCGAGACTCCCGACAATCCGAACCGCAGGTTCTGGAGGCGCTTCAAGGCCAACCAGGGGGGCCTTCCCGGTCAGAAGGATACTTGGCAGGGTCCGGGGCAGTGGACGACTCCGCTGAATCATCTGGGCGACCGGGTCGGAGTCCACATCGGCAACGCGGACCGGGTGTGGCTCCGCATCCGTGCGGGGGAGAGTGAGGAATCGCCTGCGAGGGCCGAACGGATGCAGCGATACTCGCTGAAGCTCCGCCAGGAGATGAGCGACCAGCAACTGGGCGGCGACCTCGACAAGAACGCTGGCAATGGCCGGAGCATCACCGTCGAACGCAGTTGGGAGCGTGAAGACGAAGACGCGTGGCCAAGTGTTGCGCTCTGGATCGAAGAGCAGTTCAGGCGGTTGCGGACGATCTTGGAGGACTCAGCTTCCGGGGCCGCCTGAGCGCAACACGTCGCGGCCCGAAGGTGCTCGTCCCGGTTGACGCGCTACGGCAGACCCACAACGGATGGGACCCGGCGCCGGGGGCCCTGCGGCCGATGGAGAATCATTTCGGTGGTGCGCGGCGCGCCTCCTGACTACCGCAGCGCCCGCGACCTCGCCGGGACCCGCCCCGGCGTTTTCCCTTGCAGCCCGTATAGGGCAGGAAGGGTTACGTTGGAGGGGTCAGCTCCGCCCGCTGGCGGAGACTTCCGAACATTCACGAGGGGCACGGATCAGGGAGGAAAGAAGTGAACTCGACCCTAAAGAGGTTGATCTTGTCTGGCAGAACGGACAAAGCGTCGCTGATACTTGGGCTAGGCATGGACGAGAATCTCCTCGAACCATTCCTTCGCGAGCATCGGGACTCGGGATTCATACGAGGCAGTTGGCACTGGACTAACGAGCCGTTCGAAGGACATGGTCTGGTAATCCACGATCTAGCGCTAACTGAACCACAAGAGGCCCCATCGTCCTCAGGCTAGGATTTTCCGCGCAAGCTCCCTGTGTGTCGAACACCGAAGAAGCCGGGCGGGCGCTGCTCGAAGGCGGTTTGGGGGGCAACCCGATTTGGCCGGAAGCCCCGAGTGTGGCCGGGAGGTCGAGCTATTACCCTTTAGGTCGGCGCTTGGGCTTCCCTCTCCTATCCGTCGGAAGCTGAAGCGCCAGCTTACCTGCCCGCGAGCCGCTCGATTTCGCCGGCGACCCGCTCCAGCTCGTCAACAAGCGGCGTCCGACCGGACCGGATGAGGGCCTTTGTCACCTCCCGGTAGTACCACAGCGTCTCTTCCCTACTGCCCCGAAACCGCTCCCAGGCTTCGTCGCCCACAGCGTGCTAATCGCCGAGGATGCAGCGCGCATTGTGGAGTTTGTCGGCGGCGCTGACGAGCCGCACCGACGCGGACTTGCCGCTGATCCCAGCGATGTAGGCCAGCGGGCCGCCCTGGTCCTCGACGGCATCGTGCAGTAGTGCCGCGATGGCTTCATCCTCGTCTCCCACCGTGTTCGATGACGAGCGCCACGACGGCGAGTAGGTGTGAGACATAGGGAACGTTCGAGCCCTTCCTCCGCTGCTCTCGCTGGAGTTGCGAGGCGAAAACAAGGGCGTTCTCAAAGCGGCTAGTCCGCATTCACCACTCCCAGCAAAGGCGTATGGGGCAGGCGCTCGGTCGCCAAGGGTGGATCTGCACTCACTAAGCTGCCGTCGGCGTCGCTAAGCAAACCATCGCCAGCTACTCGAAGAGCCAAGAATCGACGTTTGAGAATTGGCGCCGAATGAAACCCGGTCGCCGGCGGAGGTACTCCGTGACCGTAGTCTCCCAGAGGTCTTCCGGAGGCCGGACTGCTTCTGCACCCAAGCTCAGCATGACGTCATCGGTGAGGCACGACTCCATGATGCTCCCAACATCCCGACGGCCAAGAGCCTCTGCTCGACCGAGTGCTTCCGTGACTCGGTCCTCGGTGAGTTGCATGGCGTTCGCCAGGAAGGTATCGATGACTGTCTGGCCGCGGGTTCGGCTCGGAAAAGCGGGCGAGCGGAGATTGCCAAGCAGTCTACTCAAGACTTGCTTCGAGAAGCCCTTGGGTACGAAGACGCGATCGAATCCGGCATGCATCATTTCGTATCCGAACCGACCTGCAACCCTTTGGTATGGCTGAGCCATCTCGAAGAGCTGGAGAAGGGTGGCCCACGCCGAAGCATGCTCCATCGGGTAGTGGATCGGAAGGGAGAGCTCAACTGCTCGATGTTGAAGGGACTCGATCACGCGCGTAAGCGTCTGGGCTGAGCACTCAAGATCTCGGCGAGCGAGGAAATACCAGAACGGCGACTCGCGTAGAAACGCGATGTCCTGTTCCATGTTGACGGCTCCTGTCATTGTGTGGGTGGTCAGGGAGCCCACCATACCCGCTCGCCCTGGTCGTCGCCAGCCTCACAGCCGGCGAAGGCGACCGCCAACCCGTCGGGCCCGCGCGATCGCCGCGCAGTCGGGTTCCGCCCTACCGTACCCCTCGGAGACCCGAGAGCGTCGATTCTGGGCGATCCTGCAGCCCGTATAGTACCCGAAATGTCCCCGGGGCCCGCAGAAGCGGCCTTTGAGCCCCCGGACTTTTGGGAGTCGGGCGAAGTGCCCTCCTACGTGTATGGACTCGCGAGCACGCTGCTGGAAGAAGCCGACAGACGCCGAGAGCTTGGTGGGCGCCTTTGCGGTGCCGGGAGGGACCGGTGAACCACCCCGGGACCTTCCCGCCATTCAACCCGGTTTTTCCCGCTCTCGCGGCACGGTCCAGCAAGATCCAGTTCAACGGCAGAAAACGCAGATCGTGCAGTCCTGTAAGAACTGCCATAGCAGCTTCCAGTGCCATCCATAGCCGTCCGCGTGTTGTCCAGTAACATCCTGTAGTACATTGGTTTATCGGCATTTGCGGTAATCTCCACGTCCCTTGCGGTCTATCGCCATCCGGTGTATTCTTCCTCATGTAGTGTTGCAATAAGTGATACACACTCTGGAAAGGAATCCATGACGAAGCGACCCAGGACGCTCACCGCCGCCTTCGTGCGGACGGTCAGCAGGCCCGGTGTCTACGGCGACGGTCGAGGCGGGCGGGGCTTGAGCCTCCGGGTGCACCGGACGAAGAGCGGCCGCATCAGCAGGACGTGGCGCCAGCGCCTTCGGATCGAGGGGCGGCTCACCTCGGTCGGGCTCGGGCCGTATCCCGAGATCACGCTGGCCGAGGCGCGGCGGAAGGCGCTGGACAACAGCCGGGCGGTGCGGCACGGCGGCGACCCGCGCGGGCGCGGCGTCCCTACGTTCGCCGAGGCCGCCGAACGGACGATCGAGCTTCACCGCGACGGCTGGAAGGCGGGGAGCCCGTTGCCCGAGCAATGGGAGGCGACATTTCGCCTCCACGCCGCCTCGCTCCTGGACAAGCCGGTGGACCGGATCACAAGCGCGGACGTGCTGGCGTGCCTCGCGGCGATCTGGAACTCGAAGCCGGGGGCCGCCAAGAAGGCCCGGCACCGGATCGCCGCCGTGTTCCGGTGGAGCATTGGAAAGAATCTGCGCCCGGACAACCCGGTGGACCGGGCGGTGGTGGCGCTGCCGAGGACGAACGGCAACGCGCCGAGGCATTATCGGGCGCTTCCGCACGGGGAGGTCGCGGCGTCGCTCGGGGCGATCCGCCGGGTGAAGTACATACACCCCTCGGCGGTGTTGTGCGTCGAGATGATCGCGTTGACGGCGGTGCGGGCCGGAGAGGCGCGCGGGGCACTGTGGGACGAGATCGACCTGGAGGCGGGCGCGTGGACGATTCCGGCGTCGAGGATGAAGGCCGGTCGCGAGTTCTGTGTCCCGTTGAGCACGGGCGCGCTCGGCGTCCTTGAGCGGGCGCGGGCGCTGTCTCCCGAGTCGTCGCTGGTGTTTCCGTCGAGAAAGGGCGGGGTGTTGGCGAGGAACGCGCCGGGGCGCGTGCTTCGCCGTGCCGGGATCGCATCGACGGTTCACGGGTTCCGGTCGAGCGCCCGGTCGTGGATGGCCGAGTCCGGCGTACCGGCGGAGGTCGCGGAGGCCTGCCTCGCCCACGTCCCGAGAAGCCGGGTCGTTCAGGCGTATCAACGCTCCGACCTGCTGGAGCGCCGCGCCGAGGTCATGCAGGCGTGGTGCGATTACGTCACGCAGCAATAGACCGCCTCCTCCGCGAAGGTCTCAGAGGCCATTTCTGGGCGGCCAACGCACATTTCGGGGTAGATGCGGGCTGTAGAATCGCCCCAGATCGACGATCTCCGGTCTCGGAGGGGTACGGGTAGGGGGAAAAGGCCGTGCTCGGCAGCGAGCGCGCCGTCACGAGAGTAGTGACGGGCCGCCCGTGGCCGTCGCCGTCTTCGAGGCAGACGGCCAAGAGGCCGGGGAGCTTGCGCGCGGCCGTCGGGCGGCCGCAGTTCCGGGCGGTGCCCAGGGAGGCTTTTCGCGGGCGTCCGAAGGGCTGGCTTTGGACCCGTTACTGGTCCTCAGCCAGCCCACGCAACGTTGAACGTTTCGGCTGGCGAGGGGAGACTCCGTCCCCCCTTCTGAACCCCCGGCGCGCCACGCCCCTGTGCGAGCACCGGGCGAGCAAGGCACCGCTGCACGGCGACCCGTTATCGGGCCGTCGGTGCTGGCTCGTGCATCCATCGCGATCCTGGATGCTGTCCAACAGCTATGTGGCAGCTTGAGGAGGCAGCGCACGCGGGCGCTAAGGAGGGACGAGATATGATGGTGCGAAGTATCGGTGCAACGACGGTAGCGGTTGTCAACATGCTGACTCCGGCGGCACTCGCGGCACAGCTCCCCTTCGAGGGGACGTCGGCATCCGCAGATGAGATTGTTGCGTATCTTGAGAGCCGGGCGGACACCTTGCCCCCGGATCGACCGGACTTCGCGTTGGAGCGGACAGGTTGGCACGCCTTCCGGTTCCTCACTCAGTTCACCGGCCCGCAGGAGAACCCCGACCACTTCGGGCCACGTTCACTGGCCGAACTGGACGCCTTCGCCGACCGGCTCGTAGCCATCGCGGTCGCGCATCCCAAGAGCAGAGCCGCTCTCGCCATCGGCAACGCGCTTTCGGAGGCTGCGAGGGAAGGCCAACCGGATCAGACCGCGTATGTGGGCGCGTTCGACGCCCTCGAACGCATGTTTCGGGCCGACGCTGCGGGAACTCACCACCTGATCGCTGCCGATCCCCGGCGCGGTATCGCGGTGGCGATGGACAGGCTGGAGGCGGGCACCTTGCCATATCCCTGTTCATTCCTCAACAGCGCGGCGTGGTATGGCGAAGTCATGGTTTCGGACGGCGGGCTGGTGTTCGCGTTCCACGACAACGCCGATCTGTCCGATGGGTTTCTTGATCGGTCGGGACCTTTCATTCCACCGGACCACGCTTGGCGGATGGAAGCCACGGGCCGACAGCTGCACCAGGCCGGGTACGTGGAGGCCCCGGACCCTTGCAGGATTGGGGGGGCCAAGATCGAGTTGGCTCCCGGGCAGAGGCCAGCGGCGTCCGAGGCCGAGGCGCTGGCGGCGCTACGCGGCGCGGATCCTGACGCCCATCTTGGAGCACTCGCCTTCATGAATGACATCGGATGGCGGGCAAGCGACGAACTGAAGGCGGTCTTCTTCGATGCCGCATGGAGGCACATGCGACAGCTTGACGTGGAGCCGTCGCACTACAGCGATGAGTGGCCCTACATTACGGTCGCGATCCGAACACACGACCCCGCCGGAATCCCCTTCCTGGTCGAGCATGTGCTCGGCGTCACCGGCGAAGTCGTGACCAACGCGTTGGCCGACTTCGGCGTGGCGGCGCTGCCCGCGTTGCTCGATTACGTCCGGGCCGACGACATGAGGCCATCGGGAGAGGCGCGGGCTCTCCGCGTGGGATCCGCGCTTCGGACGCTCGCACTGATAGCCGAGGATGGATCAATTCCCCCCGACATGCGGCCAAGCGCCATCGAGGCCGCCCGCAGTCGGCTGACCGTGGCACCACAAGAGTCGTTCGTAGCGACAACAGCCTGGGAAGTACAGTGGCACGCATCGCGGGCGATGGAGTTGGCTGTGGCGCTCGGCGATCCGGATCTCCGTGCGCTGGTGGAGCACCTCACAGACCTCCGTTCGGTGCAGGATCTAACCGGAGGGGTCTCGTCCCACGAATACCTGCACACCTTGGCTAGTGATCTGCTGGCCGGGACCGCCCCGCCGGGCAAGCTACGGAAGCGCTGTCCTCTTGGCGACTGTCCGGCAGGCTGGTAGCGCCGGTGCGGGCGGACGGTTGGGCGGTCGTGGTCCTGTTTTTCCGCTTGGCCGCAGCATCGAGCGGCCAAGCAGGCGCGCGTTGGCCATGGGGCGCTTCCTCGCGCACACACCCCGGCCGCGAGCGACGCATTTGGGGGATCGAAGGGGCATACCCCTCGCCAGCCCGTTGTACCCACAAGGGGTAAGCTGTATGTGGACGCCCCCAGGTGAGCAAGCGCGGATTCGGAACCGAGTTGGTGGCAGTTGGCCAGGTACTGTCGTATGTTCGGCCTCTTGATGCAGCCCTGTTTGGCTGCGGGCCCGTATGGTGTTCGTGGATCGGATCCAAATCGGCTTAGCGGGCTCAGAGGCCCATCAGCCTACGCTGGTTTTTCCGATCCCGTCTTGCCGACCGTTTGCCCTTACCCGTTCCTGCGTCCTGCTGCCCACACCTCCCCGACAGCGTCTTTGCTTTTCGCTTCTTCTCCTTTCTCCGCCCGGTCAGGCGGCAGTGCGAACCCGGTAGGTCTCCTTCTTTGTCGTCAGCGCCCAGACCGTCCGCGCCATCTTGTTGGCGAGCGCCACCGCCACCAGCTTCTTCGGCTTGCGTGCCAACATCCCGGCCAGCCACGGATCCGTGATCTCGCCGCGCCGGATCGCATGCGTGACAACGGTCATCGCTCCGGAGACCAGGAGCCGCCTGAGGTCGCGCTGGCCCATTTTCGAGATCCCGCCCAGCCTTGGCTTGCCTCCGGTCGTGTGTTGCCGCGGCACGAGGCCGAGCCAAGCCGAGAAGTCGCGACCGCGCCGGAAGCTCTCCATCGGCGGCGCGAAGGCCTGCAACGCCATCGCGGTGACCGGCCCGATGCCCGGGATCGTCATCAGGCGCGCCGTCTCTTCGTCCTCTCGCGACCCCGCCAAGAGTTCACGGTCGAGTCCGTCGATCTTCTCATCGAGTTCTTCGATCCGCCCGAACAGCAGCCTACCCAGCTCGACGACCGCCTCGGGCAGGCCACAGTCCCCGTCTTCGAGCACCGCGGCCAACTGCCAGATCCGGGCCCTGCCCTTCGGAGCGACAACGCCGTACTCGGCAAGGTGGCCTCGGAGCGCGTTGATCGTCTGCGTGCGCTGGCGCACCAGCAGGTCACGCGTGTGAAAGAGCATCGCTTGCGCTTGCTGCGCCTCCGTCTTGACCGCCACGAAGTGCATGGTCGGCCGCTCGGCCGCTTCCGTGATCGCCTCCGCGTCCGCCGCGTCGTTCTTGTTCCGCTTGACGAAGGGCTTCACGTAGATCGGCGGAACCAGCCTCACCTCGTGGCCGAGCGCCGCGATCTCCCGGCCCCAGTAGTGGGCACCGGCGCACGCCTCCATCGCCACCGTGCACGGTGGCTGCGAGGCAAGAAAGCTCAGCACCTTCCCGCGGCTCAGCTTCCGGCGGAAGGCCACCGACCCGTCCGCCCTCGCCCCGTGCACCTGAAAACTCCGCTTTGCCAGATCGATCCCGATGATGGTAACCTCTTCCATGTGGGTGCCTCCTCCCTCAGATGGTTCGACAACGATCGCTCAGTACCATCTTGGCACATCGCGATGCCGTCGGGAGGGGGCGTCCACTCCATCGGCTCAACTCCAATAGCAGCGCCCAACGAGCCCGTGGGCCGCGTGTCCGGGCACCGTCGTCGGCCGCCGCCAACGCGGTGGCCGAGCACCCCCGCGAGACCTCCGGCGAACCCGTTCACCGGCCTCGCGAAGCGGTGTCGGCGGCGGAATGGAGATCCGCGATGCCGATCCGTCCATGTACCCGGCAAGCCGGAGCGGCGACCCGATCCCCGCCAGTGCCCCTGTCGAGGCGCACTGGGATCGGCTCCGCCATGGGATGGATCAACCTGAACTACGCGTTTCCTCCCGCGTTTCGTCTCGTCTGAGTCGTGCTGCCCCTCACGCTTCGGTGACCCGAAGGGCTTGGACGCTGAAAGAGTGCCGCCGGACAGCTCGTGGTCGGCGAGTTCCGCCAGCATCGGTCCGAGAACCATCCGAGCCTCAAGCCAGCTAAGTCCGCATCCGCCTAAGAGCCCCATTCAGGTGGGCTCGGCAACGTCGCGTGGGCCGTCGAGTGCTACGCGAGGCCAAGGCCGGGAGACGCCGCCAACTCACCGCACCCCTCCATCCCTGCACGGATGGCGAGGTTGGCGAGGTGCTCAACGCCCGAGCGGGAAGGAAATGCCGGCCACCAGCGTCGCGCCGCGGTGCTTCTCCGCGTCTTCCGGCTCCACATCCTCTACGAACGCGTCGCCGAGCCCCAGCGTGTAGAGAAGGTCCAGCGAATACCGGAGAGAAGCGGTGAAGAGTTTGGGTGTTGTGCTGCACCATCCCCAAGCACCGCCTGCGGAATCCGTCGGAATCCGCAATTGGGGAGGCACCGCAGGTGGTCAAGGCTTGCTGGACTTGGATTAGCCGCCTTCCACGATGAGCCTGCACTGTGCTTTCTCGCGGGCTTTCACGGAGCATGCCGAGGGCCGGGCAGATACCGGCTCAAGCTGGTCGTCTTCGGTGTACCGACCCACGGCCTCGATCCGGTAATTGCCCTTTCGGACATTCCGATCAACCCATACGCCATTTTTGTCCGTCTTTCCGGATCGCCGACGTTGGTCGGCATCCCACCGTGCCACGGCAACATCGGCGAGGGGTTCGTCGTGCTCGTCGGTCACCAGCACCTCCATCGCACCCCATTGGGGCGGATCGAGGATTTCGCAGTTGGCAGAGACCAAGGCTACTAGGCCCAAGACGGTGAGGGTGACGGCGAACTTCTTCTTCATTGCGGGCTCCTTGCCATCTGTTCCCGCATCCCCCGACGACGATCGCCGAGAGACGCGAGGACGTTGAATGTCTCGCGGTTCCGGCGTTCACTCGCCCGTTGTGGGGACCCTCAGCCGCCGCTACTGCTTGGTCTGGTGGCTGGCCCGGACATGGAGCCGGGCCATTTGCAGAGTCGCGCAGGTGCAGCGGAATCATCCTGCCTATTCACCCCGGCCGATGGGAGCTACCCGTGGCCTCTAAGGGGCTCTTGTATTCGGACAGGTAACCCGACAAGGGGCACCTGCGCTGAAAAACTCTGCACCTAGACGATAGCGACAGCTAACGAGAATCGCAAGCGGTTTTTCCCGCTCACGAGCGAGACAAAAACCGCTTCTGGCCAGTCAATCCGGCGGAAAACCAACTCCTCGCTTCGGCCCACTTCGCGCGCGCTAGGAGGCTTCCAGGACCCTCGGCGAAGGTGGCACGGCGGTGCGGGAGTCCCGCCATTCAAGTACGATTTTCCCGCTTTCGCGGCACGGTCCAGCACGGTCCAGCAAGACGGCAGAAAACGCAGATCGTGCAGCCCTGTAAGTAGTTAGACGATTCTCTGCCGTGATTCTGTCCTCTGGCGATCCGCCGACGCCACAATAAACATGGCGGACTCGAGAGCCGCCTGTGGCGATGTCGCGCCTTGGGCTTGCCCCGGGGGCACTTGGCGGTCGTTGAGTTTACATATTGCAAGGGGCGATGCTGGACGGATAAGGTAGGGAAAATCCTACCTAGAGCGTTGAAAAGACAGTACTTTACGAACCTTCTTGGAACATCATGGACGACAGTGGATTCAACATGCTTGTGTTGTCCGCCACTTCGGGCCTGTTTTGGCCGACAACGAGGCGTTTCAGCTGAAACGCAGGCTGATTCGCGAAGCTAATTCACCGTGCCGGCGACTTCGACCCAATCAAAGAGTGCCTGTCCGTCAGCAGCCCCACCCATCGGGTCAACCCAAAGTTCAACCCCGGCCACGGCGAAATCGATGTCGGATTCCGCGCGGACCGTCATGCCGTCGACGGCAAGACCGATCCGCCCGTCCTTGACGAAGAAGCCGACTTCCAGGACGTTCTCGGCTTGTTCGAAGGCAGCGTAGTTGCCTGCCAGGATGACGTTCCACTGTCCGGTATGCTGGAAGAGCATTCGGTAGTTGGTCGCTTTGCCGTCCACCAGGACGCCCGGCCCGATATCAAGGGCCAAGGCCTGGATCGGGGAAGACCCGGTGCTCGCTACAATCCTGACGGTCGTGCTGTCCTGAACCCGGGCAAGACGGGTGCGGATTTCCCAATCGATCATCCCCGCATCAAGCGGGCGTGTCGCCTTGCCGGCCCCCGAAGAGGAACTCGTCAAACGGAGGGTGCCCGAGTCGACCTCCGCGCTTGCATTCGTCAGATGCCAGGTCGAAAGCGGTGGTGAGTCGAACTCGTCCCGGAAGCCCACGTCCCCCGCTTCCACCGTCACGCTCAACTGTTGCTCCGCAAACAGCCCGTCGGGATCGGTTGCGGTTACGGTGATCCTGGTGGCGCTTACCCACGGATTGCCGCGGTTCCTTCCGAAGAGGGTGACCTCGGCCCCAGAGATGTAAACCCTCACGAAGGAAGAATCGTCGGCCACAGCCGAATAGGTAAGCGCGTCACCGTCAGGGTCACTGAAATAGGCTGACGCATCCAGTTTGGCTGAGCCATCGGCGGCCAGGACCTGCGTGGGCAACTCGGTCACGACTAACGGTGCACGGTTGGAAATCTCCGGCTCCGTGGCGCCTTCACCACAGGCAACCAGCAGGATGGAAACCGCGGCTGCGGCGGGGAGAAACGATTGCGCTTTGAGCGCACGGACATCACTCGCCAAACGGCATCTCCCCCAAGTCGTACCAGTCGAGCGCACGATCCGGAATCACGGCGTCGTCGTCCGCCCCGACCTGCCGGTCCACCAGGACGACCAGCGTCGAACCGAGGACATCGAAGCCCCTGATCCGATCCCTGACCCTCACCGACCCGACGTACTCGGCATTCTCGTACACGTCGAGGTAGGACCATTCGCGCAGGTCGCGCTGCGTGGCGATCCAGTAGCGGTTGGCGTCGTCGAACAGCTGCTGGGCCGTGGACAGGTGGTAGTTCTTCGGGGTGGTGCGAAAGCGCTGCATCGGCTCTTCGAGGTTCATCGACTCGGGGAATCCCCTCTCCCTGTTGAAGGCCTTGAGCTCCTCCTCGCGCTGCGCCACTTCCTGCTCGTCCGGAACTTGCGGGACATACGTCGGCGCGCGGAGCACGGTGGCGTCGCCGGTGTCGCCAACGAAGATCAGATGACCTTCGCAGGCATTGAAGACCCATCCCCCTGTCTGGTTCGGGATGCCGTCGACGACTTCCCCCATGCCATCGACGACCTCCCCGCATTCGACATCCCACGGCCCGGGCGGCGACTCCACGTCACCCACGACCTCCCCGGAGGCGATGTTCACGTCGTACCGGTTCATCTTCACACCCTCGCCGCGCATCAACGCCATGACGTCCATCGACGCACCCGACAGAATGTCGCCGAACGATGAGAGGGGCGGAAACCCCCCGCCCGGCATCATCACCTGCGACACGTACGCCCCCGATGGCTCAAAGACCGTGAAGCGGCCCAGCCGCAGGTCCGCCACCCCAACCGTGCCCTCCTCGCCGCGCGCCAGGTAGGCGGGGCTGGCAAACTCCCCGGGCCCTTCGCCCTCGCGCCCGAAGACTCCCACGACGGCGCCTTCCCCGTCCACGCAGCGGACCTGGACCTCGTAGGAGTCGATCACGCAGGCCGTGCGGGCGTCGGCGAGGAGCGCGACCTGGTCGTTTGCGCTGGGGGGGAGGGCCGTTGAGGCGATCGGCTCGGGGGTGAAGTTGGGGTCGTCGGGGGTGTCGCTCTGAGTGCAGGCGAGGAGTGCGGCGATGGAGGGGATCCGAACCGGGTATGCGCGCGTAAGGCGGCGCCGGAGGGACACGGGTGCGGAGTGCATGAAGCGGGCTCCCGGTCTGAAGGATGCGATCGGTTGCAGATGAGCTAGAATGGAGGCGGCACGGCACGTGGTCAATGGAGTCCGGGTGGCTGACGCATGAAACTCTTCCTGAAGGTCGCACTGTTCACCGTCGTGGTGCCCGGTACGTTTGCGGGTCTTCTGCCGGTTCTCATCGTGGATGACAGAACCATCGCCGGCGGGGCGACACCGGGATTGGCCTGCGGCCTCTTCGCGTTCGGCCTCGTCATCTATCTGCGTTCCGCGTGGGACTTCGCGGTGATCGGGCGTGGCACCCCGGCACCGATGGACGCCCCGAAACGACTTGTGACACGGGGGTTCTATCGCTACACGCGCAACCCGATGTACGTGGCGGTGCTGACCGTGGTCATGGGGTGGGCCGCACTCTTCGGAGCCGCGGTTCTTGCAGGGTACGCAATCGGGCTGTTCGTCCTTTTCTCCCTCTTCATCCGGCTCTACGAAGAACCGCGCCTTGCCCGGGAGTTCGGCAAGGAATACGCGACGTATGTGTCGCAGGTGGGGCGCTGGCTGCCTCGTCGGTAGGCGCCACGGAGCGAGCCTGGCGGTCAGCGCGGCATGGCAGGGCACCCGGTTGCCCGACCAATTCCCGCCAGTACCTTCAGCACTGCAGCCCAGATCGGAAGTCGGCCCGGTCTCCATCCCGGCAGGAACAGGAGGATAGTGCGATGAAGCAACTGATATGGGTGCTGGCCGTCGCGGCCCTGGCAATCATCGCGTGGCTCGGGTCCGGGACGGGCGATGTGGGAGAGGCCGCCTCCGCCACCGACGGCGGCGTCTTCGCCACCATCGAGCCGTTCAACAGCTATGGCCACGTTCACGACGCCGACAACGTCGAGGCAATGCGGCCGCGGGTCATGGGCACCCACGGGGTCATCTCTTCCGGGCACTACCTGGCCACTCAGGCCGGCTACTCCGTGCTCAGGGCCGGGGGCAACGCCTTCGACGCGGGGGTGACCGCGGGGATGGCGCTCAAGGCGCTCAAGATGGACTACGCGGGCTGGACCGGGGTCGCGCCACTCATCCTCTACAGCGCCGCGGAGGATCGCGTGATCACCCGGGTCGGGGCCGGGACCTCGCCCGCGCTCGCCACCCTCGACCATTTCCTCGAACACGGCAAATCGCCCATCAACAACGCGCTGATTCCCGCGGACGTCGACGTCTGGCTCGCCACGCTCGACCGCTTCGGCACCTTCGGCTTCAGCGAAGCCGCGCGGCCGACCCTGCGCATCGCCGAAGAGGGCTATCACCTCTACAAGATGCAGAAGTGGATGATCGAGGATCAGATGGAGGGGATCCTCGCCTTCCCCTACAACCGCGACTTCTGGTTCCAGAACGGGGTCGGCGACCAGCGCCTGGGCGATCTGATGGTGAACGCCGACCTGGGGCGGCTCATCCGCTACATGATGGAGGCCGAGGAGCAGGCGCTTGCCGCGGGCGGAAGCCGCTCCGAAGGGATCCGCGCTGCGCGGGACGCCTTCTACAAGGGAGAACCCGCGCGCGACGTGGACCGCTTTTTCCGCGAGCAGGGCGGGATCGTTCGCTACGAGGATCTGGCGGGGTACGAGAGTCGTTGGGAGGAACCCCTGGGCACGAGCTTCCAGGGCTACGACGTGTACACGGGCGATGGATGGAGCCAGGGGCCGCGCATCGTCCTGATGCTCAACATGCTGGAGAACCAGGACCTGCGCGCGCTCGGCTACAACACGCCGGAGTACATTCATCTCATCTCCCAGGTCATCAACCTGGCGATGTCGGATGCCCACAGGTACGTCGGCGATCCTGACTTCGTGCCTGCGCCGGAGGGACTCTACGGGAAGGAGTACGCGCGCGTGCGCATCTGGCTCATCGACGAGAAGAGTGCGTTCCTGGACATGCCGCCGTGGGGAGATCCGGCGGCGATGGCGGCGGTGGCGGACGAGGCGCCGACGAGCTTCGTGACGGCGAGCGGGGACGGGGACGTGCCGGCCCGTTCCATCGACACCTCGTCCCTCAGCGTCATGGACGGGGAGGGCAACCTGTTCTCCCTGACCGAGAGCGACGGCCACACCTTCACGCCCATGATCCCGGGATGGGGGTTCGGGCTGGGCAACCGCATGGGCCAGTTCAACCTGGACCCGGAGCTGGCCAACGTGATGGCGCCCGGCAAGCGCCCGCGCAACACCAACGCGCCTCTATTGGTGATGAAGGATGGCCGGCCGTTCATGGGACTCTCCACCCCGGGCGGCGACCAGCAGCTGCAGTCGCTCCTGCAGGTGTTTCTGAACGTGGTCGTGTGGGGGATGTCGCCCGAGCAGGCCCTGGACCAGCCCCGCTTCGGCAGCTACAACTTCCCGGCCTCGGGCAGCGAGGTGAACCTCAGTCCCGCGGTGCTCCGACTCGAGGACCGGATCCCGGCGGAGACGGCGGAAGCGCTGCGGGCGATGGGCCACGACGTGCAATCCTGGGGCCTGTGGAACTGGCGCGCGTGCGCGCCGACGGTGACCTGGCGCGACCCGGTGACGGGGGTGATGATCGCGGCGGGGGATGTGCGGCGGGAGACAGCGTCGGCCGGATTCTGAAGCGACGCACGTGACTCATCGCAGCAATTCGACACCCTCCAGCCGCGCCGCTTTCCGGTCAAAGGTATAGAGCGGGTGCGCTCCAGCCCGCTCCGCCGCGGCAAGAACCATCAGATCCGAGAATCCCGGGCCGCCCGCCTGGTAGCGAAATGCGGCTCGGGCCACATCGTCCGCCGCCTCGACAACGAGACTCTGCGTCGACACGAGTTCCTGCAGGATCGTCGCAATGCGTTCGCGGGAAACCCCATAGGCCCGTTCCAGGACCCAGACGAGCTCGACGACAACCTCGCGGCAGGCATAGCCTGGACGTTCGGTGGTGAGCGATTCCAACAAGGCGCGAGCGGACTCGGCCTGCTGCTCGTCGTCCCGCACCAGGTAGCGAGCAAGGACGTTGGTGTCGAGGGCGATCACTCCTCGGACGCCCCGTCGGCGACGGCTCGCTTCATTTTCTCAACGGTGACGGGTGGCCCGTCGTGCTTCAGTACGCCGAACAGCCGATGGATGGGGCGCACGGGCAGAATGCGCACCTCGCCGTCAAGAACGATATAGCGCACGCGGTCACCGGCCTGCACGCCCAGCGTGTCCCGGACGGGCTTGGGGAGCGTGGTCTGTCCCTTTTTCGTTACCGCGGATTCGAGCATGACTGTACCTCCCTTCGCCTTACAGTGTACCGTGTAGCCTTACTTATTGCAACAAGGTAAGCATTTTCGGAGGTGACCCCCAACCTCACCGCGCCCGCATCTCGAAGCACTGCCGTCCAGAGCCGTGCGCCCACAGGTCCCGAAGCCCGAGGTGCGCAGCCACCGGATCGTCGACCCGGGTCGCAACGGCCGAGCCCGGGCCATGGCAGCCCTGACAGCTCCTCTGAACGATCGAAGAGCTTCTGATTGGCGCCCCGGAGTCCGCGGCGAAGGTGGCGCACACCTCGTAGCGTTCGTCGTCGAGCGCCCGGTATTCGTACATCTCCGAGGTGGTGGGGTCGCTGGTGCTGATCCTCAGGCCGGGCTCGGCCGCCAGGTCGTCCAGAGATGCCGGCAGGCGCCCGTGTCGAGTCCGGTAAAGATCGGTAGCCGCCGCGATTCCGTGCAGGTCGGTCACTCGCCGATCGTCGATCCGGCGCTCGCGCTCCTGCTCGGGAGGTCCCAGGAGTACCAGCCCAACCACTACCGCCCCGACAACGGCCGCTCCTGCGGCTCCCAGCACGATGGATCGCTGTGAGAGTTTCACTCTGCCACCTCCTCTTTGCGCACGTCGCGGAGGAAGTACCCGAATAACGAGCCGGTGATCGTGGCGACAGTAAGGGCCTTCAGTGCGAACCGGACCGTCAATTCGCCGCCGAGGAGGTTGTAGACGATGCCCGTGACCACGCCAATGAGGGTGGCCGCACCAACAAAGAGTGACAGGTACGTCAGCGATTGCCGGACTCGCGAGAGCCGTCGACCCGGGTCTTTCCGGACAGCCCGATCGTTCGTCCAGAAGACGAAGGCGAAGACGGGAAACGTCGCGACCAGGAAGGAGATCGACCACCGGATCTCCTCTCGCACCATCTCCAGGGCCGTCGCGGGGTCCAGGGAAGGATCGGGAAACGCCTGATGAATGAACGCGAAGAGGAGGGCCCCGAGGCTGATCGCGCTGCCGTACAGCGTGCCGAAGAGAACGAGGTAGAGGAAAGCCTCGCGAGCGGACAGGTACGGTGCCGGGCGGGGGACGGGGATCGGAAACGCGACGTCGGCGAAACCGCCCAGGGCGCGCCGAACCCGGTCCTGCGGCCAGCCGGCCTCGAGAAGCACCTCCTTGAGTCGCTCTCGGGGTATGCTTCGCTCCAGGCCCGCCTTCAGGAATCCTGAAATCTCGTCGTTGACGGCCATCTGGTTCTTCCTCCCTTGAGTGGTCGATCCGGGTTCTTGTTGACGCAGCCAACTTAACGAGTGACGTTGACACTGTCAACATTGCTGATCACCTCTGGACCGATCACCTTTTTGGGCATGACCCTCGACGGCAGCGCGTATCACCACGGAGACCTGCGGACGGCACTACTCGCCGAAGCCGCTGCGATGATCGACGAGGGAGGGACCTCGAGCGTGACGATGCGCGCGATCGGGCGGCGCCTGGGCGTATCGCGTTCCGCAGCCTATCGCCACTTCGCAGACAAGTCCGCGCTGCTGGTCGCGGTCGCCGCCGCCGGTTTCGACCGACTTCGAGACCGCCTGGAGGCAGTGGGCGCGGGCGCCCCGGGGGCAGGGATCGAACGGCTCCGGCAGGTCGGTGAGGAGTACGTGCGGTTCGCGCTCGAAAACCCGGGGCACTATCGCCTGATGTACGGAAAGGAAGCGATCACTCGCGAGGATCTACCCGAGCTCCGCGAGGCCGCCGACGCGTTGTTCGACGAACTCGAGCGCATCGTCCAGTCATACCAGCGGAGCGGAACGATCAAGGGACACGAATCCCGCCTGCAGGCCTACGTGGCATGGGGTGCCGTGCACGGTCTGGCGTCGCTGCTGATCGAGGGACAGATCCTTACCGCCGTGGATGTCGATGGGCTGATCCGGCAGACGACCTCGACGCTCCTGGACGGGATGCGGGCCGGTCGCTAGAGGCGGTACACGAGCGAGACGGTGACCGAATAGTACGCGATGTCACCGAGCACCAGATCGAAGGTTGCCGGCGTACGACCGTCCTCGAGCACCGGCGCATGGCTTCGCAGCAAGTTCCAATGTCCGGGCTTTCGGACATCGCGGTAACGTGCATAGCGCCCGCGAAGCGCGAAGCTGAATCGCTCGTTGGACTCCAGGGCCACCCCTCCGACGCGAGCACGACAGTGGATGCGCCACCTCCGACACCGACGAAGGGTGTGAAGCGCGACGAATTGTCGAGGTCGAGGTGTACGTTCACGAACTTCCCTCCGATTCGCGGCGTCCGGCATCTTGAGTTGCCCGGCGGAGAAGGTGCCGACATAGCCCCGTCGCGACCCCAACAGGACTGTTGCCAACAATTCTGTTGGCGGCCCCGGAATCCGCGACGCTCCGGCGACCGGTCCCATTCCACCATGTATACGCCCCGTCGACGATCCGAGACTTCCGGCGGCAGGCAGCACCGCGCCCGCCCGACACCCTGTTGCCCATCACCCCCCGCCGGAGCCCGGATTGGCCCGCAAGCACGACGAGACCTACAAGCTCATCTTCTCCCAGCGCGCGGCCATCGAGGAACTGGTCCGCAACTTCGTGGGCGAGGATCTGGCCGACGAACTCGACTTCGACACGCTTAGGGCCCTTCCCACCGATCGCATCAGCGGCGGCCTGGTTCAACGCCAGGTGGACCTGCTCTGGAAGATTCGTTTCCGGGGCAGTTGGCTCTACCTCCTGATTCTCCTCGAGTTCCAGTCGGAGAGCGACCACTTCATGGCCCTCCGCATTCTGACATACATCTGCCTGACCTACGAGGACTTGCTCCGCCGGAGGGAGCTGAAAGCGGGCGACAAGCTGCCGCCGGTCCTGCCGGTCACGGTCTACAACGGCCAGGCCCGCTGGCGGGCCGCAACGGACATCTCCGAGCTCATCGCCCGGGTGCCGACACCGCTGCCGCGCTATCTGCCGCGGGCGCGGTATCTCCTGCTCGACTTGCAGAGGATCGGCGAGCAGGGCCGCACCTCGACGGACCTGGTCACCTCGCTCGCAAGGATGGAGCGGGAGCCCTCGCCCGAGAACCTCCGGCGGGTCATGCGGGGCTTAGCCGGCCGGTTTCCGGGACCGGAGTTCACGGAGCTCCGCAAGGCGCTGGTTTCGTGGGTGGCGGGTGCTGCGGAAGCGTGGCAGATTCCCGAAGAGGAACTGGTGAGGATGAGGACGTCGATGGAGGAAGAGACGATGTACGAGAGAGTCAAGGAGATGCGAGAGCAGGTTCACCAAGACGGTGTCCAGAAGGGTCTGGAGCGTGGTTTGGAGCAGGGTCTGGAGCGTGGTCTGGAGCGTGGTCTGGAGCGTGGACGGGCCGAAGGGCGGGCGCTCGTAAGGCGTCTGGCAACCAGGAAGTTCGGTGCCGAGACGGCGAAGCAACTGTCCCGGGTGCTGGAGGATATCGCGGATCCGGAAAGGCTGGCCGATGTCGCGGACGCCATCATCGACTGTGACAGCGACGCGGAACTGTTCGCCCGGGTGGGGGGGTAGGGGCAAGTTCCCCACCGCTAGCATTGCGCGAGCATTATGCGAGCATCGCACCGACTAGCTGGAGGCTCTCACGGGCAACCTGACCATACGCAATCTGGACGACGGAGTCATCGACCGGCTTAAGGCGCAGGCAAAGGCGAATCAGCGTTCCCTGGAGGGGGAGGTTCGCCACCTGCTAACGCGCGAGGTGTCCGAGCACCTTCGGACTGCCGAGTTCGTGAGGCGCGCAGACGCTTTGGCGGCGACCACTTCCGGCGCGCAGCAGACGGACAGCACGATCCTCATTCGGGAGGACCGCGATCAGTGAGGGTGTGCCAGCGTGATCTGCAAGAAGGCCCGCCGCGGGGAAGTCAGGCCGGCTCCGCCCTTCCTGGATGAGATCACCAGGCTGTCGAGGGTGCCCGGGTCGAGGCGGCCGTGTCAGCAGCACACGGGCCGCACGGTCCGCAAAGAGGGGGCTAGACAGGGCAGGCAGAGTAAGCCTTACTGAATTCAGTTCGAATAACATATGGGGGCCGACATGCACCGCACTCAAGACACCTATTCGCTGAGCCATTTTCGGCAACGCACGAGCGAACACCTCGACCGGATTCGAGAGTGGCGGGTGGAGACGATCACCCAGAATGGTCAAGCCGCCATGGTCGTCTTGAGTCCCGAGCGCTACGACTTCCTGGTCCATTCGGCTGAGCGTGGACACATATGGCGCGAGGCGATCAGGGCCCACAGGGCTGGAGAGCCAGGGATTCCCGCGAGCGAAGCGATCCGCAGCGTGGCTAAGGAGCTGGACCTGGAGTTGTGAGGCGGTATGAGGTTGTCTTCTCTGCGAGGGCGCTGGTTTCGCTGAGGCAGGTGCCGCTCCAGCGCCTCGATCCGTTCCCGCAGCGTCCCGAAATCGTCAGCCATCGCTCGTCTTTTCCCAAGGAACGCGGTGTCATCGCCAAGTTAGGCTGATTTATCGCGCAAGGATCGGATGGAATCGTGTATAATGAAGGTTTATACACCGAACACGTCAAATCCGGGTCCCCTGCCGACCGAACCGACCGGCATGACCCCCTACGCAAACATTGCAGCCAGGAGATTTCCATGGTCGACCATCTGCCCAGATCATCTCTTCTCCGCATTGTCCTGTCGAGCATCCCCTTGACTCTCGCGACCTACGGCGGAGAAGCCGCCGCCCAGTCGCAGCGCGGGTTCTACTACGCCACGAGCATCGGCGTCGCGTCGGGCGCGTCCACCGTGGCCCACTTGACGGGGATCAACCACCCGACACGGTGCGACCGGCTGCTCTACGCCGATCCCAACGATGCCCCGACGGACCCCGCTTGCCGGAGCACCGAGACCTCGCTCGACTTCGTTTTCACCTTCGAGCCCGAGGGGGGTCTTGGCGGCAATGCTGTCGTCGGCTACGGCTTCGGAGCCCTGGCCCTCGAGCTTGAGGTCGCCCAAAGGCACCAGATCGTTCACGAGGCGCCGCTCACGCTGGGTGCCGGCGCTGGAGCCGCCATCACCGGCAAGGACACCGAATGGAGCACGGGGTTGCCGCCCTGGGGCGACCTCTCGGAGTTCAGGGGCCGCCAGTTGTTCGCCAACGCGCACTACCGGCTGGCCAACGGCAGCAGGTTCATCCCCTACCTGGGCATCGGAGGCGGCCTCACGCTCACGGACTATCGCTTCTATCTCGGGCTTCTCCGCAAGTCGATCGCGGAAGGATACCTCGAGGTGTTCGGCGGCTCCAGGCAGAACCCGGAGGCCTCTCCGGAGTGGCAGCGCCGAGCAGCGGGGAGCCTCAGCCAGCTCGACGCAAAGGTGTCGGAGACCGGAATCGGATTTCAGGTGCTCGGCGGCATCGAGGTCGGCTACTCGGAGCGCGTGTCGTTCGACTTGCGGGCTCGGTGGGTTCATGTCCCCGAGGTGGACATCGATCAGCGATGGCTCACCATTCGCAGCCACGCGCCCGTGTACTCGGATGGGACGACCCCGTTCGTGTCGCAAATCAACTTCTCGAAGCTGGGGTACATCGGGATCACGGCCGGGCTGTTGTTTCGTCCGTAGGCGGGTGCAGTCGGCGGTCCGATTCTGCTACTGCCAGTGCATCCTGACAGGGTCCGCCGTCCCGGCGGGCTGGTTCGGGCTGCGGGCCGACGCCGCGTGGGCGCGGCTCGCGACCGACTCGGGCGCTGAGACCGTGGACGGCCGGAGCGCGGCCTGGGCCTGACGCTCAGCGTCGGCAGGCCGGCCAGCGTCGTGCCCCGGGGGTCTCGCCCTGTTGCCGAAACACTTTGGCACGGGCGCCTGTATCGGCCGAGCCGGATTCTACCCTGTCCGGAGTGGTCTCCACGCGGTCAGAGAGCAGCGGTCACGAACTGAGGGCAGAACTAGTCCTCACCGACCAGGACGCGGATCGCTACTTCGATCTGGTTCACGCCGCCCGGCACGGTGTGGACGAGGAGCACGAGTTCGCGACGAGATGGAATGGTACAACCCCACTCGCGCGCAGCAGCGGAAGATCTACTGGCGCCTTCTGACAGACTTCGGCGATCAGGACCTGCGTACCGACCAGTACCGCTGGCTGCTGGAACGGTCGAGGCGCTCCACCGCGTCCTAGCGCCTCGGGTAAAGGCGCTGCCGGTGCCGGAGTAGCGGCGGTCGAGCCTTCCCGAACGGCCAAGATCCCGGAAATGACAACTATACATGACATTATGTACACCATAGTTGACATTGGGCCGTTCTGGCAGCCGCGTCATGGGGGGAATCGTCGCGGGCATCCCCAGATGGCTGGTTACCGGTCTTGCGGTGGGGAAGCTCGAGGAGTGGCATGGCCGGAGCGCACTCCAACAGCCTCGCGTAAGGGCGCTACCGGTGCCGGCGTGTCGGTCACGCCTTGGCAGTGAGCATTCTCAAGTCGTCTGATATTCGTAGCTCGAAGGTGTCCTTTCGCGGTTTTCCGAGAGTGGACACGGCAAAACGGTATTCGCGCTCTCCGGAGAACCTCTTCTTCTTTGTGAACCAGCCTTTCGGAACCATCGAGGAATCGACAACGTCCTCCACCGATCCCAAGACGCCGGACTGGTCCTCGTAGACCACTGGGCCATGGTACACACGGATGACCTTGTCAATGTGATGCTCGCCGCTCCAAGAACTTGCTCTGTAGCTGCTCTTACGATAAGCCAGTTCCTCGATTGGGCCGAGTTCGACGTGGGCGGACTTTTGGACGGCAAACGCGAAATCGATCCCTAACTGCACCGCGAAGGAATCTGGACACCCGATGGCAGACATTCACCCCGAGTCTGGTATCTGGCAGAATCACTTTAGTTTACGGGATTTCGAGGTCGAGTTCCCGCTGTTTGATTCCCGCCAAATGAGATTCCTTAGTCGCACGCCCCGCGGCGAGCTTCCAGAGCCGTCCGGAGCTGTCCCTCGTCCGGCCTCTGATAGCAGTTGAGCACCGTCTTGGCGTTCTTCCAGCCGCCAAGCTCGCAGAGCACCTTCAGCGGCTGGTCCATCAAGTCGCTCGCGAATTTGCGCCTCAGCGAGTGCCAACCCCTCCGGTGCTTCCGCTCGATCCCCGCGAGTTGCTCGGCCCGGCACCACCAGACGCGCGGCTGCGACGGGCTCACGGGCTTCAAGGGATGCATCTTCGAGGGCAGCACCGGCGCGTCCCCGATTCCGGGGCTCCTCTTCCACGCCTGCTTGAGCACGGCGAGCGCCTTTGCGGACAACGGCGTCCGGTGCTCGTATCCCGTCTTCTCGTGCTCGCTGCGCCACCGGATGGTTTCGCGGTCGAAATCTACATCAGACCACCTGAGGTGCCGGATCGCCCCGATTCGGTGACCGGTCTCGTGGGCCAGCACGAGGGCGACGTGGAACCGCCAGCCGACCTGCCGGGACACCTTCAGAAGCGCCCGGTATTCCTTGTCCGTGACGACGACCCGAACCGGGTTCTTCTCGACGGGCTTCCTGAGCCCCTTGAGCGGGTTTCTGTCGAGAAGCAGGCGGCCGTGCTCGTCCCTCGACCTCGCGGCCCAGTTGAGCACCGCCATCAGGAACGTGAGGTCCCCGTGGATGGTCCGGTTGGACACGGGCTGGCCGCTCGGCCCGATCCTGCCCGCGCGCCGCGCCCGTATGAACCGGTCCCAGTCCCTTCGCGACAGGGTCCCGGGCCTTCGGTTCCGTCCGAGGAAGTCGAGGAACATCGCCGTCGCCGCCCGGTCGTGCATGCGGGACGTATACGCCTTGGTGGGCGTCACCTCCTCTCCGTAGATTTCAAAAAGCCTTCCCAGTGTGAGCGCCTCGGGCTCGGCTTCCGCCTTGCCGTTCAGCTCCGGGCTTGCGAACCCTGCGGCGAACTCGTCCGCCTGCCGTTTGGCTCGGGTCCAGTCACGGTGACCCAAGGACCTCGTGAGCCTGCGCCCGTTCTCGCGCCACTCCATCTGGTACAAGCCGGTTTTCCGGTCGGGGAACACCCTGACCCGGTTCCGGCCCCATTCGCCAGCGCCGTAAGAGCGCCGACTTCGTTTCGTGCGTGCCATCGTTCGATTCCTCTCTCGATGGACTGCACGATCTGCGCAACGGAAAGATCGTGGAGAGAAGCCTTGTCCGCCAGATGTGAGGCTCGGGGCGGTGGGATCCTGCCGGAATCCCGGCTGGACCATGGTGAACATCTACGCCACACTACCAGACCGCCCGAACACCGGCTGGTTCTTCTACGAGGTCACCGGCTATCGGGGAAAGGAGTGACGAATGGACAACCTCGCACTGCTGTGGGTCATGGGAACGTTCCTGTACGTCTTCCACCCGGCGCCTACCGAGATCGGCGTCTACGGCGGGCCGACTTGGCCCGAAGACATCCACCGAGATCACCCGGCGATTCTGATGACCGCCGGCACCACCGCCTACGTTCCGGTCAGCGCACGTTTCGGCCTCCGCTACGGTGTCGCGTACAAGCAGGGGAGCTATTCCGTGTGGTGCCAAAGGGATTGGAGCGACGAGTCGTCGCCCGGGTTCCCTCCCTGCCTTGCAAGGATGCGTGATCAGATCGACCACATCGACTTCTCGATGATCACGGAGACGCGAATCGCGCATCACGACGGACTCGACCTGCGACTGATGTTCGGCCCGACCTGGGGTATACCGGTCGGGTGTCGGGTGAAGAACCTGACCCGCGGAACTGAGGGCGCGTGCGGCAGGACTCAGGAGGATGCGCGCCTTGTCGCTGGCGGAGGAATCGCGGTCCAGGCAACCGAGCGCGTCAGCGTGGCGGTCGAATTACGGTACGGCGTCAACCTGAGAGAGTTGGACTCG
>Ga0209022_1001319_pt1 | contig 26090 bp, 20 predicted proteins | sample PinacodermPK_FD_187300 | JGI IMG/M metagenome (GOLD analysis project Ga0209022, IMG submission 187300) | Host-associated microbial community of the marine sponge Aplysina aerophoba from Gulf of Piran - sponge pinacoderm, lysed by proteinase... | ecosystem: Host-associated > Porifera > Sponge >...
CTGCCTTCAAGTGCGACAGATTTTCCCTGATGCTGAGTAGACGCACCAAGCGGGACATGGTGGGCTGCGATGCCAACGTACGATCCGATCCGACCACCCCATCGCCCCGACTGGTGCTGGTGGACGCCCCAAAGGCCGCATCCTGGCTGACCGCATCCGTCCACAAGGAACCCCAGCCTTGCATCAACTGCAGCAGCCACTGCAAAAGCAATTGAGACAAAGGATGTTGGGTACGCTGTGGATCCCGAGGATCGTGCAGTCGCTTGGTCAAAAAGTCGAGGATTCCGGTTCGATCAATCACCGACCGCAACAAGAAGGCGCCCGCGTCCGAGGTCGTATGGTTGTGACTAGCCGATTTGATCCGAATTGACTGGTTGAAGGGAAGCACAAAAGACAGGGACATGTTATCACCTTGAGGGTGAAATGAGTGGATAATTTTTAAACAGGTCGGGAGACTTGATTCAGGACGAAAACACGGTTTTATTCGGTCAAAATCCACGAAAAACGCCATCAACTGCCCAATTAATGGAACCAATGTAAAAGTAAAAGGTTTCAAATAGGTTTATCTATACCGAACTGCTAAATTGAGATGAATATTGTGGGGTTTCCCGACGATGCAGCTGCTGAGAAGTGGTTTGTCAGGAAGCGTTGGAGCAAGAATCCTGTTTGCCCGCACTGTGGCTGTGATAACGTACAATCTGGCGCGAAGCATAAGTCAATGCCGTTTCGGTGTCGTGATAAGGACTGCCAGAGACGATTCAGCGTCAAGACTGGAACGATCATGGAAGGCTCCAAGATCGGATACCAAGATTGGGTAATAGCTACCTACTTGATGACGACTAGCCTTAAATCTGTGTCCAATATGAAGTTGCACAGGGAGTTAGGGATCACTCAAAAGTCAGCTTGGTTCCTTGCCCACAGGCTACGCGCTGCGCTTGAAACAGAAGAATCCGTATTCTCTGGTCCAGTTGAAGCGGATGAAGCCTATTTCGGAGGGAAACGCAAGAATATGAGTAATGCCAAGCGCAAGGAACTGAAAGAAGAAGGCGCGGGTAGAGGAACAGAGGGAAAGGTTGCTGTTGTAGGCATCAAAGATCGCGAAACCAACAAGGTCAAGGCTAAGGTAATTCAGGATACCACGAAAGAAACCTTGCAGGGATTCGTTATGAATAACACGGATAACGATGCGCAAGTATATACCGACGATGCTTTATCCTACCAAGGTATTCCAAGAAAGCACGATACGGTCAAGCATTCGGTATCCGAGTATGTCAAAGGCCAAGCGCATACAAACGGGATTGAATCGTTCTGGGCTGTGTTGAAAAGAGCACACATGGGCACATTCCACAGACTTAGCCCAAAACACCTGCAAAGGTACGTTAATGAGTTCTCTGGCAGGCACAACATCCGAAGGCTAGACACAAAAGATCAGATTTCTTATATTGCTTTCGGAATGCAGGGGAAGCGGCTCAGGTACACTGATCTGATTCAAGATAACGGGTTGCCTTCCAATGCACGTACACCATCAGATTGACCAATGCCAAAGACAACCAAGCCACGACCACCTAAAGACCGTCCAGTGGCAACGGTAAAGCCGTCCAGTTACCAACCAAACGCAAAGGAGTTGCGCGAAGACCTACGGGTTAACGTCTCGTTTGACAAGGCGTTGGGTTCGTTGGTGAAGCCCGTTAAGATGAAAGCGGAACATAGGTCATAATTATGTATCATGTGACCCCGATTGTCGTTTTAGATTGGACACCCAGTTGAGCGGACGCAAGTTGGATAAATCATCCGTTCCCCCTTGGCTTACGGGAACAATGTGGTCTATCTCCCAACCCCATTCAGATGAACGATTGCCGTAATCCGGGTATCGCATCACTTGACCAAAATCATCCCATCGCCAAAGAGTGGCACTGAAACCTGGTATCAAGCGACCGCGCTGCCACACGGCATTCTTTATTACATCAGCGTCCATCATTCTGATTTTAGGGGGCCTAAACCTGGAGTAGGCTTAAACAATGCACCTTCAATTGTTGCCACTCGTTCGGCCAAGTTCGATACTTTCTCGCTCACTGTATGTATCTCATCAGTCATATTTTTTTCCAGATTTCTTAGGTCTCGGTTTACTGTATGCGTTAATCTCCATAAAAACCCTGCTACAGATACAAGAACAATAATGGTGCCCCAATCAAGATAATTCATGATTCGGGTGTCTTTCGATTTGGGAACTCTGGTTCTTTTGCGGTAGTCTCCTGGTTGTTCATTGTACGGCGCTTGGGAGTTTTGTTGTGAAGTTGAATGCAACCGATTTGCGCAACATGACACCCATTAGGTCAGGATTTGTCAGGTCTTTATGTGCCAAAATACTGCTTAACCACATTTATATTCTCTCATTGTTTCTTTAATTGCTTCCATTTTGTCCTCAAATACGCCCAATATCTCAGTCTTCTTGATCACCAAGAATTTACCCTCATATTGGTCAACTAGATCATTCTGGTTCTGTAAATACCACTTAAATTCTTGTTCTAAATTACTCATGTTATCTTAATGTTACATGCATGAAGATATACGTTTATTGATTTAAGTGCAAAAAGGTTTCCGGCTCCTATCTCCGAACTATTTCGGCACTTTCGTATATAATTCCCTACCTAAGAGGGGTAGCGAAAGATCAAAAGCAAAGTGCAAAGGTAATTGAATAAACCCTGTAAAGCCGGTATCAATTATACTCTTAACTTGTGACTTGGAGGCTTTGCGATCACGATTGAGAACATCAATATTTATACATGGATTGCCCTGCTTGTCATAGTATCCACGCAGAATCATGTTACTGCGCCATAGTGTATCTAAATCCAAGCGAAATAGGGCCACCTATTCTGATTAAATGAATAAGCCGATTGGGATTTTCTTTTTGCGCGTTCATAACGGCAATTTCGGCATATTTACCCAAGTAATGTTTTCCCGTCGAGGGATCTATTGCTACATACTCCCCCTTGTTTGATTTCTCAAGGCTCTCTTGCAAATCATCGCGGTATATTTTCTCCGCTTTCTCGGCGAATTCCTGGGGATTAGGAAGAATTTCTTCGTATATCATTTGAGTCTTAGATGATTGTCTAATACAAATGTACTATATACACAAATAAATCGTTTCCAAATTTGCAAATGGTTCATGTTAAAGTGGTACTTTCGTACGGCCAACGGAATACTAAAACAGGCCGGAATTAACATCAAGGTTTAGGACCATTCTCTACGGGAGGATCATTACACTCACCGTCCTTGTGATCTACTCCTACCCGACTAACGTCTAAGTCCTCACGATTTCGAGTAGGTTTTGAGATGGGTTTCTTATTTCTTGAATCTACTATTCTCCCGACAGCAGTTTAAAACGAAATAGGAAGTGGTTTAATATCGGCAGATTTCATGCTTGCGTTAGTGAGTTGCAGGTGATGTATTTACCTTCACTGGCTTGGATCAATGCAGCAATCGCATCAAGACCAGTAAGGTAGCGAGTGTTTTGTCGGTAGACATATTCAGCGACATAGCGGTGTAGGTGCTTGAAACTCCACCAATGATGAGTGCCATAGTACCCACGCTTGAATAGTGCCCAGAAGCTCTCTATGCTATTCGTAGAAGCGTTAGCGCGGACATACTCTCCGGCTGAGTGCTTGACAGATTCGTGGTCAAAGGCTTCATTAAGCCCTATGTACGCCTTAGCATCGTCTGTATAGACAGAAGATCCCTCTATCACTGTGTCGGTTATTATGCCGTGTAGAGTGGGCTTATCTACATTCTGGACGTGCATAGCAACGACCGCCCCGCCCCGCTCTTTCAATCCAACAACAGCAGCTTTACCTACTGCTCCATGTCCTGTGTCTGCCAACGCCTTACGCTTGGCGTTGCTCATATTCTTGCGCTTGCCTCCTATGTAGGTTTCGTCTGCTTCGACTTCACCGGAAAGGGCGGGCATCTCTGATTCTCACGCTTTACGGATACGGTGCTCCATACGCCAAGCGGTCGTTTGCGTAACACCCAGGTGCTTTGCGAACTGGTCGCTTGAAATACCCTTCAGTGCAGTAGTCATCAAGTTAATAGCAAGAAGCCATTTCTGCAAGGGTACTCGCGAGTGCTCCATTATCGTACCCGTGCGGACACTAAACCTGCATTTGCTGGCAGGGCAATCCCCGCATTTATATTGCATTCCACCTTTGATCTCCCAGACCTTCATGCTTCCACAACGCGGACAAGCTGGCTCACTGCCCCAGCGTTGTTCAGCAATGTACTTCCGGCTTGCTTCCTCATCTGGAAACTTCTGGTAAAACTCCAGGATACTAAGATACTTACTCATCGGTACAATTATCTGCGTTTTCTATTCCCGTATGCTTAATTGTACCAAAAAAGTTCTAGGAATTAGCGTAGATTAGTACAATTAAGTATATAGTTCCCATTTTTTAACATGGCTACGAAAATTCCCGAAAAAGAGACAATTCTCGGACAAAACCCCGAAATCGATAAAAAGCTAGTAGCTGCATATGAAAATTTGGAGAAGGAGCTTCATCGGTTGGGTGTGGACACACGAACGCGCTACACCTTAGAGATTCCGATTACGGAAAAACACAAGAATCCGGTTTTATTGATTGCGCGCTCACGGACAAATAGCAAGCGGGGTGCCTAGTCAAATTTCCAAATGTTCGGCACACTTCCCGACAGTTGATACTAGCAGGTATCAACTATTGAGTATCTTACCCCTTGTCGTGGAGGCTCCGGGTCCTGCGGTCTTGAATTGATCTTTCTTGGCCTAGCTTAATGTGAGGCCCCATATCGCGTCAGACCCCAAATTGCCTCACACCACCCAGGTCCGTCTGAGTTCCTTTTTTCTGAGGTAATTTGAACCTCTATGCTCTGCGCTTGCAGTAGAGACATATATATGGGATGTAACCAAACAATATCTTAGTCCTGAAACCGAAGATCACTGCATTTATTCGCACAATCTCCGTCATCGTTCTATCAAGATTTATCCAGCACTGAGCCCAAAGCTGCCGTATGATTCCAACTGTTCACGATGTGGCACGTCATGCCAAGGTATCCATTTCCACAGTATCACGTGTGATCAATGATTCTGCCCCTGTAAGTGCTGATAAAAAAGAGCGCGTTGTAGCAGCTATCAAGGCGCTCAAGTTTACGCCAAACCCCGCAGCAAGAAGACTATTGGGGCAAGCTTCCCGCACGATCGGCGTGATATTACCATCTATCACGGGCGAATTTTTTGCGGACCTGCTGTATGGACTGGATGCAGCGGCCAAACAACATGACTACTTGCTCATGGTCAGTTCCTCTCGACGCCTCGAGATTGATTTTATAGCGGCCTTCGAAAGCATGAATCGGCGTGTGGATGGGATGATTATAATGGTGCCAGAATTGACTGCTGAGCGTGTACTGTCACTGGTGAATCCGGTTTTTCCTTTCGTTTTTTTGAACACCAAGTCAGAGGATGAGAAAATAAACGTGGTTAATTTCGATAACCGCGGGGGTATGGCCAGTATAGCACGACATCTCTCCGACCTGGGACATACTCGCGTCGCTTTTATCAATGGCCCTGACGACGCTTTCGATGCACAGCAAAGACGGCAAGGATTCCTTGAAGCTGCTCCGAGCGAATTGGAGGTTCTCGAATACCCAGGTGATTTCACTTTTGAGTGCGGATACGACAGTGCTCAGAAAATCCTGCGCTTGCAGCCACGACCGACTGCCATTGTCGCAACAAATGACTTGGGAGCTCTTGGGGCCCTGCGGGCGCTACTTGAAAATGGGATCAGCATACCGCAAGAGATTGCTATTACCGGTTTTGATGGAACAGGGAGTGCTCACTTTGCAACGCCTTCTTTAACCACTGTAGATGTCCCCATTGATATGCTTGCCTCAAAAGCGGTGGAGATATTGATCAGTCGAATTGCTGGGGTACCTGTCGATGAGCTGCACTGTCCGGTCATGCCGTTGGAGCTCATCCCCCGAGAGTCCTCAGCTCGGAAAAATGTGAGTTCCTTACTTGCAGGAATGTGACAATGCCGCGCTGTATTTCCCTTGGCACCCCTCCCTGGTTCCCCAAAAATAACCAATTAACTTGCCTCCTTGTGCTATTAATAATTTTGTGCACAGGCTGTACTTCCCCAGAGCCCGAATGGATATTTGTCGAAATCACAGAGGAAGCAGGGCTTGGTGATTTTAAGCATGTAAATGGTGCAGAGGGGAATTGGTATCTGCCTGAAACTTTCGGGGCTGGAGCAGTCTTTTTCGACTATAATAATGACAATCTAATTGATCTTGCTCTTGTGAGAGGACGGTCGTGGACCAATAGCCCCACCCCTGCAATCCGAATTTATCAGGGCGACGGTAATGGGCATTTTACTGACGTAACCCAGGAAACCAATCTTGGAACGGTCTCCGGTTATGGCATGGGACTCATCGCGGGGGATATTGACTTGGATGGTGATGACGACCTCTACTTTACTTCGCTTGAGCGCAATATGCTGCTCGTTAATGACGGCAATGTGTTTAGAGATGCGACAGACGCCCACGGTTTAAGTGTGCTATCGGAATGGAATGTAGCTGCATTGTTCCTGGATGCCAACCTCGACGGCTGGTTGGACCTTTATGTAACGGGATACGTCAACTGGACTCTGGATACCGATCTGGTTTGTACTAGCGACGGCACACAAAAGCGATACTGTACACCGGAACTCTACACAGGCACTCCGGGACGTTTCTATCTGAATCGGGGAGATGGTACATTCACAGATCACACAGAAGGATCTGGGCTCGCAGGCTCAGGGAAAACTTTGGGAGCTGTCACAATGGACATCAATAGGGACGGCTGGCCCGATATTGTGCTGGCTAATGATACCGACCCCGATCAGTTGTTTCTGAATCTGCAGAATGGCACATTTGAAGACATCGGGCTTGCCCGAGGTATGGCCTTGGATCTGCGGGGACGGGCACGCGCTGGCATGGGGATTGATGCCGGCATTGTAGACTCCACCGGAGAACCAACAATTTTCATAGGTCATTTTCAGGACCAAATGAATGGCGTATACAGATACACACCATCAGGCTACTTTGAAGAGCGTGGTCCGAAGAGTGGTATTGGCCCATTAAGCATATCGGCTCTGACGTTTGGACTGGTCCTGTTCGACGCTGAACTCGATGGGGATTTGGATCTATTAGCAGCCAACGGTCATATTAACCCGCAAGCCAACGAGTTCAGCGACATTTCGAGTTACAAGCAGCCTGCACAGCTTTTTATAAACGATGGCCACGGCGTATTTACAGATGAGGCCCCCAGCCTTGGACTGACACTCCCAATGGTGGGACGGGGAGCTGCTACGGCAGATGTTGACCTCGACGGTGACCTCGATCTACTCATTACAGAAAACAACGGTCCTGTCCACTTATTCCGGAACGACCTACCCCCGGGAAATAACTGGCTACGCATACAACTGGATGGACAGGCGATTGATGCTGTCATCGAAGTCTGGACCGGAACACTGAAGCAATCCCGCCGCGTACGTGCTGGACACAGTTATGCTTCGCAATCCGAGAAAGTAGCTACGTTTGGATTAGGATCATTTCAAGGCGCAGACACGGTTAAGGTCTTTTGGCCCAATGGCCAGGTAACCCAACGAACCGATGTGGCAGCAAATCAAACACTTCTCTTCCGTGAGACCAGCCGATGAGAATACATGTACTCATAATCCTGCTGGTGCTGTCCGCCTGTAGCTCTCCAGACAGCCATCCGGATGTAGCTCGACTCATACAAGGATCGCAGGAGGCATTGCGGGGTCGGGATTATCACGAAGCTCTGAGCCTGGCTGACAGCGCACTCACACTTGATGACCAATCGGCGGATGCGCATTTCATGCGTGGACGTATCTATTTCGAACTTCAGCAGTGGGATAACGCAGAGACTGCCTATCTGACCGTTGTCAGTATTGACCGAAATTACCCTGGCGTCCACCATAATCTTGGTAATATCTATTATGGAAAGCGGCAAAACCGCCAAGCTCTCGATCAATTTATTCAAGCTGTCGACGACAGTGCTGCTGCGATGTCGTGGCATGCTCTGGGGGCGGTATATGATGTTCTAAGTAAGCCTGACAGTGCGGTTGCTGCATTCAGAGAGGCAATTGTACTGGACTCCCTGTATGCTCCTGCACATACCAGCCTGGCCGATTGGCTGGAGCAGCAGGGGAACTATTCCGAATCCCTGATGCACACCAAGATCGCGCTGGGCATTCGGCCGAATCACCTTGCAGATCAAGTTCGGCAGGGAAGGCTCCTGCTGCGACTTGGTCGCAGTGAAGAAGCCGTGCCCCTTCTACAAGACATTGTTGTCAGGTATCCCCGAAACGCCGAACCTCAATACATTTTGGGACAAGCACTCCAGCAATTGGGGCGGTCAGATCAGTCCTCCAGGATTCTTGCCAAAGCGGACTCTTTGCGGATTATTGAACAGGCAACAGGTCAATTGGCGAATACTGCAAACCGTCAACCTGCAAACTTTCAGGCGCAAGTCGATTATGCGACTGCACTTCGTCGCTCCGGTCGCACAGAAGAAGCTTTGGAGGTATACTTGATCGCCCGTGCGCTCCGCCCGAACAATATTGATCTGAAGTTTCACATAGCTACTGCGCAAATGGCGCTCGGTAGCCTTGAAGAGGCAGAACAGGAACTACTGGACCTTTTGGTTGCCGACTCGAGCTACGCTCTGGCATGGATGAGTCTGGGAGGGATCTACGCAAGAACCAACCGCACGACACTGGCAAGAGAAGCCTGGCAAAAAGCTATCCTCACTGATCCAGATCACCCCGCTGTGCAAAGGTTGATCAGGCAACTACCCACACCACAGCAATAGCCTCTGACGGCGTTCTCCTCGAAGATTTTTTCGGTAAAGTTGGGGAAAATCTAAAAAATGCTGTTCATTAGATTACAAATCCGAATAAGGAACCAAACGTGCACACAATGACGGCCCCCTATTATTTCTGCTGTACCACCAGAAATCAGAGTCTGTTTCCGCAAATTTTGCTCTCTGAAAAGCATTTCTGGCGTATATTACAGCGTGTTAGAAACGTCTACTCACTAATCTATAACCGCAATGAAGCACACTGCTATCTACTTACTTACCGTTACCCTGCTGCTTTTTGCAGCCATAGATGCCCGTGGACAGGCGGGTCCACCGCTGGGGGATGATTTTATTTTCTTTGTTAATGGAACAAACACGCTAGTCCCGGACTTCAATGGCAATATCATAGACGATCCGACTGACCCAACAAATAAGATCGTCGAATATGTGTACGGGAACTGGGCCTTCCAAGCCTTTCGCTTCCCTGCCGATGTTGGCGTTGATCTCTCACAAAACCGTGCCGACGGTGATGTGCTGCATGCCAGGATTTGGGTCGATCCGGCAAACGCCGGAATGTCAAATGTCCAACTTATGTTCGAGGATAAGACAGACGGAAGCGGAGCTGATGACGGTTCTGCCGACATCCCTTTTCGTCTAGTCTGGCGCATCCCCGAAAACATGCGGGATGGTGAGTGGCATGAAGTTTCAATCCCGTTGCCCCCGGCCACTTACACCGAACTGGAGGACGCTAAAACGGCCGAGACTCTGGACGGCTTGGACAGCCTATGGAAATATGTAGGCGGCTGGTCCAGCGGAGGATTTGGGGTTGGGGTCTCCGACGAACTGGGCCCCAACACAATGGATAACCCCGCTCTTTGGAAAGAATTTGAATGGACCAACGTCCAGAACTTAGGGGTTTCCTTTGACAACAATACAGGCGGCGGTACGATTTATCTGGACGATGTTTACATCGGAGCAGAAAACCTGGACCTCTCCGTAGCAAATGATCCCGTGGGCGCAGCCATGGGGGTTTCGGTCGAGGCTACCGCCGACAGTAATATGATCTCGTGGATGTCTGTAGATGGTGCAGACGGATACAACGTCTATTCCAGCGTCAATGAGATAACGGACATTAAGGCGAGTGGCGTTAGCTTAGCTGCGCGACTTACTGGCGGTACTACCTCAGCCTCGCACAGAATAGAAGTTCCACACGCATCGCTGGCTCCACTTACCCTATATTACGCAGTAACAACATTAAGTGGATTCGGAGTTGAAAACACCGATGTATCAATGAGTAAAGGGGAGGTCGCAAATGAGAATCTTCCCATCCAGGCTCACATTGCAGAACTGATTGAAGCTGAAGTAGACCATCTCAATGATCTGCTCTTCAACAACATGTTTGACAATGTCGTGGAAGATGGTTTTCCTGATGGGTATATGCCTTTCGAGCTTAATCAAGCACATTCAAAGCCTGGCGATGGTGGACAGTTAACCCCAGACAATGACCTAAGTGGAAAGCTCTGGGCGGGATATGGCGCCGATCCTCCTGAACTGTACCTCTATGTAGAGGTGACCGACGATGTGGTTACCTTGCAAGCTGATGGCGGAAATCCGGCTGATGGCTGGCAACATGACAGCATCGAATTTGGATGGGGAAACTATGATGTGCGGGATGTTGACGGCGGTGGTATCTTCACAGGTTCTCCACACCAGGACATCATGCGCGGAGATTTTGCGGATTATCAATTCCGACTTCTAGGCCAGGGCGACGGCACCAAAGCAGGGAGCGTCGGAGCCGTCTTTGTTGGCTGGAGCATAGACGCTACTCCTCAAGGCGGAGGAGTAATTTATGATCAACTCATGGACGCCAGCGGTCAGGCCACTGGCTATAAGATACTCTCTGTGATCCCTTTGGACCAGATTCAGAACACGGATCAAATGGACGCCATTGTTGATCTTCCCACAGGTTCGGATGTCGCCTACTTCCCATTCAACTTCGTGCTCAATGATGGCGATGGCGCAAATCGTGATAATCAAATTCAGTGGTCTCTCAAAGGCAATGCTGACGGAGGATGGTGGAATACACCGGCGCAATGGCCCGCTGTAGCCTTGGCCGGCCGGGAAGCGCAAGGTAGTATGATGAGGACCGAAATTGAGCTTTTGGAGATAGCGGCTGGTTCAGCGATTACCACTCTATCTGTAGATGAGGCTGGGAGTCAGACCTACTACGTGAAACTCACCTCAGAACCATCGGCGGATGTGATGGTGGCGATTACAGGACAGGCCGGAACGGATCTAACGCTGGACAATGATGGGGATGCGAGTACAGATTTCTCGGGCCTAACGTTTACGATGCAGAACTGGAACGCTGCACAGGCAGTCATGATGATGGCGGCGGTGGATGGAGATGGAGACGATGACATGGTGACACTCATGCACACTGCATCTAGTAGTGATACGGACTACGATGGTAAGAGCGTAACCTTGGAGGTGACGGTAACCGACGTTACCCAGACAAATCTTGAAGACGCCAATGAGCTTCCAAAAGAGATCGCCTTGGACCAGAATTATCCCAACCCCTTCAATCCAAGCACATCAATTCGATTCGCACTGCCTGAATCCGAAATCGTCACGCTGCGCGTCTATGATTCGCTCGGACGACCGGTTGCAACACTCTTGGATCAAAAACCACATACAGCCGGGACACACACTGTACGTTTCAATGGTGCTGGATTAGCCTCAGGTTTATACCTGTACCGACTCGAAGTTGGGACATCCGTATTGATGACCCGGCACATGCAATTGATCAAATAATGCATGCTCAGCTGCGTCGCAGTTTTGCTGCGTCGCTCGTGCTTTTACTGATGGTTGGCGTTGGTGGGGCGGGTAATTTATTTGCCCACCCCACCGGCCCAACTGGCAAAATTTCCGGCAGAGTCCTGGAAGCAGGCACCAACCTAGGACTGCCTGGTGTCAATGTGGTCCTCGCTGGAACCCTGATAGGAGGCGTGACCGACGCGGATGGATACTACTACATCCTCAATATCCCGCCTGGCACCTACAGCGTCCAGGCCTCCTTTGTAGGTTTTGCAACAGTCACTACGCAGAATGTCCGCGTAGTTCAGGACCAAACAACAACCGTCAACTTTGAGCTGCGTGAAGAGGCAGTTGTCGGTGAAGAGCTTGTCGTCATAGCCGAACGCCCCATCGTGGAGATGGATCGCACTACGACCACAGCAGTGATTGATGCGGAGCAACTCGAGGTGCTCCCTGTGACAAATGTGCAGGACGCGATAAATCTGCAGGCAGGTGTCGTTGACGGACATTTCCGAGGAGGACGCACTGGTGAAGTGACCTATCTGGTCAACGGTGTACCAATTACCAACGCCTTTAGTAAAGACGCCGCATTCGATATTGAACAGAATATGGTTGAGAGCCTGGAGGTGATCAGCGGAGTGTTCAATGCCGAGTATGGGCAGGCGACCAGTGGCGTAGTAAACATTGTGACCAAAGATGTACCTGATGAGTGGAGTGGTTCATTGCTGGCCTACGCGGGTGCCATTGCGAGTAACCGGGAGTTGGAATTTATTGATCGCACAACCAATCCCGGCTCATCGCTCTCCGTCACAGACTTTAAGCCCGATACCGTTTCCTACATGGAGGCTGCAAGCCTGCCGAACCTCCTTGATGTACAGGCCTCCCTGGGAGGGCCCCTGATTCGTAACCGCCTAGGCCTACAGGCAACGGTTCGTTACCTGCAGGACAACTCGCACTTTATTGGACGAAACCTGTTTGCTCCGTCGGATTCCTCCCAAAACTTAAATACCGGCCTGCCCCCTGAAGCATGGATCATTGATTCCTCAGGAGACGGCGCGTTCGTGCCCCGCAACAATACCGAGCGCCTATCCGTGAATGCTACCTTGGGATACGCGGTTACACCACGGTTCAATATCGACTACAACGTCTTCTTCCAATCGGGTACGTTCCAACCTTACAATCACAACCTCAAGTACATTCCTGACGGAATCAATACCGTACATTTCCTCAATCAGACCCACATCCTCGGACTGCACTATACCATAGGTAGTAGCGCATTTGCAAATCTCTCGTACAGCTACCTGCACGATAAAACGGATGTGTACCTGTTTGAATCACCGTTCGATGAACGTTACGTGAGCAGCGACTTTTCCTTTTTGCAGGGGGCAAATGCCTTTGCTGTTGGTGGCAATGACCTTTCTACCAGCGATCAGCTTACGGCAACACATACCGTTGTTGCCGACTACTCCCATCAGCTCAATCGCGTACATCTGGTGAAGATCGGAGCACAAGCCCGTTGGCATACCCTAGACAACAGGAATTTTGGCATTGAACGCTCGTTCCGGACAGGTAACCTGCCCCAGCCTTCCCCTGATCAGTTCGCTGATAACTCTCTCCAGGCAAAGCCCGCAGAGTTATCGGCCTATGTACAGGATAAGATGGAGTTCACCGGACTTATTGTTAACGCGGGTTTGCGCTTCGATTACTTTGACCCTGATTACCTGGCACCTTTGGACTGGGGCCAGGGAGAACTCGAGGAAATACCGGATCCCGACAACCCCGAAAATACAATTTCCAATCGTGAACCGGCCAAAGTGGACATGCAACTCAGCCCACGCTTGGGGATAGCCTTTCCCATTTCGGAGACCGGTGTTATGCGGTTTTCGGCCGGACTGTTCTTCCAGATTCCCTCATTCGGACTTCTGTACACGAACCCGGAGTATGAGGTCAATCCCGCCTCCCTGTCGAATTCCTTTGGCAACCCGGGGATTGATCCTGAGCGTACGCTTTCCTTTGAGGTTGGACTGCAACAGGGATTTACACGCCGGATTGGCATGGAGATCACGATCTTTTCAAAAGATGTACGTAATCTGACAGGCCAGGAAATTGCACGAACACCGCAAGGAGACTTCATTATCCGATGGATTAACCGGGACTACGGCACGATAAGGGGCCTCACCTTCTCGCTCTTCCAGCGACCTGGTGGCAAGCTGAGCTGGACTGTGGACTACACGCTGCAGTTTGCCGAAGGGACCTCCTCCAGTCCAGGCGAAGCCTTTGGTCGGCAACAGGCCGGTCTGGACGAAATTCTTTCCCTTGTACGCCTGGACTGGGATCGCAGACACGTACTCAACAATACCCTCACCGTAGAACCGGTGACCGGGCTTTCCGTCACATTCATCAACCGACTGCGGAGCGGTACGCCCTACACGACTGTACGTGAGTTTATACGATCTTCTAAAAAAAACAACGCAACTAAGCCATCTATCTTCGGCACGGATGTACGCATATACTATCGTATACCAGGCATTCGAGCGAATCTGCAACTGTTCCTGCAGGCCCAGAATCTCTTCGATACCGTACAGGAAGTGGGGGTTTACGAGGATACCGGAAGGGCAGATGAATCTGTTACGTTGGAACTGTTCCGGCGAACCGGTACAAAGGTAGGAGGGCTCAACAGTCTGGATGAGTTTTATTATCGCCAGGAAAATTTTGGAGCACCTCGTAAGGTCAGTATCGGACTTAATTACCGTTTCTAATGCAACGTGCACGAATCCGCTGGCTCATTCTTGGTCTAGCTGCTGCTTGCACGCTGACCTCGACCAGCTATGGGCAAAACATACCCTCAGATCTTCGGGGAGATGAGACGCTTATCGCGCGTGGCGTGCTGGATGGTAATCTCATAGAGACCAATTTCCGTAATCACGGTGAGCTTGCACGCTGGAATGACATTCCGTTCGGTGTTTGGCCACGTGGCATCGGTGGACGGCATATTGACGGCGTCGGCATTATGGTAGCCGGTCAGGTTCCAGGGGAAAGAATCAAATGGCCGGAATTTTTTCCGGGCGCCCGAGGTGATACAATCCTAAACCCTGTCATCCTCACATATCGGGATTTTGGTAAAAGGCTGAGCCCGGATGGATCGCTTTGGGGGTGGACCCCACTACCCGGATTCATGAACGAGAACCGCCTGGATCCAATCACTGGACAACGAACACCAACACCAGCATTAAGTGACGATCCCATGTCGTGGCCGCAGTTCTGGCCCGACCGATTGAATAATCCCGATGATCCAGGTTGGCCTGGTAACTGGAATGGTTTTTTTGGCAGGGGTGTGTTCAATGCAGACCTAGAGAGTTTTTATGTGATGGATGACTTCACAGACCTGGAGTATGCCATCGACACTGACACCCAAAGACCAAATAGCGAATTCGGGGTTTTCTACCCAAGCAGCGTAGATTCCACAATCGGCGGAATGGGGTTGCAGACACAGGTCCGCCTCTTCCAGTGGGCGAATGTGCTTGCAGAAGATCTCATGTTCATTCTCTATCGTATCACAAACGTAACCGATAAAGCACATACAGACCTTTATCTCGGCCAAATAATGGATTATGGCCTGGGTAACGAGGAAGGTGATGAGAACGCTGCCTTTGACCCACAGCAGGATGTAGCCTACGGCTGGGATCAGGATGGAATCGGTACACGCTCCACCGGAGGGACGTACCCACTGGGTTATACTGGTTTTGCGTTCCTGGAAAGCCCCGCCCGGGCGACTGACGGCTTGGATAATGACGAAGACGGTATCATAGATGAGTCCAGGTTTAACGGGCCAGGCACACTCATAGAAGGGCAGCAAGCAATTCTAAGTGCTGTTAGCTCAATGTATGACCTAGCCAGTTTTGAGGCCTATAATGGTCCTCTTGAGTCGCGCCCCGCGTATCAGGCAGGGCGGTGGTGGACCGGAGACGAAAACCTGGACTGGGTTGGTTTTTCTGACGAGAACGATAATGGCGTACTGGATCCCGGCGAAGCGTATAATAATGATGTCGGACGTGACGGTCAGGGCCCGTTTGATCTGGGATACCCAGGTCCAGACGATGGTGAAGCCGATGGGATACCAACCCTAGGCGAACCCAATTTTGACGAACTGGATGTAGATGAATCGGATCAGGTTGGTTTGACCGGTTTTGACTTACAGACACGCCCTTTCTATGAGAGTGGGGATAACCTGCGGGATGACGCATGGATGTGGGACAGGATCAATACCTATGCACAGTTTCCTTTGGGCACAAAACCGGATGCTTTCAAAGCAGATCTTGAACCATTCATTCTGTTTTCTTCCGGTCCAGTCGGCCTTGAGCCGAGAGGAACCGATTTTTTCTCCACCGCTTGGATTTTTGGCGAAGACGAACGTGACTTTTTCAAAAACCGGCGGACGGCTCAAAGCATCTTTAACGCTGACTACAATTTTGCCCAGCCTCCTTTCCTGCCCGCTCTCACGGCGGTTCCTGGTGACGGACAAGTGGTCCTGAGCTGGGATACCGTTGCAGTTCGAAGCTTCGACCGCTTCATTCAGGAGTTTGATTTTGAGGGATTTAAGCTCTACAAAGGCACGGATCCCTTACTCTTCGAAGCCCGCAGCATTACCGATGTGGACGGTGTTGCCACTTTCTTCAAACCTATTGCACAGTGGGATCTGGTTAATGATATCCAGGGACCAGTAACCGTGCTGGAAGGCGAAGCCGTCTATTACCTTGGGGACAATACAGGACTTCAATTTCACTATATCGACGAAGATGTAACCAACGGAATTACGTACTACTATGCCTTAGTGGCTTATGACCGTGGAGTGCGTGACTCAAACGATGCTGCTAAATCGGGGATTGATCCTCAGGAAAATTCATTTAACGTCAGCGTTAACCAGGCCGGACGCCTAACCGGATTTTCGCGTAACGCGGCCGTAGTGACACCACGATCTGTGCCTGTAGGATACGTCCAGGGCGGTGCTAATGAAGATTTGAGCCGTGTGACGGGGGGCGTTGGGTCGGGCTCAGTTACTGTGAGCATCATCCAGGAGAGCGAAGCTGACTTTGATGGTATTTACCGTATATCATTCTTCAGCGAACTCGTGTCAGATGTCGCTGATCTCTACGAAACGACTGCCTTCGAGGTAACCAACATCGTTTCCGGTGAAACACTCCTTGGCCCCTCTCCGATGATCGACGCAACACCGCCTACCGAAGGCTTCATCATCGAAATAAATAACGTCGAATGCCCGGCACCCCTAGGTTGTGAGCTGGACGACTTACAAACCGGATTCCTGGCCAATGAGGGGACACAAAATGAAGTGTATGACTTGGATCCACGCACGCTGGACGGATACGAGACCAACTGGATTGCCTCTGTGGACAGAGATACTACGGCAGCTTTCCGTGCTTCACCGGATGACTACAAACTGATCTGGGTTTCCCCAAGCGACTCTCTTTATCGTTCACCACGTTTTTTTGGGTATCTGCGCGAAGAAGTGCCCATCTTCACCATAAACGAAACAAAGGGTACCCCGGCTGAACTGTTCATGCAGGATACCAATGGCAGTGGAGTTTTTGACGCTGGCGATCAGATGGTCATTGCTGAAAGGCCTACCGGACGCGGTCCCTGGCGTTTTCGTTACCGTATTAGGTTCAGCGTTGCTGACGGAGGTAATTCTATCGCCCCTTCTGCGGGAAACTCTTTTCATGTGAGTTCAAGAAAGCCTTTTGCTACCGGCGATTTTTTCCAGTTCACGCTTCGATCCTCATCAATTGATACAGATCTTGCACGTAATGAGCTCGATCGTATTGCGGTGGTCCCCAATCCTTACGTCGGTTCCTCCGCCTTTGAGCCACGGAGCCAGATTGAAGGCCGCGGAGAGCGACGGATACAATTCATTCACCTGCCTCCACAGTGTACTATCCGCATCTTTAACATCCGTGGAGAACTGATCCGCACTCTGCACCACAACGGCATAATCAGTGATGGGTCTGAGTGGTGGGACCTTCGTACAGAAGAGCAGCAGGATGTCGCGTTCGGTATATACATGTTCCACGTAGAAGCCCCAGGTATTGGGGAGCATGTGGGCAAATTTGCTCTTGTCAAATGAACCACATGATGCGCATTCTGACACGTCAGTTTATTCTGCTGATCACATTGATCACATGCATGGCTGGTACTGTGGTTGCTCAAAGCCGCTCGGGAACGACAGCAGCAGCCTTTCTGACGATTGGGACTGGGGCACGCGGTCAGTCACTGGGTCATGCGTACACCGCGCTCGCAACCGGTGCTGACGCCCTCTTTTGGAATCCTGCCGGAGCTGCGCGCACTTATGGCGATAACTCCTCAGGTAGTGTGTTCCTCTCCCACTCGCGCTGGTTCGCAGACATCTACTATAACGCTGCAGCAGCCGTGATCCCTATTTCAGGCGATCGTGTGCTGGGACTCAGTGTAGCAGCTGTGGACTATGGTACTATGATCGTACGCACAGTAGCTTTTCCTGAGGGAACCGGCGAAACCTTTCGGGCAGGTGATTTTAGTTTGGGTCTGAGCTATGCACAGCCGCTGACTGAATCATTTTACTTCGGTGGCACTGCCAAGTATGTGCGCCAACAAATCAGGGACATGAACGCCAGCACCATTGGCTTTGATGTTGGATTCGTTCTCCAGTCCGGTTACCTAGGTGGTTTGGTCCTGGCTGCATCAATTCAGAATTTCGGCGGAAAGATGCAGATGAGCGGTATCAACAGTGTCGTGTTTGTTGATATTGATGAAACGACCAGTGGCAATAACCCGGATATCCCCGCCCGCATTGAAATGGATGCATGGGACCTGCCACTCTCCTTCAAGTTTGGCATGGCCATGCCTGTTGTGCAAGTCGGTATGGTGGAGTTGACTGCCCTAGCAGATATCCAGCAAAGCAACGATAACAGTCTGAACAGCGATGTCGGAGCACAGCTCCGCGTTCATAACCGTACGTTCAACTTTGATCTTCGGGGCGGCTACAAAGACCTGTTCCTGGATAATGTCGATAGCCACGCGACCTTTGGAGCCGGGATAGATGTTCGAGCATTCGGTTTGCGAATTGGATTTGATTATGCATACACCCCATTCGATCTTCTCGGGCAGACACAGGTGGTCGATTTTCGGATATACTTCTAGGATCTGGGCTCTAGCATTGCTCTTAGCCGTTGGCTGTTCCTCGTCTTCGGGTGAGAAGCATCAAGCTCTAGCCGACGTAAATGGCTACAGCATCACGGTCGGCGAGTTTGAACGTTCCTACGTGGATCTACTTATCCGCAGCGGCCAGAACGACACACCGCAAGCACGCTACAATCACCTGAGCACACTGATCGAAGATCAGCTTTGGTATGAAGAAGCACTCCGCCGTGAACTGGATGCAGACACGTCACTCGCAGTATTCATCGACCTCGCCCGGAAACGTGCCTTGGGTGGCCGGTACTATGAGGTGGAGTTTCTTGAGCAGCTGCCACAACCAACAGAGACCGAGATTCGTCAGGCATTTGCCCGGTATAAACAACCAATTATAGCCCGTCATCTCTTTTATCGTGATGAATTGGAAGCTAACACCGCATACATAAGACTCAAGGCAGGGCAGTCTTTTATTGATGAAGCACGAATTTGCTTCCAAACCGTGAATTTTGACTCCACGGCTGGATGGCTCGGAGAGATCCGTTACTTTCAGGTGGATGATGCCTTCGCCGAGGCGGCCTTCTCGTTGGCGGTAGGGAGTTTTTCTGCACCGGTGCGCAGCCGACAGGGATGGCATATCATCAAAATCGAGGATCGCATTGCAACTCCTATCATAACAGAATCGGAATTCCAAAATCGAAAGGACGGTATTGCAAGTCTGTTGCGTGTCCGTAAACGTCGACTGGAAGGCGATCGCTTTGTACGCACCTTTATGGAGAGCCGCAATGTACTCATCGACCCACAGGGTTTACGGGCCCTGGACGCTGCCCTTGCCCGAATTGAACGTCGGGTTTCGAGCGGCCCGATTACGCTGGATGATGATTACGATGTCCCTGCCCCACCGCTAACATCAATGACCCCTCTGGCGACGTTCACCGTGAACGAAACCGAGCAGACCTTTACTGCTGAGGACTACTTTTTCTGGTTCCCTGAGCTTCCGTTCGGGGAGGCAAGATCCAGACCGGCTGCCTCCATAGGGCGTGCCGTGCGCAACGAAGCCTTTGCATTAGCCGGGATAGATGCTAACCTGGAAATGGATGCTATTGTACAAAGAGATGTAGAATACTATACAAGGACCTACTTGGCCAATTCCATGCGTCAACTGGATCCAGACAGCACGCTCATGGATGCGCTCCGCACATCCGCATCCATCAGTATTGACTCTCTCCTTTTCGATCAGATAATGGTCCAATAGCCGGCAATCACGGTTTTTGCTTGGCGTGGGCCAGAGATTAAAGGCATCCACAAAGTCAACCCATAGCAGATGGGAGCCTCAGGAACGAACTCCTGTGCAACCTGTACATAGATCGGTCGAAAATTCTATAAGTGTTGAATCCTCTTGGTATACATCTGCGGGCAGTCAGTATTGTTGTGACTGCGTAGTTTCATAATCCTTCAATCCTAAACCCTGATTTCTTGAAAATCAGAGGCATTGTGCCTGATAACTGGAAGGTAAGTGAGACTTTAACATCACCCGCCGCATCAGTCGTCAGATATACTAATGGCGTCAACTGGGAAATAGATCAGTCTCGGTTGCAGGTTTCGGAGAATGTTGGACCAGAATTCAAAGATATTTACAAGATTCACCGACCTGTTAAGTCGTATTTGAATACCCTACCTCACTGTTCATACCAAAACCTGGGGCTCAATTTCCAGATAGCAATTCCTAAACCTCAAGTTCACCTGCTGAAACAATTCGGGGCAAGTTAGATGAGCAATGAAGACTGGATTCTTGAAATGATTCCTGCTTTCAGATTAGAAACTGAGGATGGTTTATCTTGCCGGACCACAGTCTCGGGCTTATCCAGAATATAGGTGAACTAAGATTGGATTGTAATTTTCACCATGAGAATCTCTCAAACTTAGACGAATTCTGTGATGCAATTACAAAGTGGCCAGCGTGTCAATAATTCATCATCTCTTCCGTGACAAAGCTCTTTGACAGATGATTCAAGAAACTCAGAAAGTTCTGATGTCGCCAACTCCAATGGGATAAGAATGTCATTATCTTCAGTCGAAGATTCGACAAATAAAACTGGGATTCTACCCCCTTTATCCTCGACCAGCTATACGAAAATTGAGGATACCGAATTCGTTTTTCACGGAAAATTGAATTTGGGAGGAGGATATTGGATGAGTAAAGCCTCTGGAGAAGAAAATCCACAAACTTCGGCTACACCAGTTGATATTGATATACCAACACTCGGAAATCCCTTTGAAGAGAATCCTTATGAAATCTCAACAAGTACAGCTGATCATTTTCGTCAGCATACCGGCTTCGGAACTTCAATTAGAAATAAGCTTGTTTCGCTAATCTCCAAGAGAATGCCTAACATTGTGGCTCACGAACTCTCCGCAAGCCTCAATTTCGTTGTTCAACTCAGGAACTTTACCGCCCGCGAAGATATCTTCAGTGTTCTGGACCAAACAGAGCATAAGGAAATTGTAGAACGTCTCAGATATCTCCACGATGTAACCCCAGACAACGACCCAGAAGATCCCGATATGGAACTGGATTCACTGCGTGAACTGGCCCTTTTCCTCATCAGAGATGATGTTCCACTACCGCCCCCCGAGATTGGAATCACCGCTGGCGGTACACTACAACTTGAATGGTATTTAAGCCATGCATCTGCATTAATGAATTTCCTTCCTGATGGAAATATCCATTTTGCTGGAATTTCAACTATGGAAAACAATGACGAAAAGCAGTCCATACACGGCACTGGTTCCAAGCAGTTTGCCTTGAAATCTATTCTGCCTTTTATCAGACAATAACCTGCAGAATGCAACGTTCTTCAATAGACAAAGAGCACCATGTTTCAAGATATTGTAAGCCTTCGGCTGTTGGCCGTAATGGATTACTACTGGGTAGTGCATTCACACTAAGGGACAAAGAGAATTGTCTCTCGGTGAATTGGCTTGAATACTATGGACCAGGCTTGGACGAAGCTATTGAATGTGTTCATCAAGCATTTTAGAGTAAGCAATACTCATTAAGTTCCAATGGCATATTTGCAGTATTACGGGTAGGTGAAGTAAAGTATTTGATCTTAAAGCGTAGCTCCGCTCCCGTTTTTATTAAGCATCAACCTAGTAAACATGATCCATCTCACAGCGGCATATGCGGACATCCCGGCTCGGACCCACGTATTTTATTGGATATCGCGAAGTTGGTTCAAAGAAATGATGTTTATCCTGCAAGGTCATAGTGCTCCTAACAAGATCTTGATTGCTCCATGCCGAATATGGCGATGGTAAGCCGATAATAGACGAGAGGCGTCCTACGCAATCATTCTTGCCAAAACAATCAATCCGAGCCCCCGAACCCAATTTCTGGAAGTGGTTTTGTAAGAGGTTGTACGGAGCGTCATTTTCTCGCTTCCAGATTATAGTGCTTACCCGTAACTCTGTCAAGGGATGCAAGTAGTTCATCCCCCAACATTCACGGCAGAACCCCTAAAAAAACGGATAATTCTAAGCCGGATAGAGACCGTGCATAGAATATCCGAGCAGGTTATGACATCATTCTGCACGAGATTGCACACGTGCTGAATGAGAAGCTGGCCACGGACCAAAGTGAAGTGCCATCGCCTCCCGGTTGGGTGCCAGACCAAAGTCGCGCACTCCTGAACCCGAGGAGACAGGGAAAAGACGGCAGCCTGCCAAAGCAAATGATGACACTACACTATGGACAGCAGGGCATGGTTATGAGCCAAATTGGATCGTTACCCGCGACGCTGTACACGGGTGCGACTTACGACTGTAACTGCCGCGATAGTGCTCGATGATAAGCGGCTTACAGCGCCACTTTGGGCCTATTGTTCTTCAGAGCAATATCATGAAGCAGTAAGAAAACTGAACCAGAAATTGAACGTTGCACCACGGACTTTGTTAAGCTTCATCTGACGTGCAACATTTGGACAGACGCCGCGCAAACAGAATTTGTAGATGAATTTCCAAAATCCGCTTCAAATGACCCGACTCAATGACCGTTTCACGGACATCCGCAAGCGACTACATTTTCGCTCCAGATATCAATTGCACGCCGCGCCGAATATCCACTGGAAGAAAGACCGCGACAAAGAATCGGTGCACGAGCAGACCCGATATCCTTGGTTCTGGAAACACAGCGAGTTCACCGGCGAACGGATCAATAATGTGCCTTTGACGAATGCCGAAAAGCGATCGGCTCGAGAGCGCACGAGGGAAAGGACATGAACGAACAACTGTACGCTTTTGCGAAATTCTGGAAATGTGCGTTGCAGGTCAATTCCCATGCATATAGTGCGGAGTATCGCGGCACGGACCACGGCATGGACGCGAACACCTATGCTGAGACGCTGCGGGACACATGCCTCTCCGAGAAGATTCAGGTCGTGGGTTTTGCAGACCACGGTAACGTGGCTGATGCAGAGACCATACGACAGGTGCTGATTGATTCAGGCATCGTGGTCTTCCCAGGGTTTGAAGTGGCAACAACGGAAAAAGTCCACTGGGTATGTCTTTTCCCAGAGGACACAAGCGAGCGGCAACTCGAACGCTACCTGGGCGATCTGAAATTAACCGATCCGCAGGACAGGGTAAGGCCTAGCAAGCTTGGCGGCCAAGAGCTTTTGGACTGTGTTGCCGAGCTCGGGGGGTTCTGTTTTGCGGCGCACATCACGTCAAAAAGCGGCATTCTGAAGAAAAAATTCAACAACCTTTGGGTAAATACCAAACTGCGAGCTGCACAAATTTCCGGAAACGTTGACGACCTGCCTCTGGAATACAAATCCATCGTGTCGAACAAGAATGCCGATTACAGGCGCCCACATCCTGTGGCCTTGATCAACGCCAAGGATGTGGCGGAACCTGATGATTTACGCAATCCGCGCGCATCAACCTTCATCAAGATGACGCGACCCTGTTTTACATCCTTTTTGATGGCCTTCAAGGATCCAGAAGTGCGGGTCAGATTAAGTGATGATCTGCAGGAGCGTTTCTACAGCCAGATCGACAGCATTTCGATTGAAGGCGGCTATTTCGATGGTCTGTCAGCAAAGGTATCTCCCCATCTGAACGCCGTAATTGGTGGACGAGGCTCCGGCAAGTCTACACTTCTGGAGTGCTTGCGGTACGCGATGGACGTTTCACACAAGAGCGAGGATGCGATCAGGCAGGGCGATCAAATCGTGAGGGAGAACCTTGGTAAGGCAGGTGGCCGTGTTGTTCTGCACTTGCGTTCGGCAGTGAACCACATGAAGTCCTACAAGGTCATCCGCCGCTACGGTGAGCCGCCTCGGGTAATCGACGAACAAGGCAATGAGTCGCGGTTCCATCCCGGAAGGGATCTGCTCCCTAACATAGAGATCTACGGCCAAAATGAGCTTTATGAATTGGCGAGGAGCCCCGGTGCGCTCACGCGCGTGTTGGATCGGTTTCTTCCCGGGAGCACAGAGCAACAAGCACGACTGAATTCGGCTCTGCGAAAACTCAGGAAGAACAGTGAGCGATTGAATAGAGCACGGGAACAAAAGGACGAGATCGATAGGCACATCGCACAGTTACCAAGGCTTGAGGAGCAAGTGCGACAGTTCAAGGAGCAGGGATTGGACGAGAAACTGAAGCAGGTGCCATTGCTGGAAAAGGAGCGCCAACTCCGTCCGAGGATTCAGGAGGAAGTGAAACGCACTCGCGATGCACAGCGGCAGTTCGACGAATCGCTTCCCGACCTCGTTTTTCTCAGCGACAAGGCGTTGGAAAATCTGCCGCACACCGAATTGTTGCTGCGGGGGCGAGCGTTGCTGGATACTTTAAGGAAGACCCTGCAACAGAAGCTCGGAGAAATAGACAAAGCCATCGGCGAGACCGAGCGGTCGATAGAGTACCTTGCTACCCAACTCACCCAAGCGCTGTTCAACGCCGAGACCGAGCTTGAGAAAGAATTCGCCAAGCTCCCCGCAGTGGCCGGCAAGGCCGGTAAGGAGATCGGGCACTCCTATCAGAGACTACTGCGCGAAATTGAACAGGTTCGGCCGTCACAGATCCGCCTCATGACCGTTGACGCGCTTATCAATGAGCTGGAGCAGGAGCGCCGCAACCTATTGGGAGATATTTCAGACATCCGAAGTGCCCGCACGGCTGCCAAGCAGAAGGCAGTGAAGCGCCTCAACAAGCGTCTTGTTGATAAGCTGCGGATATCGATCGTTCCAGATGGCTTGCGCCAGCCTCTGCGCGAGTTTTTGCAAGGCTTGCCGGGAGTTGGCGAGAAAAAGACCAAATGGGTGGATGAAGCGCAGGGTCTGACTGTCATGGGGCTCGTCGCGGCCATTCGCGAAGGCAAGGATGCGCTATTGGGCAAGCAATGGGGTCTAACGTCTGGCGTTGCCGAAACCTTGACTCAAATGACGAAGGTGCAGATCTATGACCTGGAAGCGATCGACCTCGAGGACCGGGTTAGCTTGGAGCTCAATGTCTCTCACACCGGCGATCTGTACCGGGCACTGGATCGCCTGTCCACCGGTCAGCAGTGCACAGCCATCCTGCACTTGTTACTCCTCGACAATCAGGATCCTCTGGTCGTGGATCAGCCCGAAGACAACCTGGATAACGCTTTCATTGTCGAGCGCATCGTCCAGGAGCTGCGCACGGCCAAAACTGAACGCCAGTTCCTATTCGCAACCCACAACGCGAATATCCCGGTTTTCGGCGACGCGGAGTGGATCGGTGTGTGCTCTGCATCGGAAGGTCGCGCAGAAATGCCGATCGATGCGCAAGGCTCCATCGACATGCCGACGATTCGCGATCAGGTGGCAAACATTCTGGAAGGAGGCAAGGAGGCGTTCATGCAGCGCAAAGAGAAATATGGGTTCGACTACCGATGACTAAACCCGAGCTGCTCGAACTAATTGGTGTCTGCCAGAAAACACCTATTTCGGCTGAGTTAAGGGCGTCATGGCCCTGGTTTGCGTACGTCTGAGGTATCAATTCGAGGGGGTGGTGGCTTGGTCACGTCGTATTTAGGTTAGCGTCTCTGCTAAAAGTCGGATTTACGCCGGTTTCCGCAAATTTTTCGGGATCTGATCTGCCCAGCGGACAGACCTCGGGCCAGTTCTGTTGTTCTGCACGCCTTGTTTGATCGTATCCGTACGACCAGGGG
>Ga0209022_1001327_pt1 | contig 26004 bp, 17 predicted proteins | sample PinacodermPK_FD_187300 | JGI IMG/M metagenome (GOLD analysis project Ga0209022, IMG submission 187300) | Host-associated microbial community of the marine sponge Aplysina aerophoba from Gulf of Piran - sponge pinacoderm, lysed by proteinase... | ecosystem: Host-associated > Porifera > Sponge >...
GTGTCATGTCGCAACCGTGCTTTAATATGTTCGGCCAACTTGACTAATTGTTTGATGTCGTCGGGATGGATGGCCATGCCGATATGTTGGACGATGCGTTGGCGTGGTTTGCCTTGTTTATTGCGGTAGCTTTCGACGATTTGGACGGAAGTTTTTTTGGTTTTGGGCGATGTTTTTTTTCGGATGTACATAATGTTTCGACTTTGAGAAAGAAAAATGACTTTTTGTTGATTTGATTCCAAGGCTATCGCATTTACAATTTTTACAATGGTTTTGCTTGCTGACGAACTATATTTTTTCAAAATTATCAACATTTTTGCCAGTAAAAGAAAAATCCTTTAAACTCCTACTGGAAATAATCTATGAGTGTAAATTACGTGAAATGTGATAGAATGTTATTTCAAATGCGATAGTCCTAAGTTGATTCTGGGCGAGGAATATTTAAAAGTCAAAAAATATTTGCCTTAGGCACTACCAGAGAGTGAGCGGTATGACACACTGTAGAATTTAGAGCCGCTGTGGATTTAATAAAATGAAAAAGCGAAAATGGGAGCTAAGTGTCGAACTCAGGAGTCACAAGCCATTCATATACCATACGCCCCTTTCATCTCATTCTTAAGTGCTCCAAAAACATTCTCCACTCAAACCTTGGCCCTAGAATAAGCATGGTTCAAGGCAAGCTGAAGAGAACGCAATGGTGTGTCACGCTGACCTTGGTAATTAATCCAAGGCTTTAAGCCCTTCTGGCATAAGCCAGCAACCCTTTCATCCGACCGATACGCATCTTCCGCCCTGACTTGTCTTGAACAATCAGGTTTGAAATCCTCCAATAATACTTCAAACACCAGACTGTCATGGACATGCGCCGCCGAGACCATCCAATTGGTCATTAATTTCTTTTCACGGTCATTCGTAATGAGGTACTTAAAACCAAACAGTAGACCCTATTGTTCCTGAGCCATTGAGCCACTGTGTCCTTCTAACGCTACTTGTAGGGCTCATTTTTTCGCGCCATCGGATCCACTCTCGAGAGTGACATTCTCCACCGGGCTGTTACTTTGACGGGTAACCGGAACAATCGTTGCTTCAATCTGCTTCCCTGTCTGCAAACCATAACCATGTGCTGCCAACTGTTCCATGAACACGGCAACTAGTTCATCGAAACGACCCGATTGGCTGAGTTGATTACGATACTTCCATAAGGTTTTTTGGTCCGGAACCTGATCCGTGCTCCGCAGACCGACAAACTGCTTGAAAGAGGTGCGATCCAACAGCATGTATTGAAGATGTCCATCACTCAACCCATTCATCACCCCCAACAGTAGCGACCGGAAGATAATCAGATAATCCCAGGAACTGTGCCCTTTACCTTTCGTCTGTGGTGGGCCAAAAACCTCCTCAAGGGTCGGGGTAAACAGGTCCCAGTCCACCAAGTCCTTCATGCTTTGTAGATTGGTGAATTCCTTCAGTGCCTGACTTTGTTGGTTCTCTTCAAGCAAGTGGCGGTGGTCCATATGATAGCTCCCAAGTATACATCAAAATAGAATCATTTATTGTGTCGACCCTAAGATACACAACGACAACTAAAATACCAAGAGCAAAGGGCTTATTTGGAATAATATTGTAAACAAGCGGTCAAAGTATTTAATCAAGGTGTCCTTAAATGAGTTTGATAAACTCAATCGTATTATTACGCAGTTGGTTATACAGGAGTTGGTGCATCGTTTCTTAACAACCCTTTATCTTTGAGTTCGGCCCAGAACTCTTTTGGGATGTTATGATTGAACCAATCTAAATTCTGTTTTAGTTGTTCAACTGTACGCGTCCCTGCCATGAAAGTGGGTATAGCTGGATGAGCAACGACAAATTGGAGTGCCGCTGCCGGAAGTGGTACTTTGTGGTCAGCACAAACACTCTCAATTTTACTTACCTTTTCCATAATGTCTGCTGGAGCAGGTGCGTAATTGTATTTTGCCCCCTCAATAGCTCCCGTCGCCAAAATACCCGAATTAAAACCACCTCCAACAACAACTGCTGCATTACGCTCTTCACACAGAGGCAAAAATTTATCCAGAGAGTCCTGTTCTAGAAGTGTATATCTTCCAGCCAATAAAAAGCAGTCAAAATCTCGCTGTTCTAAAGCCTTATGGCAAACTTCCCACTCATTCACTCCTACTCCAATTGCTTTGATTACACCTTCATCACGTAAGCGTTCAAGAGCTTTCCAAGCTCCATCCATTGCTTGTGCAAACACTTCTGGTTGCTGCTCGCCACGGGTAAATACGTCAATATCATGAATAAAGCAAATTTCTATGTGTTCAAGTGCAAGCCTCTGTAAGCTATCCTCTAACGAGCGCATGGTAGCATCGTAGCTGTAATCAAAATGCATCGTGAAGGGGGCAGCATTAGTCCATGGGGTGAAGTCAATGTCTTGTCTTCTTGCGGGTTTAAGGATTCGTCCGACTTTTGTGGACAGAATGTAATCCTCACGTTTTTTCCAGCGAAGTCCTTGCCCTGTTCGTAGTTCGGCAAGTCCGTGACCATACATTGGAGCTGTATCAAAATAGCAAATGCCAGCATCCCAAGCACACTGAATCATCTTGTCTGATGTATCGTCGCTAATTTCACGGAAGATATTACCAATAGGTGCTGTTCCAAATCCAAAACAGCTGACATTAATATCGGTACGACCAAACTTTACTTTTTGAATAGGCTTCATTTAATTTCCTTTAGTTTTTCCAATTGTTATTAACATGACCAATTATTAGTATAATTTAGGCAACCACGACAGATAAAACTGACTATTTAGTTAGAAACTACAATAGATTAAGATTTTAGGAATGTAAATACCATTTTGTTTCTTTTCTGTAGAACTATTTTGAGCTTCAGAATTTTACTCACATACCATACCAATATCCATTTATACCGTTGTATGCTCTTGCTGAATATTATTTCGTTGCAGTGTTTTATGCTAATATCTTAAGACTAATTTACGAGTTGGTCAATTGCTATTAATAATATGGTCAATGAGTATCTCCGTGGCGAGCAAAGAAACGCTCAACAAATCCAACTAATGACTTCTACTCGGGTCAACACCCATTAAAGTTTAATCGAAACGAGTTGGGAAGTAATTGCGCTGATATGGAGTTCACTCAAACTTATAACTTGTTGGACTTAAAGTCCAATTCTTTAAGCATGGACGCTCTCATTAAAAACTTTTGTGGCTTGCCAGTTACAGTCATTGGAAACTCTGATTTAAATCGAAAGTACTTTGGTATCTTGTAGTGAGCTATTTTACCTTGACAAAATTGTTGTAACATTGATTCGTCACAGTGTTCGTCGGTTTTTAGTATTACCCAAGCACATACCTCTTCCCCAAGTTGCTCATCGGGGACTCCAAAAACCTGCACATCTTTAACTTGAGGGTGTAGGAAAAGAAAATCTTCAACCTCCTTGGGGTAAATATTTTCGCCCCCTCTAATAATCATGTCATTTAACCTACCTGTAATCGTACAATATCCTACTTGGTCAAGTATTCCAAGGTCACCAGTATGCATCCAACCATCAGAGTCAATACTGCTTTTTGTAGCTTGTTCATCCTCCCAGTATTCCTTCATAACTAAGTAACCTCTGGTACAAATCTCTCCTTGTGAACCGACAGGAACGATACATCCTTCTTCATCAATAATCTTGACCTCGGCATGAGGATGAATCCGCCCTACAGTTGTTACACGCTTTTCGAGAGGGTCATCAACGTGACTTTGAAAGGAAACTGGACTTGTTTCAGTCATTCCATAAGCAATGGTTACTTGGCTCATATGCATGTCACTTGTTACACGTCGCATAACTTCTATTGGACAAGGTGCTCCCGCCATAATTCCAGTACGTAACGATTGAATATTGAGAGGATAACTAGCTAACAGGTCTAGCATTGATATGAACATCGTTGGTACAGAATATAACCCGGTGCATCTTAACTCCGAAATCGCTTCAAGAGTGGCTTTCGGACAGAAACTCTCGTCAGGGAGTACAATACAAGCCCCTTTGGTTATGCATCCCAACACACCCATTACCATACCAAAGCAGTGATATAAAGGGACTGGAAGACAAAGCTTATCATTCTGGTCTAATTGGATTGTATCAGTAACAAACCGTGCATTATTTATTATATTACGATGGCTAAGAGTTGCCCCTTTGGGTGCTCCAGTTGTACCGCTTGTAAACTGAATGTTTATGGAATTACCCGGCTTGAGTTGAGCAGAAATTCTGTCAAGTTCTTTGGTACTAACATTGGAGCCTAAATTCTTGACATCTTGGTAGTCCATAATCTGGCTATCTGAAGAGCCACCGATTTTGATTATGTTTTGAAGGGTTGGAAATTTAGGACTAGTCAGTTCACTTGAGTTTCCCTTATCAATCTCAGGAATTAAAGATCGTAACATCCCAAGATAATCGCTATTTTTGAAGGATGTTGCAGAAAATAAAGCCTTGATTCCTGCCTTAACTAAAACATGTTCAAGTTCAATTGGCCTGTAGGCAGGATTAATTGTAACCAAAATAGCGCCAATGCGAGCCGTGGCTAATTGCAATACCACCCATTCGGGTTTATTCGGTGACCAAATTCCAACTCTGTCACCCTTATTTATTCCTAATTTAACTAGTCCCGCGGCAAGTTGATCAACTTCCTCATTAAGTTTGTTATAATTCCAATTGACTCTTCCTGGAAAAACAAGAGCTGGATTATTGCCATAGTCGTCTGCAACCTCTTTTAGAAATTCCGGTATGGTCTTGTTCCAAATGGGCTCTGTGCGACACCCTTTTACATGCGAGATACGGTTCAATAATACAGATTCACTCATACCTACCAAACATTTATATGCGAAGACAATTAACTGGATTTATCTTATTCGTAAAGTTGTGATTTTATCAACATATGCTACGGCCGCAACTAGGGAATTGCATTTTCAGTGAAGCAATATAATACTAAGAAATAAGTGGTACCCGAGGTGAGACTCGAACTCACAAGATCAAAGATCGGGGGATTTTGAGTCCCCTGCGTCTACCAATTCCGCCACTCGGGCAATTCCAATATCACTTTTATTTTACTTTTGAATATTAATCAAACTGATAATACCCGAAAACTATCACCACTTTAAGCAATTTCAATACTCTTATAATGGCTCGTATATATCTGTTAGTTATGTTGTTGACAGTGGCAAAGAAAAATTTTGATGTTAAGCAATAATAGTCATATTATCTGACTTTGTCGATTTGCCATTTTGACAAAATTGCATCTCAAGTTTTTTGGGAATGAACTTAAGAATTTGCCTTCTCGCATTATTTATTCCTCTAACATGGAGAATCATTCCTCAACTCCGTTGGCGATACAATTGGTTTTCTTTGACTAAAATATATTCGACTTCTTACCGACCTCTTACATTTCAAATAATCAATTATGAACACAATTCATCGATACATACCGGCTTTAGCTGTAACCATTTCTCTTTTAGTACTGCTTACTGCACTTGGGTTTCAATATCTTGGTGACATTCGGCCTTGCAAACTTTGTCTATGGCAGCGATGGCCTCACGCATTGGTTATAATTCCATTAATTGGCTGGATTGCCAGACCAGCATCTTTTTGGTTATTAGTCGGTGGCTTATTAATGCTGATTGGAAGTTTGCTCGGTGGTTATCATTGGGGTGTTGAAAACCAATGGTGGATGGGACTAGCAAGTTGTTCGGGGTCTCAGTTAAACGCTGGCGAGCTCGTAATTGATTTCTTAAGCCCGGTTTCGGTACCCCGATGTGATGAAGTTGTTTGGTCATTTTTAGGCTTGTCAATGGCTGGATGGAATATGATAATATCTTTGGCCCTCGCATTCCTATGGCTGTATGCCTTCAGCCAAAAGTATTCAACAAACTGTAAAATTTCTGACCAGTAATTCCAGGTCGGTTTTGATCATTTCTTTCACGGGTAAATCATCGGGCCTCTAAAATAAAAAACTTTTTTTGGAATTATTTGCATCATTGTTCCTTATGGTGTAGCATAAGAGTCATCTTTTCACATAATCAGGAGAAATTAATGATTGACAAGAAGGAAAAATTTCCTAGTGCAGTGCAGATGTACGCCCAAGAGCATCTTGATGGTAAAATGTCAAGGCGAGAGTTTCTGACTCGAGCTACCGCTTTGGGTGCAACAAGTGCAACTGCTTACAGCCTCATCGGTTTATCAGCACCTCTAGCTGATGGTCATGACATTCAACAGGGTGGTGTAGTTCGTATTCAGATGAATGTCCGTGGTTTAAAAGATCCACGCACTTATGATTGGTCTGAAATGGCGAACTTTACCCGCGGGTGGCTTGAGTATTTGGTTCAATTAAATCGTGATGGCTCAATTGAAGGACGGCTTTTGGAAAGCTGGTCGGCAAACGAAGACGCCACACAAATTATTCTTAATGTCCGCAAAGGCGTGAAGTGGAATAATGGTGATGACTTTACCGCACAAGATGTTGCTTTCAACATCAGTCGATGGTGTGAACAAGAGGTGGAAGGCAACTCAATGGCGGGCCGGATGGGTACCCTCATTGACCCCGAAACCAAAGTTGCTCGAGATGGTGCGATAGTCATTCTAGATGACCATACCGTTCAACTCAATCCACATTCTTCTGACATCACCTTGATTGTTGGTATGCTTGATTATCCTGCGGCCATTGTTCATTCCTCGCATGACCCTGACAACATGCTTGGAAATCCAATTGGAACCGGTCCCTACCTTCCTGAATATCTTGATGTCGGTGTTTCTGGGGCTTTGGTTCGTAACGACAACCATAGTTGGTGGGATGCAGGCAATGGCGCTTATCTTGACCGTATTGAGTTTCATGATTTCGGAACCGATTTTTCAACGCAATTTTCTGGTGCTGAGGCTGATGAATTTGACCTTTGCTATGAAACAACCAGCGAATTTATTGAGCTTTATCAAACGCTTGATGGGTGGGGAGAATCAGCTGTCCAGACCAATGCAACTGTAATATGTCGAGGCAACAAGCTCTCAATTGATGAAGCCGCTGATGGAATACAGCCATACTCAGACCCGAGGGTAGGAGTTGCTCTTGCCAAGGCAGTAGACAATTCGATTTGTCTTGAGCTTGGTTATAGCGGTCTTGGTGTTACGGCCGAAAATCATCATGTTTCACCTACTCACCCTGAGTATGCTCAACTTCCACCTCTTGTCGTTGACAAGGCCGAAGCATTGAGGTTAATGCAGGAATCAGGATTAGGTGATTACGAACATAATTTGATTTCAATTGATGAAGATTGGATAAGTTCAACTGCAGATGCTATTGCCGACCAATTAAGAGATGCTGGAATCAAAATCAAAAGGACTAACCTTCCAGGGGCAACCTTCTGGGATGACTGGCAAACTCATCTCTTTAGCATGACCAACTGGAACCCAAGACCATTGGGAGTCCAAATCTATATTCTTGCATATAAGTCTGATGGTATTTGGAATGAAACAGGGTTTCAAAATGAAGAATTTGATACTCTTCTTGCCCAGTCATTAACCATTATTGATGCCGATGAGCGCAGCAAAATAATGGCGCGGCTTCAGGAATTAATGCAGGAAAATGGTGTTATCATCCAACCGTACTGGCGTAACCTTTACAGGTTCCACAAGAGTAATTTGGTAAATGCTGAAATGCATCCCTCATTTGAAATACATTCATGGAAATATGGTTGGAAAGCTTAAGCGCCACTAGCTTATAAAGATAGAGATGGGAAAACCATCTCTATCATCACCGTATTTCGTTTATACGAATTCCACGTTTAGGTCAGATTTAGATTAATGATTAGCTTTTTAGCGCGCCGCATTGGGATCACTATCCTAACGATTGTGTGTCTGACCTTTATTGTTTTTCTCCTGACCAATCTTGATGGCAACCTTGTGAAGTTGGCTAAATTTATGGGTAATCAAAGGATGACCCAAGAACAGGTTGACAATTGGTTGGATAAAAATGGCTTCAACCAACCCGACATCGTTCGCTATGGGGAGTGGCTTGGAGTTTTACCTTCCTTTCGGAATGTTACTGAAGAAAACCGGATACTCGGGCGCTGTAGTCGCCCTGGAGTTTCGCCCGAGGATACCCCTGAATACTGCGGGATAATTCAGGGAAACTGGGGATGGTCGGTGATATTTAAGGACGAAGTAGGTTCCATTCTGGCTACACGCCTCAAGCATACCGGATGGCTCATGTTTTATGTGATGCTTGTTATGGTTCCATTTGCTCTTGTTGTTGGTGTTTTAGCTGGAATGCGCGAGGGTTCAAAGACGGACCGAACTCTTTCAACTTTTTCCATCATTACGACCTCAACTCCTGAGTATGTTTCAGGTGTCATTTTAGTAGCTATATTTGCAAGTTCTGCGATTGGATTAAAATGGTTTAAGGGATCGGCCTCATCAGCTCTCAATGACATAACTTTTGAAAATTTTACCCTTCCAGTAGTCACCATGGCATTATACGGAATGGGATATATTGCACGAATGACACGGGCCTCAATGGCCGAAGTCATGACCTCGCAATACATACGAACCGCACGCCTTAAAGGATTGAGCTTTCCGGCGATTGTTCTTAAACACGCCATTAGAAATTCACTTATAGCTCCTTTTACCGTGATTATGTTGCAGTTTCCCTGGCTGCTGACAGGTGTTGTTATTGTTGAGACTCTTTTCAACTACAAGGGATTTGGTTGGCTATTAGTTCAAGCCGCATCCAACAATGACATCAATTTGTTGATGGGTTGCTCAATTATTGCGGTTATTGTTGTCCTGTTCACCCAGCTAATTTCCGATATTGGATATGTCTATCTCAATCCAAGGATTCGAATCAGTTAATCCCTAGAACTATGGAGTCATTACCAACATTTCAGATAATCGGGGCTATTTTTGTCAATCTGTGGGTCGTCTGGGTCGCGTTATGCGTATTCTTCGCGGTCTCCTTCTTCACCAAAGAACATACTGGGCTTTATGGGCGGCTTTTTGACAGCACGATAGGTATGATTGGTGCGGGCATGGTTATGTTCTGGGTGTTTACGGCTTTGTTTGCCGATATTATCATCACTTTTGATCCATTGGGCCAAATTTCAGGTATGAAAAACAAAACCCCTGGAACCCCCGTCCCTGACTTAGTGGGACAGTATTATCTCTTAGGGGGGGATCGCTTAGCAAGAGATGTGTTTTCGCGAGTGGTCATGGGGAGTCGAACAGTGTTAACTATAGCCCCTGCAGCGACATTATTTGCTTTCATGGTCGGTATTATTCTAGGATTGGTCGCTGGCTATTTCTCAGGTAAGTTTGATGCGATTGTCAGTTTCGCGGCAAACCTTGTTCTAGCGTTCCCAGTTATCCTTCTTTTTTATCTGATGGTCACACCCGCTATCCAAGATGTTGGTATACCTCAGTTTCTCGCTGGAATAATGTTTCTGTTCCCAATTGCCTTCTTCTTGATTCTTGTAAACTCCAAGCTTTATACCCAACCTATTAAACGCAACCTCTATTTTGCAGTCATTTTGGTGATTGGATTATGGATGTACTTTGGACTTGCTTTCAATATTGACCCCCTAGGGGTGATTTACATGGATCCAAATTTACTGAATGTTTTCGTTTCAGTCGTTTTTGTTAACTCTCCAACAATCTTTCGAATAGTTCGAGGGCTAACTCTTGATATTAAAACCCGTGACTATGTTGCCGCGGCCCAAACTCGTGGAGAAAAAATTTGGTACATTCTGCTCTGGGAAATCCTTCCTAACGCACGTGGACCATTGATTGTCGATTTTTGTTTGCGGATTGGATACACAACAATTTTACTCGGCACGCTCGGATTTTTTGGACTCGGTGTTTCTCCCGAAAGTCCAGACTGGGGATCTACAATTAATGAAGGTCGAAAGGTTCTGACCCTTTACCCACATGGTGCAGTCCCTCCAGCATTAGCGTTAATGAGTTTAGTACTAGGTTTAAACCTTCTCGCTGATGGTTTAAGAGAACAATCCTTGAAAGATTGAGTTATGCAATCAGAACCAGCCAATGAAACTCCCATACTTGAAATTGATTCACTTTCGATTTCGTTTTTTACGCGAGCCGGAGAAATCCCTGCAGTTATGGACTTTTCGTGTACGATTCAGACCGGCGAAGCACTAGGGCTTGTAGGCGAATCAGGCTGTGGTAAATCAACTGTGGCACTCGGAGTCATGCAGGATTTGGGTCAAAGCGGTCGTATAGTCAATGGAACGATAAAGTTTAAAGGCCAAGATTTAAGTCAACTTTCAAACTCAGAATTACGGTCTCTTCGAGGCTCTGAGATTGCCATGATTTATCAAGAGCCGATGGCCTCACTGAATCCGGCCATGAAAGTTGGGGACCAACTCATGGAAGTACCCATTATCCATGAAGGTATGAACCGTACGCAAGCCCGTGAGCTAGCCCTAGAAGTTGCCGAGGCCGTTCGATTACCCGACCCAGCACGAATTATTGGCTCTTATCCACACCAACTTTCGGGTGGTCAACAGCAGAGAATTGTCATTGCAATGGCTCTCATGTCTAAGCCCTCTCTTTTGATTCTTGATGAACCAACTACCGCACTTGACGTAACTGTTGAAGCCGGAATTGTTGACCTTATCAAAGAACTTGGGGAAAAGTATGGTACCTCAATATTATTTATTAGTCATAACCTTGGTTTAGTTTTAGAAACCTGCAATCGTATTTGCGTTATGTACTCGGGTGAAGCTGTTGAAACAGGTTCTATAAATGATGTTTTTGATAAAATGCAGCATCCGTATACAGAAGCCCTATTTCGTTCAATCCCATTACCAGGTGCGGATAAGAATTCTCGTCCTCTCGTTGCAATTCCAGGGAATTTTCCCCTTCCTTATGAACGCCCAATGGGTTGTAATTTTGGTCCACGATGTGAGTACTTTGAAGCCGGTCGATGCGATAACAAAGAAATCCCAATGCGACAAATTGACGGTTTTGAGCGTCACCGCTCAAGATGCATAAAATTTGAAGAGATTAATTGGGGAGAGCATGTTCGTGCCGATTCCGTGGAAGAGAAGCAAGAATCTTCGAAACGCGTATTACAAATCACAAACTTAAAAAAGTATTACGAGGTAACTGCCAATGCTTTGTTTCGCTCGTCAAGGGATAAACGAGTTGTCAAAGCCAATGAAAGTTTATCATTTGACGCCTATGAGTCAGAAACTCTGGCGATTGTCGGTGAATCAGGGTGTGGAAAGTCAACTTTAGCAAAGGTATTACTTGGTCTAGAAACAGCAACAGATGGTGAAGTGAAGTATAATAGCCAAAATGTTCAATCGATTCCTATTGAAAATCGGGATGTCGGAACAGTCTCATCGATTCAAATGATCTTTCAAAACCCCTTTGATACTTTAAACCCGTCAATGACTGTCGGGAATCAGATTGTTCGCGCTTTAGAAATTTTTGGCATAGGAACGAGTAACCCTGATAGACAAGAAAGGGCGCTTAAACTTTTAGATCTCGTCAAACTGCCACGTGAATTTGCGACCCGACTACCAAGACAGCTTTCGGGAGGTCAAAAGCAACGCATTGGGATTGCTAGAGCCTTTGCCGGAGATGCCAAAGTAGTTGTTGCCGATGAACCTGTATCAGCATTGGACGTTTCAGTACAAGCTGCCGTGACTGATCTATTGCTTGAGATTCAACGCCAAAACAAGACCACTTTGATTTTTATCAGCCATGATCTTTCAATTGTCCGATATCTATCTGATCGGGTATTGGTAATGTATCTTGGCCACATTGTTGAACTCGGGACAACTGATCAGATTTTCTCACCACCCTATCACCCCTACACCGAAGCATTATTATCCGCAGTACCTGTGGCTGATACCTCAGTGGTTAAGAAACACATTGTCCTTGAAGGGGATATTCCATCTGCTGTAAACCCACCACCTGGTTGCCCTTTCCAAACTCGATGTCGTTGGAAAGAGAAAGTGAAAGACAATCTCTGTGAAACCGTTATTCCCGAAATGAAAACACTTGGGGGTGGACTTCAGATTAAATGTCATCTACCACAGGAAGAACTTGACAGTATGGAACCGGTTATTCAAATCACGGAAAACCCACTACCCAAATAGAATCTTTACGACTTCTTCAGGCTTAAGAGTCTGCTTAACCGCTTGAATGGGGTTCAAGCTCCGTATCCCAATACAGAAAATCAAGCCATGTTTCATGAAGATAATTCGGCGGAAATTTTCTCCCTTTATTATGAAGGTACATATTAGTCGGCTGGCGTGGAACCGAAAGAAGCTTCATTTTTGACTCATCAATCGACTTTGACCCCTTCTTGAAATTACAATCAGGGCAAGCCGCAACAACATTAGTCCACGTCGTTAAACCACCTTGACTAATCGGAATAACATGATCAAAGGTCAATTCATCTGAACGACCGCAATACTGGCAGCAAAAGCCATCTCGTAAAAAAAGATTGAAGCGCGTGAAAGCAGGTGCCCTTTGCGGTTTGACAAAATCCTTTAAAGCCACCACCGAAGGTAATTTCATACTCATTGATGGCGACCGAACGACTTTTTGATATTCATGTAAGACACTCACCCGGTCAAGAAAAACAGCCTTGAGTGCTGATTGCCACGGCCAAAGGGATAGTGGAAAATACGACAAGGGTTGAAAATCTGCATTCAATACCAATGCCGAGAAATTATTTGATCCTAAAGAAACTCTCATAACTGCTATTTTTTCATTAACCGCCTTATGGAAATAAGCTCTTATTGCAATCCTATCAACATTGGCGTCAAATTAACTTTCAAAGTTAATAAAAGTTTTTTGCAAATTAAACATAAGATTGTATGCCTCATTAGCGTCAATTCAGTTTCCCATTATTGACCTTAACAATGGTTCTATTGGTACCAGCCTCCTGAAGAAAAAGGTGACTATACCCTCGGGTATAAGTGACACATACACGATAAATTATATCGGTGAATACAGAAGAACATTAATTACTTGACATAAACATATAAATATTTATTTATATGCTTATATCTCTCAAATTACTTGAGTGATTTTCTATTGGTTTTTACTTTCATTGGATTGGGCATTGGCGGACCTTGTTACAATTTTACGTGCTGCGGGAGAATCCAACCGAATACGTATATTGACTCTTTGTGCCGACTGCGATCTTTCGGCCGGCGAATTGACACGTATTCTCGGTCAAAGCCAACCAAGCATTTCTCGTCATCTTCGTTTGCTCTGTGATGCAGGGTTATTGGAACGCCACCAAGAAGGGAGTTGGGCTTTTTTCCATCTTCCAACATCGGGTACCGTTGCCAAGATTGTTCGGTTTATGGTTGAACAAATTGAGGATGATAATCCACTTGTTATCCGTGACCGCGACCGCCTTGATGCGATCAAACGGGAACGAAGAGCACGCTCTGAACGCTATTTTAATCAAAATGCGGCCCGATGGGATCAAATCCGAACCATGCATGTGGATGAAAAGCGAGTTGAAGCTGAGATTCGTAATATGGTCAGTACATTACAAGTTAAAGACCTCCTTGATATTGGTACTGGAACAGGCCGGATGTTACAATTATGTGCGGACCAAGTGCAGCATGCAATTGGTATTGATTTATCACACGACATGTTGTCGGTCGCTCGAGTTAACTTGTCGGAACCTAATTTTAATCATTGCATAGTCCGGCACGCCGATATGTACGGCCTGCCTTTTGGTTCACCGAGTTTTGATCTGGCTATTCTTCATATGGTTCTACATTTTGCTGACCAACCATGGGATGTGATAGGTGAAGCATCACGCGTAATCCGCTCAGGAGGGCATCTACTCCTTGTGGATTTTGCTCCCCATGATGTTCAAGAATTGCGTGAAAAACATGAACATCGGCGTCTTGGCTTTCGTAATAAGGAAATAGCGTCATGGTCAAAGAGTCATTTGCTGAAAATCAGCAAAGCTCAATCCCTGCCAAGTAAAAACCTTACTGTAAATATTTGGTTGTTGTGTAAGGGTCATACCCCTGCTCCAATACATGCCAATCTTCCTAAGAGGTCTGGTTAATGAATACACACCAACCCGAAGTCAGTTTTGAGTTTTTTCCTCCTAAAACAGTGGATATGGAAAACAATCTTTGGGATTCAATCTGTGCATTGTCTCCACTGGCTCCGTCTTTTCTGTCTGTAACATACGGAGCTGGAGGTTCAACCCGTGAGCGGACCCACAACACTGTAGCGCGAATCATCTCTGAAGCTCAACTTCCAGTCGCAGCTCATCTTACATGCATTGACGCATCTCGTCACGAAATCGATAACATCGCAAGACGATACTGGGATATTGGTGTTCGGCATATTGTTGCACTCCGCGGCGATTTACCCAATACCACAGCAAACCATGGGCCTAGCACAGAAGGCTATTCATATGCTGCTGATTTGGTAACTGGCCTTCGCTCAGTGGCTGATTTTGATATATCTGTGGCAGCCTATCCCGAAGTACATCCCGAAGCTTTGAATGCTGCATCTGACCTAGAGAACCTAAAGCGCAAAATTGATTCTGGTGCCAGTCAGGCAATTACTCAGTTCTTCTTCGAAAACGATACCTTTCTTAGATTTCGTGATCGCGTTGTAGCCGCAGGAATCGATGTCCCACTGATTCCCGGTATCATGCCCGTCAGCAATTTCAAATCCATGCTTCGGTTTGCTAAATTATGCGGTACACGTGTACCTATATCAATGCATAATACCTTTTCTAAACTTGACGACAGTCCCTACATGCAACGCCAAGTTGCAATCGATCTTGCAACCCAGCAGTGCGATGAACTCCTTGCCGAGGGCACCAATACATTCCATTTTTATACACTCAATCGATCAGCACTCATTCGCGCGGTTTGTGAAAATATCGGGGTAAAACCCAACATTATTAAATTATCATCCAAGGAAATCCACAATGACACACTCTGAGACAGAAATTCGTCAATTGCTTGATGAACGAATCTTGATACTCGATGGTGCCATGGGAACAGAAATTCAGGCCCTCAAGCTGGATGCATCCGATTTTCATGGTCAAGAATTTGCTGGATTTGATCAGGATCTGACTGGCAATAACGATATCCTGAACCTCACTGCTCCAGATCTAATTAGAGATATTCATATAAGTTTTCTAAAGGCTGGTACGGATATCATCACCACAAACACCTTTAATGCCACTTCAATTTCCCAGTCAGATTATGGAATCGAATCATATGTTGATCGCATTAATCAGGAGGGCGCACGGTTGGCAAAAGAGACCTGTTATGATTTCACATCCCGCGATGGCAAGCCACGCTGGGTGGCCGGGGCAATAGGCCCAACCAACAAGACGACATCAATTTCACCAGATGTCAATGATCCAGGTTTTCGTGGGGTCAATTTTGATATGATGAAAGACGCTTGCAAGGATGCCGCAAAGGCTCTTCTGGCTGGTGGTGTTGATCTTTTTCTTGTTGAAACCATTTTTGATACTCTCAATGCCAAAGCGTGTATTTTTGCCCTTTCAGAACTTTTTGAGGAGACCGGTGAAAGTCGACCGATTATGATTTCTGGTACTATAACTGATGCATCTGGACGGACTTTAACAGGTCAAACACCGGAGGCATTCTGGAATTCCATACGCCATGCCAATCCATTCACTGTTGGGCTTAACTGTTCGTTTGGAGCCCGTGATATGCGTCCTCATCTTGCCGATCTTGCACGGATTGCAGATACTTTCATTTGTGCTTACCCAAACGCTGGTTTACCTAATGCGTTTGGTGAGTATGACGAAGATGCCATGGTCACAGCTACGTATATGCGTGAATGGGCGGAGAGTGGTTTGGTAAATATTGTTGGCGGTTGTTGCGGTACTACACCGTTACATATTGAGGCGATTGCATCAGCCCTTGAAGGGTTACCACCTCGTCCCATTCCTACTCAACCCTTGGCGATGCGTCTATCGGGGCTTGAGCCATTCACAATTCCATCATGACCAACTCTACCAACTTCCAGACTTCGGGGAGTCTGTTCGTCAATATAGGTGAGCGGACAAATGTAACCGGCTCCGCACGTTTTCGCAAATTAATCACAAGCGATGACTACGACACGGCGCTGGAAGTGGCTCGCCAGCAGGTTGAGAGTGGAGCTCAAATCATTGATGTCAACATGGATGAAGGAATGCTTGACTCGGAAGCGGCAATGGTTCGATTTCTTAATTTGATCGCCGCCGAACCCGATATCAGTCGTGTGCCCATCATGATCGATTCTTCGAAATTTTCAGTTATCATTGCGGGGTTAAAATGTGTCCAAGGCAAGTCAATTGTAAACTCCATTAGTCTCAAAGAGGGTGAGGAAACATTCCTTGAACAAGCGAAACTAATCCGACGCTTTGGTGCTGCCACAGTTGTAATGGCGTTTGATGAGCATGGACAAGCTGATACAGCCGACCGAAAATTCGATATCTGCAAACGCTCGTATGATCTATTAACAAGCAAAGCAGGATTTCCACCTGAAGATATAATTTTTGACCCTAACATTTTCGCAGTTGCAACAGGGATTAGAGAACATAATGACTACGCGATAGCCTTCATTGAAGCAACGCGGAGAATTCGCCAAGAGCTTCCTCACTGCCATGTGTCAGGAGGCGTATCAAATCTTTCTTTCTCATTTCGTGGCAACAATCTGGTACGTGAAGCAATGCATTCTGCCTTCCTCTACCATGCAATTAAAGCGGGAATGGATATGGCCATTGTCAATGCCGGTCAGATTGGTGTTTACGATGATCTACCATCCGATCTCCTACACTGCATAGAAGATGTTTTGTTCAATCGCCGAGATGACGCAACTGACCGACTTCTAGAGATTGCAACCAAATACCGTGACACAGGAACAGTCATGGTTAAGAAAATTCAAGAATGGCGTGATACCGATATCAATGAACGTCTCAAATATGCACTTGTCCATGGTATCAGCGATTTCATCATTGAAGATACAGAGCAAGCAAGACTTGAAGCAAAGCGCCCATTACATGTCATTGAGGGACCCTTGATGGACGGAATGAATGTAGTCGGAGACCTCTTCGGTTCTGGTAAAATGTTTTTACCTCAAGTGGTAAAAAGTGCACGAGTGATGAAACAGGCGGTCGCTCACTTAACCCCTTTCATGGAGGCCGAACGGGAGCAGGCAGGTGAAGATGCCAAGGCCAACGGCAAAATCCTTTTGGCGACTGTCAAGGGCGATGTTCATGACATTGGCAAGAATATCGTCGGGGTCGTTCTTCAGTGCAATAATTATGAAGTCATTGATTTGGGAGTCATGGTTCCTGCTGACCGGATTCTAAAAACAGCTTGTGAAGAACAGGTCAATATTATCGGACTATCAGGACTGATTACTCCAAGTCTTGACGAGATGATTCATGTCGCTCAAGAACTGCAGCGTGAAAACATTAACCTTCCTTTACTTATCGGTGGCGCAACTACCAGCAAGTTACATACGGCAGTCAAGATCGCTCCAAGACGTGAACAACCCGTAATTCATGTAACTGACGCATCCAAGGCCGTAGGTGTTATGAGCAACCTTCTATCACAACGAACTTACCATTCTTTTACGGCTGCGATCCGTACCGATTACGATGCGATACGAACAAAACATGGTAACCGAAGCCACACGACAAAAAGGCAATCCCTTACCAATGCGCGGTCTAATCGAGTACCTATCAACTGGACCGAATTCAATGCACCGACTCCAACATTCTTGGGAACATTACGTTTTACGAACTATGATCTCTCTGAACTACGACAATACATTGATTGGACACCCTTCTTTCGCACTTGGGAACTGGCAGGCCGTTACCCCGACATTCTCAATGATAAGGTGGTTGGTGCTAGTGCCCGCGAATTATTTGCAGATGCCCAAGCCATGCTTGATAGAATGATTGCAGAGCAAAGTCTTACACCTCGCGCGGTCATTGGTTTTTGGCCAGCAAACAGTCAGGATGAAGATATCATTCTTTACTCTGATAGTGATCGCGATCAAAAGATAGCAACTGTTCATACGCTCCGGCAACAAATGCAACGCCGCAACACGCGGCCAAACATTGCACTTGCAGATTATATCTGTCCCGAAGATACAGGGGCGATAGACTATATTGGTGGTTTTGTTGTTACTGCTGGTGCTGAAATTGATACCATTGCCACACGATTTGAGCATGCCAACGATGACTATAATGCAATTCTTGCAAAAGCACTAGCCGACCGGATCGCTGAAGCTTTTGCTGAGCGAATGCACCAGCGAGTCAGGACCGAATTCTGGGGTTATGCAATCGACGAGCAACTCACTAATGAAGCACTCATCGCCGAAAATTATAGGGGCATTCGCCCGGCACCTGGATACCCTGCTTGTCCTGACCACACCGAGAAAGGTACCTTGTTCCGCATCCTAGATGCTGCAGCAGTAACCGGTGTCACATTGACTGAAAACTATGCAATGTGGCCACCATCATCCGTAAGTGGATATTACTTTGCTCATCCCCAAGCATCTTATTTCGGGCTTGGTCGAATTGAGCGTGACCAAGTTGAAGACTATGCCGTGCGAAAGGGTATGGATATTGCTACGGCTGAGCGCTGGCTTTCCCCCAACCTTAATTATGACCCTGCTTAACTCAATCCATGTCAACATAAACTTTTCTGAATGGCTTTCATCAATGCTGGACAGTATGTAGCTAAGTCAAGCCCAATAACGATTTAGAATTAATAGATTCATCACTTGTGTAATTCATTGCTAAATTTTAACTTTCTGGTGATTTCACTCCTCCGTGTGTTGTTCAATTGCGACCTCTTGTGCGACCTCAACGACAACTGGAGACGCTGAAGGGGAGATTGGAGCATAGGACATAGATTCATAATCGGTTGGCAATTTCTTTAACTGCATTCGAATAATATTGAAGGTGCTCAGGCCAAGCATAATCGCTGCAATAAAATAGAAAAATCCAGCATCACCAAAAAAATCCATCGTCCAACCTACTAAAAAAGGACCACTCACTGCCCCAAATCCATTAAGGAAAATCATCCTTCCTGCACATGCTGGCATATCTTCATAATCAAGATAGTCATTCGTGTAGGCAATCAACAACGAATACAGCGGGTTGGTGGTTGCACCAATAACAAAAGCGACAACCAACAAGGGTATGAATAAATGCCCTAAGAGCCCTCCAATAAGTGCCGTGAGGGCACAAGTACTTGACAAAAGTAAAATCAATTTTCGCCGATCAATTAAATCAGACAAATAACCAATCGGATATAGAGATACGATACCACCAATATAAATCATGGCGATGAATAATGAGTTTTCGGCAATCGATAAACCGACTCGAGCTCCAAAAACTGCTGATAATCCAAATAGAGCCGAAAACACTGTCCCTAATAACACCATACCGACGACACCTAAGGGTGAAACTTCTAACAGCTTGGCAAGTTTCATCGGTTTGGATGTTTCATAGGGTGGGGCTGGATTGATTGAAAGGAGGATTGGCATGAATGAAACAGAGACCAATACCGATGCTAAAACAAACAAAAAGTAACCTGTGTCCTCATCAAAGTTCAGTAAACTTTGAGCTGAAGCCAAGCCTAACATTTGGACAATGATATAAATGGCTAGAATCTGCCCACGGTTTGAGTTGGTCGCGCTCTCATTTAGCCAACTTTCAGCAACGACATACACTCCTGAGAAACCGATTCCAATTAACACTCTTAAAATAATCCACACCCAAGCAAGCGGAGCAATTGCATAAATGATGAGAACAGCCGAAATTGTTGATGCCAACGCAGCAAAAACACGAATATGACCAACTTGAGTGATCATGACTGGGGCTAAGCGCGAGCCAATTAAAAAGCCAAAAAAATAAGCTGAAGTAACGAGCGAAATTTCGATCGTCGAAAAGTCTTGAGCCACTCCTCGAATTCCAACCAAGGAGCCTTGGATCCCATGACCGAGCATTAATAAAAATATTCCAAGCAAGAGTTGCCAAATGGACTTTAACGTTCCAAACATACCACACCTCCCCAAATTAGAAACTGAATGATATTTGCAATTAAATCTAAAATTAAAAGTCCTTATTGAGAAGTTTTTTTACCTCTCACGAAATAACAGCGAACTATCGCCATAAGACAGAAAACGATAGCCCTGATTAAGAGCATGTTGGTAAATTTTGTGCATTGAATTATGACCGACAAAAGCCGAAACAAGAACAAGTAAAGAGGATTTAGGCAGATGGAAGTTCGTAACCAAAGCATCAACAATACGAAATTCGAAACCTGGCTGAATAAATAAATCAGTTAACCCTGACCATGCCTCTAAGGGACTCCTTCTTGCAACAGTTTCAATTAATCTTAAAGAAGTTGTTCCCACAGCAATAATTTTGCCACCATTGCGTTTTGTTGCCACAATTTCGGCGACGGTAGCGGCAGAAACTTCGCCCCATTCACTATGCATTTGGTGCCGTGTGATGTTGTCATCGGTAATCGGTAAGAATGTCCCTGAACCGACATGAAGGGTCACTTCTGATATATCAACACCTTTGCTGTCTAATTTATTGAGAATCCCTTCATCAAAATGTAGCGAAGCAGTTGGTGCCGCGACGGCTCCTGATTTCCTAGCAAAAACTGTTTGATAGTCTTTTTTGTCTTGAGCATCAACTTTACGCTTGGAAGCGATATATGGGGGGAGTGGAGATAAGCCAATTGCCGCGAGTTCTAAAAAAAATTTATCACCAGCCAAATTGAATTTGACCTTGCAGAATCTTCCCTGAACTTGTTCAACCTTACACTGCAAGTCAGCTGAGAAAACCAGACAATCACCGGATTTTAATCGGCGCATGGGTTTAGCCATAGCAAGCCATTGATGTGGACTAATTTGACGATCAAGATTCAATGCAATTTTGACTACCCTAACTGACTGACCGTTTTGGGTGCGTGGTTTCCTTAAACCTTCAAGTGCCGCCGGAATAACTTTCGTGTTATTAACAATCAGCCGATCACCGGCATTAAAAAATTGATCTATGTGATTAATTTTTGAATCAGTCAACTCTTGCTGACGATAAACAAGCATTTTGGACTGACTGCGCGGTGAGACTGGTCTGAGTGCAATGCAGTCATCTGGCAAGTGATAATTGAATTCAGATATCTTCACAAAATTGGAATGAAACTTGGGAAAAAGAATGACCCAATAAGGGCTGGAGTTAACTTAGGGATTGGATTAATTGCAATTTGTAAATCATCAATATTTCCAGAAGCCTTATATTCCAATGTTAATACATCCTCATTACCCGTTGGTAAGAGCAATCGGATCGGAAATACGATATCCATTAAGGTACTCAGCTGTGAAAGGAATGTAACGCCGCCTAAAATGTCTACTTTTCGTGATTCAAAATCATAGCTTCCTTGTGCTGATATACCTGAACCCTCAAGGAAGCCGGAAGAGTTCTGAATAACAATCAAACTATCTTGGATATAAAATTGTCCACCAATGAAATCAAAATTGTATTCATTCAATACAATTTCCTGTTCGCTATTGTTTGATTCAAGTGCCGCTTGAATTAATTGAGATACCGAAAAGCTCAGATTATTAATTTTTACTTCTCCCTGAACTATCTCAGACTGCGGATTCAATCTTAAAATTAACTCCATTGCCCCACCATCTGCCTTGGACGCTAAACCGGCATCTTCTATAAGCATTCCAGCTTGACTTGATGTGATTGTTAATTGTACTTGCTCCTCAACTCGTTCAATCTTACCATTTATTTTTGCCCCATCATTGACCAAAGATGTGAATTCGACAAACGTATCATTTTGTAAATTTATTTGGCCTTCAACTTGGTTTAGTGTGAGTTCGTCAGTTAATTCTATCTCATTTACAAATATTGACATAGGTGGATAGTCTTTTGGACTATCATCCTTGGCAATATTAACGAAGTCAAGATTTCCAATCTTTCCGGCAAATTCTAATCGCAATGAACCATCTTCCGATTCAGTAACAGTCAATGGTCCATCATAATTGTCCTTTACTTGAAGTTTATCAAAATAATAGACACCCGGTTGATTATCGTCATTAAAGGTAATACCACCTGCTAAGCTTATTTGATCACTGGCGAATTCCAACCGCGATATAGCAATCGGATTGTCAAGATCAATTAATGCTTGGAAAACTGCTTCGGCACCCTGTGGTTTAACCCAATTGATTTCTGGTATATCAATTTTAATATCTTTTAAGTTTGATAATAACTCCAGCTGAGCTGGTTTGTCAGGGTGAATTTGAATTGTATATTCAACTGGATTAGATCCTGAGACTTTACCTTGTAAAAAAGATATATTAAACTCTTCAAGAGCTAATTCAGATATAATAATCTCACCAGTTACTCGAGATTGCTGAACGGAATCAGTTCCGAATTTTTTTGACCAATCAAGAGTGACAGGAACATTACCGAGCAGACCATCACCCGTAAATTGTATCCCCTTATCACTATACTTGACGTCCAAGCTTTCAGCCGTCATGACTTTACTTAAAGCCAACTCCTTTGATATGACTCTTTTTAATTCTCCCGCGCCATCTAATGTAATCAATTCGTAGGTGACCACATCTATCAGCGGAAGGGTAATTTGAACCTGCCCTAGTACATCGCTTGAAATAATATCTTGAGGAATATTCTCCTTTTTTAGGAATTCAAATGGTACGTAATCAAGTAAGGCAAGTAGTGGTTCAGAAGGGCCATCTATATTCAGGTAAATGCTTGATGGAATTTTGCTATTGGCCATTTCTGGGATGTATAGTCGAGAGCCTTTAATGTCTATCGAACCCTTATCTCTGACCATGATATCCCCTTCTTCCAGAAACAAAGATAAATCATCATTGGTAATTGAAAGATAGCCCGAACCGCCTTGAATTGGGGGCAAACCTCTAAGGTAAGTGAATTCAAGGTCAGAATACGTTAGGGTCTGGGTTAGAATCATTGGCGATTGGCCAGAAAAAATAATTCCACCTGGAGCTTCATCAATATTGAGCTGGGTAACGTTTTTTGCGAACCAGTTCCGCGATTTCGTAAAAAGAGTTTTAGGCCACAATGGGATTAGATTTTTAAGATTGAGCCCCTGCAATCTGTAGTCAATTGACCCGTGGGGTCCATCTTGTTTAAACTGGAGATTACCAAGGGTTAGGAGTTTGACATCATCCTGAATGAGAAAAGCTTGACCAATAGTTAATTGCTGTTGATTAAAAAGATAACTAAAATCAACTCCACCCCTTAACCCTGTCAATGGTTGTTCAAATAAAGTTGGATTGCTTGAATTGAGCTCAAGAATTTCCAAATTTCCTTGAAGTTCACTTTGGGATAGAAATTGGGGAAGAAACAGAGCGCCGTGAGCATTAACTTCAAAATAGTTAGTATTAAGACGAAACGTTGGCAGAATGGTTTCCCCAAGTACATGATCATATGAAAACTCGGTTTGAAACTGATTGATAACAACATTTTCGTTAAAGGTACGAGAAGGTATTGTAATCCCTCCACCCTCTATCTTTCCATGAGCTTTTTGTGCTTGAATATCAACCTCTAGGTCAATTCCAAATTGACTTCCTGAATTAGACTTTGGCAATTGGTCTGACCCTTGAACTGAATTCCATCCTAATAGGAATTCAACGGCACTCGCTTGACCATGTGCGTCAAGTTTTAGCAACTTGTTTGAGTAATTTAATGAAGCGTTTAACGACCCAATATCCACTTGTGAAGTCAGGTTTGGATTGGAATCAAAATTGGCACTTCTGATGTTGACTTGACCACTAAAGTCATTGGTAAGGATGCCCGTGTAGCCAATCAACTCTCCTGATAATGTAAAATAATGCGGGGAAATACTCACAATTCCTTCTTCAAGGTAAAAATTCTTGTCTTGAAATTTTCCATTGAATTGGGCACTAATTTCAGTATCTCTAGCGAAATTTCCCGGCGGCTTACTTAATGGTGATTTAGCAAGGAGAGTTCCCGTTATTTCCTTCGGAGAAAAAGTGTTATCAAAGCTGACCTCAAAGGATCCACTTGGGTTCATAATGTACCGTTGTGATTGGATGAATTCCACTCGATCTAAAAGTGAATCCGTTCGCGACAAATCAAAATTTATTTGAATCTTTTTCCCTTGAATTGGGGTGATAATGAAATCGCCAAAAAGGACTTTTGATAAGCCCTGGTCGTTATCCCTAGCATGGAACAAATCCACATTTGCTTTAATATTGCGATTGTTTGAAAATACATCCCCTTGAAGGACGACATCAGCAACAAGTTGCGTAGGCCAATCTCTTTGGTTGATAACAAGATTAACTATGTTTAACTTTTGTTCTGATAGGTTGTAGTTCAGGTCAAATGACGCTTGGGCGAGGTCAAAAATAGATTCATTCCCTAAATTATTATGACCTGAAAAATACAAACTTACTGAATTTTGGGCTAATAAACCACTACGTGTAATATTTCCTTTCAATCGGGCGTTGAGAGCACCAAACCCATAAATGTTGAATTTGGTTAGTGATTCCAAACCCAAAAGTCTTTCTGGATGATTTAAGTGAGCATCAATTCGGTATGTGCCAGGATTGTCTTGATTTGGAAGCGTTACTGAAGCTCCGATATTGAAACTCCACTTGTTTGTCGCTGTTATATTTTCATGATTTGGTAATTGTGAAATAACTGCAATATCACTCTCGATTCTGACTTGTTCACTCGATTCTAAAATAATTCTCCTGAAATCGGCACGTACCTCCATCCCCAATTCGCTTGAAAAGAAGACAATATCACTCATCGTCAGCAAACCACTTGCGTACGCATAGGTGAAATTAAACTGGGCTTTTTCGCTCTCTACGCGAGTGTCCGTATTAACTCCACCTTTATTTTCTTGCCTGAGGTGAACGCTTCCTTTAAATCCTTTGGGACTAAAGTTAGCTAACACCACATAAGTACCGTTTTCCAATAGGTCCTTTTGTTGATTATCGCCACTGATCCAAGATGTGTCTTTGAATAAGCTTGACAGCCGTCCTTTGACTTCTAGTGCAAAATGGTCTTGTGTGTCACTCATTCTGATATTGAATTGGAGCTGAAGTGGAGTTTCATTGGTTTGAGCTTCAGTTAACCACACTCCTTCAATTGCTTTCTCTGAGACAAGTTGAAGTGATAGATCTCCCTTTAAAAATACTTCATCACCACCAGAATTATTGCTCCTAAAACTAAATTGCTTAGCACTCAACTCTTCTATGCCAAGAATAAACCAATTTGCTGCTATAGTGTTTAAGATACCTGCTATTCGTTGCTCTATCGTCGTGTTTTCTTTGCTCTGACCTGACTGTAGGGTTTGAATCTCAATATTCGTAATGACTACTTTTCTGATTATTGAAGATTGGGACAGCATTCCCGACCAAGGAAAAAAAACTTCCCCATTCCCCAATGTGATAAGAACCGAGCTGTCCTTCATCTCCAATTGGGCATTACTCACGAGAATTTTGGGCAATAAACTTTGACGATCTATGGCAAATTTTAGGTTTTCAATTGTGACCGATTTAATTTGGCTATCCTGAGTTAATTGATCCTTAATGCTACTTTTTATGTATGCAGGAACGGGAAATTGAAAATACACTAAGGTAATGAATATAACTGCTGTGATAGCAACAAGCACACCTACAGAGTATCCTGTATATTGGAATAGTTTTTTTGGATTGATTCGGTGAACCACTTAACTTATCTCAACAATTAAGACACAGCTTTTCTAAACTCGCCATTGGAATTAGTGCAATTGGCTAGAGATTAAGTAAAATTTCTCTCAAACTATAACCTGTTGCAGTATTATCTGATAGAATACGCCCGACAAACAATGTCAAGCAATTCTACGAAAATCAAAATTATTTTAACATTACCTTTCACGTCTTTGT
>Ga0209022_1001328_pt1 | contig 25992 bp, 25 predicted proteins | sample PinacodermPK_FD_187300 | JGI IMG/M metagenome (GOLD analysis project Ga0209022, IMG submission 187300) | Host-associated microbial community of the marine sponge Aplysina aerophoba from Gulf of Piran - sponge pinacoderm, lysed by proteinase... | ecosystem: Host-associated > Porifera > Sponge >...
CACATGACCCGGTGATGCAGGATAAAGCCACAATCATCTTCTAGGACACACACCGGCACACCCAATTCAACCGGTGTCCCAGCCTTGCCTTTTGAAATCCAGCGGGTGTAGTCCTCAAACACGGAAAAAAACTTTTCCGCGCTGGGGATCGTTTCGCCCCGCAGCAAGCGACGGTCAATCTGATCAATCTGACGTTGGGCATGACGCAGATAATGGTCTATGCTGGCCAATGCCTTGTCCTTGGTTATCCCCACAGCACGCAACTCCAGCAATGTCTCTTCAGCCCGTGTAACCAGAGCATGACACTGGTCAAGATACGCCTTGATATCCGTCCGACGGGCCCGACTGGTGTTCCGACACTGATTAAACTTCTTCTGGACCGAAGCCGTCAAATGCTTCGATTGACGCCACCCACCTATCTGAGCCCGACTGGTCTCACGACCGACCACACGCAGAAGACACCGCATCGCATCCCATAACAGATTGACATCCGTCGGATAATGCACATCCGTTTCCACGACAAAGGAATCACACCGCCCGTGCAATGTTTCGCCAGGCGCTTTGTGGGACACGGTGTGACCACACTCCACAATCAGCTGATTCACCGCATCCAATAACGCGGGCGTCAACAGGGTGACATTATCAACCAACGACTGGAAGGAATAACAGGTCTCATCAAAAATATCCGAATGACCCAGAAACTTCCGCAGCGTTTTGTGCTCATTGACCATTTCGTGAAGATGGTCAAAGTCGCAATCCAAACCCTGCATCACCACACCCATCACAAGAATCTGCCACAACCCCATCCCAGGCCGACCCAACTTGTGATTGACATCGGGAGCCAAGCCCTCCTCCAAGAGGGCCAACAGTCGGGCCCGCCGAGACGGGTCAGAATACAGCTTCTTAAGACCGATCAATATAGCGGGAGTGTCATCCCGGGATTTGTAATTCAGATTAATGTTTTCAATGTCAATATCACCCAGTTGGCGGAGGGGATTAATCGTCTGTCGCATAGCCTCGTCACTCGAAGAATCGTTGCATTTGGTTAAGATCAGGCCATATTATGGAAAAACACCAATGTACAAACCAATCTTGAAAAGAAGCTTCGCATATTAAAGCCCCTATTGCAAGGGATTTAATAACAATTATTTCATTTTCGGGCAGACACTAGTTATATTCCATATCAAACCCTCGCAAAATCCACGTATAATACGTTGGTCTCTATGCCAAACCATTTTCATCTCGCCTTTATTCCTTTCAGGGAATAATATAAATTGCCTCAGTGGTTGAACGGCGGTATCGCGAATCGCTTGCAATCACGGACTTTCTTTCAATCGCGTGATATTCTTCCATTCCGTCATAAAGCTTCCAGATGGAATCATGATCGGCGTTAGTCAAAAGGATTTTTGCACCTCGTTTGGCAGCGCGAAATATTGCTTTTTGCAATCTGACCTGGTCCTGCCAACTAAATATTTGCTGGTTATATTTGATAAAACCGTTGACGTTATGGGCCGTATTATAAGGGGGATCTACAAAAACCAAGTCTCCTTCATCCGCTTGGTCAATGGCCTTCTCAAAATCACTCGTGTAAATCTTCGCAGACTTCAGAACTTGACTGATTTTGCCGAAATCTTCATCCTCAAAAATTATCCTATCTTTATCGCCGATTGGGACGTTAAACTTACCTTTAAGGTTTTCCCGATAAAGTCCGTTAAAACAGGTTCTGTTCAAGTAAAGAAATTGAGCCGCCCGCATATGTGGTAGTCTTCTTACTCTTTTCCGTTCCTCATAGTAGAATTGAAATGAATGTCGATTCTGCAATCTTTTCAACTCTTTCTCTACTTTTATCCAATTATCCCTGACACCCTGATAAGTCTCAATTAATCGATGATTCACATCCGTGAGAATGGCTGTTTTTGGTTCCAAATAAAAAAATATCGCACCGCCTCCCAAGATAGGTTCGATGTATCGGCCAGAAAAACAGGGGATATCAAATGCCGGATTGGATACCAACCATCTCTTTCCTCCTGCCCATTTGATAAAAGGGCGTACCATTATTTTGTATTTGACAGATTCGATTTCGGATTAATGATTTTGAATTTAAATGTTAATAAAGCGAGATATGAGTCAATTAATTCCTCAAACCCTGACCTGCAACCAGAAAAATAGGGCGAAATTCAAGTGGAGTGTGGTTCGGTTTTATTGTTGTAAAAATGGCAGAGCTTTGTCTGATTTCGTTTTCTACCGGATTAAATTGATTTGTGGTTGCTGGGTTCGTCTTGAACTCTCGGTACATGATGTAGTTAATGGTGTGACGCCATTTGTTATTGCTGATGCTCTAACAATCGCTGGTATTGTTTCTTTTACCCAGGAATTGTGATGTACCTGACAAACCTCTTACTCGGAGAGTTAAAGAAATTTCTGGTATTGGAAAAAGAATAGGGCGACAGTCACGATGGTGAAGAAGGATGGCGAGGGAATGCTAAAATAGAATATAAAGGAATAACCAATTGAACAAAGTCATAATTTGGTTCTTCTTTGAACCAGAATACTCGGTGTTTATTCATCTTAATTTGATTAGTGGTCTTAAACAGCTACTATTACCAATCTCTGAGTATCGCCATCATACTGTAAGTTCTCATTTGAGGTCTACCGTCTTCACGATAAGATCCTAAGTGTGATTACAGATTGATTTGTCCCGCACTCATTTCAATAATTCTATAAATTGAGCTAATGGCAAAGCAATGGTGTTATTGCTCGTAAGGAATTTGTCCTCACCTGTGTAAACAACAAATTTCTTGTTTACCTTCAAATCTTCACAGGCTATGTGAAACCCTTTCTCAAGACTTGGTTTTCGGCTGGCCTTGATTTCTATAGCCCAAAATTTATTCATTCCAAATTCAATAACCAAATCGATTTCAGCCCCTGCAGAAGTACGATAGAAAAAGGGATGAACTCCTGAAGGTAAAGCAGCAATGATTGTTTCTATCGCAAATCCCTCCCAGCTTTTTCCCAAGACAGGATGTCCGAGTAAAGATTCATAATTTGGTATCCGCAATAGTGTGTGAACAATACCAGTGTCTCTAACGTAGATTCGTGGTGATTTGACGAGCCGTTTTTTGATATTACCATACCAAGGTTCCAGCCGACGAACCAATAACAAATCAACCATGAGATCCAAATATCTGCTTACAGTTACACTTGATACACCTAGTGAATTTGCTAACCTTGAAGCATTAAACAACTCGCCTTGGTTGTGTGCAAGCATAGTCCAAAAACGCATTAGTGTTGTTGCAGGTATTCGTGGTCCTAACTGAGGTAAATCACGTTCAAGATAAGTACGGATAAAATTATATCGCCAATCATAACTGGCTTGGTCATCAGAGGAGGTATAACTTTTTGGAAATCCTCCTCGCATCCATAATTTTTGGAGTGGTTCTCCCCAAGGACTTTCAATTTCAAAGGGATTAAGTCCAGCCAGTTCAAGGTAATGAATTCGGCCGGCAAGACTATCTGAACTTTGCTTTAGCAATGCATTTGATGCCGATCCTAAAACCAGGAAGCGGGCATTGCCACGTCCTTCCCTTCGTCGAGCATCAATAATTCCACGCAACGAATTAAACAAATCGGGATAACGTTGTACTTCATCAATTATCACCAGTTTATTGGCGTGAAGCCCTAGATAATGAGCAGGGTCTTTCAGTTTTTGGGAATCTTCGGGATTTTCAAGGTCCAGATAAATTGATGTTTGACTTTTGGAAATCTCATGGGCAAGCGTAGTCTTGCCAATTTGACGCGGTCCAAGAATGGCCACCGCAGGATTTTGGCTAAGGCTGTGTAGGATTTTTTGTTTGAGCTCTCTTTTATACATGCTTGTAAATTTAATATTAAATATTAAAAATACAAGGAAAAACTGTAATAGGCTTAGGACTTTAATTGCCAGCCATTAATGTTTAATAACCAAATTAAAACGGCTGCTTATAATCAATCTTGCTCATTGGCAGAACATTTACTCTTCTGAAATTTGAATCGTGAAGGAATATTGAGCGTTAGTCAGCCTTGAGCATATTCCGGGAAAACAACATCCATTTCACTATTCCCTGCTGTCAGCGCATTCATCCACATGAGACACAAATCTCAGCCCATCTTTAACATTTTTCCATACCCTCATTTTACAAATATTGTTATTTGAACGCCAGTTACGTTTTTACGATTCCGCTCATTTTCCTCAAGTAGCGCCACGCGCCTCATTTTAGGGGTTGAAACCACTCCATGCCCACACTCAATCTCCCAAATGTTTATTTGAGCGACCACAATAGGAACCACCAAAGACGGTTCACATCGGACCACCCATCGATTGGTCAAGAACCAACGACATGGTCCACAGGTCAAACAAAAGACCTTGCCGCTGACAACGACCAGTTGTGCCGGCCCGAATAACATGACCATCCATATTCGCACGACCGCGACACCGGATGAAATCCAAACCAAGGTCTATCAGGACATGGGACTATCACTCCCGCCGAGGAATGTCCGAAAGTCAGTGGTTTGACTGGGCATTGATGCGGCACAAGGCGGGATAAAATCCGCACGACATTCAGAACATGATTGAGGTGCTCAAGTGCCGGAAGTGCGACTTCGTAGTGCCCCTTGGATTTTTACACCCCCGTTTCTATTGGCTTTTGACCACTTCATGTTAAAGATGGGCTCGGACAACGATGAGCCGAAGATGGATGTCAACCAACCCAACCGCCAAGATTTCCTTCCAACCGAATGCCAAAATCCATCATGGGAAAAATCAAAGTCGGTAATATTTGCCATTATTGCTTAATTGTTTTCACATTCAATTCAATTAGCCGTTAATCCAAGGATGGTTGCAAAAGGTACTCACGTTTTTCGATTTATCAAAATCATGCAAACCATGTAATAGGTATACCAAGGTGAAGGGTAATACCAACCATTTTGCTCGCGTACGAATAGGGCCCTGAAAGATTTCTCAAGGGCACATTACATTATAATTTTAATCAACAAAATAAATACAAATCCCCTCATTTTTACATGATTATTCAAAGATCAACCTTTTGTTTTAATTTGTTCAATTTTGATCCGTAGGAAACAAGACCCTGATGTTGGAGTTTCCCGACAATAATACTTGGTGGGATTTCCTGATCATTGGCAAACTTCAATACCGCGGTTTTAGAAAAATTCCCCTGGTAAATATATTTTTCCCAAGCCATCTTTGGTACCAGAAAATTCGAAGCCCATTCATTTGCCTCAACTTCCAGCTCGGCCCTTTCGTTTGGGTTAATATTTACCTCCTCAACAAACACTTCTTTCTTGCTGTGAAGTAATATGTGAGCAACTTCATGGAAAAAGCTGAACCAGAAATGATCATCGGTTTTGTGCCTTGCAGTTAGCTGGATAATTGCCTTTCGAGGAGAAAGCCATCGTGCAGCTCCGCTAAGTGCGGTCCTTGGTAATTGGCGGGTAAGTACTAGCGCGACACCTGCCTTGTTACAGCTTTCAATGGTTTGATGAATGATTTTTTCGACTGGTTGTTTTGTTAAGCCACGAATGGTTTTGGCTGCTTTCCGAAAATTGCCTTGATTGTAATCAGCACATTCCTGTGATTCAGCTTTAATTTCACCGAGTCTAAGCCAGGTTGCCAAGGCAACCTCATTACTCTTAAAACTTTGGGAATGCCGATAAACCACATTCATACTACCATAGCGATTATTCCACCCGTCAATTGTACCAACGCCAAAAAAGGTAAGCAATTTCGAAATCGCATCAATCTTTGACTCAGGTTTTGTGAAGCAACCCCGCTTGACCAGTTCGCCAATAGGGAAAGATTTTCGCCATTCCTCAGCTATTTTGGCCTCATCTTCAAGGGCAAGGTGTCGGCGGTAACTAGCCTCCATCCGTTGCCATATACCTGCATCAATCCCAGTTGCTCTTCCGAACTGTAATGCTGTTTCGGTCTCTATTGGGGCCTTGCCAGCAATGATCTCACTAATCAGTTTTGGCGTACGGCCACATCTTCTTGCAAATTCTGCTTGGGATAAATTTCTGGCCTCCAAGATTTCTTCAAGAATCCACCCGGGTGGAACTGCATAATCCGGATTATAATGATTCTTTGCGGCGGGCATTTTCCTTCTCCTTCAGTGATAATTCGATATATCCATTATCTTAATTTCGGTTATCTGTACTTCGTCTAATCCTCCCTCATCTGTTCGTGGAACCGGGTGGTTGGATGGGACAAAAACAAGTCTAAAACCTCCTGCAAGGTTGACCGCATATTGTCCTTTGCCCTGACCTATCAACTGATGTAACTTTACTGGTTTCTCTTTAGGTATTTGAGCAAGATTCCCTGCAGATTTTAACATTGCCAGACGGGTCTTGATTACCTTAGCGTTTTGCTTGCCATATGATTTCAGAAGCTCTTTGTCGGAATTACATACTTTTGCATGCTTTTTAGTTCTGAATGATATATCCATAATTATTTTTTATTACCTATTAGGTAATGATTTTACTTATTTTTACAATAATTAAATTATGAAAAACAGGAAAACCTTGGGATAGCTATAATTTTGGAATACTTTCAAGGAGTGGGGTTTGGCGAATTTAAAGCTAATCCAGCATTGCCCAGGGCTATCGCATTTAAAATTTTACAATGGTTTTGCTTGCTGACGAACTCTATATTGTCAACATTTTTTGCCAGTAAAGGAAAGAAAAATCCTTTCATCTCTTTCTGAAAATAATCTGCGAGGATAAATTACGTGAAATGTGATAGAATGTTATTTCAAATGCGATATCCTTGCATTATTCTGCCTCGTCAATTGTATTGTTTTGATCGAATAGGAGAAAATGCAGGTGGAAACAACTGAAAAATTTTAAATGCGATAGCCCTGGGGGTACATGGAGTGGAGCGATTGAATGCCTGAAATCACAATGGGTGCCTCTATGGGTTCAACAAAAGGATTACAACAATTCAGGAAATTTTGGATTATTTGAGAAAGGTGCGGTATGGTTACCAAACGATCTTTCTTCATTTGAAGACCTCATATACAATACTTCGCCGCAATCTCCTGAGCCTGATTTCTATAGTCTATTTGTTAAGCGGTTACTCCCGCTTATCAAAAAGACACCACTTGAATATGATGAGATAGTGAATTGCATTGAGGCTCACTACCAGCAAATTAAGGTATGGCTGAAACGAAGCGTTGAAGATGGTTTTTTTAGTAGAAAGATAAGACCTCTCAGGTATGAGTTACAACCCGTTTCATTATTTCATACACCTACAGATTTTGAACTTGGTAATCGTAATTTGAATTTAGATATGTACATCTTATTCCTTTGTAAATTAGAACAGTTTACACGTGATCAACCTCAACAAAAAGATGATATAATCAACCAGCTGGAACTACTTTCGCCACAAATAACAGGCTGGCTCAAACGAGGTGTTGAGGAGGGTCATATTGATAAGAAAATTAAACCTGTCCGGTATCAATCAATAGCCAATGTAAAACACTAATAATTGTAGAATCATTGGTACTATGGAATAATACGCGTGATGACCGTTAGATTACAGCAATTGAATACTCATTAATAAGACATTCCTAAACAATTCGGATCAACTGGACCTGTCCAGTATTTGTTAACTGTTTTGAGAGAACAACAAATAAGAATTTTCTTCCTACAATAAGTTCGCTATCAATCATGAACTACAACGCCTTTAAAGTGAGTGCTGGATTGCTTATTCGTAATAAATTGAACGTTCCAACAATTTCCTGCTGTAAAGGGGATATGGTTCTATTGAATCCTCAACCTTTGAGGTACTAACAGGATTCCGAAAATTAATATTAGTAAAATAACAGTATATTGCATAGGCTCTAGGGGACACAACATTTGATATGAAAATGTTAATCTTCAAAGGAGAAAATTAAAGGAGATGTTGATGATTAAAAGACTTTTAGCACTGGTTTTTGTTTCGGTTTTATCCGTTTCCCAAGTAATTGGACAGGGTCTGCCTGACCTTGATGGCAGGGAAATTGTAGTGGTCACGGAAAATGCCTATCCACCGTTGCAATTTATAGATCCCGGTTCCGGTGATGCCATTGGATGGGAATACGATGCAATGGAGGAAATTGCTTCCCTCTTGAATGCCAACATTACCTATGAGAATATAAGTTGGGATGCCATGATCGCTGCAGTTAGTGAAGGTCAGTATGATTTGGGAATGACAGGTATTACCATTCGGGAAGACCGAATGGAAAAGGTTGATTTCTCAATCGCTTATATGCGTTCGGAAATGGTCATGATGGTCAGAGGTGATGAAAGCAGGTTTGACAATGCTGAAGAGTTTGCGGCTGATTCGGATTTATTGATGGCTGCCCAGCCGGGTACGACACCGTTTTATGTTGGTGTGTATGATGTGCTTGATGGTAACGAACAAAATCCCAGAATAGTATTGTTTGAAACCTTTGGTGCTGGCGTGCAGGCTTTGAAAACTGGTGATGTTGACCTTGTCTTGACTGATGGAACGGCTGGTGCCGGCTATGTTGATGCTTCAGATGGAGGCCTGAAAATTATTGGAAGTCCCTTGGGAACCGAGGATTTCGGGTTTATTTTCCCCAAGGGCTCAGACTTGGTTGAACCAATGAATGAAGCTATCAGGGCAATGCTAGCTTCTGGCTCTATTGATGCTTTAAACAAAAAATGGTTTCTTGATTACAAATTGGGGCAATAAACCTGTTGGCTAACAGGTAGTCACCAATCGAAGTAATACTCCGGATTAAATAATCCGACCCGGAATAAACAGATGGGGCAAGGAGACCAATCAAAAGAAGATTTCCCCTGGTGGTTAATCATCGCCGGGGGAATTGGAGCATTTGCAACTTTTCAAATATTATCCAATGAGATTTATACCCAGGTATTAACGGCCCTCTCGTCCGGTATTTATATTACCATATTTGTAACCCTTATTGGCTTCTTCATGGCTTCCGTAATTGGCTTGCTTCTGGCCTTGGCAAGCTTATCCAAATATCTGTTGCTAAGGCAATTTGCGAGGCTATATATCGAGATTGTCAGAGGCGTTCCCATTTTGGTATTGCTACTTTATGTCGCCTTTGTATTTGCCCCGGCTCTGGTCATGGGTTGGAACCATATTGCGGATTTCCTGGGTTTGGAACCGGCAAGGACCAGAGACTTTTCGTTATTGTGGCGAGCTATCCTGGCACTTACCGTTGGTTATTCAGCCTTTATAGCCGAAGTTTTTCGGGCAGGATTGCTGTCAGTTCCCGTAGGTCAAATTGAGGCTGCGCACTCTTTTGGTCTGAATTCCTGGCAAAGATTCAGGTTAATTATCTTTCCACAAGCCATAAAAACAATTCTACCTCCTTTAGGCAACGATTTCGTTGCCATGGTCAAGGATAGCTCCCTGGTTTCAGTCCTGGGAGTTTTGGATATCACTCAGTTGGGCAAGTTGACTGCTGCAGGTAATTTTCGTTATTTTGAAACATACAATGTGGTGGCAATGATATACCTGGTAATGACCATTTCCTTATCCTTAATGCTGAGAAGACTGGAAAGGCATCTTCGACAGCGACCTTGATCTCTCCCATGGCAAACCAAATTCAGGGATTTAATGAGCAATAGTGAAATTCAACAATACCCAGTCAAATGGTCCTGTTTTGCACGAAGTTTTGCAATATAGCTTTCTTGATCATAATTCACATTATAGGCTGTGATTAGTTCGCCTTTTTTAATGGGTTTAGTAACCTTGGCATTTTCCAGTAAGCCGCAGGGAATGGCTTTTCGTCCCTGGCTTCATCAGCCCGATAAGTTACCGCTTGATAGCCGTATTCGCCAATCTTCCCAAGTAATTCCCCCTGAGCAAGGTCATTTTTTGCCACGGCACAAACTTTAGCACTGGGAACCGGATTGGGAAACATATCTGCCTTGTTATATAGAACTGCTCTGGCACAGGTAAGTGGAACCTCAAGGGAAGTGAGATGATAAGGCCTGATCAGTGAAAAAAAGGCCCCTCACCCACTTTGAGGTCTATCATTCGCTACAATATCCGGGGACGTTCAGCTTCAATAATAACAAACACACCTAGCGCAATTCCTTTCCCAACTGAAAAATCGACACATCCCGATGCCGACAAAATCCCTCCATGTTCCTTGGGTATCAAGACACTTGCCAACTCATCAGGTCCAACATTGGGCCCATGCATACTAGTATCACTCCTTCATTGAATTGATGGATAAAGGCGAGATACTAGGAAGAAATACTGCTCGCAATTAATTGGTGTTGACTGTTGACAGAATGACAGAGAATAATGCAAATTAATTACATCACTTCTAAGGTGTTGAAATACTAGGAACATCCGGTACTAATCCCGTTGCGTTGGCAATAGCGGCCATTTTGACCATGGTTTTCGATCCCTCAACAAAATCCACCAACATTCGTGGATTCATATTCCTGGCGGAGACCTCCTCAGCATAATCTTCGGGAATAGCATCAAAATGCAAAGGATTATTCTTGCCTTTGCCTGCCGCAACGATTTAGTGCCCCATTGCCATCAATTTGCTAGGAGGTATCTTGAGATCTACTTCCAAGAAGTGTCAAGTTATTGTATCAACGCAATCTACGGACCTATTGAATTGTTTTTCGCCAGAGAATGTCATCGTAATAGACCGCATAAAAGGGCTTTCATGCTTTCAGCGTCTGAGTGAAAGTAAATTGGATAATTGGCTTGAAGAATACACTTAAGGTGAACTCTGGCAGAAGAATTTACTTGGGGGCGACCGTGACTTGGATTCGAGTGTATATTTTCTGTGAAGGAGAAACTGAGGAAACATTTATTAAAGAAATCCTAGTGCCGCATTTCAATTTCAAGGAATTAGAGCTCAAACCAATACTTATAGGCGGTCTTCAACCACGTTCTTTTCCCAAGGTAAAACAGGAAATAAAGTTCCTTTGTCGTAGAGATAGGAGTACTTGGGTTTCAACCATGGTAGACTATTATGGATATCCAGGGGATCTTCATGGGAAGACCACTCCAGGTAGTCAAAGGAAAAAAGCAAAAACATTAATCCCTGATAATTGTCTACACGATCTGTGGATTTATGGCAGGTGTAGCGGGTTTGATTATGGCTGGAAGAACCAATTCAGGCATTCCCAAATGCCGGACAAGGGATGGAATTGGAAACAATAGCCGCAGTCATTATCGGTGGGGCAAGTTTCTTCGGTGCCCGAGGCCAGGTTTTGGGAATATTTGGTAGAGTTCTCATTATGGGACTTATCAGAAATGGCTTGAACCTGAACGATGTAAGCACCTTCTGGCAGCAGATCCTTATCGGGGGAATAATTGTCCTGGCAGTCTTTATTGATGTATTACGGAGAGACTGGGGTACAAGAGGTTAGAAAAGGTGAATTCTTACAGGCCTAAAATAGTTGTATTTTTTGGTATTACCCTGAATATTCTCAACCGTTTCACTGCTCCAGCGAGCTCAAGCAAGGACAAGTGCTCTATTTTCATTGCAGTCCTCGGTCGGAATCGTCACTAATATAGAGAAGTATATAATTCTCTATGTAAGAGGAATCAGTCCTCGAAATAATCGGAGTGGGATTTTCTGATACCCTTGATGGTGTCGTCAAGTCGAGAAAGGTGTTTGGTAATGGCAATCATCAACTTAGATTCGTCACGATTCATCAATGTAGAGACGATCTGGCGATGGTCTTCAAGTAATTCATCCATTGTTGCCGGTTCGGTCAAGCTAAGAACACAGAGACGGTCAACCATGGCCTTGTTTTCCGATATGGTGTTGAACATGAAGGAACAATCACCGGCATCGCACAGGTGACTGTGAAAATCGTAGTCGAGGATGTGAAACCGTTTGAAATCCATTTTTTTGGCAGAATTTTGCTGATCTTCAAGATCTTGTTCAAGTATCTCGAATTGTTTCGTGGTTGCCAAGCGACAGGCTCGTCGCAGTATTTCACACTCGGTTGCCATGCGGATGAACCTGCTACGCTTGATCTTTTCGGATGAAAACCCTCGCACTACAGTGAATTTCTGTGGAAGTATGAGTAAAAGATTGAGATTGGCAAGCCGAATGAATGCCTCACGAACTGGTTGGCGTGATATATCAAACTCACGGGCAATTTCCACCTCGCTTATCCGAGTGCCTGGCACCCATTTCAGGGACACAATTCGGTCATGCAGATGATGAAAGACCTCATCTGCAGTGGTATTTCTATTTAACTGGGTCAGGGTTTGCATTAATAATTTCCATTTGACTTTGATCACTAAATATAAACCTTAGAACCAAAAAATCAAATGCAGGCCGGGCAGGGCAACAATTTACCAGTTTTACCTTTGGCTGGCACTCGAAGGCCCATTTCCAGTGATAACCTGTCTTTCACTAAATAAAATTTTTTGTTTGCTATTATAATAATTTTATAATATACTAGTATACAAGTATACAAGATTAAATTCCAGAGCAAAATCCAAATTGCCAAACAGGGTATGTGAACGGATGTCAACGGTCGACTTAAAAGAGATCTACAAACTTTACGGCGAATTGCAGGTGGTACATGGTATTGACCTCACGATTACCTCCCATGAATTTGTTGTTCTCGTCGGACCTTCAGGCTGTGGTAAATCAACAATCTTGCGAATGGTTGCCGGACTTGAGGAAATTTCACAAGGTGATCTCATGATTGATGGCAAGGTCATGAACCGGGTTGCTCCCAAGGACCGGGATGTTGCAATGGTTTTTCAGGATTATGCCCTCTATCCGCATTTGAATGTCGCCGACAACATAGCTTTTGGCCTTCGGATTCAGAAAGTCAACAAGGAGGTAATATCCAGATCGGTTACCGAGGTGGCCGGCATATTAAACCTGACCGAGTATCTCGACAGACGACCGGCGGACCTGTCTGGTGGACAACGTCAACGGGTTGCCATGGGGAGGGCAATCGTTCGCCAACCCAAGGTATTCCTGTTCGATGAACCACTTTCCAATCTGGATGCCAAGCTTCGTACTCAGATGCGTTCAGAGATCCGCAGATTACACAATCGGCTAAAAGTAACTTCCATTTATGTCACCCATGACCAAATCGAGGCAATGACACTCGCGGACCGGATCGTGGTAATGAATGGAGGTCGGATTGAACAAATCGGTTCTCCGATGGAAGTATTCAACAATCCAGTCAATACCTTTGTGGCAAGTTTTATTGGTTCACCGCCAATGAACCAGTTGCATGGAACTTTGGATCGTGGACCGGAAGGTATCTCGGTAATTTTGGGAGATATTCGCCTCAAGGTCCAGAGTACATTGCAGGGCGACCATGAACAAGGGGTTATCGTTGGGATACGTCCGGAACATGTTTCACTTGTACCTACCAGCGACACCTCACCGGTTGAAATTAAACTCGATTTGGTTGAACCACTTGGGTCCGAGGCCATCCTACACACAATGTTCGGGAACGAGCCCTTTATGATCAAGACCGAGACTCACGGTGATGTGGATCACTTGTCTGGATTATCAACTGTGCATGTACCTGCCAGTCTAGTAATGGTATTTGATGCCAAGACAGGTATGGTAATGGACCAGAGGGGGTAGAAATGCCAACCCCTCAAACACGTGAACACTATCCATCCGGTAAAGTTTCTCAGTTTGTATGGAAGGAACGACTTGCCTGGCTCGGAGACCATTTCAGACGCGATTGGCAGATCTACGTAATGTTGGCGCCGATGGTCATTTGGTTTATCATATTTCTTTATAAGCCAATGTACGGGCTACAGGTGGCATTCAAGGACTATTCGATCTTCCGCGGGGTTGCTGCCAGTCCCTGGATAGGCATTGAGCATTTCGAAACCTTGTTTGCGAATTCACAATTCCTCCGAGCTGTAAAGAATACTATTTTTATAAGCGCTCTGAGTCTGATCTTTGGATTTCCAGTTCCGATATTTCTGGCATTGATGTTCAACGAAATTATCAATGCCATTTACAAGAAGACGGCACAAACCATTGTCTATCTACCTCATTTCATCTCGACAGTAATTATAGCTGGTATTGTCATCACCGCGTTCTCACCTAGTGCGGGAATTATCAACACCGTAATAGGGTGGTTCGGCATTGATCCGATCTACTTTCTGACCAAGCCTGAATGGTTCCGGCCTATTTTCATCGGATCAGGTATCTGGCAAGAAGCAGGTTTTTCCTCAATCATATTCCTGGCAGCAATTGCCGGGGTGAATCCGTCCCTATATGAAAGCGCTGTGGTCGATGGTGCCAGCCGGTGGCAGATGATGTGGAAAATAACCATACCATCTATCATGCCTACTATAATAATCATGCTGATAATCCGCATCGGGAACCTGATGGAGGTCGGGTTTGAGCTCATTATCTTGCTCTATCAACCAGCAACCTATCAAACCGCTGATGTCATAAATACCTTCATTTATCGCCAAGGTCTTCAGGGAGGGCAGTATGACCTGGCTGCAGCTGCGGGGCTGTTCAATGCCGTAATCGCCTTTGTACTGGTGATGGCGGCCAATTCTCTCTCGCGACGTTATTCGCAGACGTCGTTGTGGTGAGGGTACATAAATGGCTTCAATGAATTTATACTCACGTGGTGACAAGTTCTTTGTCCGCATCAACATGCTGCTGATTGGACTGTTCACAATCAGTACACTGTACCCGTTCATTTACATCGCAGCAGTCTCTTTCAGTTCAGGTTTCGCTGCTCGAGCCGGTAACGTCATACTTACACCGATAGATGTAACCATTGCCGCCTATGCCCGAGTCCTTTCAGAACCACAATTCTGGAATTCATATGGCAATACCTTCATTTATACAATTGGTGGGACTCTGACGAGCCTTATCATCATAATTCCAGGTGCCTATGCACTCTCGCGACCGCAACTGCTCGGTCGACGATTCTGGAATCTGCTTGTCGCCTTCACCATGTGGTTCAATGCGGGTATGATTCCTTTTTGGCTCAATATTCGTGACCTCGGCCTGCTTGATAGCTATTTTGGCATTATCATTGCATTCGCCTGCAATGCCTTCAACATTATCCTGTTGCGTAATTTCTTTGAAAGTATTCCACGTTCATTCGAGGAAGCGGCACGGATGGACGGAGCCAATGAATTCCAAGTGCTCTGGAAAGTGTTCATTCCACTCTCGAAACCGGCAATTGCAACCATAACATTGTTTTGTGTCGTTGCTCGTTGGAATGGCTTCTTCTGGGCAATGGTGTTGTTGACGGATGAAGGAAAGATTCCACTACAGGTTTACCTCCGACAGGTAATTGCAAGACTGTCGGATGACGAGGAATTTTCCTCAACACTTCTGAATGCACCGTACAGTGTGGAAACCGTTTCTGCTGCGATTATCGTTTGCTCGATAATCCCGGTGCTGATTTTCTACCCATTCATCCAGAAATATTTTAACAAGGGCATCCTTCTGGGTGGAATCAAGGGATGACCTCAATTTCGCAAAAAGGAGAATTTTTATGCGATACTTTTTATCAATAATTTCAATCGCCCTGGTTGGGATGGTTGGCACGTCACCAGCAATTGCACAGGAACACCTGAAAATTGTCGACGAGCCGCTTGAACTGACCGTTCACATGCATCATAAGCGATATCCTGCTTATAATGAAGAATGGCCAGTCGAACAGGAAGCCAGACGATTGACAAACATCCATCTAAAAAATGCTACCATGGGTTCAAATACTGACAACAGTGGTGAAGCAATGAACCTGTTACTGGCTTCTGGCAACATTCCAGACATTGTTGGGACGTCACGAATCAAGGATATCGTGAATCAGTACGGTCCCCAAGGTGCCTTCTTGCCGCTGAATGACCTGATTGAAAAGCATGCGCCGCATCTCAAGGCATACTTTGATGCGAGACCTGATGTCCGGTCATCAATAACAGCAGCCGATGGTAATATGTACTACATTCCATATCTGCCCGATGGTAAATATGGCCGGGCATATTTCATACGCTATGATTGGCTCGACAAGCTGGGACTTGATGTCCCACAGAATGTAGACGAGGTCAAGGCGACACTTGAAGCATTCCGCGATCAAGACCCAAACGGGAACGGGTTAAAAGACGAAGTGCCCTATTTTGCCAGACAATGGGAGGAACTGATTAGGCTGGTCACACTTTGGGATGGAAGGTCATCAGGGTCTGACATTTATCATGATTTCTACGTCGTTAATGGCCAGATCAAGCATCCCTATGCAGGTGAAGGTTACCGAGAGGGCATTAAGAATCTAACTCAATGGTATGAAGAAGGGCTTATTGATGCAGAGATTTTTACTCGTGGCTCCAGCGCACGCGAATATCTGCTTTCAGAGAATCTGGGTGGTATGACACATGACTGGTTTGCATCTACCAGCGGTTATAACACGACCCTGCAAGACAAGATTGATGGGTTTCTGTTCAAGGCATTCGCACCTCCAGCTTCTATTTCGGGAGCACGAATAGAGGAGAATCGCCGTATTCCTGTCAAACCTGATGGGTGGGCTATTGGTGGTACCAATGAGCATCCTGTCGAAACCATCAAATATTTCGATTTTTGGTTTTCACCAGAAGGTCGGAATATAGTCAATTTTGGGGTAGAAGGTGTGCACTGGACAATGGAAGATGGCAAGGCAATATTTACTGATGCCATTCTCGGAACAGGACGCCCAGTGAATTCACAACTCTATGAACTGGGTGCCCAGTTGCATGCTCGTGGGTATTTTCAGGACTATGGCTACGAAATTCAGTGGTCAAACGAATACGCTCTAGAAGGTATCGCTCTTTACGATGAAGGTGATTATCTGATCGACCAGTTCCTAGGTGTTGCATTTTCTGAGGACGAACAGAAAGTTTATGACAAGTACTGGACATCCCTCCGGACCTATATGCTAGAACGTCAACAAGCATGGATTCTGGGAACAGGAGACGTCGAGGCTGACTGGGATGATTATAATTCTGATCTTAACTCAATGGGGTTGAGTGACGTGTTGGCTGCCATGCAGTCGGCATATGATCGCCAATATGGTAGCTAAACAATGCTAACAGGTGGCGAAGATATCCTTCGCCACCTGTTCCAATAGTAGGATAATCTAACAATGACATCACAGGATATTTCAACAATGCGTCGACTTGACGAACCAGAAGCCGGACGGCTTACAATTCAGTATTCACCCGTGACTGGAAGTGAAATAGTCGAGAATCCCCCGAGATTTACCTGGATTCCCGATATAGACCTCAAGGCGGCATATACTTTGTTGATTAAAGCCGACAACAGCAAGGAATATATTTACAAGAATATTCCGGTTAACTTCTTCGCTCCACCCGAGGTTTTGCCTGCGGGGGATTATACATGGAAATACTGTCTATGGACAGATGATCGGCAAGCCAGTGAATGGAGCCAGTCACGTGGATTTTCCTTGCAAGGTGATCTGCCGGAAACGCCACTCAAGACTCGGGACACACGATTTAAGGATATCTCTGAAAGCCATCCACGCCTGTGGTTGAACCGTAATAATATTGACACCTTCCGTGCTGCTCTGGAAAAGGATCCAGATCATTGCGGTTGGAAGAAATTCATGAAACATTCGGTCCTCCCTTGGAAAGATAGCCCACCAATGAAGGAACCGGCATCCTATCCGAGTGGTAAACGTGATGCTGTAACCTGGCGACAAACCTACATTGAATGTCAGGAACTGATTTACGCCATCCGCCATCAGTCGATTGCCGGCAAAATACTAGAGGATGACAATCTTTTGGTCAATGCCAGGGATTGGTTGATTGAAGCGGCTGGTTGGGATCCCAATGGAACAACATCAAGGAGCTATACCGATGAATGGGCCTTTCGGGTCAATTTGGCATTAGCTTGGGGTTACGACTGGTTATATGATGAATTGACACCAGATGAACGTAACTTGGTCCGAAGGGCTCTGCTTGACAGGACAAGGCAGGTGGCCGATCATTGCATTGAAAATGCCCAAATTCATCTGTTTCCATTCGACAGCCATGCAGTTCGTGCGGTATCGGCAGTGCTGATTCCTTCCTGTCTTGCACTGCTGGGCGAAGAGAGTGAAGCGGAGGACTGGCTGAACTATGCGGTAGAATTCTTGTACACGGTCTATTCTCCCTGGAGTGATATTGATGGTGGCTGGGCTGAAGGACCTCATTATTGGATGACTGGCATGGCTTATCTGATAGATGCGGCGAACATTCTTCGCAGCGCGACTGGTATAGATCTTTACCAGCGACCATTTCTGCAAAAAACAGGTGACTTTCCACTTTTTACCAAAGCTCCGGGAACACGTCGGGCTACATTTGGAGATGACAGCACTATGGGAGATCTCCCTGGTCTCAAGCTCGGCTATAACATGCGGCAGTTTGCCAGTACGACTTGCAACCCGACATATCAATGGTATTTCGATGAGATTTGCAGAAATGATCCGGGAACGGAAAAGGAGTTCTATAATTGGGGATGGTGGGACCTGAATTTTGATGACCTGGTTTACAGGCACGATTACGATCCTGTTGCCGGATTACCCCTCGATGATACTGACCGGTTACGCTGGTTCAAGGGTATTGGCTGGGCCGCCCTACAGAAGTCAATGGACGATCCTGAGCGGCATATACAATTCGTCATGAAATCAAGTCCCTGGGGCTCAATCAGTCACAGCCACGGTGATCAGAATGCATTTTGCCTGGCAGCTTATGGTGAAGATCTGGCGATCCAGTCCGGTCACTATATAGCCTTCAATTCCTCAATGCATAGGAACTGGCGACGCCAGACGATCTCAAAGAATGCCATTCTTTTAAACGGCAAGGGGCAATATGCCGGGAGTGATAAGTTGGCTGCTATGAATGCCAGCGGTAAAATAGTTGAGGCTTATGAAGTGCATGACCATGTGTTTATACGTGGGGACGCAACAGCAGCTTATCAGAGCCTTTCACCCGAGATAACCAATGTCCTACGTGAGGTCTATTTTATTCATGACAGCTATTTCGTGATTATCGACAAAGTTGATGCCGCTGAACCTATAACACTGGATTGGCTGTTCCATGCTAACGGCCCCATGGAACTAGGATCCACCACGTTCCGTTATGACGGAATCCGTGCGGGTATTTATGGCAAGTTCGTATGGTCGGAATCTGGTCACCCGGAAATGACTCAGATTACTGGCTTTCCCGATGTCGATCCAGCCGAGTATGATGGGCTGGCACAAAGTACGCATCTGCGAGCTGCATTTCCATCATCTAGGCACCACCGAATGGCTACATTACTGGTTCCTTACCCGGCGTCTGAACCACGCCGTATATTCCATTTTCTTGATGATCAGGGTTACGACTGTGATTTATATTTTACTGACTCAGAAGAACGCTCCTTCAAGATTTCCATCCCAAAAGCACTTTAATAATGAAAGGATAAACTATGAGTGACTCACAAAGCGGAAATATGACTATGAATTCTAACCTTGAAGGCAAGACAGCTATTGTTACAGGTGGTGGTCGCGACATTGGGCGTGCGTGTGCGTTGCGATTGGCTGCAGCGGGTGCTGCAGTGGCAATCAATTATCATAATTCTGGTGAAGGTGCTGATAGTGCAGCAAACCAGATAGTGGCTGCAGGTGGTAATTCATTCTCACAACAAGGTGATATGACTTCCGACGATGATGTGGCAAAATTAATTACCAAAACTTTGTCCGAACTTAGTAACAGAATCGATATCGTTGTCCATGTTACGGGAGGGCTTGTTGCCAGAAGGACGCTGGAAGAGATGGAAATTGACCACTGGAACAGGGTTATGGATCTGAATGCCACTTCATTTCTGCGGGTAGTCAAATGTGCTGTTCCACATATGACCAATGGTGGTTCAATTGTCGGATTTGCCAGCCAGGCCGGACGTGATGGGGGTGGACCTGGGGCAATGGCTTACGCAGCATCCAAGGGAACAGTGATGACCATGACTCGTGGTCTGGCCAAGGAACTTGGCCCTGCGATTCGTGTCAATTCGGTATGTCCGGGTATGATTGATACCGACTTCCACAATGTGTTTACCAAACCCGAAGTTCGTAAACATGTAGCGAACATCACCCCTCTCAAGCGGGAAGGTTCGTCCGAGGATGTTGCCAATCTGGTAGCCTATCTTGCTTCTGATCAGGCAGCATTTGTAACCGGAGCCAATATCGATATCAACGGTGGAACGTTTTTTTCATGAGCAAAGCCAAGTCAAATTATTTGGTCAATTGCGGTTGTCTTTGAGGGGTTATATCGGACCAAGCTCTACGGTTTTCCAAAATACCCACTTTGGTAACCATTCATCGCTAAATTGTGATGGAATAAGTAACCTCTTCATGGATCTCTCTCGCTTTGGAAACATAACAACTGGTACAACATCAATTCAAGGTTATTTCATCCAATAGTGACTTGCCAACGAATTATCCACGATTGTACTTTGGTTAAGGGGCTTCCCATAAGCGGGAAATAGGTACGGCTTGAAAATGCTTGCCAAATGGTGCACTGGTTTCACCATCATATAGAACTACACCTCGAACAAAAGGCGACCCCACAGCCTTCTGAAGTTTTTGTAACCCACGAAAGTCTTCCCATCTTACAGTAGCAGATGCCTTGACTTCTACCCCTGCAACAGCACCAGTTGATTGTTGAATCACGATATCTGTTTCATAACCGTCCTTATCTCGGAAATGGGAAAAATCAGTCTTTATTTCTTGCCAACTCCCTTGCCGCCGCAACTCTTGAAATATAAATGTTTCCAGAAGGTGCCCAAGCAAGACTCTGTCTTTCAAAAGGGTTTTGACATCTATACCCAACAAAGCAGCAGCCAATCCTGTATCGGTTATATGTAATTTGGGGGATTTAACTAACCGCTTCAGGCGGTTTCCATGCCTAGCAGGGAGGTGTTCAAGCATGAATAACCTTGTTAGCAACGAGATATACTCACCTATGGTGGGGCGGCTTACTTCAAATGAAGAGGCTAATTTGCTAAGGTTATAGAGTTGGCCCGTTTGAGCTGCAGCAGCACGCAAGAGTTTGAGGAGAATATCAAATGAGCGGATTTGGACCATATCGCGAACATCTCGTTGCACAAGTGCTTCCACATAATTTTGATACCAATTAGCTTTGCGCCTGGTAGTTGATCGTTCCAATGCTGCTGGAAAACCTCCAGAAACAATTTTTTCAATTAATTTTGTTCCCATTCGATCAACTCGAAAGGAGGGGAATCCTTTCCCGAATAGATCGCTTAGGAAGTTTGCATCCAAGCATGAGTTATTTGAAGGGTTGGCAAGTTCAAATTGTGTCAAAGGATGTAATGGGACGATTTCCATGCGCCCTGCTAAAGACTCTGATAATTGTGGAATGAGAAGGATGTTAGTGGATCCTGTTAGCAAGAATCTCCCTGGAATTCGTTGGCGGTCCACAGAAATCTTGATAACTTCAAACAAATCCTGAACCCGTTGAATTTCGTCCAGGATAACTGGAAAAGGTAGAGAATCAATGAATCCCAAGGGGTCACTTTGGGCACTTTCTCTTATAACGGGATCATCAAATGTAAAGTAGGTGTAGCCTTGAAGTCTTTTCTCTATTTGGTGAACCTTCCCCTTAAAGGAGTTGGGGGTACATGTGACTTGAGCAAGAGTAGATTTACCACATTGACGTGGACCATGGATCAGTACGACAGGGGAATCTTCTAGGGCTTCAACAAGTCTTTGCTGTATAGAGCGAGGATATAAGTTGATTATTTTCATATGCTTACTTTTTATCACCTGTCGTCCAATTGTAAATAAAACTCCGTCCAAATGTAAATTTGAGGAGAGTCCAATTGTAAATAATCATTCGGCCAAATGCAAATAATATACCGTCCAAATGTAAATTAAATGGCGGTCAAATGTAAGATGAAAGGGAGTCAGATGTAAAACAAACATTTGGCCAAATACAAACTCCCTGCTGCCAAATTGCTCTTAAATATGATTCTCAGAAGGTATATTGGGAGAGATTCTTTTTTATTTTGTCATGAAATGCAGCATATTTTGAATATTTGTAACGAATCAGGGATCACTGTAGCTGTTATATTTAAATTCGATAGCCCTGTCATTTGGGTTTAAAGCAATTCTCAAAATTTTGTCTAGGCACACATTTCAGTTTGTTTATACATTCTGTTATTTTCCAATGGTTTTTATTAATATTAACAATTAGGGAGAGTATAGAGAATTATTAGCTTGATCACCGTTATGGCCACTAGCCTGGTAATGGTTGCATCCTCTGCTTCGGCACAGAAAATTGTGGTTAGCATGAAAGGGCCGGGTGCTGGCAATCCATTCTGGGCTGCTTTGCAATGAGGCCGCGAGGAAAAAGCAGCTGAGCTTGGGGTTGAAGTCGTTGACTTAGCTCCTCCAACCGAATCTGATGTTCCAGCACAAATTGCCCAGATTGAAGATCAGTTGGTCAAGGGTGCTGCTGGTATTGTTCTTGCCCCAACTGACCCCAATGCATTGGGACCTGTCGTGATAATGATTCATGGGTTCACATTGGGGTCACTCAAGCCAGAAGGCCAGATGGGTTGCGTCGTTCACTACGGCGACCACGGTTTGACGTCAGAGCCGCATTATGCCGGTCAACCACATTGAAGGGGTCACCGATGGACGGATATGGGGACAGACCTCCGGCTGAGTGGTGAAGGTTGGTGGCCGGCAGGACATATCAGGATAGGACACCCCGAGAAGGACTGTGCTGACCATCATGGGACACTCCGCATCAAACGGATTGTCCAAGTTGCGTCGAAAAGGGGGTGGTACAGATTTGTATGTCGTCCGGGGGCGTCTCCATGGCCTGATGACGCATCCGCGATCAACATTGGATAAATCAGGAGAAGGAACAATGCAATCAGCCAAGGAGAAAACGCTTCCACGGCGCGACTATCAGCCGTCGCCGGCTGAACTTAAGGAAGAGCATGACATGCCAGGGGCCGACATGGAGAGATTACGAAAGGCCTTCTTTGAGCCGGTCAATCTCAAGGAAAAGCAGACCACACACCCATAACGACTGAACTTCAAAGACCCGGATTGAAACCAGCGTCCGAGCTTTGTTACCAATCGCTATAATTCCCCAAAGATATGTTATCATAGAACATTAAGAAAATTATATACAATAAAAAAAAGAAAACATTGACTTTTCTTTTAACTATTGTATATAGATATTTAAGTAGAGGAGTTAATTATGAGTAAAACAACAATCAGTGAAATGGAACTTTTAGAGGTTTTCTCTTCAGAAGACAAGGCCGTAAAATTCTGTGAAACACATCGTTGGAGAGGTGGTAGATATTGTCCATGCTGTGGTTCAAAAGATACTTATTCCCATAAAACTAAAAAATATTTTTATCATTGTAGAGAATCCAAATGCAGAAAGCAATTCACTTGTAAAACCAATACGGTAATGCATGCAAGCAACTTACCAGTTAGAATATGGCTCTGTGCCATGTATAAGTTGACTGTTTTCCGCAAAGGTATGTCAAGTTTACAAATGGCTAAGGAACTTGGGATTACTCAAAAGAGTTCTTGGTTTGTTATACAACGATTGAAAGAAGCTTGCGGTCATCATAATGGTGAATTCAAATTGGATGGCATTGTTAAGATTGATAAAACTCATGTTGGTGGGAAAGAGAAGAATAAACACAACAATAAGAAAAACAAGCAGGGTCGTGGAACTGTCGGAAAAACAGCCGTTCTTGGAATGAGACAATGAGATGGTCGGGTAATTGCCAAGCTAGTATCAAAAACAGATAAAGAGACATTGGAGAAAGAAATAATTGAGAATGTAAAGCAAGGTTCGGTTATTTGCACCGATGACCACCGTTCTTACATTGGATTGAAGAAACTCCAACCAGTCAAGCATAACATTGGAGAATATGTAAAGGGTGATCATCCGAACAGCATTGAAAGTGTCTGGGCTTTATTGAAAAGAGGTGTGTACGAAACATACCATCATGTTAGTCCAAAACATTTTCATCGTTATGTTAATGAAGTTGCTTTTCGTTTGAACGAAGGGAAAGTTAAAGATCTGTTAAGTTCCCGGATTGCTTATCTGTGAATGTATACTGCTAGTATCACGCCTTCATTGAATTGATGGATAAAGGCGAGATACTAGGAAGAAATACTGCTTGCAATTAATTGGTGTTGACTGTTGACAGAATGACAGAGAATAATGCAAACAAACTACATCATTTCAATGGTTTTGTGATACTAGTAAGAAATTACCTTATGCCGAGTTGATCAAATGAGCGAGTTTGAAAACACCAGTTTTGATCAATTATTAGGAAAGATAACTCAATCTTATTTTGAATCTGATATTGTTAAAGGGGATGTCATTAGGGTTCTTAAAGACCATCCTTTTGATGTTAAATTCAATGTAATCATTGCTGATCCACCTTATAACATTGGCAAGGACTTTGGGAATAATAACGATTATATGCCAATGCAAGAATACATTGATTGGACTAAAAAATGGTTGTATCAATGTTTCAGATTGCTTGAAGATGATGGAATTATCTATGTTTATGGGTTTTCAGAGATACTGTCCAGATTATCTTCTGAATATCCTTCTGTACAACAAAGGTGGTTGGTATGGCATTATACAAACAAAGCAGTTCCATCTAGTAAATTCTGGCAAAGATCACACGAATCAATACTTTCTTTTTGGAAAGGTAAAAAGAGACCTGATTTGGAAATAGACCAAATCAGAGAACCTTACTCAAAATCATATTTAAACAATTCAGCTGGCAAGGTTCATAAAGCCACACCTTCAAGATTTGGTGGTAAACGGGGAAAAGAAACTGAATATAAAGCACACCAGAAAGGAGCATTGCCCCGGGATGTCATTAAAATTCCTGCCTTGGCTGGTGGAGCCGGTGCAACGGAACGATGGTTTATGTGTATGGATTGTAATAAACAAGTATTTCCACCTATTGAAATGAGAAATCATAGAAACCATGAAACATTAAAACATCCGACACAAAAGCCAATGAAACTCACCGAAAGGCTTATAAGGTCAAGAATACGCAAAAAAGAACCTGGCAGGGTTTTGATCCCATTTGCTGGCTCTGGTTCTGAATGTATTGTTGCACATCAACTTGGTTGTGAATATAGGGGCGTTGAAATAAACCCCTTGTTTATTGAATTTGCAAAGAAGTGGATGAAACAACATGCCTTATAGATTGACCCCTAGAATGCTTCAACATTACCGAATTGATTTAACAAGATATCATGATTAGTTTAATGGTGGAAGATGTCAGGGATGGGAGTTGGAAGAATTAATTGTAAGAGCAATCAAGTCAGATACTGTAACCCAACATCATGCTAGGTGGACTGAAAGAGGACATGATGATAGAGCTGATGTTGAAGTTCAGTTTAATGGCAGATCAATATTTCTTCAAATTAAATCTGGCCAAGTCAACACAAGAAAAAGAGTTTTAGAAATTTCTGGCCATCGTCATACTCGGTATAATGGAGATTTAGATGGTATAACGAATTATCTAAATTACAGAAATGTAAATTTTATCTCTACTTCCTATGATCAAAGGAATGATAATCAAGGCAGGCACCATATCTATCAAGTAAGGTACATAGATATAGAACATTTAACTGGTATCTTGCCTGATAGATGGGAAGCAAACCAAAGTGGAACTCAATATCTTCAAGAAAATGATTATGGCGTTTTATTTAAGGGCACGTCTATTTATTCCAAATTAGAAAATACCTTAATGGAGATTTGTTGGTCTGAGTAGTGCCAATGTGGAGGCTAGTATCACGCTTTCATTGAATTGATGGATAAAGCGATTTCAACTTGATGCGTGCATCCTCGGTTTTGAACTGCCAATTAATCGGCTTGGCTGTCTCATTCCGATAATCCACCCAAGCCTTGGTTTTATGCTCCATCGT
>Ga0209022_1001332_pt1 | contig 25946 bp, 26 predicted proteins | sample PinacodermPK_FD_187300 | JGI IMG/M metagenome (GOLD analysis project Ga0209022, IMG submission 187300) | Host-associated microbial community of the marine sponge Aplysina aerophoba from Gulf of Piran - sponge pinacoderm, lysed by proteinase... | ecosystem: Host-associated > Porifera > Sponge >...
CTCTTATCGAATAGTGCCCGCATCACGCCGCCAGCATCCGATCGTTTTCGCGTCTCCCGGGCCGGGCACCCCCGCCGCCTCCACGCGCAGCAGCCCCGGTCCCCGGGGCCAGGGTGTTCGCCGGTACATTCAGGTCGGCGTGATCGGCGTGGCCGCAGGCCACGCAGTGAAACCGGTCCCGTGTCCTGCGTGATCGGGCGTCGACGTGCCCGCACGCTGCACAGGTCTGGCTGGTGTGCCGGGGATCGACGGCGATCACCCGGTGCGCCTTGTATTCCAGCATTCGGCGCAGGCTCCCCCAGCCGGTAGCCAGGATCTCCCGGTTCAGCCCCGCCTTGGCGCTGACGTTCCGCCCGGGCTTTGCGGCCGTTCCCTTCGCGCTCCGCGTCATGCGGACCGGTTGCAGGTCCTCGATGACGATGGTGCCGGCCGCGTTCGCAAGCGCGCGGCTGGTCCGGTGATGCCAGTCGCGGCGTACCATCGCGATCCGCGCCGCTGGCACGCGAGCTGCCTGCGGTAACGCTTCGCGCGTGCCTTCAACCTGCCGGTGTCAGGGGCCGGAATGACCATGCCGTCACTGGTCGCGATCTGGCCCGCGTTCATGTCGATGCCGATCGCGTGGCCGTTGTCGTCATGCACCGGCGCCAAGACCGCGACCGCGGCGTACCATTTCCCGCCTTCGCGCTTCGGTATCGCCGACCTCGGCACCCGTCGGGAGACCCGCCGCACCGGCGGACCGTCATCTGACCGTAGCGCGGGATATGCAGGGCGTTGCCCCGGATCCTGATGCCGGAAATGATCGAGATGCTGTTCCAGTGCCGGCGCCCCTTGAAACGGGGGAAACCGCCGAGCCCCGCCTTCGTGCGCCTGAAGAAGTCCTGCATCGCATCGTCGAGACGTTTCAGCGTCCCGCGCTGGATTGCGACCGCGACATCCTCCATGCCGGGGACTTCCCGCCGGCACCTGGTGAGTGACCTGAACTGGTCGCGCCAGGTGAGGCTCCTTCCCTCCTTGTGCCAGCAGTCGACCCGTTCCTGCAGCGCGGCGTTATAGAGCTGGCGCTGTTCCTCGAGCACCCGGTCCAGCCACCGCCATGCCGACGTCTTGCGTGGCAGAAGCCGGTATGTGACCTGGCGGTAGGTGACGGGAGCGGGCATGGAGGCGTTTCTGAACAATACAGATACGGCACATGAAGTAATCAGGAACGCGAGCATGACGTCGGTGCTGTCAGCCCACTCCCGCAGTGAGCATCCGGTCCGGGAGACGCGAAACCATCGGATGCTGGCGAAGGGATGTTGGAACTATTCGATATAATTTCCCATATTATCGGTCCCGGTCGATTCCACAACCGGGGAGCCTGCCACCCTGAGCGGGGAAACCGGTACCATGGTTCGCGCGGTCCTTGCCCTCCTGCTGCTGTGCGTCTGGCACGCCTGCGCCGTCGCGGGCTCCTGGGTGCGGACCGATATTGCCGACGTCCGGCTTGTCAGTGCCGTCGCCGCCACCGGATCGGAACGCGCGATCCCTCTCGGCTTGCAGTTTCGCCTCGAGGAGGGCTGGAAGATCTACTGGCGCACCCCGGGTGACGCCGGCTACCCGCCCGGGCTCGACACTTCGGACTCGCGGAACCTCGAGCGCCTGGAATGGTCCTGGCCGGTTCCGGAGCGCTTCGACTGGAACGGGCTCGAGAGCATCGGATACGGCGACGAGGTGGTCCTGCCCCTCTCGGCGGTCCTGCGCGAACCCGGAGCACCGCTCGAAATCGCGGCCACCCTCGATGCGCTGGTGTGCAGCGAGATCTGCATTCCCCTGACGGCACCGCTTCACCTCGCGGTCCCGGCCGGTTCCGCCGGCCCGACACCCTACACCCAGCTGATCGACCGCTACCGTGCCCGGGTTCCGACAGCGGGAGACGGGACCGGCCTGTCGGTCGAGGGGGTCACGCGGCATGACGGCGCGGTACGTATCAGCCTCCGCTCCGACGTTCCGCTGCAGGATCCGGTGCTCTTCGTTGAATCGGACCGGGCGGGCTACGGATTCCGGGCCCCGCGGGTGGAGGTCGCGGGCGACGGGCACGCCGCCAGCGTCCGGTTCGAGGCCGCGGTTCCTGCCGGCGGCAGCCTGCGCGCGCTTCCGGTGGTGATCACGGCCGTTGACGGGGGGCGGTTTGTCGAGACCACCGCCACCGTCACCGATCCGCCAGCTGCCGCTACACCGCTTCTCGTCATGATCGGGCTCGCGCTCATCGGCGGACTGATCCTGAACCTGATGCCCTGTGTCCTTCCGGTGCTGTCGCTCAAGCTCATGCAGGTACTTCGCGCCGGCCACGACACCAGGCATGCGGTCAGAGTCGGCTTCCTTGCGACCGCCGCCGGCGTCATTGCCTCCTTCCTGGTGCTGGCCGCCGGTGCCATCGCGCTGCGTCACGCCGGGGTCGCGATCGGCTGGGGCATCCAGTTCCAGCAACCGCTGTTCCTGATCGCATTGTCCGTGGTGCTTGTCTGCTTCGCAGGCTCAATGGTCGGGCTGCTGGAGATCCGGCTCCCGGGCGTCCTCGGGCGGCTCGCGGGTGTGGGCGGCAGCGGGCACTGGGGCAACTTCCTTTCCGGCGCATTTGCGACCCTGCTGGCAACACCGTGTTCCGCCCCCTTCGTCGGAACCGCGCTTGGGTTCGCACTGTCTGCCGGCACCCTCGAGATCCTCGCGATCTTCACGGCAATGGGCATCGGGCTTGCGGCGCCGTGGCTCGGTATTGCCGCCTTCCCTGCCATGGTTGCCCTCCTGCCCCGTCCGGGTCGCTGGATGGCGGTGGTCCGCGCGGTGCTTGCCCTGGCCCTCGGCCTGACCGCGGTCTGGCTCGTGGCCATCGCCGCGGAACAGGTCGACGGGCCCTGGCGGCATGCCACCGTGCTCGCCGTTGCCGCGATGGCCGCGGCCCTGGCCGCAAGGGCGAGGTGGTGGCGGCGCGGTCTCGGGGCGGCAACGGCGGTCTTTGCCTGTGTCGCGCTCCTGGCTGCCGGGGCGGCTCCGCCCGGCGCCTCCCCCGGGCCGGATGCGCGGGTGGCGGACGGAAGCTGGGAAGAGTTCGACCCCGCCAGGATCACCGGGCTGGTCGCGGACGGCCGGGTGGTGTTCGTCGACGTCACGGCCGACTGGTGTCTGACCTGCAAGGTCAACGACGCGGTGGTTCTCGCAACCGATCCGGTCTCCGGGCAGTTCGCCACGCCGGACGTGGTTCCCATGCGGGCGGACTGGACCCGGCCCGATGATGCGATCGCACGATACCTTGCGGGGTTCGGGCGCTACGGGATCCCGTTCAACGCCGTCTACGGACCGGGTGCGCCGGACGGGGTGGCCCTGCCTGAACTGCTCAGCGCGGGCGCGGTTCTCGACGCACTTGCCGTGGCCCGCGGATCCTCATGACCACGCCGCGGGTTGCCGCTGGATTTCGGTACAGATCTTCGTATTGTGTGGCCACCTGAAACCGCAGCCGCACACGCTCGTTCCCGCGCGTTGTTCGGACACACCAGCATCCGAGGAGACGATCCATGACCATCAAGCCCGGAGACAAGATTCCGTCGGTGACGCTGCACCACAAGACCGGATCCGGCATCGAGCCGATCACCACCGACGACCTGTTTCGCGGCAAGAAGGCGGTGCTGTTCGCGGTGCCCGGCGCCTTCACACCCACATGTTCCAACCAGCACCTGCCGGGTTTCGTGGCGAAGGCCGACGAGATCAGGGCGAAGGGCGTTGATATCGTCGCCTGCGTGTCGGTCAACGACGTCTTCGTGATGGACGCCTGGGGCGCCGACCAGCAGGCCGCCGGGAAGGTCATGATGCTGGCCGACGGCAGCGGCGAGCTTGCCCAGGCGCTGGGCATGGTGCTGGACCTCACCGCCCGGGGACTGGGCGTACGCTCGGCGCGCTACGCCATGATCGTCAACGACGGCACGGTCGAAAACCTGTTCGCCGAGGATGCGGGCGCGTTCGAGGTCTCGAGCGCGGAGAACGTGCTCGCCGCCCTGTAGCGCCGGGCCCGGGAGCCGGCGCCCGGCAATCATGAGCGAGCAGCTGTTCGAAGGCAGGCGGGGGCGTCTCAACACCACGGGCATCCTCGCCAGCCAGAACATCCGCGACCTGGTCGCACACCATCGCATCCAGGCCGACCCGCCGGTAACGGAAGACCAGATCCAGCCGGCCAGCATCGACCTGCGCCTTGGTCCGGTCGCGTACCGGATCGCCGCGAGTTTCCTGCCCGGCACCGGAGTCCGGGTCGAGGACAAGCTCGAGCGCTACGCCATGCACAGGCTCGACCTTGCCGACGGTGCGGTCCTGGAGCGCGGCTGTGTCTACATCGTTCCGCTGCTCGAGCACCTCGCCCTGCCTGCCGGGTATTCGGGCATGGCCAATCCGAAGAGTTCGACCGGCCGGCTCGACGTCTTCACCCGGCTGATCACCGACAAGAGCGGCGAGTTCGAGACCGTCGCGGACGGCTATGCCGGACCGCTCTATGCCGAGATCTCGCCGCGCACGTTCTCGATCCTGGTCCGCCAGGGATCCCGGCTGACCCAGCTGCGGCTGCGCCGCGGCACACCGCGCCCGGCCGATGCCCGGATGAGCCGGCTGCAGCGACAACTCGGCCTGGTGCAGGAGGACGGCGCCGGGAACACCGACCTGCTGGGCGCTGCCCCGTTGCCGGATGTCGACATTCGCGAGGGTGTCGCCATCCGCGTTGATCTCGAGGGCGCGCCCGGGACCGGCCTCATCGCCTACCGGGCGCGTGCGCACACCGGCCTGATCGATGTCGACCGGTCGGGTTCCTGCGCCGCACTCGACTTCTGGGATCCGGTGTACCGCCACCCCGGCCAGCCGGCGGAACTGGTCCTGAACCCGGAGGAGTTCTACATCCTGATGTCGAAGGAGAGCATCCTGGTCCCGCCGGAGGCCTCGGCAGAAATGCGCGCCGTCAACACCCGGATTGGCGAGTTCCGGGCGCACTACGCCGGGTTCTTCGATCCCGGCTTCGGCATGGCGGACCATGGCGGCGGCGGCACCCGGGCGGTGCTCGAGGTCAGGTCTCGCGACGTCCCGTTCCTGATCGAGGACGGACAGACCGTGTGCCGGTTGGTCTACGAACAGCTCCTCGACATGCCGGACAAGCTCTACGGCCGGACCTTGGGTTCGAACTACCAGGGCCAGAAACTGAAACTTTCCCGGCATTTCCGGTCGGACTGACGCCCGGTTCACTTGACAGTCCGGTCGCCGGGCGGTGATAAGCTCGATTCTTGGCGCCCTGCTCCCGGGTCATGGATCCGGCGAGCCGGCCGGGCGTTTCCAACATTGAGGAGAGATACCGTGACGTCGGTGATGACTACATACGGACGCATCGAAATCGCTTTCGAGCGGGGTGAGGGCTCCTGGCTGTACAGCACCGACGGGCGACGATTCCTCGACTTTGCCACCGGCATCGCGGTGAATTCGCTCGGTCACGGGCACCCGGCACTCGTCGCCGCACTGAAGGACCAGGCGGAGCGGCTGTGGCATGTCTCCAACCTGTACAACATCCCCGAGCAGCAGCAGCTCGCCGACAAGCTGGTCGAGCACTCCTTTGCCGATACCTGTTTCTTCTGCAATTCGGGTGCCGAGGCAATGGAGGGTGCGCTCAAGGTTGCGCGCAAGTACCAGTTCGTCTCCGGTGCACCGGAACGCGAGGAAGTCGTCTGCGCCAGCGGTGCGTTTCACGGCCGCACGCTCGCGACCCTCTCGGCGGGGGATAGCGAGAAGTACCGCGAGGGATTCGGTCCCCGGCCCGACGGGTTCCACCATGTTCCGTTCGGCAACCTGAACGAGCTGCGCGCGGCGCTGTCCGACCGCACGGCCGCGATCCTGGTCGAGCCGATCCAGGGCGAGGGCGGGATCAACCCGGCCGACGGTGCCTATCTGGAGGGACTGCGTGCGGCTGCCGACGAGTTCGACGCCCTGCTGGTGTTCGACGAGGTCCAGTGCGGCATGGGACGGACCGGTCACCTCTTCGCCTACCAGATGTACGGGGTGAAGCCGGACATCATGGGTCTCGCCAAGGGTCTGGGCGGCGGGTTTCCGGTCGGCGCGGTGCTCGCCACCGAGAAGGCGGCGACCGGCATGGTCCCGGGCACCCACGGCTCCACCTTCGGTGGAAACCCGCTCGCCATGGCCGCGGCCAACGCGGTGCTGGATGAACTCCTCAAGCCCGGGTTCCTCGACGCGGTGGCGCAGAAGGGTGTGCGGCTGCGTGCCGGCCTCGATGACATGGCGGCACGGCGCCCCGATGCCGTCGAGGAGGTGCGCGGTGTCGGACTGATGATCGGCATCAAGTGCGTGGGCAACAACCTCGAGGTGATGACCGCCCTGCGGGATGCCGGGCTGCTCACGGTTGTCGCCGGCGACAACGTCGTCCGCCTGCTCCCGCCGCTGACGGCCAGCGATGGCGAGATCGACGAATGCCTCGGCATTCTCGATACCGTCTTCGCGCGCAGCAAGGCCGACTGACTCCAGGAGCGGCCGGGACACCCGGCCGCTCCAACACCTTCATTGTCACGCTGGAGGCCGTGAGATGACGGCAGCCGTGAAACATTTTCTGGATCTCGATGAAATAGACGCCGGAACGCTGCGCGGCCTGGTGGATGACGCGGTGGCGATCAAGCAGGGTACGGCCGGCACGGACCGGCCACTCGCCGGGAAAACGCTCGCGATGATATTCGAGAAGCCCTCGACCCGGACCCGGGTTTCCTTCGAGGTCGGCATGAAGCAGCTCGGCGGCGAGGTCGTGGTGCTGAACGGGTCAGAGCTGCAGCTCGGCCGCGGCGAGACCGTTGCCGATACCGCGCGCGCCCTGTCGTGCTACGTCGACTGCATCATGATGCGGACCTACGAGCGCGAGAAGATCACCGAAATGGCGCACCACGCCACCGTCCCGGTGATCAACGGACTGACCGACCACTCGCACCCGTGCCAGCTCCTGGCCGACGTGATGGCCTACGAGGAACATCGCGGCCCGATCCGGGGCAAGGTGGTCGCGTGGAGCGGCGATGGCAACAACATGGCATCGTCATGGATCCACGCCTCGGTCCGGTTCGGCTTCCGGCTGCGCATCGCCTGTCCGCCGGAACGTTCGCCGGACCCGGATCTGCTCGCATGGGCCAGGGCCAACGGCGGCGAGGTCGAACTCATGCATGATCCCGTTGCCGCGGTCACGGATGCCGACTGTGTCGTGACCGATGCCTGGATTTCCATGGGCGACGACGATACGAGCCGGCATAACCTGCTCGCCCCCTACCGGGTCGACGAGACACTGATGGACCGGGCGAGCGAGGACGCGGTGTTCCTGCACTGCCTGCCGGCGCACCGCGGCGAGGAGGTCACCCCGGGAGTGATTGACGGGCCGCGGTCGATCGTCTGGGACGAGGCGGAAAACCGGCTGCACAGCCAGAAGGCGATCCTGACCTGGTGCCTGTCGTGATCCCGGGCGAGCCGGTGCGCGAGGATATGGTCCTCCCGTTCCAGGTCGAACCCTATGCCCTTCGCGGCCGGCTGGTCAGCCTTGACGCCGCGGTTGATGCCATCGTCGCCGTGCATGCCCATCCCCAGCCGGTCGCACGGCTGCAGGCCGAGATGCTGGCGCTGGCTCCGTGTCTTGCCGGCGCGCTGAAATTCGACGGCGTGTTCACGCTGCAGGTGAGCGGGAACGGGCCGCTGCGCACGCTCATGGCCGACGTCACCAGCAACGGCAGCCTGCGCGGCTATGCCGCCTGCGACGAGGACGGCGTGCATAGGCTGGTGCAGACGCACGGACCCAGGGTTCCGCTGTCCCGCCTGACCGGGGGCGGACACATGGCGTTTACCGTTGACCAGGGCCGGCATGCCAAGCGCTACCAGGGGATCGTCGCGCTGACCGGAGACGGCCTGGTGGAGTGCACCCGGGCGTATTTCAGCAATTCCGAACAGCTCGAGACCGACCTGACCCTGGCGGCGGCCCGGGACGAGACGGGAGCCTGGCGCGCTTCGGCGTTGATGGTTCAGCGCCTGCCGTTTGCCGGTGGTCACGGCGCACCGCCCGGCGTGAGCGAGGAGGAGTACGACGAGGGATGGCGCACCGCTCTCATTCTGATGGGGAGCTGCACGCCGGAGGAGCTGGTCGACCGGACGCTGACGCCGGAGGCGCTGCTCTACCGGCTGTTCCACGAAACCGGGGTCCGGGTCTGGCCGAGACAGCCGGTCGAGGCCCGGTGCCGCTGCAGTGCCGAGCGGGTCGAACGGGTCCTGCGCTCGCTTTCGGATGCGGAACTGCGCAGCATGATGCAGGAGGGTGTGGTGTCGGTTGTCTGCGAGTTCTGCAAGACCGAACGACGCTACGACGCCATGGCGCTCGCCGAGCTCGGCTGTGATCATCCCGTGTCCGGGAGAATGCTGCAGTGAGGGCGGGTTTGCGCCTTGCGGCAGGCGTGGTCCTGCTGCTCGCCGCCTGTGTGACGCCGCCGCCGCCATCGCCGCCGCCGCGCACCCTCTCGTTCACCGAGCTTGAACCGATCCGGCTTGATGTTGCCCGGGCGTGGACCGTGGTCGAGTATGTGCCGCCGTTCGCCTCACCGAACGTGGAACACCTGGTTCCGGTCGCGCCGGCCGCCGCTGCCCGGCAATGGGCGGATGACGTGCTGGTGCCGGTTGGTGCGGGACGCGAGGCTGTGTTCGTCGTTACCGATGCCAGGGTTGTCGAGGAAGCGATGGCCCCGACATCATGGCTGAAGTCGTTGGTGCAGGCGGCAGGAGAGAACCGGCGCTACCGGGTCGAACTGGAAGCACGGCTCGAGGTTCGCGACGCCGGCCGGGTCCTCGCCAGTGCCACTGCCTCGGTCGCGCTTGCCCGCACGTTCTCCGATGCACGCTCTCCGACCGCCCGTGGCTACGCCTGGTACGACCAGGTGGCGCAGGCGATCGGTGAATTCGACCAGGCGATCCGGCCGGAGGTGGCCCGGCACCTGTCCCCGTACCTGTCCCGGTAGCGGGAACGACGCGGTGGCGGTGCTTTCGATCCAGTCCACCGTCACCTATGGCCATGTGGGCAACGCGGCGGCGGTCCCCGCTCTTCGGGTCCTCGGACACGAGGTCTGGCCGATTGCCACCGTGACCTTCTCGAACCATCCGGGCCACGGCCACTGGACCGGACGGACCCGCTCGGCGGCCGAACTTGCGGACCTGTTCAGGGGTCTGCGCGGCCTGGGTGCGCTCGCACGCTGCGATGCGGTGCTGTCGGGCTATCTCGGCCGGCCATCAACAGCCCGGGTTGTCGCACAGGCCGTCCGCGCGGTGCGACGCGCCAACCCGGACGGTTTCTACGTGCTCGACCCGGTGATCGGCGATGACGGCCGGATCTACGTGGCGCCCGGTGTTGTCGACGCAATCCGCTGCCGGTTGCTGCCGCTTGCCGACATCATCACGCCGAACCGGTACGAACTGGGCTGGCTCACCGGCCGGACAGTCGATGACACCGATGCCGTCGTGACGGCTGCCCGCGCACTATGCCGCGGCTCCCTGGGCCAGGTCGTGGTCACGGGTATCGTCCAGGGCGAGCGGATCTCCGCCTGCGCGGTCACCGCCGACACGGTCCGGTGGGTCGCGGCTCCGTACAGGCAGGCGCGGTTTCGCGGCGCGGGAGACCTGTTCTCGGCCCTGTACACCGCGCACTTCATCGACACCCGCGATATCGCCCGCGCGCTGGAGGCCGCCATGTCGGGGCTCGACCTGGTCACGCGCCGTACCCTGGAACTCGGGAGCGACGAGCTCGCACTCGGCCAGTGCCTGGCCGAGCTCGCGACCCGGCGCGGGCGGTGAGCGTCGCGGCTACGCCGCCTCTTCGAGGTAGTCGGCGACCAGGGCCTCGGCGATCTGCACCGCGTTCAGGGCCGCGCCCTTGCGCAGGTTGTCCGACACGCACCAGAACACCAGCCCGTTGTCCACCGTCGGATCCGTACGGATCCGGCTGATGTATACCGGGTCCTCGCCGACGCACTCCTTGGGCGTCACGTAGCCCTCGTCTTCGCGGTAGTCGACCACCACGACGCCGGGAAAGGCCCGCAGCACCGAGCGCGCTTGTTCGGGATCGATCGGCATCCGGGTCTCGACGAACACCGCCTCGGCATGGCCGATGAAGACGGGAACCCGCACGCAGTGCGCCACGACATCAATGTCCGGGTCGAGGATCTTGCGGGTTTCCACCGCCACTTTCCATTCTTCCCGTGTCGATCCGTCGTCCATGAAACTGTCGATGTGCGGGATGCAGTTGAATGCGATCTGCTTGGTGAAGACATTACGCTCGACCGCATCGCTGACATAGATGCCCCGGGTCTGGGAAAACAGCTCCTCCATGCCCTGCTGTCCGGCGCCCGAGACCGACTGGTAGGTCGAGACCACTACCCGGTTGATCTCGAAGACATCGTGCAGCGGCTTGAGCGCCATCACCAGCTGGGCGGTGGAGCAGTTCGGATTGGCGATAATGTTGCGCTCGCGGTAGTAGCGAAGCGCATCGCCGTTCACCTCGGGCACCACGAGCGGAATGTCCGGTTCCATGCGCCAGTGCGACGAATTGTCGATCACCACGCATCCCGCGCGCGCCGCCTTCGGCGCATACTGTTTCGAGACCGCGCTGCCGGCCGAGAACAGGCAGATATCGGTGGTGGAGAAGTCGTGCGATCCGAGAGGAGAGATCATGAGCGTCTGTTCCTCCCCGAAGGAGACTTCCTTGCCGATCGATCGCGCCGAGGCGAGTGCCACCACCTCGTCGGCGGGAAACTCCCGCTCGGCCAGCACGCGGAGCATTTCGCGGCCCACCGCACCGGTGGCTCCTGCCACCGCAACCCGGTATCCCATGGTCGCTGTCGTCCTCTCGCCGTTCAGGACACCGTGTCGAGCTCGTGCAGGATCGCGTCCATCATGCCCTCGGTCGACACCGCGGTCTTGCCTTCGCTCATGATATCACGAGTCCGCAGACCTGACGCCAGCACCCGGTCGATCGCGGCATCAATGAGGTCGGCGTCCTCGCCCATGTCGAAGGAGTAGCGTAGCGCCATCGAGAAGCTGAGCAGTTCCGCAATCGGGTTTGCGATACCTTGGCCCGCGATGTCCGGCGCCGAGCCGTGGACCGGTTCATAGAGCGCATGCCGGGTCCCGGTCACCGGATCGGCGGCACCAAGCGAGGCCGACGGCAGCATGCCGAGCGAGCCGGTGAGCATGGCGGCACAGTCGGACAGCATGTCGCCGAACAGGTTGTCGGTCACGATCACGTCGAACTGCCCGGGATAGCGGACCAACTGCATGGCACAGTTGTCCGCGTACATGTGCTCGGTCTCGAGACCGTCCGCCTCGGCCTCGAACAGCTGCTGCATGGTCTCGCGCCACAGCACGCCCGACATCATGACGTTCGCCTTCTCGACCGATGTCACCTTGCCGCGGCGCCTGCGCGCAAGGTCGATGGCGACCCTTCCGATCCGTTCGATCTCGGGGGTGGTGTACAGGTTGGTGTCATAGCCCTTGCGGGTTCCGTCCGGAAGATCCTCGATCCCCCGCGGCTCGGCGAAGTAGATGCCGCCGGTCAATTCACGCAGGATCAGGATGTCGAGGCCGGACACCAGTTCGGATTTCAGGCTGGAACTGTCCGCCATCGGTCCGAACACCATCGCCGGGCGCAGGTTGGCAAACAGGTCCATTTCCTTGCGCAGGCGCAGCAGGCCGCGCTCGGGCTTCTGCTCGAACGGCAGCTGATCATAGGCCGGGCCCCCGACGGACCCGAACAGCACCGCGTCGGCGGCGAGCGCATCGGCCAGGGTCTCGTCGGTGAGCGGCGTGCCGTGCTTGTCCCATGACGCACCGCCGGCCAGTCCTTCGGTGACGTCAAAGCTGACCAAGCGCCGGCGCGCCAGCCAGTCGACCGCGCGCAGCACCTGTCCCACGACCTCCGGCCCGATCCCGTCACCCGGAAGGACCAGCAGCTTCCTGTTCGGCGTCATGGTATTCCTCTGCATCTCGGCGCGGGCCGGGCGGCCTCGTGCGCGTTCAGACCCAGGGCTGTTCCCGGGCCCGGCGTTCCTCGAAACTGTCGATCGCCGTTTCGCGCGCCAGCGTCAGCCCGATGTCGTCAAGACCGTGGAGCAGGCAGTGCTTGCGTGCCGGCTCGACCTCGAAGCCGATCTTCTCACCGTTCGGCCGCGAGATCTCCTGGGTGGTGAGGTCGATCTCGAGCACCGCGTTGGCGCCGAGTTCCGCATCCTTCATCAGCTCGTCGAGCTGCTCGCGGGAGACGGTGATCGGCAGGATGCCGTTCTTGAAGCAGTTGTTGTAGAAGATGTCGGCGAAACTGGTCGAGATCACGCAGCGGATACCGTAGTCCAGCAGCGCCCAGGGCGCGTGTTCGCGCGACGAGCCGCAGCCGAAGTTGTCGCCGGCGATGATGATGCTGGCGTCGCGGTAAACCGGCTTGTTCAGAACGAAGTCGGGGTTCTCCGACCCGTCGGCGCGGTAGCGCATCTCGGCGAACAGGTGCTTGCCGAGCCCGGTGCGCCTGATGGTCTTCAGGTACTGCTTCGGGATCACCTTGTCGGTGTCGATGTTGATCATGTCGAACGGTGCCGCGACACCGCGGAGGGTTTCGAACTTCTGCACTATTCCGCTCCCGCCAGGAGTTCACGCACGTCAGCGAGCCGCCCGGTCACCGCGGCAGCCGCTGCCATCGCCGGACTGACCAGGTGCGTCCTGCCGCCGTAGCCCTGGCGTCCCTCGAAGTTGCGGTTGGATGTCGAGGCGCACCGCTGTCCGGGTTCGAGGCGGTCGGCATTCATCGCCAGGCACATCGAGCACCCGGGCTCCTTGCGCCAGTCGAAGCCCGCCTCGCGGAAGATGTCGCCCAGACCCTCCTCTTCCGCCTGCTCGCGCACCAGGCCCGAACCGGCCACGATCATGGCATGGACGCCGGGGGCAACGGAGCGCCCCTGGGCCACCTGGGCAACGGCGCGCAGGTCCTCGATGCGGCCGTTGGTACACGATCCGATGAACACCTTGTCGACCGGGACCCGGGCAATCGGCGTTCCGGCCTCAAGCCCCATGTAGGCGAGCGACCGGGCGACCTTGGCACGGCGCTGTGCGTCCTCGATGCCGGCGGGGTCCGGGACCGGCTGGTCCACGGGGATCACCTCTTCGGGGTTCGTCCCCCAGGTGACCTGGGGGACGATGTCGGCGGCCTGAAGGACCACTTCGGTATCGTAGGAGGCACCGGGGTCGGACTGCAGTGTCCGCCACCACGCGACCGCCTGCTCCCATGCTCCGCCCTTCGGGGCCATGGCCCGGCCGCGCAGGTAGTCGAAGGTCGTCTCGTCAGGTGCGATCATCCCGGCGCGTGCACCGGCCTCGATCGCCATGTTGCATACCGTCATCCGGGCTTCCATCGACAGCGAACGGATGGCGTCGCCGGCGAACTCGATCACGTGTCCGGTCCCGCCGGCGGTCCCGATCCTGCCGATAATGGCAAGGATCACATCCTTGGCGGTGACACCGAACGGCAGGTTGCCCTCGACGGTAACCCGCATGTTGCGGGCCGGGGCCTGGCGCAGGGTCTGAGTGGCGAGCACGTGCTCGACCTCGGACGTGCCGATCCCGAAAGCAAGTGCCCCGAAGGCGCCGTGGGTGGCGGTGTGGCTGTCGCCGCAGACGATGGTCATTCCGGGCAGGGTGAATCCCTGTTCCGGCCCGATGATGTGCACGATGCCGCGGCGGGCATCCTCGAGCCCGAAGTATGGCACCCCGAACTCGGCCACGTTGCTTTCGAGCGTTTCGACCTGGATGCGCGAGTCCTCTTCTGCAATCCCCTCGGAGATGTCCGTGGTGGGCGTGTTGTGGTCGGCCACCGCCAGGGTGAGGTCGGGCCGGCGCACCTTCCGTCCGGCGATGCGCAGCCCCTCGAAGGCCTGCGGGCTCGTCACCTCGTGCACCAGGTGGCGGTCAATGTAGATCAGACAGGTGCCGTCGTCTTCCCGGTCGACCAGGTGCGACTGCCAGATCTTGTCGAACAATGTACGCGGATTCGCCATTGCGCGTGCTCCTGCCCGGTTGTCCTCGTGATTAGTCCCTCGCCGCGCCGCGGCGGGTCCGGCCGGTCCGGGTCACCTTCTCCGGGATACGGGCTGCCTTGCCGCGTCGGGAGCGCAGGTAGTAGAGCTTGGCCCGGCGCACGCGGCCGCGACGGACTACCTCGATGTCGGCAATCCGCGGCGAATGCAGCGGAAAAACCCGCTCGACCCCCTCACCGTAGGAGATCTTGCGCACGGTGAAGTTGGAGTTGATCGAGTCCGACTTGCGCGCGATGCAGACGCCCTCGAATACCTGGACGCGTTCGCGCGAACCTTCCACCACCTTGACGTGAACCCGGAGCGTGTCTCCCGGGCCGAACACCGGAACCGGACGCTGTGCACTGAGCCGCTCGACCTGTTCCTGGCTGATCTGCTGCACGATGTTCACTCTCGGTCCCCTTCTGACTGCCCGGCCTGGGCGGCGCGATCGCCGCGTGGCGGCGAGCCTATCACACCGGACCTGTTGTCGGCGCGACAACCCCGCCACGCCGGCGCTGCCGTTCGCTCCTCGTCCTGTTGCCGGTTCCTCGCATGCACGCCGGGCAGGGCCCGTGTGGCGGCGCCAACACGAATGCCCGGACCATGGTCGCCAGCAAAGCCGCGCTTATCGCGCGCAACGCCGCGAATGTCCAGTGTCTTGCGTCGGCGCCGGCGGTCCGCGAGCGCCGGTCTCACACGTCGCTGCCGCTCCCGCGCGGGCGGGCGCCGATCCGGCGTGCCCACAGGTCGGGCCTGCGCTCGCGTGTCGCCCGCTCGGCCTGGTCCCGGCGCCACGCGCGGATCCGGGCGTGGTGGCCCGAGAACAGCACCTCGGGGACCTCCATGTCGTTCCAGCATCGCGGCTGGGTATAGAGCGGATACTCGAGAAGGTCGTTCTCGAAACTCTCCTCCTCGAGCCCGTCGTCTGCTCCCACCACCCCGGGCAGCAGCCTGACGCAGGCGTCGAGCATGGCGAGTGCCGCCGGCTCTCCGCCCGAGAGCACGAAGTCGCCGAGACTGACCTCCTCAAGCCCGCGGGCGTCGATCACCCGCTGGTCGAGACCCTCGTAGCGCCCGCACAGCAGGACCACGCCGGGTTCGCCGGCCCAGCGGCGTGCCATCGCCTGGTCGAAGCGCCGGCCGCGCGGCGTGAGATACACCCGCCGGCCGGGACGTCCGTCGACCGCCGCCAGCGCGGCATCGACAACATCGGGCCGCAACACCATTCCGGCCCCGCCGCCGAAGGGTGCATCGTCGACCGTACCGCGCCGGTCGCGCGCGAAGTCGCGGATGTTGAGGACCTCGAGGTTCCATGTCCCGGCGTCGAGCGCCTTGCCGGCAAGCGACAGCGCGAGCGGGCTGGGAAACATGCCCGGGAACAGGGTGAGCACCGTCGCCAGCCAGGCCGGTTCACCCGTGCTCACCGGTTGCCCTCCGCGTGGTTGTCGAGCAGGCCCGGCATCGGATCCACCACCATGCTGCCCGCCTCGAGATCGACCTCGAGCACGGTCGCCGCGTCGAAGGGCAGGAGCACGGTACGGCGCGAGCCGGCAAGCCGGACATCGACCAGGTCGCCGGCGCCGAAGTTGTGGACCGACGCAACCACACCGACCGGCGAGCCGTCCCGGAGTTCGACGTGCAGCCCGATCAGATCGGTGTGGTAGTACTCGCCGTCACCGGGTGCGGGAAGCACGCTGCGCGGGACATGCAGGCGTGTTCCCCGCAGGGCCGTCGCCGCGTCGCGGTCGCCCACCCCGGCGATACGAACCAGCAGCTGACCGCGGGAACGGCCGATCACCTCGAGGCTGTAGCGGGTGCCGGCCACATCGTGGAGCGGTCCGTAGGCGGCGATATCCTCCGCCTTTCCGGCAAAGCTCTGCACCCGCACCAGGCCGGCAACCCCGTGCGCGCCGGCAATCACCCCCAGGCACACGTCCTGGCGGGAGTGTGGGAGTTCAGGCGGCGGCCGCCGCTTCACGTTCCGCCCGCTTCTTGCCGGGTGCCGACTTCGTCGGCTGGGGACGGACATCGAAGGCCGGCATCAGCCCGAGTTCGCCCAGGAACTTGTGCACCCGGTCGGTGGGCTTGGCGCCGACAGACAGCCAGTGCCGGATCCGATCCTCGTCGACCCTAAGCCGGTCGGGGTGCTCCTTCGGAACCATCGGGTTGTAGGTCCCGACCTTCTCGACGAACCGGCCGTCGCGCGGCGCGGTGTTTTCCGCCACGACGATCCGGTAGAACGGGCGTTTCTTGGCACCACCCCGTGCCAGGCGAATTCTCAATGCCATTCCTGTGCTCCTTGCGCGTTCGCGTGCGCCTATCTTCTGCCCTGCCGACGCCTGCCTGCCCGCCGTCCCTGCAGGGCGAGATGACCGGCCGGCTGCTGGTGCCGGCCCAGGACCTGACCCATCTGCGCCAGCATGTCCGGGGTCGGCTCGCTGCCCCCCGTGAGCGTGGACAGTTTCTGCATCAGTCCCATCTTGCCCATGCGCTTCATGGCCCGGGCGATTTCCATGTGTTCCTTCAGCACGCGGTTGACCTCGGGCAGGGTCCGTCCCGACCCCCGGGCGATCCGCCGCTTGCGCGATGCGTTCAGCAGACGCGGCGACTGCCGTTCCTGCCGGGTCATCGACAGGATGATCGCCTGCTTGTGGCGCATGGCCCGGTCATCGATTCCGGCACTGTCGAGCTGCTTCCTGATCTTGCCGATCCCGGGCAGCATGCCGAGAATGCCGCCGATGCCGCCCATGTTGGCAAGCTGGCGGTAGTGCGCCAGCATGTCCTCGAGATCGAACCGGCCCTGGGCCATCCGGCTGACGAGGCGCTGGGCTTCCTCCTCCTCGACCACCTGCTGAGCCTTTTCGACCAGGCTGACCACGTCGCCCATGCCGAGGATGCGTCCCGCCACCCGCTCGGGATGGAATTCCTCCAGCGCGTCGAGCTGTTCGCCGACCCCGACCAGCTTGACCGGCACGCCGGTCACGGCCCGCATCGAGAGCGCCGCACCGCCGCGTGCGTCACCATCCATGCGGGTGAGCACGATGCCGGTCACGCCGACCTGTTCGTTGAAGTTGCGTGCGGTGTTGACTGCGTCCTGCCCGGTCATGGCATCGGCAACCAGCAGGGTTTCCACCGGGTTGACCGCATCGCGGATCCGACGCGCCTCGGCCATCAGCTCCCCGTCGATCGAGACCCGCCCGGCGGTGTCGAGCAGCACGATGTCGTAGCCGCGCAGCCGCGCCGCGGTCATCGCGCGCCGCGCGATCGATTCCGCGGTCTCGCCGGCGGCATTGGGAAGCGTCTCGACGCCGCACTGTTCGCCGAGTATCTGCAGCTGTTCGAGTGCGGCCGGGCGCGAGACGTCGAGTGACGCCATCAGCACCTTTCTCGGGTCGCCCCCTGACAGCCGTTTCGCGAGCTTGGCGGTGGTCGTGGTCTTGCCGCTGCCCTGCAGCCCGACCATCAGGATCGGCTGCGGTGGAACCGCGTTCAGGTCGATCGCGGACGTCTCGGACCCCAGGGTCTCGACCAGGGTGTCGTGGACGATCTTGATGACCTGCTGGCCCGGAGTGATCGACCGGAACACCTCCTGCCCGACCGCCCGTTCGCGGACCTGGCGGATGAACGGGCGCACCACCTCCAGGGCGACGTCGGCGTCAAGCAGCGCCACCCGGACCTCACGCAGCGCCTCCGTCACGTCGGCCTCCTGCAGGGCGCCACGCCGGGTCAACCGGTCGAAAGCGGTGCCGAGACGTTCGGTGAGGGTTTCGAACACGCAGTGACTCTCCGGTTGCCGCGTCGCCGCCGGCCGTTTCTGCCGGGATGCGAAATGGCCGAATGTAGGATGGCTCGCTCCGCGCGTCCCTGACGGACGAGCCGGACCGAAGCGGCCGCACGCTAGCGGCAAGGGCCGGACGCGTCAAGTTCCGGCGCGGATGGCGCCTCCCGATGACCGTGACGGCCAGTGACAGTGGACCGGGGACCGGCCACCACCATGACGTCGCCGCAGATTGTCTGCAAGAATGCGGCCGTCGGCAGAAGACTGTCCCTGCCGCACCGTCCTGCTGCGCAGGTGCTGCGAGACACTCCGCTCAGTCACCGGTGCCGGGATCAACGGGCCACCTCCGGTGGCTCCCCGCCAGCTGTACCTGTGGAAGGGCTGTTGCTTGCTATCCTGAGGTCCTTCCCGCCATAGTGTCCGACTGAGATGGCGGTACTCCATCGGCGCGGGGTGCCGCGCGCAACGGATGGCCGGACAGATCGCCATGCTGACCCGTCTTGAAGTGGACGGTTTCAAGAACCTGGTCGAATTCGCGGTCGATTTTGGCCCGCTCACCTGCATCGCCGGACCGAACGGGATCGGAAAGTCGAACATGTTCGACGCCATCCGTTTCCTGTCACTTCTGGCGGACAGGCCGATCGTCGAGGCGGCGGCTGCCGTTCGCACCGGCGCCGGAAACCCCGGCTGTCCTGGCGACCTGTTTTTTCGCAGCGGTTCCGTGCAGAGGCACTCGTTCCGGATTGCCGCCGAGATGCTGGTGGAGCGGCAGGTTTGCGACGATTTCGGTCGCCCCGGATCGGCCACGTCCACCTTCCTGCGCTACGAGATCGAGATCGGGCGAGGAACCGGTGTTCCGAACGATCGCGGCCGGTACCCGGACATGGAACTCCGCTCGGAGTCCCTGCGCCAGATCCGCAAGGGTGATGCCGCGAAAAGACTGCGTTTCCCACACTCCAGGTCCGGGTTTCGGGACCGGGTGGTCCACAACGAAAGGCGTTCGAGAGCAGGGTACATTTCGACCGAACGGAGCAACAGCACGGGGGCCGAGATCGTCGTTCACCAGGACGGCGGTTCCACGGGGCTCGGACACGGGGCGCCGGCCCGCCACGCGCCGCGAACAATTGTCGGGACAACCACGACCGTTGTAACCCCGACCATCCTGGCCGCGCGGCGGGAGATGCAGGGCTGGCGCCTCCTGTCCCTGGAACCGGGCGCCATGCGCCGTCCGGATCGCCCGGGCCGTGACCCTGACACCGTTTCCGATAACGGAGCGCACCTGGCCGCGGCGCTCTGCCGCTTGAAGGACAGCGGGGAAACCGGCGACCGCGACGTCATCGCGACCATTTCGTCGCGACTGCGGGAACTGGTTCCCGTTAACCGTGTCGATGTCATTCGCGACGAGGCCCTCCAGCTCCTTGGTCTGTCGATCACGGACCGGGACGGCCGGCACTTCCCGGCAAGCGGGATTTCGGACGGGACATTGCGGTTCCTTGCCCTCGCGATACTGGCGGAGGATCCGGGAGCGGGGAGGCTGTTGTGCATCGAAGAACCGGAAGGTGGCATTCACCCTGGACGACTGGGTGCCGTCGCAAGCCTGGTGCGCGATCTCGCAGTGGATGCCGGCGAGGAACCGGGAAACGGAAACGCGATGCGCCAGGTCATACTGGCAACCTACTCTCCGTACTTTCTCCGGCTTCAGAACGAGGATGACGTGCTGCTGGCCAGGGAAGTGCTCGTGCGCAGGGATTCAGGTCCGGTCAGTGTCCTGCGCTGTGATCCGCTGAAAGGGACCTGGCGCGCAAGGCTTGACGGGTCGAAGCATGCGTCCGACGTCTCGATGCTGCTGGTTGACCTGCAACCACCGCTGAACGCGCAGTTGAGTTTGCCGCTCGAATTCCGCGCGGCCGGGTCGGTCCCGGACTCCTGACCGGGCGGCAGGCCGCCGGTTCCCTCGGTGTCCCCATGAGACGGACGCGGGCGCCGCGACCGGTCAGCTGCGCGCCGCGGCACGGGCCTCGCGGTGCCGTTCCCAGCGCGCCTGGCGGCAGATGTTGCCGAGGAACTCCAGCACCGTGTGCGCGGCGAGGTAGGAGGTGACGCCGGTTCGCACGTCCAGGGTCGGATTGACCGCGACGAGATCGAACCCGACCAGGGTGCAGTGGTCCGCAATGGCGGCAAGCGTGTCACGGAGTTCCGCGTAGCTCATCCCGTTGGGTTCGGCCGACACGCAGCCCGGTATCAGCGGCGGGTCGAGCACGTCGATGTCGATGCTCACGTAGGTTCGCGCATCGCGCGGCAGCACTCCGGCGACGCCTTGCGGGCCGACGTTGTGGAACTCGCCCATGGTCATCACGCGGTTGCCGTCGTCGATCGAATCGACGATCTCGGACTCGGCGCTACGCAGGCTGCGGATCCCGACCTGGGTGAGGCTCAGCACATGCTCCAACGGAGCGATGTTCCGGAACGGGTGCATGTTGGTGAAGCGCAGATCGTGGATGAACGGTGCGTAGTCGATATGGGCGTCGAAGTGGATGACGTGCAGCGGCGCCTCGTCCTCGTAGCCGCGTACGACCGGATAGGTCACCGAATGATCGCCGCCGAGCATCACCGGCAACGCCCCGGCGGAGAGGATCGCCTTGGTCAGGTCGGTGGCATTGTCGAACGTGCTATTCACGTCGGTCGGCCAGACGTCGACATCGCCGACATCGGCGATGGTCCTGTTCGCCATTTCGTACGCGAGGTAGGTGCGTCCGGTCTCCGGGTCGTAGAACCCGGCGTCCGGGGCGGCGAAGCGCAGCGAATGCTCGCGGATCGCGCGCGGCCCCATGCGCGAGCCGGCGAGGAAGGGCGATCCTTCGTCGAAGGGCACGCCGAAGACCGCGATGTCGGCGTCGGGCGCATCGAGGTCCGTTGCGATCGGCGCACGGAGGAACGAGGGAATGCCGACGAACGGCCGGCCGAGCGTGAGCCCTGAACGTCTGCTGCTTGATGTCATGGCGGGAACTCCAGATTTACTGGCGGAATCCTACCGGATAGCGACGCCTGGCCGTTCCGTCGAAATGGTTTCTACGAGAACCGCCTGAGCCGTCCCGTTTGGGATCGCGCGGGACTTGCCCGGGCGCCTTCGTCGACTATGCGTCCGGCTGTCAGGCCGCCTGACGGCCGCACCGCTTCGGGCCGGAGGCGCGTTCGGTACGTGCTGTCGGAATCCGGAAAACGAAGCCCATCGACTCAGCGAAGGAGCCTGCTCTCGTCGCGCATGTCCGGGCCGACGATGCAGTCCGCCGCTCCGCACGCCGACCGTGGATCGACTCCGCGCAACGCTGCTACTGCGCCGAACCGGTTCTGGACGGTGTCGACAGGCACGATCGGGGATTCGCCAGCGGGACCGCAGTTGCGACCTGCCCGTACATGAGGAAAACGACGATGCGGGGCCGGCCTGCGTCCGGTCACCTTCTCCTGCGTTGCAACCGGCGCTCCCGATGGCAAACGAATCAACATTTCCTTGCCGGGAAGCGTCCCGGCTCCGCCGGGTGTGCCGATCTTTACAGACAAGGTCAGTCATCGACGTCCAGCCCATTTGCAGCTTCACTATGCTTTCATATTGTGATATGTCATTTCACTCAGTGCAATATACATGAAGAAGGATCATGATGTTTGCCTCATTGAACCGAGCGTGTGCGGTCGCATTCGGGGCGACCATCGCAGTGTGCCTCGCCTTCTCCGGCGGACCCGCCAATGCGGATCTCCTGGCCGAGATCAAGAAGCGGGGCGAGTTCATCGTTGGAACCGAGGCACGGTTCCCGCCCTTCGAGTTCGTCGAGGACGGCAAGATCGTCGGCTATTCGACGGATATCATGGTGCACGTCATGAAGGCGTTGCCGGGGGTCAAGCTGAAGCGGCTCGATCTACCTTGGCAGGGTATCCTTCCCGGCCTGGCCGCTGCGAAGTTCGACTATGTCGTGACATCCGTGACCGTCACCAAGGAGCGTTATGCGAAGTACGCGCTCAGTCTGCCGATCGCCGACGCGACCATGGCGCTGGTCAAGCGCAAGGGCGACGCTTCGATCAAGGGGCCGGAGGACATCGCCGGCCATACCGTCGGCTCGCAGGCAGGCTCGGCGCAGCTGCAGGCCCTTCAGGCTTTTGCCAAGGGGCTCGCGAGTTCGGGCAAGGGTGTCAAGGAAATCAAGACATACGTCGATTTCAACGAGGCCTTCGCCGATCTCGCGGCCGGGCGGATCGCCGCCGTCTGCAACAGCCTGCCGAACCTGCTCGATCTGGTTCGCAAGCGGCCGGACACGTTCGAAATGGTGCTGCCGACGTTCGGTCCCAAGAAGTATTTCAGCTGGGCCGGGCGCAAGGATGCAGAAAGCGCTTCGCTGGCCGCGTTCATGGACAAGCAGATCGCTGCGCTGAACAAGTCGGGCGTGCTGACCGCGTTGCAAGAGAAATGGTTCGGCGGGCCCATGGATCTGCCGGCCGACAAACTGCCGGTGCCGCAAAACTAGACACCCGCCATCGACCGCCAGATCGTCGCCGCCGGTCGGGAGCGCGGGCGTTGTCCGGTTGACGGAGGTTGACAGGTCTCGTCAGTGGATTTTCTCGGCGTCATCTCGAACCACTACAACGCTTTCCTCGCGGGGGCGGCGATGACCGCCGTGGTCTCGGCGGTCTGCATCGCCGCCGGCATGATCCTTGGGCTCTGGCTCAGCTTCGGCCTGATCTCACGGAACCGGGCGATCCGGCAGGCTTCGGCCGCCTACCGGAGCTTCTGGCGGGGCACGCCTATCCTGGTGCAGCTCCTGATCGTCTTCTACCTGCTGCCGGCAATCGGCCTGGACGTGCCGCCGATCGCCGCGGCGATCATCGCACTGACCATGAACACGGCGGCGTTTCAGGCTGAGATCTTCCGGGGCGGCCTGCTGTCCATTCCGTCCGGGCAGGTCGAGGCCGCGCGCATGCTCGGGATCGGACTCCTATCCATCAGGGTCAGAATTCTGGTTCCGCAGATGATGCGTTTGGTTCTGCCGGCGCTTGTCAACGAGACCATCAGCATCCTCAAGAACTCGTCGCTGATCTCGGTGATTGCGGTGACCGAACTCATGCGCACCAGCCAGCAGGTAGTCTCCGTCACCTACCGACCATTGGAAACCTACTTGATCGCGGCGGTCATCTACCTTGCCATGAACCTAGTCCTGGCCCGCGCCGGGGCCTGGTTCGAGAAGCGCCACGCGGTCGCGGCGGCGCACTAGCCGGCTCGGGAAAAGCCATGTCGTTCGACATCGACATCGTGTTTCGTTACGGCCCTCTGTTGCTGTCGGGATTATGGGCGACGGTCTATATCTGCGCGCTGGCATCGCTTCTGGCCGTTGCCGCCGGTCTTGCGACCGCGCTGCTCTACAGCCTGTCGTTCCGCGTCGTGAAACTCTTGTGCCGGGTCTATATTGAGGTCATGCGGGGGACGCCGATCCTGATCCTGCTGTTCGTACTGTACTATGGCGGTCCCTCGATGGGTCTGACCCTGGAGGCGGAAACGGTCGGGATCGTCGGTCTTGGACTTTATGGCGGCGGCTATTTCGCGGAAATCTTCAGGGCCGGGTTCCAGTCCATCCCGCGCGGGCAGATCGAAGCCGCGCGCATGCTCGGCATCCCGCGCCGGGCGATCGTCGTCGGCATCCAGATCCCGCAGATGCTGACGCTGATCATCCCGCCATCGACCAATCAGGTGATTATCCTGGTCAAGGAATCGGCTCTGTTGTCGATCATCACGGTTGCCGAGTTGACGAAGAACACGACGCAGATGGTCAACGAGACCTTCGCCGTGATCGAGCCCTATGTCGCAGTCGCTCTGCTCTATTGGCTGATCATCGAGGGTATCGCGTTTGCCGGCGCGGCGCTGGAACGCCGGTACGGCCACGCCTCGTGAAGGACGAAGGGGCAGGTGGCACCATGGAACGCAAACCGGTCGTCCTGGTCGAGGGCCTGCACAAGCGTTTCGACTCGACCCATGTCCTGCGGGGAATCGATCTCGCGGTCGACAGTTCGCGGGTGGTCTGCGTCATCGGGCCGTCCGGTTCCGGCAAGAGCACCCTTCTGCGATGCATGGCGTTTCTCGACCGCTACGACGAGGGCCGCGTGTTCATCGAAGGCCGGCTGCTGGGCTATCGCGAGGTCGACGGCCAACGGGTGCCGGACAGCGACCGCAATATCGACAGTGTCCGCAGCGTCATCGGCATGGTGTTCCAGCACTACAACCTCTGGCCGCACAAGACGGCGCTCGGCAACGTCACCGAAGCGCTACGCGTGGTGAAACGACTCGGCAAACCGGAGGCCGAGGCGATCGGCATGGAGATGCTGGCCAAGGTCGGAGTGGACGACAAGGCCCACGAATACCCGGCCCAGCTCTCGGGTGGACAGCAACAGCGCACCGCGATCGCCCGGGCTCTGGCGATCCGGCCGCACGTGATGTATTTCGACGAGCCGACGTCGGCGCTGGATCCGGAACTGGTGGGCGAGGTGCTTCAGGTGATGCAGGAACTCGCGAGCGAAGGCATGACCATGGTCGTCGTTACCCACGAAATGGGATTTGCCGCCCATGTGGCCGACGAAGTCGTGTTCATGGACGGAGGCGAGGTCATCGAGCGCGGGCCCCCGGACGACATCTTCAAGCGCCCGCAAAGCGAACGTCTGCGGGAATTTCTCGATACCTGGCGCTCACGCACAATCTGACGATCGGGATCGGGCGGAACGACGCGCGGAAGCGACGCTGAGCGAAAGTTAAGAAAAGCCTTGAACTTCCTGGCCAAATGGAGAGCCTGCGTCGCCCACCGGCCCCGGTCGGCCGGTCCGCTTCGAAAGTTGGTACACTCCGGACGATTCGCTAAAAGGTGGGAGGCGTGTTTATCCAGAGTACCCGAGCAACCGTACTTCCGTTGTTGGCAAATGAATGTGCCAGTTCGGAACGAAAGACGAATGAGTCGCCCGCCTCCAGGAGATAGGACATGTTCTCGACGGTAAGGAACAGCGACCCCTCCATTACAAAGCCAAACTCCTCTCCGGAATGCTGAATCTCTCCGTTGCTTCCACCGCCCGGGGGAATGATGTACATGTCGGCCTGAAGCAACCTGCCCTTTTTCGCAGGCACAAGCTGTTCCAACCGCATTCGGTCCCCGACGGACTCATCGCCGTCGACAAGAAGCACATTCCTTTCATTCGCCCGTGTGACGGTTTCACTCTCACCGGACCCGAATATGTCGCTGATACTCAAGCCCAGCGCGACTGCAATCTTGTGCAATGTGCTTAGGGAGGGCGTCGTCCGGTCGTTTTCGATTTTCGACAACAGACTCTCCGAGCACCCCACGAGATTTGCCATGTCCCTCAGGGTGAGGCCATTCACCAGACGCCAGTGACGTATCTGTCTGCCGAGCCTGATGCTCCTGTCTTCATCTTGATTTGAATCAACATTCATTCAGCGTTCTCCTGTCGGCGGGTCCAGGGTTGCAGGAACAAAAGGGAAGACTCGGCTCCGTTGGTAACGCCCGGTCCCGCTCGGACGCGGCGGCTCGTTCGACTCTTGAAATATTCCCTCATTAACATCTTCCCCGGCCTGAAGGCCGGAGATTTCCGGCAGGGCTTGTCGCTCCACCGATAGTTCTCGCTTCACCGGAGGGCCAATGCCTTTCCTCCACGAGCATAGACGCCGTGTTCCGACGCAGGATTACCTTTGCCGCATTGATGTCCGCGTGGTCTCGATGTCCACAGGTGGTGCAGACGAAGCTCGCTTGGTTCTTGCGACTTCGGCTGTCCACCGCGCCGCACGCGAAGCATGTGCGCGAGGTGTTGTGGGCGGGCACTTTGACCAGCATTCCGCCGCGTTCTTCCAGCTTGTAGGCCAGCAGGGTTTCAAGGAGATGCCAGCCCTGGTTCAGGATCGACCTGTTCAGACCGGCCTTCTGGCGAACACTGCGCCCCGGTTCCTGCATCGTCCCACGAGCGGAACCGGTCATGTTCCGGGTGTTCAGGTCTTCGAT
>Ga0209022_1001352_pt1 | contig 25702 bp, 24 predicted proteins | sample PinacodermPK_FD_187300 | JGI IMG/M metagenome (GOLD analysis project Ga0209022, IMG submission 187300) | Host-associated microbial community of the marine sponge Aplysina aerophoba from Gulf of Piran - sponge pinacoderm, lysed by proteinase... | ecosystem: Host-associated > Porifera > Sponge >...
TGCCCAGCGGGCAGATCGCGCAGCGTCTCGCCGAGCGTCGAGCCTGGTGGAGGGACGGTGAACCCGTGCTCCTCATCGCTAACCAACCCCAAGAACTCCCCGAACGAGTACGGCATGAGGAACTGCTCCTCCCAGCGGCCCACTCCGCTCTCCATCCGGCGATCGCGCAGAACCACGGTGGCGCTCGACGTGGCGGCCACCTGCACCGGCCAGTGGTCGTCGTAGAACGCCTTCAGCCAGAGATCCCAGTCGCCTGCGTAGGCGACCTCGTCAAGCATCACGTAGGCCGGCTGGTCGGCCGTGGCTCCGGAGCATCCGACCACCTCTCGCACAAGTTCACCCAAGTCGGCCGACCGGAGGAACGGGTGGTCGATCCGCATCCACCAGATGCGATGAGGCTCGATGCCCTGGGCCAGCAGCCGCTGGACGCTCTGGTAGAGAACCGTGGTCTTGCCCACCCGGCGCGGACCAAGGATCAACTGAAATCGGCGCAATCTGTTCGGCACAAGTCGCCGCCACAGAATCTGCGCCAGGGGCCGTTCCACGGGCGGTGCCAGCACGGGAGGGACTTCGCCAAGGCGGTGCCACGGATTCTGCTCAGCGAACACCCGCTGCAAGTCTTCCGGTGCCGGCTTCGCAACAACCAACGTTGAGCTCTCTCGATCAGGTCAATATGTCAAATAGAGTATTGCCAATATTCGCTATTACGTCAATTGGGAATAGCTGAGGTCTCGAAGAGAGTACCATGCGGTCAGGTGGCCAGGGGGGCGAGGGCTTCGGCGAGGGGTTCGAGGACCGCGGGGGTGTGGGGCGGGGGGAGGTAGCAGATGGCGAGGTCGACGCCGGCCTCGCCGAAGGCTGCGGCCGTGGTGGCGACCGGGCCGGGGTCGCCGTCCTCGGGCACCCGCACGTGGACCGAGGTCATGATCTCGGCGGGGTCGCGGCCGATGGCGGCGCAGGCCTCCCCGAGCACGTCGTGCTTGGCCCGGAACTCGTCGACCTCGAAGACGGGGCAGTTCCAATGGTCGGCGTAGCGGGCCACCAGCGGCAGGGTGCGCCGCTCGCCCTTGCCGCCGATGCAGATGGGCGGGTGCGGCCTCTGCACCCCGGGCGGGTTGTTGCGGGCCTCGCTGAGGGTGAAATAGCGGCCCTCGAAGCTGGTGAGTTCCTGGGTGAGGAGGCCCTTGATGACCTCGCAGGCCTCGGCGAAGCGGTCGAAGCGCTCGGTCATGGTGCCGAGCTGGATGCCGTAGGCGTCACACTCCTCGTCGTTCCAGCCGGCGCCGATCCCCAACTCCAGGCGGCCGCCGCTGATGATGTCCAGGGACGACGCCATGGCCGCCAGCACCGCCGGGTGGCGGTAGACCATGCCGTTGACCATGGAGCCCACCCGGATGCGCTTCGTGGCCTGCGCCAGCGCCGTCAGCGTGGTCCAGCCCTCCAGGCACTCCCCCGCCGAGTCGGAGAAGATCGGGTAGAAGTGGTCGAAGTTCCAGGCCGAGGTGAAGACGTCGATGTCGTCGGCCTCTTGCCACACGGCGAGCATGTCCGCCCAGTTGGTGTCCTGTTGCGAGGTCTTGATCCCGAAAAGCATGGGCGGCACGGTACCGGCTCTAGGCTCAGCCGCATGGCCCAGCCCCCCTACGTACCGCACGCACCCGGCAAGGCCGCCCGCCACTACAGCTCGCCCCCGCAGCGGCTGGGCGGCTGGCGCGCCGACCGGCCGGGTGAGCTGGCCGACGGGCCGCTGCCGGCCGGCGAAGGGTTCGGTTACCAGGGACCCGACCAGGGCTACGCGCTGCGCCTGGCGAAGCACTTCGCGCCGCAGCTGCGGCTGCACGACGGTGAGAAGCCGGGCGACGTGGTGGCCGGCTGCGTGATGGTGGCGCTGAAGCGGGCCTCACTGTTCGGCCGGGCGCCGGTGACCGCCGACCTACAGGTGGCCTTCGACCACTGGGGTTACCTGGACGCCGCCGCGCCCATCGAGGTGGTGGCCTCCCGGCGGGAACTGTTCGCCGGCGCGGGCGGCCACGACGGCTACCCGATCCGCTGCCGCATCGCCGACGAGGTCTCCCCCGGGGCGCTTGGGGCGCCGTGACCCCGCCACGGGTGCGGTTCGCCCCGTCGCCGGCGGGGTTCGGGCGGTCGGACAGGGCGAAACCATGAGCGCCCCGCCAGATCCCGCCGCACGGGTGCGGTTCGCCCCGTCGCCGACGGGGTTCCTGCACGTCGGCTCGGCCCGCACGGCGCTGTTCAACTGGATCTACGCCCGCTCGGTGGGCGGGAAGATGCTGCTGCGCATCGAGGACACCGACGAGGCCCGCAACCGGCCCGAGCTGGTGGACCTCATCTACGACCTGCTGTCGTGGCTGCGAATCGACTGGGACGAGGAGCCGGTATTCCAGTCCCAGCGCCGGGAACGACACCGGACCGCCGTCGAGTCCCTGCTGGGGAGCGGAGCCGCCTACCTGTGCGACGCCGACAACCAGCCGGTGGCCGGCACGACGCTGCGACCCGGCCTGGCGGCCCGCTTCCGGATGCCGGCGGGGCGCACCGTGACGTTCGCCGACGTGGTACGCGGCGAGGTGTCCTTCGCCAGCGACGACCTGGAGGACTTCGTGGTGTGGCGCTCGGCAGGGGCGGCCACGTTCCTGCTGGCCAACGCCGTCGACGACGTGGACATGGGGGTCACGCACGCCATCCGGGGCGAGGACCTGCTGTCGGGGGTGCCGAAAGTGGTGCTCCTGCTGGAGGCGCTGGGCGTCGAGGCGCCGACCTACGCCCACCTGCCGCTGCTGGTGAACGCCTCCCGCAAGAAGCTGTCCAAACGCCGCGACGACGTGTCGCTGGGCGACTACCGCGCCCGGGGCTACCTGCCCGAAGCCATGGCCAACCACTTGGCGCTGCTGGGTTGGGGCCCGGCCGACGACACCGAGATCCGTCCCATGGCCGAGATCATCGAGCAGTTCCGCCTCACCGACGTGAACCGGGCGCCGGCGTTCTTCGACACCAAGAAGCTGGAGCACTTCAACGGCGTCTACATCCGCTCCCTCAGCACCACCGAGTACCTGCGGCGCTCGGGGCCGTGGCTGGGCGAGGCGGCGCCCTGGCCGGCTGAGCGGATGCGCCCCGACGTGCTGGAGGCGCTAGCCCCGGTGGTGCAGGAGAAGGTGCGGACGCTCGGCGACATCGGCCGCTACGTGGACTGGCTGTTCCTGGCCGAGCCGCCGATCGACGACGAGTCGTGGCGCAAGGCGATGAGCGCTCCGGCCGCACCGGCGGTGCTGGACGACGCCATTTCCACCTACGCCGAGGCCGACTGGACGCCCGAGGCCGCCCACGCCGCCGCGCTGGCGCTGGCCGAGCGTCACGGCCTGAAGCTGGGCAAGGCCCAGGCGCCCATCCGCGTGGCGCTCACCGGACGCACCGTCGGCCCGCCGCTCTTCGAGTCGATGGTCCTGCTGGACCGCCACGAGGTCCTCCGGCGCCTCCGGGTCGCCCGCCATCGCCTGGCGGCTCAGCGCACATGATGATCCGATGACGAGAACCCGCCGTACCGCGACCCGCGCACCCCGGCGGCGCCCGCTCGGCCCGAATTCACCGGGGCCGAGCCTGTCGGCCCGCCCACCGGTCGGGCGGTGCCGCGAACCGATCCAAGCGTCGGAGCCGGCGGGGATGACCCCGAACCGGTGAAGTTCGGGCTCACCTACGGCGCGAACGAGAAGACGATGTTCTCCAGGCTGGCCTCGACGTTCTCCTCCCCGCCGATGTTCCGGACGACGGTGATCCGGGCGGCCCCGCAGTCACCGAAATCGTCGCAGCCGAGCGTGCCGAAGAGGCCCTGGTAGTCCTCTACGCCGTCGAGGGAGTCGCGCACGCCCTGACGGTCCACCACGAGCGTGTCGCCGTCGAGGTACGAGGCCGCGGCGATGGCATCGAGCAGCAGCGTGGTGGCGTCGTAGCCGTAAGCCCAGAAGGTGGAAGCCGGCGGCTCGCCGTAGCGGGCCTCGTAGGCGGCCAGGAAGTCCCCGGCCGTCCTGCCGGTGCTCTGGTTGCGGTTGTCGCCGAAGCGGGTGTCGGGCCCGGAGAAGTACATGCCGACGGTCTGCGGCAGCGCCAGGTAGTGCGAGGTCAGCAGGCTGTCGGCGGCCACCAGCACCGTGTCCTCCAGTCCCGGCACGGCCCGCGCCTGATCGGCGATGAAGTCGCCCGCCGGCTGGAAGAGCGGCAGGAACAGCGCGCCCGGGGAGGCTGCGGCGATCTCGGTCAGCACCGGAACCATGTCGGTGTCGTCCTTGTTCACGGCGCTGAGGCCCGTCACGGTGCCGCCCTCACGCTCGAACGCATCGGCGAACGCCTGCGCCAGACCCTGGGTGTAGGGATCGCCGTCGTGGATCGCCGCCGCGGTGGCGATCCCCAACTCGTCGTAGACGAACTCGGCCATCGCCGCGCCCTGGAACAGGTCGTTGTGCGCGGTGCGGTAGTAGCCCACGCTGCGGTTGGCCCCCGGATTGCCCTGCAGGTCAGAGGTGAGCGCCGGCGAGGTGTTGCCGCCGGAGATCAGCACCATGCCCGCGGTGGTGATCAGCGGCGCCGCAGCCACCGCCGCGCCCGAGCAGGACGTGCCGACCACACCGATCACGTCGCGGTCGGCCACGATGGTCTGCGCCGCCGCCTGCCCGCCGTCGTTGGAGCACAGATCGTCCAGTTCGGCGCCGAGATCGACGTCGAAGCCGTGGATCGGGCCGTAGTCGGCGATCGCCAGGACAACGCTGCGGGCGATCGGCAGGCCGAAGAACGCCACGTCGCCGGCGATGGCGTTCAGCGAGCGGATCTGGACGGCCTCGCCCGGCTCGACACGCACGACCCCCAGCGACCCGTCCCCGAGGTGCGACGCCGCATCCGGGGCTGCGGCCCCGTCGATGTCGCCGGAACTGCCGGCGCCCCCGTCCGCGCCGCAGGCGGCGGCGAGCATCACCGCGCAGACCAACGCGCACGCGACACGCACGCCGGATTGCAATCTCGACATGGGCGACCTCCTCGTCGAGTCGACATCCGCCCGACAGCCTAGGAGTGCGCCGCGTGACCGTCCCCAGCACCGGGGGATGGTCCGCCGGGACCCCGGGCCGGAGTATCGAGCAGGTGATTCGAGCGGGGACCGAACGGTCGCCGATGGCCGGCGGGATGGTCCGCCGGGACCCCGGGCCGGTAGCATTGCTGGACCCTTCGGGGGTGGTGTAATAGGCAACACAGCGGGTTCTGGTCCCGTCGTTGGGGGTTCGAGTCCTCCCCCCCGAGCATCGCAGAGCGCTCCGGCCGGTCGGCCGGGGCGCTCGTTCGCGTTCGGGCCCTAGAACTCCCGGGGGCAGTCCACGTCGTCGGTCGGCACGATGAGGTTCACCAGGTACTCGTCCACGATCCCGGTCACGCAGAGACTCGCCCCGTAGCTGCCGTGCTCGTCGCCGTCGTAGCTGATGAGCACCCCCGATTCGAGCTGTTCGGCCACCGAAACGGCCCACTCGTAAGGCGTGGCGTTGTCGCCCCGGTTGCCCACCACGAGGATCGGCGGCGCCAGTGGGGCTGCCACCGGCCCGACGGGCAGCGTGCCGACCTCAACCGGCCAGTACTCGCACGGCAGAATCGAGACCACCGAGACCCTCCCGAGCACGCCGGCCACCTCCTCGAGCGCGCCGGTCAGGGCGTCGATTTCGGCACGGGTGGCGGCACCGCGGTCGGTGCAGTCGATGGCGACGAATGCGCCCAGGTCGGCCAGGGTGGTGTAGGCCTCGCCGACCCGGCCCAGCAGCGTGCCGTCGCCCTCGGCGGCCGCGGCCAGGAACTGGAAGAACGCCGGCCAGAGCTGCGAGCTGTAGGTGGCGAACACCGCCGCCAGGGCCGTCCGGGCGGGCCCCAGTACCACCCCGCCTGCGGCGTCTGTGAGCGGGTTCTCATCGACCTGCTCCAGGAGCCCGTAGTAGGTCTCGGCAGGATCGCCGGTCACGGCGCAACTGGCATCGCTGCGGCACCAGGCGAACATGTCCTGGACCGACCTGTCGAAGCCGACCATCTGCCCCACGGCGTGATCCAGCCCCGAAAGCGACGGGTCGGCGACGCCGTCGAGGACGGCCGCCCGCAGGTGCTCGCCGAACATGTCGGCGTAGAGGACGCCCAGCAGCGTTCCGTAGCTGAAGCCGATGTAGCTGATCGTCTCGGCGCCGAGCGCCCGGCGGATGGCGTCGATGTCCCGGACCGTGTCGATGGTGCCGATGTGGCCGGCCATGTCGCCGAGATTGGCGAGGCACGTCTCGGCGAGGGAGCGGGCCGCCTCGTCGAGCGCCGCCCGTTCGGCGGGTGAGTCCGGCAGCGGGTCCACCAGGTGCAGTTCGATGGCCTCAACCCAGCATCCGGCCGGCACGCTGCCGCCGACGCCGCGGGGGTCCCAGCCGACCACGTCGAAGCGCTCCAGCAGGTAGGGGGACAGTCCGGTGCCGAAGTCCAGGAACCCTTGTATGCCGCCACCGGGGCCACCGGGGTTGGCGAGCAAGTAGCCGACGCGCTGTGAGGGGTCGCCGGCGGGGAGCATGCCGATGGCCAGGTCCACCGCCGGACCGTCGGGGTCGTCGTGGTCGGCGGGCACGGCCAGCGTGGCGCAGAGGTAGGGCTGGCCGCAGCCGGCGAACTCCAGCGTGCCGCGGGTCCCGGCGCCGTCGGCGTCCGGCTCGCTGGGCTCCGGCGAATCCTCCGCAGCAGCCTCGTCGGGCGGTTGATCGTTCGGAACCTCCCCGGCCGCGAACTCCGGCGGCGGTTCGGGCGCGAGCGGCTCGGGAGGCGCCTCAGGCGGTGGGGGCTCAGCAGGTTGCGGCGGCTCAGCAGGTTGCGGCTCGGCCGGCACGTCGGCCGGGGCGGGGCCCACCGATGGCGTGGGTTCGTCCGGCGCGGCGGGATCGACCACTTCGTCACCCCCGCCGGCGGTTCCAGCCGATGGGGCCTGGGGCTCCGACTCTCGCGGCAAGCCCTCGCCGGTCGACGGCTCTGACCCCCCAGGGGCCGTCTCCGTCCCGGCGCCGGGATCGCGACCCACAGGTCCGCCGTCTCCGGCACCGCCACCGCACGCCACCGCCACGAGCACCACCGCAAGAAGTGCCGCGACCACCCTCACCGAGCCACCACCGAGCACGATCTCACCCTATCCACAGGCTCCGCCACCACCCGGGTGGCACACAACCCACGATGGGGGACGCCGGAGTCAACATCCCGATCATTCACGCTGGCGAGAGCCGGGGCGGCAGTAATCCTCCAACTCCTGGGCGCGTACCAGTTTCGATCGGGGGCGACGGTGCGGCCTCGGCACAGCCACAGCGACGTTGGGAGCCACGTGGGTGGCGACCCTACGGATCAGAACCGGAACCGCCTCCACCTCACCGTGCCCCTCGACGATCGAGGCGATCACGACGGGACTCAACGTGCCATGACTCCGGTCGGACGACCGCGTCCGGCCAAGAACTGGGTGCTCATGGCCGGATCACGTTCAAGTCCCGGTGAGTGTGAGAGCGAACATGTCCTGATCGGACAGCTCCATGCTGATCGGGTCGGGTTGCAGGCGGACTTGGCGCATCAGTTCGCCCGCCGTGCAGAGTCTCTTCTTCAGAATCCTCACATCCGCTTTCGACGGGGGGCCGACAACTGTTCGGCCCGCTTGGAACGCCACGCCGAGCAATGTCGCGTCATCCTGGAGGTCGTCGCGGTCCAGAAGGTCGGGGCTGTGGGTCGAGGCGGCGATCTGGGACTTGAGCGACGCCTCGCACATCGCATCCCAGAGGATCCCTACTGCGCCGGGGTGAAGACCGGCCTCGATCTCCTCGATGGCGATGAGCGGAGGCCGGGCCGGGCGGCCTGGCCCGGGGGAGTCGGCGAGCAACGCCACAAGGACTCCGAGCGCACGGAGGGTGCCGTCGGACACACTGGCTGCGGAGAACGTCGTGCTGGACGGACTCGCTCCGTCGACGCGCTGGGTCACATGGAACGTGTCATACCCGCCGATGTGCACACCTTCCACGTTCTCAATCCCCGGGAGGATCGTCGAGAGGTACTCGCAAACCCGGGTCGAGGGATGATTGCGGAGCACGCCACCCAGGTTTCTCCCATCCCGAACGAGCACCTCGTGCGGCTCCGAGCGCTGGGGCTGCCGCATGGTCACAGGGTCGAGGGCGAATACGGTCATGTGTCTGAGTTGATCGAACACTTCCGGGAGCAGACCGGATTGCGACAGGAACAGGTCGTCGGACGCCGGAGCCTTCCGCGATTCCTCACCGCCATGCCCCAGAATCCGCACGTTGTCGCCGACGCGTGCGAATCCAGTGAGGTCCGCCGGGGAGACGTGCTGGACCGCCTCTCTCTGCACGACGTATCCGCCCCCCGGAGCGGCTCCGACTTCGAAGGCATAGAACGCTGTCGGGGAATACCTGTCGCTTCGACGGCGGATTGCGAGATCGGTTCTCACTGAGAACCGGGCGGGGGATCGTGGCCGCTAGCCTGTGAGACGCTCTGCCCCGTTCGTCTAGAGGCCTAGGACGCCAGATTCTCAATCTGGTAGCACGGGTTCGAATCCCGTACGGGGTGCTCAGCCGCCGATCGCCGCGAGGCGCCAATGTCGACCTACATCGTGGACGGGCCGTGCCCCAAGACCAACTGCCTGACCTTGGTCCAGTACGCCCTCGACCATATCGACGGCGTGAGAGTGCTGGCGGGGACCTGCAAAGGGTGCGGGTCCTACCGGGCCTACAACGGCGCCAAGAACATCACCGTCATCGTCGAGGACTGACCGGGACTCGCCTGCCGGCGTCGTCTCGCCGGGTTGACCGGGGCAACGGAGGGCGTCGGGCTGGCCGGATTTGAACCGGCGACCCCCTGCTCCCAAAGCAGGTGCGCTGACCAAGCTGCGCCACAGCCCGTGGGGATCGGGTCACGAGCCTACCGAGCGCCCGCGGCGGGTGGGCTACTGGAGGGCCTCGTCCACCTTGTCGACGGCGTCCTCCTCGGAAATGTCGAGGGCGAAACTCAACTCCGAGATCAGCACGCTGCGGGCCTTGGAGCACAGCGTCTTCTCGCCCGCCGACAGGCCCTTGGCGCGGTCCCGCAGGGCCAGGTTCCGGACGATCTCGGCCACCTGGTAGACGTCGCCGGACTTCAGTTTCTCCTGATGGTTCTTGAAGCGGCGGCTCCAGTTGGCGGGCTCGTGCACGTCCCGCTTGCGCAGCACCTCGAAGAGATCCTCCACCTCGTCGGCGTTGATGGGCCAGCGCACACCCACGTCGTCGAGCTTGTCGGCGGGGACCGCCACGGTCATCTCGCCGTGGGCCATGCGGAGCACCAGATACTCGGTCTCGGTACCGAAGGCCTCGCGGGTCTCCCTGCGTTCAATCACCGCGGCGCCGTGGTGCGGGTACACCACACGGTCTCCGACGTCGTAACTCATGATTCTCCCAGCGCTCGCTCGCGACTCAAGTGTGGCAGCTACTCGGGCAGGTTGCTCACTTGCGGCCGGGGGAATCTGCGATTCGAGGGCGGGCGGGTGTCCTCCCGGCGGGAGCGCGCCGACTCGGCGAGAGGCTCTGCGATTCGAGGGCGGGCGGGTGCCCTACTCCGACGAGTCCGCCCGCACCGGCACAGCCGAACTCGAAACGCGGAACACGAGGGTTGCCAGGGCCACCAACTCCACCTCGCCGCCGGACCCGACGCTGCGCACCTCGGCCCGGCAATGCACCATGGACCGCCCCCGGTGCTCCACCCAGGCCTCTGACACGATGTCCCGCCCGCTGACGGGCCGCAGATACTGCACAGCGAGGTGGACGGTGGCCATGTGCGGGCTGCCCTCGTAGTGCGCGGCGATGGCCGGCACCACGCTGGTGTCCACCAGAGCGGCGATGACACCCCCGTGCATCACGCCGGTGCGCTGGCGGAACATCTCCTTCCACGGCAACCGCAGCCGGGAGTAGTCCCGGCGGAGTTCCTCGACGACCATGCCCGTCCGGTCGGGGAAGTACTCGTCGTCGTGGGTGCAGAACTTCGACCAGCGACGGAGGACCTCGGGGGGCAGCGGGCCGAAACGGGCGGCGTTGGGGGCGGTGGGATCGGTGGGGTCGGGACCCGGGTCGCCGCCGGGACTCACAGGGCGTCCAGCTTGGCGACCCGGCCGGTGTGGCGGCCACCCTCGAAGGAAGCATCCAGGAACGCATCCAGAGCGACTAGGGCGGTGCCCCCGTCGATGAGGCGCTGGCCGAAGCACACCACGTTGGCGTCGTTGTGCTGGCGGGCGAGGGCGGCCGAAGTGGCGTCGTGCACGACCGCCGCCCGGATACCGGAGATCTTGTTGGCGGCCATGGCGATCCCGATGCCGCTGCCGCAGACGCAGACGCCCAGGTCGGCCCCGCCGCCGGCCACCGCCCGGCCGACCGCGGCGCCGTAGTCCGGGTAGTCCACGCGGTCCTCGCTGTGGGCGCCCAGGTCGACGACCTCGTGACCCCGCTCGGCGAGCCGCTCGGCGATGAGTTCCTTCAGGTGGTATCCGGCATGGTCGGACCCCGTGGCGACACGCACGGACGGCAGTGTAGGGGGGCACCCGGCGGGGTGTCCCCGCCGTTACCCGCCGGGAGTCCGAGGTTTACGGACGGGTACCCGTCGGTATATGCTCAGATGCGGTCCTAGACCTCAGGTGCCGCCCCCCGGCGTCCCCCACCCTCGGTTGTTGTGTCCTAGACGGCCAGGGGGCCGGGGCGGAGGACTTGGAGTTCGTCGTCGCGCCAGGTGACGACGGTGGAAGCTTCGCCGGTGCAGGGGCCTCCGTCGATGGCGACTGCTATCGCGGCGCCCGTGTCGGGGTCGGGGGGCAGGGCGGTGAGCACGTCGGCGGCTTGGGGTGGGGTGGGCTGGGCGTGGCGGTTGGCGCTGGTGGTGGCCAGGGGGCCGACTCCGGCCAGGAGCCTTCGCAGCCAGGGGTGGTCGGGGCATCGCACACCGACGGTGTCGCGATCGCCGCCGATCTGCGGGTCGGCCGCCTTGCGGCGTGGCAGGACCACCGTCAGCGGCCCCGGCCAGTGGTGGTCCATGAGTTCGGCCAGCGGAGTCGGCACCGAGGCGGCGAGCGACTCGGCGGCGGGGCGGTCGGCGACCAGGACTGCGATTGAGCGGTCGGCCGGTCGGCCCTTCAGCACGAAGAGGTCCTCCTCGGCGCCGGGAGTGAGCGCCGCCAGCCCGTAGACGGTGTCGGTGGGGACGAGGACGACCCCTCCGGCGCGCAGCGCGGCGGCGGCCTCGGCGAGTGCCCGCTCGGGGTCTGCGCTGAGCGAGATCGGCTCGGGATGCGCTTCGGCCACGCCGGTGACTATGCCCGCTGTCTCTGCTGCCACCACACCACCCCGGGTTCCGGATCTCCGGGACGGCGCCGACGGATGGCGCTCGGGAGGGATCCGGAGTTCCCGAGACAATGCAGGCGGAAGGCGCTCGGGCAGGATCCGGGCTTCCCGAGACAACTCGGGTGGATCGCGCTCGGGCGGGATCCGGAATCCGCTGAACTCATGTCGGGCGGCGGGCGATGAGCACCCGTTCGGAGCCGGCCAGGTCCTGATGCACGGCGATATCCACGAGACCCGCCGAGTGCGCCAGGTCCCGGACCTCCGCGTCAGTGCCGTCGGACAACTCCAGGACCAGCCCGCCGCCCGGGGCGAGCCAAACGGGTGCTCCGGCCACAATCACTTCGGTGGCGTCGAGGCCGGTGCTTCCCGAGTACAGCGCCACCGGCGGTTCGTGGTCGGCAATCTCGGCGGGAAGCGAGTCGCTGCCATCGGCGATGTACGGCGGGTTCGAGACGATGACGTCGAACCGCCCCCGCAACTCCGGCGGCAGCGCCTCGTACCAGGAGCCCTCCGCCAGCCGCACTCGCTGCGCCGGCCGGCCCAGGCCGGCCAGATTGGCGCTCGCCACCGCCAGAGCCTCCCCCGAGACGTCGGTGCATACGACCTCGGTGTCGGTGCGCTCGGCCGCCATCGAGAGGCCGATCGCCCCGGACCCGCACCCCAGGTCGGCAGCCAACAGCATGGAAGGGTCCTCCGATGCCGCGGCCGGAGAGGGCGGGGCGGCGGGCCGGGCTGCGACAACTCTCGCGTGCGTGGACGAGCGGGGCGGCACCGCGCCCCGGCCCCCGGACCCGGCAAACCCGTCATCGGTCGCGGCGAGCGCAGCACCACGACTCGCCATCAGTTCCTCGGCTCGGCGCCGGAGTTCGGCGAGGGCGTAGCCGGCGACGACCTCGGTCTCGGGGCGGGGGATCAGCACCCGCCGGTCCACGAACAGATCGAGGGTGCGGAAGCCCCAGGACCCCAGGACGTATTGCAGTGGCTCGCCGGCCGCCCGGCGCGCCAACATCGAATCGAACTGGGCCATGCCGCGGCGCGTGGCGGGCCGGGACAGCACAGCGGCCCAGGCGGTGTCGTCGCAACCGGCGGCGGCCGTCACGATGCGCCGGGCCTCGACGCCCGCGGAGTCCATCCCGGACGCCGTCAGCCGCTCGGTGGCCTCGTCCAGCAACTCCCGCCACAGCACGACGCCGTCGGCGCTCACGAGGTCACCCCGCAATTCGCCGAGCACTCAGCGGCCGGCGCTGGGATGACGGGGCCGGCGCTGGGATGACGGGGTGGGAGGGCCGTTGGCGCACCTCACGGCGTGGCGCCGGCCAGAACCTGCTCGCGGTCGTGGCGCGCCAGCGCATCGATGACCTCGCCGAGGTCACCCGCCAGCACCCTGTCCAGCTTGTAGAGCGTGAGGCCGATCCGATGATCGGTGACGCGGTTCTCCTTGTAGTTGTACGTGCGGATCTTCTCCGAACGCCCGCCCCGGCCGACCTGGCTGCGCCGCTGGTCGGACGCCTCGGCGTCGGCCCGCTCCTGCTCCAGGCGCAACAGCCGAGCCCGCAGCACCTGCAGGGCCTTGTTGCGGTTCTGCAACTGGCTCTTCTCGTCCTGCATGCTCACCACCAGGCCGGTGGGCTTGTGGGTGACCCGCACCGCGGAATCGGTGGTGTTGACCGACTGGCCGCCGGGCCCCGAGGACCGGAACACGCTGATCTGCAGGTCGGCCTCGTCGATCCGGACCTCCACCTCATCGGCGGTCGCCAGCACCGACACCGTCGCCGAAGAGGTATGGATGCGACCCTGCGACTCGGTCTCGGGCACCCGCTGCACCCGGTGCGGGCCGCCCTCGAAGCGCAGCCGCTGCCACACGTCGTCGCCGGACACCTCGAAGGCCACGTGGGTGATGCCACCGAGGTCGGAGTCCTGCGAGCCCAGCACGTCCACCTTCCAGCCCTGCGCCTCAGCGAAGGCCAGGTACATCTCGAAGAGTTCCCGAGCGAAGAGGTTGGCCTCCTCGCCACCCTCGGCGCCGCGGATCTCCACGATGACGTCCTTGCCGTCGTTGGGGTCTCGCGGTGCCAGCAGTTCGGCGAGTTCCGCCTCGAGGCCGGCGATGCGCCGGTCGGAGTCCTCGGCCTCGGTGAGCAGCGACTCGGCCTCGGCGACGGTGGCCTCGGTGAGCAGTTCGACGGCCACGGCCCGGTCCTCGACGGTGGCCCGCAGGGCGTCCACCCGATCGGTGATCTCGGTGAGCTGCTTGTAACGCCGGGTGGCCTCGCGGAGGGCGTTCCGGTCACGCGCCAGGTCGCCGCTTGCGAGGCGCCCCTCGATCTCGGCGCGCTCGGCAGCCAGCGCCTCGAAGCGCTCGGAGTAGGGATCGAGACTCATGTGGGTTCGCTCCGGTCACAGGGCACTGGATCCCGGCCTCCGCCGGAATGACGGGCGGGAGGGAGGGAACGGCGCGGCAGGGCCGGCGAAGTACCGGCAGTGGATCCCGGCCAGCGCCGGAATGACGGGGAAACGGCAGTCCCGGCAGTGGATCCCGGCCAGCGCCGGAATGACGGGGAAACGGCAGTCCCGGCGGGAAGGGGGTTTGCCGGCACTCCCCTATTTGCGGTCGCGCCTGCCGTAGCGCCGCTCGAAGCGCTCGACCCGCCCGGCGGTGTCGACGATGGTCATCGTGCCGGTGAAGAACGGGTGGCTGGCGCTGGAGATCTCCACCTTCGCCAAGGGGTAGGTGTTGCCGTCGGTCCACTCGACGGTGTCGCTGGTGCCGACGGTGGACCGGGTGAGGAACATCTCCCCCGAGGACGTGTCCTGGAACACGACCGGCCGGTACTCGGGATGGATTTCGGGTTTCATTCGCTCGGCTCCTCTCTGCGGGTGGTGTGCTCAGCCGCCCACCGGCCCACGGGCCACTTCTTCCAGGAAGGCGTCGTTGTCGGGGAACGTCTTCAACCGGTCTATCAGCAGTTCGAGCCCGGCGGCACCGTTGCCGTGATCGCTGGCGAGGCCCGACAGCACCCGGCGCAGCTTCCAGACCTGCTGCAGCTGCTTGCGCTCGAACAGCAACTCCTCGTGGCGGGTGGAGCTGGCGTCCACGTCGATGGCGGGATAGATGCGCCGCTCGGCGGTGCGCCGGTCGAGGCGCAACTCCATGTTGCCGGTGCCCTTGAACTCCTCGAAGATGACCTCGTCCATCTTGGAGCCGGTCTCCACCAGCGCGGTCGCCAGGATGGTGAGCGAGCCGCCCTCCTCCATGTTGCGAGCCGCGCCGAAGAACTTCTTCGGCGGGTACAGCGCCCCGGAGTCCACGCCGCCGGACATGATGCGGCCCGTGGCCGGCGCCGCCAGGTTGTAGGCCCGGGCCAGGCGGGTGATGCCGTCCAGCATGATGACCACGTCGTCGCCGGACTCGGTCATGCGCTTGGCGCGCTCGATCGTCAACTCGGCGACGTGGGTGTGCTCCTCGGCGGGGCGGTCGAAGGTGGAGGCAGCCACCTCGCCCCGCATCAGCCAGCGACGCATGTCGGTGACCTCCTCGGGGCGCTCGTCCACGAGCAGCACGATGAGCTTCACCTCGGGGTTGTTGATCTCGATGGAGCGGGCGATCTCCTTCATGATCGTCGTCTTGCCGGCCTTCGGAGGCGAGACGATGAGGCCGCGCTGGCCCTTGCCGATGGGCGAGACGAGGTCGATGATGCGGGTGGTCATGTTGCCGCGGTCCCCGGCGCGCTCGAGGCGCAGCTTCTCGTCGGGGAACAGCGGTGTGAGGTCCTCGAAATTGGGGCGCTTGCGGGACCCCTCGGGGGGTTTGCCGTTGACGGCGTCGAGACGCAGAAGCGCGGGGTTCTTCTCGCTGCGGTTGGCCGGACGGGAGCCGCCGGTGACGTGGTCGCCCCTGCGGAGACCGAACTGGCGCACCTGCTTGACCGACACGTACACGTCCTCGCGGCTGGGTAGGTGGCCGTTGAGGCGCAGGAAGCCGTAGCCCTCCTCACGCAGATCGAGGTAGCCGGACACCTCCACCGGCTCGCCCTCAAAGGGCTCGTCCTCGCCGCGGCCGCGGCCACGGCGCCGGCGGCGGTTGGCGTAATCGCCTCCGCCTTCCTCCCAGCGGCCTCGCTCACCGTCGGAGCGCTCGGAGCGCTCGGAGCGCTCGCCCCGCTCGCCCCGCTCAGCGGTCGCCGTGGCACCTCGACCGTCGCCGCCGCGCTGGCGGCGCTGGTCGCCGTCACGACGCTGGTCGCCCTGGCGCCGCTGGTCGCCCTCGGCACGGCCGGCAGGCTGCCGGCGGCCCTCGGCGGCGGCTTCGCCGTCGCTGCCGGGCTCGGATCCGTTCGACGGAGCGGGCTGGGCGGCTTCGGAGGCCGGCGCGTCGGCTTCGGAGGCCGGCGCGGCCGCCTCGGCGGCGTCGCTCGGGACGGCCACCTCGGTCGGCTCATCGGCGTTGCCGCCCGAAGCGGCCGCCTCGGCGCCGAATCCGGCCAACTCCACGATCAAGTCGACGAGTTCGGCCTTGCGGCTCCGCTGCGATGGGCGCCCGCCCATCGCCGTGGCGATATCGATCAGTTCGGCACGACTCTTGGCCTCGAACAGGCTGCGTTGCGCCTCAACGGTCTCGGTGCTCACCTCAACCTCACTTCCACAGACCGGCCCAGTAACCGGCTTGTCTGTACGCCCAGATCAGAAACTGGCGACGGCGAGGCCCTGCGCAACCTTCGCGGCGGCTACCTGCGGTGCGTGCAGCAGGCACTCACAACGCAATTCGGGACACTCACCGAACCTCCGGACGACAATTTGTAACCGAAGGCGGACTCCAGCGTAACTGCCCGACCGGTGGGCCACAACCCGCACCGGCACCGGGCCGCGGGCCTCAGGTGCGCAGCAACTCCGCCATCAGGCGGTGCCCGGCCACCACCGGGGCACCCGCCGTCGCCGTCTCGGTGTAAACCCCGCCGGGTCCGCCGGTCGCCGAATCCACCACGAGGTACGGCACCGGGTCGCTGGTGTGGGTGCGCAACTCCAGCGGTGTGGCGTGGTCGGGCAGCAGCAGCAGACGCCACGGACCCAACTCGTCGAGCCCCGCCACCAGGTCGGTGAGGATGCGCCGGTCCCAGTTCTCGAGACTTCGCACCTTCTCGTCCACGTCGCCGGCGTGACCGGCCTCGTCGCTGGCCTCCACGTGGATCACGAACAGGTCGGCGCCCGCAGCCAGGGCCGCCAGGGCGGCGTCGCGCTTGCCCTCGTAGTTGGTGTCGTACCAGGCCGTGGCGCCGGGCACGGTGACGACCTCCATACCGGTGAGGACACCCAGCCCCCGCACCAGGTCCACGGCGCTGACCAGCCCCGCCGCCCGGCCGTAGCGGTCGGCGAAGGAAGGCATCTGCGGGTTCCGGCCCTGGCCCCAGAACCACACCTGGGTGGCCACCAGGTCGAAGTGCCCCAGCACGTCGCGGGAGGCGTCCATCAGCGCCCGCAGCCGGGGGGCCGCCGGGCCGGTGGGCAACACCGCCGGCCGGCCGGTGATGTCATGGGGCGGGGTGCAATCGGCCTCGGCCCAGTCGGCGGGAGCCACCATGATGTGGCGGTACTGCACGCCGGCGTGGAAGGCCACCTCCCCGCCCAGGGCGGCCTGCAGGGCACCGACAACCTCGGCGGCGGCGGCGCTGGAGGGATGCCCGCCCGCGAAGTCCACCATCGTGCCGTCGCCGGACACAGTGACCAGGTTGCAGCGGTACGCCACCTCGCCGGGGGCGAGGCGCAGGCCCATGGCGGCGGCCTCTATGGATGCCCGACCGTTGTGGTACAGCGCGGGGTCGTAACCCAGGATCGACATGTTGCCCACGTCGCTGCCGGGCGGGAGCCCCTCGGGGATCACCTGGGCGCGCCCGACGGTGCCCCGAGCCGCCAGGCGAGCCAGCGTCGGCATGTGCGCCACCTCGAGGGGGGTGCGCCCGTCGAGGGCGGGCACCGGCTCATCGGCGCAGCCGTCGGGAATGCAGACCACGTACTTCACGGGCGCTCCCTGCTCAGCCGTCGCCGCCGACGCGGGCGTGCGCCGCAACGAACCGTTGCACGGCGGCGAGATCGTTGTCCAGCATCGTGCAGCGCTCCGGGCGCTCGCCCAGGTCGGCGAGGCGCTCGGGCAGTTCGGGCCGCAGCCCGCACGCCGCCTCCACGGCGTCGGGGAACTTCGCCGGGTGCGCCGTGGACAGCACCACCATCGGCACATCGGGATCCCGGCGGGCGGCCGCCGCCGCGCCCACGCCGACCGCGGTGTGCGGATCGATCATCATCCCCGTCCGGCGGTGCACGTCGCCGATGACCTCAAGCGTCTGCGCCTCGTCGACGCGCGCTCCGGACCACAGCGGCGCCAGCCCGGCGGCCATCGCCGGCGTCAGGTCGGCCTCGCCGCTGGCCCGGAACCCATCCAGCAGGGCCGCGAGGGCGGCGCCGTCACGCCCGATCAGCTCGAACAGCAGGCGCTCCAGATTGGACGACACGCCGATGTCCATGCTGGGCGACATCGTGGGCACGACCTCGCGGATCTCGAGGCGGGCGCCGGCGAAGAACCTCGCCAGGATGTCGTTGGTGTTGCTGCCCACGACGAGCTGCGACAACTCCAAGCCCATCCGGTGCGCCGCGTAGCCGGCGTACACGTTGCCGAAGTTGCCCGTCGGCACGGCGAACGACACGGCTCGCCCGCTGCCCGGGGGACCCGCCAGGGCCCGGGCCGCCACCACGTAGTACACGATCTGCGCCATGACCCTGGCGAAGTTGATGGAGTTGACGGCGCCCAGCCGCTGGCGGCGCCGGAACCCCTCGTCGGCGAACATGGCCTTCACCAGGTCCTGGCAATCGTCGAAGCTGCCGTCGATGGCGATGTTGTGCACGTTCGCCGAGGGCACCGTGGTCATCTGGCGGCGCTGCACCTCGCTGACACGGCCCCGGGGGTGCAGCACGAAGATGTCGAGGGCCTCGCGGTCGCGGCACGCCTCGATGGCCGCCGAGCCGGTGTCGCCCGAGGTGGCGCCCACGATGGTGACCCGCTCGCCCCGCCGGGCCAGCTCGTGATCGAACAGCCGCCCCACCAACTGCAGGGCAATGTCCTTGAACGCCAGCGTGGGGCCGCCGAACAGCTCCATGAGCCACAGGCCCGCGCCCTCGTCGAGGGGGACGAGGGGCGCCACGTCGGGGTGGTCGAACGTGCTGTAGGCCTCGGCGGTGAGCGCCTCGAACGCCTCCTGGTCGATCTGGCCCTCCACGAAGGGCCACATGACCTCTGTGGCGGTGTCGACGTACGTCGGTCCGGGCGGGGGGTTTGCGGACCGGGTGGGGGTGCCGGTGGCCGTCGGCGGATCGTCCGGCGAAATCGATCCGGCGCCGGCCCCCCGCACCCCCACCCTCGCTTGATTCGCGCCACCGACCGGGCGACCACCCAGGTCGGCGGTGACTGTCGGTGGGTCGTCCGGCGAGATCGGTCCGGTGCCGGGGCCCGGTCTCCCCGCCGCGGGCGTTTGGGGGGTGGGCAGGAGGGGCAGGGTAGGCCATTGGGTGGGGACGTAGAGGCCGCCGTCTGTTGCGAGGCCGGCGAGTAGGACGTCGGCGAAGGCCAATTGGGGGGCCTGGCCGCGGGTGGAGACGTAGTTGAGGCTCATTCGTCGGCGATGACTCGCAGCACGCTTCCCACCTGCCGGACCGCTTCCAGGTGTCTCAGGTCCTCGAGCGTTGCCCGCATGTCGCTCTCGCAGGCCACGTGCGTGATGAAGATGATGCGGGCCTGGTCGCCGAGGCCCTCCTGTTCCATGGAGCGGATCGACACGCCGTGGCGGCCGAAGAGGCCCGCCACCGCGGCCAGCACACCCGGGCGGTCGATGACCTCCAGCGCCAGGTAGTACGCGGCGCGCAGCTCGCCGATGGGGTGGATGCGGGCCGGTGCGGTGGGGCCCGGACCCGTGGCGGCGCCCCGGCGGAGATTCGCGGCGGCGTCGATGAGGTCGCCGAGGACGGCGGAGGCGGTGGGGCGACCGCCGGCGCCGCGGCCGTAGAGCATCAACTCGCCGCAGGCGTCGCCCTCGACGAACACGGCGTTGAAACTGTCACGCACCGACGCCAGCGGATGGTCCTCCGGCACCATCGCCGGATGCACCCGCACCGCGATCGCGTCACCGTCGACTCGCTCGGCGATGGCGAGGAGCTTGATGACGTGGCCGAGGCGGCGGGCGAAGGTGATGTCACCGGCGCTGAGGGTGCTGATTCCCTCGCAGTGCACGTCGGCCGCGGTGACCTCGGCGCCGAAGACGATGCCGGCCATGATGGCGGCCTTGGCGGCGGCGTCGTGGCCCTCCACGTCGGCGCGGGGGTCGGCCTCGGCGTAGCCCAGGGCCTGGGCCTCGGCGAGCGCGTCGGCGTAGCCGGACCCGCCGGTGGTCATGCGGCTGAGGATGTAGTTGGTGGTGCCGTTGACGATGCCCATGATGCGCTGCACCGACTCGCCGGCCAGGGACTCCCGCAGCGACCTCACGATGGGGATGGCACCGCCCACCGCCGCCTCGAACAACAGGTCCGCACCACCGGCACGCGCCGCGGCGAACAGTTCGGCGCCGTGGGTGGCCAGGACCTCCTTGTTGGCGGTGACCACCGGCTTGCCTCCCGCCAACGCCGCCAGCAGCAGCTGCCGGACGGGATCGGTGCCACCGATGAGCTCCACCACGACATCGACGTCGGGATCGGCCACCACCGCGGCCGCGTCGCCGGTGAGCAACCCCGCCGGCACTCCCGGGCGGGGCCGGTCCGGCGAGCGCACCGCCACGGCGACCGGCACGATCTCGGTCCCGCAGCGGGCGGTGATCTCGGCGCGCCGCTCGTCCAACAGTCCGACCAGGGCGGCACCCACCGTGCCGCCACCCAGAATGCCGACGCCGATCCGCTGCGGAGCGGGCGCGGCACCGGGCGCGGGAGAGGGCGCAGAATCCATCCCGCTCACGCTACCGGCGCAGCCGCCCCGCATCGCCCGGCGCGCACGCGAGCCGCCGCGTTGGGTCCGCCTCCAACCAGGTCACGCGGAGATCAGTCGACGGCGATGACCGTCCCGGCGTTGGCCATGGTCGCCGCCTGGATGACGTTGAGCCCGACGCCGCCGCAGCCGATGACCGCCACCGACGAGCCGGGCTGCACCTTGGCCCGGTTGAAGACCGCGGAGGCTCCGGTGAGCACGCCGCAGCCGGTGAGGGCGGCGGCCCCGAACGGCACGTCGTCGGGTATCGGCACGGCGTGCTTCTCGCTGCACACCAACTCGGTGGCCAGCGTGCCGATGGAGGCGAACTGGTAGAGGCCGTTGCCGTCGGGATCGCTGGCCCGCAGCCCCCGGTCGTGGGCGTTGATGCCGCCGAAAATGGTCTCCAGACCCCAGAGGCACAGGTTGGGGCGGCCCTTCAGGCAATTCGTGCACGTGCCGCAGTGGATCAGCGCCGAAAGCACCACGTGGTCGCCGACCTCGCAGGTGGTGACGGCCTCGCCGGCCTCGACCACCACGCCGGCACCCTCGTGGCCCAGCACCATGGGGAGCGGGAACGGCAACTCGCCGGTCTGCACCGCAACATCGGAGTGGCACAGCCCGCTGGCCTTCACCTGCACCCGCACATCGTTGGGGCCGACATGGCCGGGGGTGGCGTCGACCACCCTGATGGGCGCCCCGAACTCGTAGACCACCGCAGCTTTCATTGCGTCCTCCTGGCGGGTTTTCCTGCCGGCCTGCACGGCGGCCGGGCCGGCAACCGATCCGACGGCTGCGGCAACGAGCGCGGAGGATACCTTCGGCCCAGCGGCCGCCTACAGGTCGAGGCGGAGGAGGTCGTCGTAGGTTTCCGGCCGATGACCTCGCGTTCGTTGTCGTCAGTTGTCACACCCGCGTGTAATACTGACCGTGCCCGACTCACTGCGATCGCCTCCATGAGAGGCACTCTCACGACAGGGGCAAACGCCTGTTGGAACTCATACCCTGAGGGAGTCGATCGTGGCGACACGCCGCAACAACGACAAGACCGGGGGTGGACACCCCTGGCCGATGGAGGAGCACCATGAGCAGCCACGACGACATCCAGCTTGAGTTGCTGGATGAGTCTGACGTGCGTGAAGCGATCGACAACGCTCTTGGCGCGGCTGCGTGCACGTGGGAGGAACTCCAGCGACAGGCCGAATCTGGACGCTTCTCCAGCGAGGTAGCACGGCGCGCCTGGTTCGTGGTGTCATCTCTTGTCGCGCCGACGGGATGACCTTCAGCGCCAAGCGAGGGAATTCGCAGGCAAGGTCTCAACACTTCTGAACGGCACCGTCACGAACGGCCCTCGGCTGTCCGTGGTGATGGATCCACGCAACCGCGCGGTGATTGGCTACAAGATCGGGAAGAACAACCCGCTCGGTGAGACCATCCCCTTCACCATCTCGGGATCACAAGCTCCGATTCATCTCGACTTCCTGCATACTCTCGACCTCGACCACTCCGGTGAGTTCCTTACCACCAGCAGGAGTACGTACACACTTCGGGCCGAAGATGCCGAAACGCCGATCGCCACGTACGACTTCGTGAGGGAGCCACCAAACCCGTACCCCGAGGCTCACATCCACCTCCACGGCCAATCGGATGCGTTGCAACGCATGCTCGACAGTTGTGGCCTCGAAGACCGCAAGCCGGCTGATCTCCACATCCCCGTCGGGGGCCGCCGGTTCCGGCCATGTCTCGAGGACATCATCGAGTTCTGCATTCTCGAAGAACTCGTAACCCCCCGCGAGGGTTGGCAAGATGCCTTGGAGCGAGGACGGCACGAGTACCACGAGCAGCAGCTCCGAGCCGCTGTCCGTCGCTTCCCGGCACAGGCCGCCGAAGTCCTCACCAACACAGGCTGGCAAGTCACGACACCCCCCGACAGTCCAAGTTGAGGAACGCTCAAAGCGGTGGCGCCACCGCCAGTCCGGGCACCCATGGTCCCCGCGGCTACAGATCGAGGCGCAGGAGGTCGTCGTAGGTCTCGCGGCGGATGACGGGGCGGGCCTCACCGTTGCGGACGAAGACCACCGCGGGGCGGGGGACCTTGTTGTAGTTGGAGGCCATGGCATAGCCGTAGGCGCCGGCCACCGGGACGCCGAGGACGTCGCCGACGGCCAGATCCTGCGGCACCCGGCCGTCGGCCACCAGGATGTCGCCGGACTCGCAGTGCTTGCCCACCACGCTGACGGCGCGGGGGCGCTCGGCGGCGGCGGCGCGGGGCAGGAACGCCTCGTAGCCGCTGCCGTAGAGCACCGGGCGCGGGTTGTCGCTCATGCCGCCGTCGACGGCCACGTAGGTGCGGATGCCCGGCAGCTCCTTGACGGTGCCCACGGTGTAGAGGGCGATGGCGGCGGAGGCCGTGATGGCTCGGCCGGGCTCGACGCTGAGGCGGGCGGTCACGCCGGCCGCTGCGGCCGCATCCAGGACCGTCTCACCCCAGGCAGCGATGGGAGGAGCCTCCTCGCCGGTCACGTACGCCACGCCCAGGCCGCCGCCCACCGACAGCTCGTCGAGACCCAGCGGGTTGGCGAAGCCGGCCACCACCGCCACCGCCCCGGCGAACGAGTCGAGCCGGAACACCTGGCTGCCGATGTGGGCGTGGATGCCCCGCAAGTCGACCGATGCGGCCGAGCGGGCGCGCTCGACGGCTGCTGTTGCCGCCCCGGATGAGACCGTGAACCCGAACTTGGAGTCGTCGCGGCCCGTGGTGAGGTAGACGTGGGTGTGCGCCTCCACGCCGGGCGTGATCCGCAGCAGCACGGCGGGCCGGCAGCCGCGCTCGGCCGCCAAGGCGTCGAGGCGGTCCAACTCGTCGAGGCTGTCCACCACGATGCGCCCCACACCGGCCTCGACGGCGGCGGCCAGCTCGTCCGGCGACTTGTTGTTGCCGTGCAGCACCAGCCGCTCGGGCGGGAAGCCGGCCGCCAGGGCCACGTGCAGCTCGCCGCCGGTGGACACGTCGAGGCACAGGCCCTCGGTGTGCACCAACTCCACCATGGCGCGGCACAGGAAGGCCTTGGCGGCATACACCACCCCGCCGTCGCCGAAGACCGCGGTGGCTTCACGGCAGCGCGCCCGCAGATGGTCCTCGTCGTAGACGATCAGCGGCGTGCCGAATCGGCCGGCGAGTTCCACGAGGTCACAGCCGGCAACCGCCAAGCGGCCGCCGGCGTCGGTCGTGGCGCCGTCGGGCAGCAGGTGCGGGGGTAGAGGTCCGGCCATAGCGCGTCCTAGAGAATTGCCCAGTGAGCCGTCCGCAGGGCGGATCGGTGCGCGGCGCGCTGGATTCCGGCCTGCGCCGGAATGACGATCGGGGTGTCCGACACGACCATCCGGGCGGCCGGAACGACCATCGGCGGGGCCGGAACGACCATACGGGCGGCCGGAACGACCATCGGCGGGGCCGGAACGACCATCGGCGTGGACGGCACGACCATCGAGGCAGGGGAGCGCATTATTCGGCTGCCTCCTCGGTGTCGTCGGGAGACAGGCTTTCCATGCGTTCGGGGGCGCTGACGCCCAGGAGGTCCAGGGCGATGACCAGGCCGATGCGGGCCGCCTCGGCGAGCCACAGGCGGGCGACGGCCAGCGGCGGATCGATGTCGCTGCGCAGCACCGGGCAGTCGTGGTAGAAGCCGTGGAAGGCGCCGGCCAGCTCGCGCACCCAGCTGGTGAGCTTGTGGGGCGCCCGCTCCCTGGCGGCGTCGGCAACCACGTCGCCGAGGGCGTGCAGCGTCCGCAACACCTCCAGCTCGCGGGGGTCGCCGAGCAACTCCAGCGAAACCTCGTCCAGCGGCGGGCGCGCGATGCCCCGCTCGGCGGCGGTGGCCGCCAGCGAGCAGATGCGGGCGTGCGCGTACTGCACGTAGAAAACGGGGTTCTCCATGGACTGCGCCGCCACCACGTCCAGGTCGATGGTCTGGCGGCTGCGGAGGGACTGCAGCAGGAAGGTCATGCGGGCGGCGTCGGGGCCGACGAGGTCGACGAGGTCGTCCAGCAGGACCAGGTTGCCGGCCCTCTTGGAGATCTTCGCCTCGGCGCCCCCACGCATCACCGTGACGAGCTGCCCCAGCACGATCTCCAGCTGCTCGCGGCGGTTGCCGAGGGCGCAGACGCCGGCCGCCAGTCGCTCCTCGTAGCCGTGGTGGTCGGCGCCCCACACGTCGATCATCAACTCGAAGCCGCGGGCCAGCTTGTCGGCGTGGTAGGCGATGTCGGGCAGCAGGTAGGTGGGCTCGCCGTCGGAACGCACCAGCACCCGGTCCTTGTCGTCGCCGCCGTCGGCGCTGCGCAGCCAGGTCGCCCCGTCGGCCCGGTAGGCGGCGCCGGAGGCCTCCAGGGTCGCCAGAACCGCGGCGACAGCCCCGGACTGCACCAGGGCGCGCTCGCTGGCCCAGGTGTCGAAGCGCACGCCGAGGCGCGCCACGCTGTCGGCCACGTCGCGGTGGGCGCGGGCGTAGCCCCATTCCAGGGCGTCGGCGCCGTCGGGCATCTCCGCAGCCCACTCGGCGATGTAGTCGGCGTGGTAGCCGTCTTCGGGTGGCTCGGCGCCCTGCTTGCGGGCGACGAGGGACTCGGCGAACGCCGCCATCTGGCGGCCGCGGTCGTTGAGGTAGTACTCCCGGTGGGGGACGTAGCCGCAGCGGGCCAGGATGTTGCACAGCGTGTCGCCGTAGGCGGCCCAGCGCCCACCGCCCACGTGGAGCGGCCCGGTGGGGTTGGCGCTCACGAACTCCACGTTCACCGCCATACCGGCGCCGAAGTCAGCGCACGCGTAGCCGTCGACACCCCCGGCGACCACCTGGCGCAGCACGTCGTGCAGCCAGCCGTCGTCGAGGTGGAAGTTCACGAAGCCAGGGCCCGCCACCTCCACCTGCCGCACATGGGCGGGCGGGTCGGCGGTGATGTGTTCGGCCAGTTCCCCGGCAAGGTCGCGGGGGCGGCGACCGGCGGCCTTGGCGCAGACCAGCGCCACGTTCGAGGACCAGTCGCCGTGTTCGGCGTGCGCAGGGCGACCGAGCTCGATGGTGGCGGGCAGGGGCTCGACGCCGCACCCGGCGAGCGCGGCACGCAGGGCGTCGATCAGGTGCGTGCGGATCATGATGCAAATCACCTCGAGCGCCTCGGGGCGTTCCGGAAATCCTCCGGCGACAGGCCGTGACGGGAACCGCGCCGGCGCTCGCAGCCTCGCCCGGCCGGGGCCGCTTCCAAGCGGGTGGCTGACCACCCGGATTCGCCTCCCAGCGTA
>Ga0209022_1001356_pt1 | contig 25673 bp, 33 predicted proteins | sample PinacodermPK_FD_187300 | JGI IMG/M metagenome (GOLD analysis project Ga0209022, IMG submission 187300) | Host-associated microbial community of the marine sponge Aplysina aerophoba from Gulf of Piran - sponge pinacoderm, lysed by proteinase... | ecosystem: Host-associated > Porifera > Sponge >...
TAGCAGCAAGAGAAGCCGCAGCGGAGAGAAGGGCAGCCGAGGCAGCTTTCCGTCGTCAGATTGAAGAAGAGAGAAGAAAAGGCGAGGAGGCATTGCGCCGTGAGATAGCTCGTCAAGAGGAAATTAGAAGACAGTTTGAGATAGCAACAAAGAGAGAACCTTTTAGAGCCAAAGAACGAGAAAACGAGGTTGCTGAACTTGCTACAGCACTCTTGACAGAGATCAGTTCACCGACATCTCGAAGACAAGATGTAATCAGTGCTCAGCAAGCTTTTGCTGGTGACTTTGCGTTACCTGAGGAGAAGTTTCCTGTTCGCTTACAGATCCAAATTGGAGACAGAAGACTCAATGAAATCTTGATAGATCTGAATGAATCTAATTTCCAGAGGATTGCGGCTTGAGTAACTTCACATTACATACTCAAATTAATATTATTATTTATGTACCATATCCGAAGGGTTCAAATGTCCGTGATCTTAGTGGGTTACCGCCAGAGTTACTTAAAGAAAATAAAGTAACAGAGAAGCCCGAAAGAAGCGGTCTCTTATTTAAAGAGAGTGGTGCACCTGAGGTCTGGACATCAGAAGAGCTACCAACGCCTGGGCCAAACGAGCAGATATTTGTAGCCCATGAGCTAATAGTTTCAAATCGAGTTGGTGAGAAGGGTGTTGACCCGTGTCTTGAGGCAGCGCCAGTAATCAGTGAGTCTCTCTCTAGTTTAGTCTCCGGGATTACGGAGACCTCCGCGGTCAGCTTCACTTTGCTTAACCCATCACTTCAAAGACTATTCTCTAATGAATTCGTAACCACAAGAAGCTTAGTGGTGATTAGGCGAGTGGCAGATGAGAAGAAAACTGTAGTCTGGCGAGGGGAAATAAACAGGGTTTCTTTTGAAGCAATATCGACAACTATCTTTGCCAGGCCAGAAATAAAGCTACTAGATAACCAGGCGACTTTCGGATTTGACCTTAAAATTAGAGACTGGGCGCCGGGCTATCGTATCCCGATTGTCTCTGCCAGGCTGATACCATATTCAATAGAGGTGGCCGATCACCCACCGACTCTGGCTAATAGTTATGAAGGGTGGCTGAAAGATTATACGAGCTCAGCTGACTTTATTAATAATAATCTGAATGAGCAAGCCAAAGAATCTGCCGGTAATCTGATAGAGCAGATTAGCAATCACACCCCTGATTATATTAACTTTGATCCGAATGACCTGATACAAACAAGGTCATATCCAATAACGTCAAAAGAAGGCACACCGAATAGCCCAGAGTGGTTTTGGCTAAGGGTAGAAAGGGGCATTTATATATTTCCCTCTGAAGACGAAGAGCCACAATTGCCTAGCTATCCTATCGGTCCCGCCGATATTCATGAGCAAAACTTTAGAGAATCGATGATACCGATCAACTCTGATAATCCGAAAAGAATCGTCACTAAAGAGAACTTTGACTATATTCCTTTTCAGATTAATACTGGGTTTAGCTATTGCCACTGGGGTGTCTTAGGCAAGTCAGATAACGAACTCTCAGACTCCCTGTTTCTCTATCCTGTGGAGTCGGTTTTTGTTGATTCTAATAATCAATCAGGGAGACCGGCGCATCCTTTAGACAGCCTGTACACTCGCAATAATTACCAAGATAAATACACGATGTATTCATTCTGGACGACCCACTCTCTGTCAAGGTTTTACCCGGTAAATCTTGAGGTTCTGCCGAGTGGTTTTTACGGAGATTATTGGGCATCTTTTGTTAGATCGTTTCCATTAAATCAAGCTGACACTTTATTGAAGACAAAGGATAAAGGGTTCGTGAATTTGAATGAAGAGGCGGGGGTCAAGGCTCTACTAAGTTTACCGAGGACTCGTGCCAGACGATCAAAAGATGTTTTCACAGCCAATAGTCAGTTCAAAAATTTCCAAAGTCCGAACGCTGGTAACGATGATGATTTATTTAGGTTCGGGGATTTTAGATTTATACCATATAGTTTTAGAAATACGATATTACCAAGTCCGAGTCACAAAGGATCTGGGATACTCAGAACTTTGCCTGCCATAAATGACGATCATCAGGCGATTGATGGCGAGGACATACTAAAGACACCGAAAATATTTTACGAGCAAGGAAAGGGCGCTGGTGGCGCTTATTTTGTTTCGGCTGAATATCCGGTTTATTTGAGGAGAAGTTATAAAGATTTAAGGCATGCTTTGTTGAGAGGTAAGATAACTGGCTATGGCAGGCGAAATCCTCTGGGCGGTGTGACCGGAGTTGTGCCTCTGTTTAATCAGGTGATCGTTAGGGACAGTGAGAGCTATAATCGGATTATTCGAATCACTGAGGCAAACGAGATTATTGCCAAGGTTAAACTATTCAATCTGCGAATGTGCGACATCTCTACAGTGCCTCTTGCAACAGCTGATCAGGCCAGAGCGTTATCAAGTATTCAAGGGATTGACAGAAGTGTTCATAATGAATTTGACACGGCGCAAAGAACCCGGTGGTTGCCACGCGGTGACGGTGAAGAAGGCATTGTAACTTTTCATGGGATAAGGCCATTCAGTGGAAATATTGCCAATATCCCGACCAGGGCTTACTGCTTTAATACAGACTTTCAGAGTTTTGTTGATGGTGATCATTCTTTTGAAGAGGGCTTTGGCTCATCATGGGATAGATTTTGGTCAGGCGGAAGCCCATTTGAAACGGTAACTTTAGGCAGCTCAGTCTCAGATTATTACTACTATCTTTGGGGAGACCGGTTAGGTAATTTGAATATCTCAGCCATTGAAAAGTTTGATGGATTTTATACTGAGAGAGGGGGGAGAGCTTTCCCGGGGGCAGCTAGAACCAATCTTATTGAAAGAAGTTTTTATCGACTGAGGCGATTTACTAGTGATCAACTTGGAAATTATGACCTAGGAGGTAACAATTTTGACTCTGGTTATAACGAGTCATATTGGGTAAATTTTCAAAATATAGTTGGTGGGCTGGCTGTTACGACAACCAGAATATACGTCATCGATAATGAAGAAAGCAGGATGAGAGTATACGATAAGAATAACTTATCAGAGATATTCTCTCGCAAGATCACTGAAGCCACATTCACTAGCATGTTTGCTATCAGGGTTGATGACGAGGACTTAATTGGTGGCTTGGATAACGATAATAAAATTGTAAGATTTTTTAGAGAAGATGGTATAGAGTCCGTTGGCAATTTTATAGCACTTGACCCAAACTTTGATTATTGTGGAGCGGATGTCAGTAAAGATGGTAAGTATCTCTATCTACTAACAAATTATGTAAACGGAACTCAAGGAGAGATACCACAGGGTACGCCAGACACATATCCGATATGGCGATTTAACATACAGCGTCTTGACTTTGATGTTTCAAAAGTTCAGCTGTCAGTTTCAGAGATAACAACTGAAATACCAGATATACCGAACCCACCACCGATTGAATTACCATGGGACGTTGGGACTTTGCCAGACTCATTTCCGAGGTTCAGTCCTGAGATAAACCCAGATTTTATATATAATGATAGTACTGATGACAAGCCGCCGAGAGAGCTATGGAACAACCTGTTCTCTTTTTATTATCATCACGATATGGTGGGTGCAAACTCAGATCATCTCAAGCCGTCAACATTTCTTTATGCTGTGCTGAGAGCAGCAGGTTTAACCCCAGCCTTTGAGCAAGATGGCAGTGATATTCCAGGAAGCCTAAACAACCATTTAATGCAACTTATAGAAGATACGAATAGAAGCTACCGAGACCTCATCTCAAGGGTTTTACCAGCGCTTGGTTACATCGTGAGGATTAATTACACAAGTGGCGAGGTGGAGTTAATAGATATCGCCACCCGTCAGTGGGAAAAATGGAACATGGGTGATGATATTATTCAATTGAATAGTATCGATGCTGATTTTGACAGGCAATACTCAAGTTTTATCTTTGAAAATGACGATATGACTAGAGGGAAAAACACTTTAGAAGAGTGGAAGGATGACCCAAATCAGCAGGGAAGATTCACGATATTCAATGCAAATCCATTTGTCAATGGCAGGACTTTAACTATAAAAACTGGCACTTGGACTTCCGAGTTCACGAAAGTAGCAACCCTACTCTCTTTAAGAAGGGACAGAGTGAAGTGGCGAGTATCGAACTTTCACCTGCTAGCTGTTGATGGCAGGTTAATGGTGCCAAGGATTGGTGATATAGTTAAACTAAACAGTAAAAAGATACCAAATAGCAATAATATAATGGATGTTTTGGTTGTTTATGTATCCCAGAACGATGTTTACACAGAATTTGAGGGAATAAGTTTTGGCTAAAAAAATATTCTTTGACTTCGGTGAGGAGCCTTTAGTAACTGGGTTCTTGCCTTGCAATTATCCCAGAAGAAACAGGAGTCAATTGGTCAAAAGGCCTGTGATTGACTTCTCTGGCTACAGATCTGTGCGAGCACCAACCAGACAGGGGACACCGCCGCCATATGAGTCTCTAGGAGCGATACAATGAGCAATAATTATCTCAATTTCTGTCAGATATTTACTGATAATTTCTTAGTCGATCGGGTGTCAAGGATCAGCCTTGGCGGCGCTAACACATGGAATAGTAATATACCGATATCTTATAAGTTTGGTGGCGACGCTTTCTCTTTAGATAATAGGTTTAACCTGCCCGCGCAAGAAAATGCGAAGGTTGCCACAGAGGATCTGGGATTTGAAGGCGGCCTTATGTATATCTTCGATATCGATTTGGGAACAGCCCCCAAAAGGGTTACAAATTTCATGTTTAGGACTGAAGATGACGCCACTATTACCACCGTAATGTTGCCAGACAATGCAAAAGCTGTGTTAGAGGCTTACAGAACAGACTTACCGGTCAGCCGTGACTCTGAAGCTAACAAGCCAGATGATACTTATTTTATGAGAAGAATAAGTCAAGAATATTGGTATGTGAATTTGCCAAGGAATCTATCTTATAGATACTTTAGGGTTAAAATTTACAGAACTGGTCAAAACGACATAAGAAGAGCAATAAGAATCGTATTAAAAGACTTGTTTTTAGGCGATTCAGTAGATATTGACAGGGCACCAAGCCGTGGCATATCACATAAAATGACCGACGAGTCTACTGAATTCATTGCAGAATCAGGACGGTCTTATTTCTTAGAGAGACAGAAGAGACAAACTATTGGAAATGTCGAGTTCCCCTTGCTAAAAGCTTGGCAAGTCTCAGCATTAAAGATTTGGTCAGACCGGGTAGGAATAGTTTGCCCATTCTGGGTAGCGCTTGATCCTCATGGCGTTTGGGATGCACCTCGTTATGGGATGAGTATTGGCGTTTACCGACTTACAGAAATGCCAACATTTCAACATGAAGTGGCCGATTACTGGTCATGCACACTCTCTCTTACTGAGGCGATTTGATGGCTGGGAAAGATAAATTTTATGATCAAGGCGAAGAGCCTTTAGAGAGTGGTGAGGGAATAGACCCACCAGAAGAGGGTAAGAGAGCTGTACCAAGGCCGAGACCCGATGACCGTTTCAATGATTATCCCGATACATGTCCTCTACCACCAGCACCAGCGCCACCTGGCTTAAGTGAAGCCTTTCAAGGGCCGCGAGGGTTACCTGGGCCACCCGGAAAAGACTCCGCTGTACCAGGCCCACAAGGTCCACCAGGCGAATCCATTATAGGGCCACAAGGACCACCTGGTGATTCTATCGTCGGGCCGAGAGGCCCTCAAGGATTACCGGGAAGAGACTCTACTGTTCCCGGGCCGCAGGGGCCACCCGGAAAAGACTCCGCTGTACCAGGTCCGCAAGGACCGCCAGGTGCTGACTCTACGGTGCCAGGACCAAGAGGACCGGCAGGAAAAGACTCTATAGTACCAGGCCCACAAGGCCCACCAGGACCCGCAGGACCAGCAGGTCCGCCAGGAATGGGTTCAACTGGTGGCACCATAGACTTGACAGACAGTGCTGTTCTTGATTTAGCTAAAGAAAATAGAGTTATTGCTGATAGAGGTAAAACTCTAGGGGTATCAGCTACAGACGAAAATGATATTGTTTTGCTTGATCCGCCAGCAGCAGGCCCGCAGGGGCCGGCAGGACCGCCAGGTGCTGACTCTACGGTACCAGGCCCAAGAGGGCCGGCTGGAGCCGATTCAACAGTACCAGGTCCCCAGGGACCACCGGGTGAGTCAATCACAGGACCCCAAGGTCCACCAGGACGGGATGGTGCTGACTCAAATATACCAGGGCCGGTAGGACCGAGAGGTCCAGAGGGGCCCGCTTCAACTGTGCCAGGACCGCAGGGTCCGAGAGGAGCTGATTCAACAGTACCAGGGCCTCAAGGAGAAAGAGGGCCGCGTGGAGAGCCAGGAGAGTCGATTGCAGGCCCACAAGGCCCCGCAGGGCCAGCAGGAGCGGATTCAACGGTACCAGGGCCTCAGGGTCCACCAGGTGAATCAATAGTCGGCCCACAAGGCCCAACAGGGAGAGACGGCCGTGATGGAGAGAGCATACAAGGGCCCCAAGGGATCCCAGGCAGGGATGGTGAGCGCGGCAGAACCGGGCCCGCCGGCGACCCAGGAAGAAGAGGAACCCCAGGATTACAAGGAATTCAAGGAGAAATTGGCCCCAAAGGAGACCCTGGTGAAGATGGAACAGTTGTTTTGGCGAACCCACAAACAACAGACTCATCACCGGTGTTATCATCTATTACGATAGATGGCATTTCATATCGAATAATTGGAGCTGGTGCGGTAGATGAAGAAGACTTCATTTTTGGGTTCTCATCAGATGCATCACCGGAGGCGGCAGACATTTCTATTGTCTCTGAAACAGGCATAGAAATTCTAACAACTTATCCGGGAGAATTAAGGTTAATTATCGGCAGGGTTAGTACTGATAGTGATATTCAGGCTGTTTATTTCTCTGATGCGATTAATGGGCCTGTGATAAATCAAGTCGGCGCTTTTACAAAGCAGTCGAACTCTCTAACAATTAGTAGTAAGATGTACAACATATGGTTAAGTAATCAATTGTTGAGCCAGCCAGAGAATATGACTATCAGTGTTACAACTTCACAATTGAATTCAATAGGGACTTAAAATGCCAATAAATATTAGAGATACATTTAATTTTCTTTTTCATAATGGCAAAGGTATTAAAGCAGACCAAGTTGAAATAGAAACTAAAGACGGCACGGGTGATAGCCTGCAAGACCTCATTGATAGTGGTGACTTTGGTAGCGGAACAGCAGGCGCCCCAGGAGAAAAAGGCGACCCAGGCGAAACCGGGCCACAGGGAGAAAGAGGTCCCGCAGGACCAGCAGGAGCCGAAGGGCCCGCCGGGCCAGCAGGGCCGCAAGGGCCAGACGGAGAGAGGGGTGCGCAGGGGCCTCCCGGAGACACGGGGCCGCAGGGGCGAGATGGTGCGCCTGGAGTTCGAGGGATCGCAGGGCCCGCAGGGCCGCAAGGCCCGCCAGGAACGGGCTCCGGCGGAAGCATTACTTTAAATGATAATGAAGTTTTAAATTTAGCAAAGACACCGCGTGGAATAGAAGACCGGGGTAGGTTTCTTGGGGTTGCTACTGATGATGAGAATGACCTTGTCTTGTTTGATGCGCCAACCGGCGGTGGCGGCTCAGGGCTGACACCTGCTCAGTTGACAAAACTCAATGGCATTGAGGCTGGAGCTGAAGTCAATGTTCAAGCCAATTGGTCAGAAACAGATACAAATGATGATGCTTTTATTAGAAATAAACCAGCCCTGTTAAAAGGCGATAAAGGAGACCAAGGGGATAGAGGCCCCACAGGCCCAGCGGGTGCAGATTCAACTGTGCCAGGGCCACAGGGGCCACCCGGAGCCGCTGGAATGGATGGTGATAGAGGCCCAACAGGCCCCGCCGGGCCAGCCGGGATGGATTCTACTGTACCCGGGCCGCAAGGCCCAGCCGGACCGGCAGGAGCTCAGGGTGATAGAGGCCCAGCCGGGGCGGCAGGAGCTCAGGGTGATAGAGGCCCAGCCGGGCCGGCATCGACCGTGCCAGGGCCAAAAGGTGATCAGGGCGACAGAGGACCGGCCGGGCAAGCTGGAATGGATTCGACAGTGCCAGGGCCGAAAGGAGATCCTGGAGAAAGAGGGCCCGCGGGTGCGGATTCAACTGTACCCGGCCCTCAGGGCCCCGCCGGGCCAGCAGGAGCGGATTCAACAGTGCCAGGGCCCGCGGGGCCAAAAGGAGATCCTGGAGAAAGAGGGCCCGCTGGAATGGATTCGACCGTGCCCGGGCCCGCAGGGCCAGCGGGGCCCGCGGGACCCAAGGGCGACCCAGGCGATTCGGCTGGCGGAAACTTCACACCGTCTAGACAGGAGTCATCTGCATATCCGGTCTTGAATAGGACAGCGACTAAGGAATCAAGGGTATCCTTGATTGGCGGAGACCTGAACGGGATAACCTATGTCAATAAGAGATTTTGGCTGCTAGATGATGGCCGTCATCAGCTACATTCTTACGCCATTTCATCCACCGATGGCTCAATTAATAGACAGCCATCTGAGCAAATATCTGTTGTCTCAGGCCCGTTTGAAACTTTGGCTTCTGACGGAAAATATTTTTACACTTTGGAAAGACTTGGTTCAGGGTCAAATTCTTTTGTTAGGGTTTTTACATTAGCAGGCGCGCGGCAAACCAGCAAAGAGTTTTCAATACCTAGAGACAGGTGGACAGGATCAGCCACAGATGGTGAATTTCTATACGTCTTGGCAGATGAGTTTGCTGATAGCTCTAGAAGACATAGAATTATTGCTTACAATTTACTGGATAACACTCAAGACCCGGATTACTTAGACCTTGATACGACAGGGTCTTGGCGAGGTCTGGACATTTCTGGCGAGGTGCTTTATGCCTTGGACAACGGCGGAAACATCAGAGCCATCTCTAAGACCGGGACGCGGCTCACCTCTCTCGATATGACTTTTGATACTAGTGATTTTACTGGTTTTCCTGGGGCGGCAGCTCTGGCATTTGGACCAAATGATAAATTCTATATTATTGCTAATCAATCAAATAATGCTCGCTATATGGTGCCACACACCATGTCAGGGAGTGTTTCTGGGTTGCAAATAAATGAGGCCACTTATACCATTTCAGGTGGTGGCGGCGGTGGCAGTGGTGCTCAAGGCCCCGCAGGCCCCCAAGGCCCGCAAGGACCCGCCGGGCCCGCAGGCCCACAAGGTCCGGCAGGAGCGGATGGAAGTGTACCCTTGACAAGGGTTGCAAACGAGGCGGCTTACAATGCAATCACTACCAAACTCACTACAACTATTTATTGGTGGCCGGCGTAATGGGTATCAGATTTGGCACAAATAACCCGGGCAGTAATCTCAGGATAGGAACTGAGACGGTGGGTGGTATTGCCATTGGTAATGAGGTGGCATGGCGAGCTTCTCAAACAGCAGCAACAACCAACTATTTATATATGTATGACGTTATTTCCGGCAGATTATATCGAATGAATGTGACTACTGGAATACCGATAAGCAATGGTGTTAGAGTTCGAGCAATGCAAGGTTTGACTTTTCATAATGGAACCATGTATGGGATTGGAAGATCGCCTAATGGGTTTTTATACTCTATTGACACAGCAACAGGGTTTGCAACTCAGGTAAGCCGGGCAAGTGGCGAAGGCATTCCTAATGCTTTAGCTTTTCATAATGGTGCTTTTTATATAATTGGCAGAGCTACTTGGACATTACGAACAATAAACATCTCAACAGGAACATCTACCCAGGTAGGATCAGCAACTAGATTTGGAATAAATGAGGTCGTACCGAGCGGTTTAGTCAGCCATAATGGCAGTTTATATATGGTTGGGACTACAAACGGTGCACTTTTTACATTAAATACGACAACAGGCATAGCAACAAGAGTAGGCAATTCAAATAAATTCGGTGTAAACGAAAACTCACCTACGGGGTTAGGGTCTCATAACGGCAATTTATATATGTGTGGGTCGACGAATAATGCACTCTATACATTAAATACCACAACAGGCGTGGCGACCCAGGTAGGATCAGCAACTAGATTTGGAATAAATTTGTCCGGTCCATCAGGGTTGACAGGGGCCGCGGTTACAGCTGATCAGATAGAACCCAACCCAGTGCCACCAGTCCGATACAACCCACAACAACCGCTAGACCCGTTACCAGACCCTCCGATGCCTGATCCAGATCCACCAGATCCAGATCAACCAGATCCAGATCCACCAGATCCAGATCAACCAGATCCAGATCCGCCAAGGACTCCGACAAGGGATTTGTATATGATCAGCTCAAGCCGTTTGTATGTGGTTGATGCGACCACGGGCCTTGCCACTAGACAGGGTAGCTCTAGCATTGGGATTTCTCCCAACGACCTGGCAAATATTAGTGGGTCGTTATACACACTTTCTGGCACCACTCTTTATCGCATTAGCACAAGCACCGGGCGGGCAACCAGGGTTGGGTCGTCGTCTAATTCTGATTTGCAATCCACTATGAGTAGCACCCTTATTCCTGGAGATAGCGTTGTGAGCGTTACGGCCGACACACTCACCGCCCACTCCCGGTCTCTATACTCAACAATGAGGGTTTCCGTGAGAAATAGTACTCTTGGGACATCACGAACACTTTCTAGGTTGGTTGTTATAAACAGAAGCACAGGGAGAGCTACTTCTTCACGGCAAATATTGGCCGGTAGTTCAATATCGGCCATAGTTGTTGGCGGCGGTTTGACCAACGTTTCTTTCGATGTTCTTGTGTCACATTCAGGGAGTTTATATGGTGTTGACGGCGGAAGACTTTATCGGTTTTCAGGCGATTATGCAATAAGAGGATCCAGCATAACAACCCCTGGCGGGATGGCCTCAAGAGGCGGGACTCTTTACGGCGCTTATTCTAATGGATTGTATAGTATCAGCACATCTAGCGGATCTAGAACACGAATAGGAAGTGGTTATGGTTTATCGGCATCCCCTCGGGGGCTAACAAGTGTATAATAGATTAATCAATAAAGGAATAAAGTCATGACTTACAAAGCCGGATCAAAGATATCCCATATCATCACCACCCAGGTGCCAAGAGACTACGAGGAAGGTGCTATCTACTCACAAGGCAGCCTAATCGGCGTCTGCGTCTCCTCTGTTAAGTCTGGACAGAGTGTTGGTGTTGCTTTATCTGGGATTATATCTTTTAGAAAAGATGATGAAACACGTCAGTTTCCAGTTGGGACTTCGATACATGGTGATGATGGTGCATTAGTAGTCTCTGATGAAGTGGGAAAACCTTTCTTAGGGTATTCAACCAAACCGTCTTTCGCAGGCGACAAATTTATAGAAGTCATGCTCCAGCAGACAGCTCCTGGCGGTGGTGGTGGCGGCGGTACCGGCGGGCCTGTGACCTGGGGATCTGTAACTAATAAGCCGACCTTTGCACCCGCAAACGCTGAGCAAAATGTTCAGTCTAACTGGTCAGAAACTGACACAAATGACGACTCTTTTATCAGAAACAAGCCTACTATACCGCCAGCTTTACCAAGCTATAACCAAAGTAATACCGAATTCTTAGGGTCAAGAGCAGGAAACTTGTTCTGGGACGAAGTAAATCAGGTACCAATCTCTGGTGCAACTGGTACTGTGCTTACGAAAACTGGCTCTGGCGACAATGATTATGCCTTTCGAGCGGCACCAACTGGTGGCGGTGGAGGCGGGGGCCTTGATAGAGACGGCGTTTTAAACCTCGTAGCAGATTGGGCTGAACAGGGAAATACTGATAATTTGCCAACCACCAAGATAGGACTAGAGCCAGGTTCAGGTTTGGTTCGTTCATCCAATGGTAACCTCAGTACATCACCCTCATTAGTTTCAATAGCAAATCAAGGAGAGACTAACAGGTCGGGGATTGAGGCAGCAAATACAAATATTGCTACAAACTCCTCTGAAATTACCGATCTAAAAACGACAGATCAGACCATTCTAGGCATGGTAAGACAACTTTCTGTCACAGTTACCCAGCCAGACCCAGTGATCCACCCCTTCTATTTTGTCGATCAGGCCATCACATCTGGCACTAGGGACTATACCATCTCTTTTGCCAGCACTTTACTCAATCCTCGGCCAGCTAGGATTAATGTCAACTTTGGTGGCACGAACAAAGTGATCACACCAGCAGCTGACAGGGAGACATATATTATCTCTTTGAACGTGACTGAGGTGCGAAATTTAAGCTCAAATCACAGCCCAAATGACACTATTGGGGTGAGAATTGATATCATAGACTCAAGTAATGAGTCAACTTATGCCAAAACCTTCTATATCCCAGTGGTAGCACACCCATTAGGAGGTGGTTTAGCCTTTAGACAGCTCGCAAACCAAGCTGCTTATACCGCGATCACCACAAAAGATCCGAACACCTTATATTATTGGAGTTAACATGCCTTTCCGAATTGGAAATAATGAGGTTAATGTTTTGGCAATTGGGTCTAATCCAGTGCGCGGCGCTGCGATTGGAGACAACATTATCTACACCCTGCAGACACCGGATAACCTAGGCATCATAACTCTCTCTAGTATCGGCGGCGGGAGAACAAGAACAGCTTCTCTCACTGTAACCGACGCTGACGGGTTTACCACCATGCCAGTGGGAACGGTCACAGTGCGAAACGCCGCAGACACCAATGACATTGGCGGCGGTGCTGCAGCCATATCATTTTCTGGCACTGGCAATACTAGATCAGCAGCTTTACCAGGCCGAAGATCGATGCAGAGATACCGAGTTTTAATCACTTATAATGATAGCAACGGTGCTCACAGGTTACAGATCGTAACGACTTCTGGGTCGTTCTCAACTACTGTTCAATATGAGACAAGAACATAGGAGGTAACATGCTACTTGATTTATTAATGTTATTGATACTGGCAGACCGGCCAGCTCAAGCCCAGCTGATGTGGGAGGCATATCTCGCAAAATGCGAGTTTTCTGACGGGCTAGAGCTGATTGACGATGAGAGTTTTGATGAGTTTTGTAGAAATTCACACGAAATAACCGATCCATTTTTAGTCGAATTATTAGACGGAGTATAAGATGCCGATTTTAAGTACCGTGTTCACCTCAATCATGATACTATCTAATGGGTACAGGTTGGGAAAACAGATCCTGCAAGATGCTGGCAAGCCAGATGAGGATAAAGAGAAGGTTCGGAAGGACTTTGTTAAAACACCTAAGTCTAAGAGACAAGACTTTCTAAAGAAGGTGCTAGAGGATAAAATCAGAGCTGAGCTTGAAGCCGAGTTTCAAAAGAAGCTTGAGGAGATGAAGAAATGACCTCTGAATTCTTTGTCCAGGTAGAGCATCTTTTGGGTGTTGGTGTGGCTTTTTTAACTATTATTTTCGGACTCTTGTCAGTTTTGAATAGAATCAAGAAATCTGAGGCAGATAGGAAAGAATTTGAACATCACCAAGAGTCGTCAAGAAGAGAATTATCATTTAAAATTGAAAAATTAGAGGTTCAAATGAATAGAACAGTACAGTTTGAAGAGAAAATATCTAATAAGCTTGATAAACTAACAGATGACTTAAGTAAAATGAGGCTTGAGATAATGGAAGCTCACTCAAATATGGCAAATAAGGTCACAGCTCTGGAGGCTAAGATTGAACTCAAGTAAGATCATTGAATTGGCTGAGCAAATCATAGAACTTTCTGAGGATAGTATGGATACTAAGCCGAAGAAAAAGGTCAAACCAAAGTATAAGATAGTCTTAGAGGTGGGTCATGGCGACCACCCAGATGGCTTTGAGCCAGGCGCTGTTGACCCGAGGACAGGCGTCCGTGAGCATGCCTTGAATAAGATAGTAGCCATGTCTTGTGAGAAGGAACTTAAGAGAGTGGGTTTTGAAGTGATCGTGACTGACTCAGGTGATTACCTAGGAAACATTGGTAAGACATTCTCTGACTGTGATGTGTTCGTTTCAATTCATCACAATGCCTTTAGTGATGATCGAGCTCAGGGATCTGAAACTTTGATCCATGATACTCACTGGAACCCAGATGATGAGAAGCTTGCTAAGGCACTCTCTAAGCATATGAGTGAAAGGTTAGCTATTAATAACCGTGGAATCAAAACAATGAGCCTCTCTATCTTAAAAGGGGCCATAACCGGGGCAAAAAAGCCCGGAAAAGCAGTAGTCCTAGTAGAGCCCTACTTCATCACTGGAAAGGACGTAGATGACCATCTTACGTGGTCGAAAAAATCTGGGATCGCTATTGCTGATGGAATATTAGAGTTTTTAAAGTATTAGATTAAGATTATTGCTCGAATGTATCGATATTTTTTATCCCATCAAAGGGTATTTTCTTACCTAGTTTATCTTTGATCACATTTTCTAGGTTTTCTTTAGCAATTTCAGCACCTTCTGGAACTATCTCATAGCCTTCTAGCTCATCCGTCTCTATCTTCTTCTCTAGCTTATCAGATTCAATCTCAGTTTCAATCATACGAGCCAAAAAAATGCCAGTGCCAGTGAAGGGGTCTAGTATCTTAACACCATCATCTGACACAGACTTGCCAAACTCTTTCTGACAGATTTGATTAATAGATCTATTAATAAAATCAACAACTTCTGTCGGGGTGGTAACAACGCCCAGCTTCTCTTGAAGCCTATCAGGCGCCTCTAAAGCTTTCTTATCATACTCTTTTCTTAGTTTTTCCTGGTCATCTACACCCATACTCTCTCCTTAGTTAAATATGTTATAATGAATATCCCATATCTTGCCCTTTTTGTACAGCTACGAAGAGGCGAAAGTAAACAAGCCCCGAGGCGTCATGTCCCTTGAGGCTTGTTTATTTCTTATTGATTAAACGTTACAGACAGTACCCTCATAGTCACAGAACTGATCTTTATTACTCTGAATAAAGTTATAAGCCAGGCAGCCATCAAACCCAGTGGCGGCTGACATGCTAGCCATCATATCAAGCATCTCATTTATCTCATCTTCTGATAAAAGATCAGAGAATGCATGTTCGATATGGCCATCTGCACCCACCGTGGGTTTGGAGGGCATGTCTCTTACATCATAAAGCTCATGATTTACCACACCTTTACCAGCTTTGGCCTTAGTCTTCTTCGTAGTCTTCTTCTTGCTGGAAGACTTCTTAACCTTCTTCTTGTCGTCCACTTGACACATATCCATTGAATATGCTGGTGATGATAAGAGAACAGCTATTACTAGTAGATACTTAAACATGCTACTCTCCTTCACAAAGTATTGGTTCAGGTACTTCATTACAGATTTTCTCCCTCTCTTTGAACAGATTGAATAAAACCTCATCCTCAAGAAGTTTCTCATCGTCTTCTATGTCTTTCTCGCTATAGCCTTCTAGATCCTTCTTAACCATGGCACCAATGTCTTCTAATGGCGCTGCATCATTGTGACCGGCTTTTGATTTTGATGGCTTATTATTAGCAGCTAGGGCGAAGACTAGTACTGTAAAAGCACCAACAGCGAGCAGCCACTTAGCTTGGTTGGTACTCTTCTCAACCTTCTGCTTATGATCTTTAGCTAGAGCTAACGCCATAAAATCAACCTCAGCATAGATAGACTTCTTGAGTGGGTTAAACGCCACTTCAAGGGCACCAACTTTACTCAAGATATCTAAGTCTATTGACTGATTAGAACCAGATAACAAGAACTCTATCCCGTCCTCTGTCTCTACCAGGTCACCATGAACAACCTCAAAGTCATCACCTAACTTCTCTTGTAAGTACTGCTCATAGATCACATCTTCAATGCCTTCTATATCAGAAAGAGATATGTTCAGGCTTTCTATAGCATCACTAGCATAGGCTTGAGATGATAGAAAAATTGCTAGGGCTACTAGATACTTAGTCATTTTCGTCTCCTTTAACTTCAAAAAATTCAATTGCTTTATCAACAACTTTGTTGATCTTTTTAGCTTTCTCTTCCATAGACATGGCTTCAATTTTGATGGCATTCAGAACACCTGGGATATCCTCTGAGAGGAGCATATACTCATAAAGTCTGCCAAACCAGCCATCCAGCTCAGTACCCGACTCAGGGACACAAGAATCAAAGACATCTCTTAATAGTTTCAGTTGCTTTTTCATTTTTACCTCCCTTCAAAACGTAAGCTAGGTTAGTTTTATCGAGTACTCTCAACATCTTGTTCCTCTTTCTGATAGCCTTGACCTCCCGATATGAATCGAGAAGGGCCAAGGCGCCTTTAAACGTTAACCTCATTCAACACCCTCCTCTATGAGGAGCTTGTCGGCGTACTTATCACTCTCTGAATCGCAGAGGTACATCACATTCTTAAGAGCCTCATCACCCATCTTGGGGGCGACGTTCCCAGCTCCAAACAGGCAGCCAATGAAATGAGGCATCTTGGTGATATACCGGGTTGCCGACTTGACAAACTTTAGCAGATCAGCCGACATTTTTTGAAGGAACGTCTCAACCGCACTAAGCCTAGCCTCAAGAGCAGCAACTCTCTCTTCGAGATCACCACTATCGCCCCTGTTAGAAGCGACAACTAAAGGCTTAATACTTTGCTCAATACTTTTGGACTTAGAGTCACCCCCTTCGGAGGCGACAGCTAAGGGTTCAACGCCACAACTTGCTACAAAAAACATGGTAAAAAACAGTAAAGACTTCATACTACTCTCCTTTCTTATCTTCAAAGGGTTCAACTGGTGGCACCTTAGCCTTCGCAACCCCATCACAAAGCTCTACAACCTCATCTACTGATGAGTTGGGTGCTCTTTGGAATACGGTAGTCAAACAGACCACTAAATGCCTTAAGACATCTATCTCGTAATTTAAATGCTTAATAAACTCGAATGTCCGTATGTCGCTGTCAAGCATCTTGCTTTCCCTCAACAGCATATTTTCTACAATCCTCTGTAACTGGGCAACATCATCTTTCAAGTCAGAAACCTGACGCTCATGAAAAGCGTCGTTGGCAGCCATAGACTGGCCAAAACTCAACGAAAATAACATCGCTAACACTAGTAACCATTTCATAAAATACCTCTCAAAAAATTAAACTTTAGTAGCTAACGCGACTACCATCAAAAAACTCAGCACAACATGTGCTACTAGAATAAAATTAAGCCACTTATCATTCATCTCTCACCTCTCTTAAGGAGACCACAGGGCTGGCCGTGGTTATAGTATTTAGCCGGGAGGAGCCAAATGCTCAGCCAGCACCTATGATCATAATTTGGTCTTATCTACTATCTTATAGCGAAACACCCCGCTATTCTCATCCCAGTAAAAGTCTACTCTCTGATCACCATCCAGATGATTGTTTATCTCTCTGATGGTGAGATGGATGTACGCTTGTTCAAGTCCTAGGTTATACTCCACCTTCTATCCTCCATTTGTCGTTATTCATTTCCTCTTTAGTAAAGTCTAATAGTTCGATGTACTCACTGAGTGATAGCTGCTTAAAGCTGACACCATCGTCATCCGACTTTAGAACTCTCAAGTCAAACCAACCGGCACCATCTTTAGGAGTTGACTCTTTATGAAGAGCTTTTGCAGCTCTCTCTAGGAGTCTGAACCCTTGGTCTAAGACTTTGCTAGCAAGAAGATGACATTCATCATCAGTCCAGCTGGTATTTGTCTTACAGACATAATATTTAAAACTAACCGCACCCATAAATTATCTCCTAGATATCAAAAAATAGGGGTGATCACTGTGACCACCCCCTTCGTTTTAACTGTTCTTTAAATTGACAGTCTCCTCAGAAACCAGCTTCATTATATGCTCATGAAGGTCAGGTTCGTACTCTTCGATACGTTCGATTGACCATTTTTCTGACAGATTAATAAGGCTAATCTTGCTTGTTCTGTCAAGGCCACCGTTTTTAACCTTCTCAAGGTTGTCAAGGCACCACTCATAGTACACTGACGAGTTAAGGTTTCGTTGGTCATAAGTTACGTTTTCCATTTTCAGTCTCCCTAATCAAAATTGAACTTTGATGACAACCACGTCATCGATATACATATTATATAATCAAATAAAATAAAAGTCAATACTTTTCTATCATTTATTTTCGTTTTATTTTCGATTGTTAATAACCCCATGATATATAAGAGAAAAGTGAAGAGCTATGTTTACACCTTGAGAACGATTGGGTAAAAAATGTCACATATTTTGTCTTGATTTGTTATTTTGTGATAATCATAATGGCGTTAGCGTGGCTAACGCGTGACCATTGACGTGACCATAGGTTGTTTTTCATTGATAAATATGGAGTTTAGATGCCGAAGCATATTGTGACTAAGGAACAAATTGAAGAGATAATGGCTCACGCTGACCAGGGTCTTGGGCACGCCGAGATATCATCTAAGGTCGGAGTCTCAGCAGCGAACGTGCGCTACCACACATTGATTAAACATGGTGGCAAAATTAAGAATAAGGCGGCACTCAGGAATGAGCTAAACAATGCTAAAGAGCAGCTGGAACAAGAGAAGAGGATACACTTCTCTATGCAGAGAAAGATAGACAAGCTAGAGGCTGAGGTCGATCTGTTGACCAGCCTTCTAATGAAAGCTGCTAACTTTAAAGGTTAGAGGCAAGACCAACCTATAGTCTTATAGGTTGGTCCATTTCAAGCCAGGATTAAGGTCACCCGTGGCTTTTCTTAGTTTCTTTTCTTTGTAGTCGAGGCGGCGCTTGTCTTGCTTGGGCTGGCAGAATGCCTCCACCCTCTCTTTGAGGGTCGGTAGGCTTTCTGTGACCACACCCTTAAATGGTTGTTTGAGTAATTTTGAGCGAGTATAAAGCTCAAGGAATTCAATGTAGAGGCCTTTTTTATTCTCTCCCTCTCTTAGATATGAGTCCTCTCTAGCGTTCTCATAGCGTTCAAACTTGATCATGAAGAGATCTTTTTCACGCTTCCAGTCGTTGGCTTTTTGGTACTCAATCATAGACATCTCTTGTGATATAATTAGAGACGTTCATAAAGTCTTCTCACCTTGCTAGGAAAAGCGACTGGGCACTATATTTACCTGGTCGCTTTTTCTATGTAATCAGTGATTAACTTCCGCAGAACCCATGACCTTTTGAGACCTTGGCGTTCACACGCCTCATTAAAGGTATCTCTTAAGTCTTTAGGGCATTCAAATCTTAGTTCTGGGTATCTTTTGTATCCTGGGTATTTCATAACATCTCCTTATGTAGCATATGATATAAGATTTATTACAGATCAGCAAACTTTAGTATTGACTTTCTGATCCGATGAGTATATACTAGTATTGTGACGGCGTCACAGCGGCGCCTTGTTTATTGTTTTAGTTTTGTGAGGTAGTTATGAGTGTTTTAGAATGTGCTTTGGGCAGAGCGCCGGTTGACTATGATCAGGTCGGAGAGCAGATGGCGGATGAGTGTATATCTGATGTCTATTCGACGACAGATATGATGTCACGACAAGTAGAGTATCTTGAGGGGAAACTTACCTTCTTAAGAGCCAGAGCTGAGAAACGAGACAGCCAGAGTTTGGCGGTAAGATTGAGTGAGCTAGAGTTTCAAATAAGTATGATGAAGAGTTTCATCGAGTCAATTAATTCAGGTGAGTATGTCGCCGCAGAGGAGGTGTAAAATGGGTAAATTTACCAAAAAAGACTTAGAGAAAATGGTGACTAATCAAGCTAAGGCTAAGGCAAGAGACGAGGTGAAGAGTAAATTAGAGAAAGATCTAGAGAAATTCTTAACTTCTCAGGTCAAGAATTGTGCCTTGGTGACTGAGATGCTCTCGAAAGAGCTATATACTCTTCACGATAGGGTTTTGTTCACAGGGTATGACTATCATGGCGATGAAACCACATACCTTGATCAGGTCAGTAATGTGATGTTTAAATCAGATTATATCAAATCAGCAAAAAGAGAACTGGGCTCGATCCTAGCTGAGCTCGAGAAGGCAGAAAAGGTCGCAGGTGATCAGTTGGGCACGATAAATCTCATCAATAACATGGTCTTTGATGATAACCAAGATGAGAAAGAGGGTGCTGCATGATCAATGTTACAGTTTCAGGCAATTTAGTGGCACCACCTAAGCTGGTATTTACTAATGCCACAGGTGAGGTGTATGGTATTAGATTTGGATCGTCAACTTACAAGAAAGTTGGGCCAAATTTTGAAAAACATACAATCTGGTGTTCTGGTCTTGTGTCTAAAAAGAAGATTGACAGCATTCTTAGTAGATTACAAAAGGGCACCTACATAACAGCGTCAAGTTGTGATGCTACGATTCGTGAGTATCAGGCAAATGATGGTAGTTACAGGGCAGAATTGGATCTTAGATTTTGTCAAGTTGTAGAGGCCGGTAATCTGCCGCCAGCACCGGAACAGCCTGTTCAGAATCAGCAACCTGCTCAAGCACAGAATGTGCCCAAGCATATTCAGCCTCAGATAAATGGCACTTACAATGCTCAGCAAGATCAGAAGTTGCAACAGAACATTCAAAGCTATCAGCAGCAAAATGTGCCAAGGCAACAATCAGCGCAACAATCGAACCAACAGAACAGTCTCCCGTTCTAGTTTGACGATGCTATAGTTCTTCTAAGGGAGCTCTGAAGGCCTTTGTTACTTTATTACTTTGTAACATAGGATTCTCGGAGCTCTCTTTTTTTATTTCTTTTTTAAATTCTTTTGTGTCGAGTAGCTTAGCAGACTCCAGTATCGTGGTATTCGAATCTTCTAAGAGAATCTGGTAGACAATATTTTCATCTGTCTCTTGAGCTAGCCGGGGTGCAAGACGGTCGGCGGTTTGCTTTATTCTCATGTGGAGAGTACTATATATAGAAGAGAGCATGTCTTCGACCAGCCTCATTGGTACGATCTTTTGGGTTGTTTCTTCATAAGTGAGCTGAACCAATTTAGCTTTATAATATGCTTCGACTCGTTGAGATGTTTCTTTGCTAGGCAAAGGTTGCCCATCTAATAAGAATGAGTTGTTAGTTTTCTTTATCATTTGAGCACCTTTTAGAGGTATATATGTTAGACCGAAGACATGTTTTACATTACCAGAAGAGCGCCGAGCAAGCAACTAAAGATCCTCTAATGCCATCAGAGTGGGCAGACGAACACCGCATCCTCTCTGTGTCTTCTTCTTCTGAGCCAGGCAAGTGGAACACCAAGAGAACACCATATCTCAAAGAGATAATGGATAACTTGCATCCTCATTCTCCAGTTAAGAGGGTTGCCTTGATGAAGGGGCACCAGGTCGGTTATACCGAGGGTATTTTGATGAATGGTCTTGGTTATATCATGAGCGAAAACCCAGGCCCAACTATGCTGGTGGCGCCAAGTGAGAAGGCAGTGAAAAAGATGCTTCAGCAGAAGATTGAACCCATGATATACGACACGCCATCTGTTAGGAAATTAATGCCTAAGACCAGCAGGGCAACTCATAGAAGTACAGTAATTCATAAAGATTTTCGGGGGGGGTTCCTGGTTCTCTGTGGTGCCACCGTACCTAGTGACTTGGCTGGTACGTCCGTTCGATTCTTATTCTTAGACGAGGTTGACCGCATGGGTCTGGACGTTGAAGGGGAAGGGTCTCCAGTGGAGTTAGCCATCGGCAGAACCGCCGCTTACAAACGCAAGAAGATCTTTATGGGTAGCACACCTGTCTCTGAGGAAACTTCTGCAATCAAAAAGTATTTCGACGATGGTGATCAGCGCTATTACTTTGTTCCATGTCCTAAGTGCGGACACATGCAGACTCTTGAGATTACCAGATTAGATTATAGTGATTTATCAGATATATATTATAGATGCGAGAAGTGTGATCACAAGATCTCTGAAAGCCAAAAGACATATATGCTAGAGAACGGGGAGTGGCGAGCCACAGCTGAAGCCAGACCAGAGAATAGGTCATACCACCTCAACGCACTATACTCTCCAGTAGGGTTCTTGCCTTGGGTAGATGTAGCCATCATGGCCAGGAAGGCTGAGAAAGACGATGGTATTGCACAGACATTCGCTAACCTATATCTCGGCATACCCAAGTCTCTCTCTGACGCTGAGGTGCCTGTTCCTGAGGTCTTAATAGAACGAGAGAAGGTGTATGAAAAAGGTAACCCCCCATCTGTATCAGAGACCTTTAACACGTGTGCGGTTGATGTTCAGGGTGATCGTTTAGAAACTTTAATAATTCGTTGGGATAAGCGCAAAGCTTACGTAGATGATCACATCATTCTTTATGGGCAGGTAAACTCCGACTTCTCTGAAGAGCCATGGTCACAGCTAACAGACATACTTGATAATAATAATATTCATATCTTAGGTATTGACAGTGGTTACATACCTCATCGTGTATTTGGTTGGTACAAAAGCCAGCCGAGAACATCAAAACTAAAGATCAGGGTCATACGAGGTGTTGCTACTTTAGAGGGTTTAATGAGCCCGCCAAAACTAATGGACGTCTCTTTATACTCAGGAAAGAAAACCAAGGTAGGTAACAAGTACTATGATTTGAATACTCATATATTAAAAATGGAGGTACACAAGAGGTTACTAATCTCCGATGAGAGTGCCAGTGAGTACATTCATTTCCCTAGTGGATTAGGAGATGAGTTCTATCATCAGTTATGTAGTGAGAGGATGTTAGTCAGGAAGTCGGACGTTATGGATCGCACTGGGTTACCGAGATATCGTTGGCATGCTATCAGGAACAGGAACGAGGCCTTTGACCTCATGGTTTACTCTCTTGGGTTATGGTATGGATCAGGTGCTGCTAGGTGGGTAGACAAGTGGGAAGATTTCCTAGCTTTGAAGAGTCAGTATCTATGAGTGGCTGGCGACGCAAGGATGGCACTGTAGTTAGAGATGAGTGCCCAGATCACAGTGCCATTCACCATAGAAAGCTCAGGGAATTATTGTCAGAGGTCATGGCCACAAACGAACATATCTCCTCAGAGGATCTAACATCACACTTCTGTGCCTGGGTACTATCTCTCTATAAGAGGGACGCCAATACGAACATCACATTCTCATTTGAACCGCCTAAGTGCGAACCGGTGATATCAGATAAAGCCAAGCATCTCATTGATTACTTTGAATCACTAAGGTGGGATAAGTTTGACCAGAGAATCTTCGGTGATATCTGGATGGGATTTCTCAGCAAAGAGAAGCGGGGGGAGCTTGGTGTTGAATTCACTTAATGAATACCGCTTCAATGTTTCTTAATAATATCAGCTACTTAGATTAACTCAGATTGTGAGTATTCCAAATAATATTTTATATAACACAAACCAGCCCACTCAAGAACGAAAAAGTGTTGACAAGAAGGAAAAATTATGTTACAATACATCAGGCCCCCTAATCACGACGATGTCGTCGAGATTTGTTTCTTGGGGTTTTACAAACCTTATTTTTATAAGGAGACCATTATGGTCAATTTCACCACAGGGGAGTCGACTTCAGCTTTAGCAGAGGCTATAGCAGAGGCTATAGCAGACGCGCTTCCTCTTGATGAAGTAGTTAAGTTACTTAAGCAAAATCATTGTTTGTTTGAGAAGCTTAGCAAAGAACTCGGGTGTAAGCCTGAGGAGTCTAAAGAAAGTGACGCCTCCAAGTTGGAATGTCACCACGGCCCGAGAGGATCTTTGCCAGCGGATATGACCTTGTATGATTTGCATGAAAAAATATGCGAACTAAGAGGCCCGGTAACCATCAATGGCACAAAGTATTGTGGGTTCGTTCACGGAGATATAGTCAAGATTCTAAAATCTGACTATGGCATTGAGATAAGTGCAACTACCGTAAGCGCTATTTGCAAGGCATACGGAGTGCACTCTCGCAGATAAACAACCTCCCTAGACAAGTTGTTGTTTATCTTTAAAGGGGGCATGGTCGAATGATCGTGCCCCTCTTTCTATCCCCGAATAGTACCCCCTCTCTAAGAGAATATCAACCATTAAAATAAGTAACCGTGGCTAAAATATAGGCGCCCCCATTGAATAGGGGTGGGCACGCATAGGGCACGCCTAGTGCCTGTATAATGCGACTATTAGATATGCGTTTTCTAATGATATCAGTAACTTAAAAAATAATGCTTGACAAGTTTACTTCATTTTCATATAATAGAAAGCGTCGCCGGAGAGAGCGTAAGCAGCAGCTGCTTGCTATGGCGGTACTAAACATGAACCATACAAGCACGCTGTTAGGTATTACCTTACAAGAGTCGACCATGTGTGTTTCAGTTAAGCCGGACAGTGGTGATACAACCGTTAAGTATTAAGTCTGAAATGACTATATCATCGTCTATTCAGACTTAATACTTAACGGATCACTCACATAAGCACTTAAGGTTTAGCAATATGTGTTAGTTAGTATGTGTCATAGGTCGTTATGCTTAAGCGGCTAAGGCGACAGCCTTCTGGTAGTAATGAATAGTTGCGTCTTTTTTCAGAAAGGGTGGCGTTAGGTGAGCGGTTACAATCAGATGACAGCGAACAAGATACAAGAGCTGATGAGTAAGGGTAAGCCCATTGGTGTTTATAGAACTGGCTGGATGGGCTACAGCGATGCGGTTATTGATCATTGTCTTGAGTTGAGAAGAGAGGGTATGAGTTACGTCCAGATCGGAAGAGAGATGGGTATACATTACAATACGGTAGGCAAGTATTGCCGACGTTACTTAAGCAAGCAAGAGAATAGTAGTAGTGATGCAGAAGACAGCAGCCCTTCAGATTAGTACCTAGCCTTTATTTTAGTACCTGCCTTAGTTTGAAGCCATGCCTTGTTAATGGGTATGGCTTATTTCATATACGGCCCTTAGTTGTAGACACCCATGGTTCATTTGATGGCACCTATGTTCAACACGCCCGGCCTATTTTCTTTTTCAAAATTTACAAAAGTTTTAATAAGTTCAATTGAATCAAGTGCTTATGCACTACTCTCTATGATAGAGAAGATTTATAAATTAAGAATTAGGAATTTAGGAATTAGGAATTTAGGAATCCTAGGAATCGAGGAATTCAATATACCCGGCATTGGTTAGACCCCATGGGGTGTATATAGGCAGGGGGGGGGGTATATGGCTTAGCTTCGATTGAAGAGAGATAGGGGCGCGCAGTGGCAGGTATGTTTGATTGATCTTGTTGGTTGTTAGACCTTGGTACAGATCTGCAATTGGTTAGTGCGTGCAAGGTGGGTAGTAGTGATGGTTGATAGTTGATGATTGTGAGTTTTGGTATGTGTGTCGTATCCGATCTCCTTGCCCCCAGAGGTCGGGGCTGCAGAGAAAGTACCTAACTGGGACAGGGGTTGTTGTTGGTGAGTGCGTGGTTGATGCGGCCTGGTTGTACCACCCGTGCCGGCCGTGCCACCCTACTCTGGGTGATGCATCAGAGAGAGTAGTTAGTGCACTACTCGGCCGCGACATGGGTAAGTCTTAAGCGCGGCGCTCAATCAATACTAGGGGAATATATAAATCAACCGCCCAAACAAATAATGCAACCAATGCATCGAATCAATGCACCACCTCAGCGGGCTAGTGCACTAACTACTCTCTCTGATGCATCACCCAGAGTAGGGTGGCACGGCCGGCACGGGTGGTACAACCAGGCCGCATCAACCACGCACTCACCAAC
>Ga0209022_1001358_pt1 | contig 25655 bp, 17 predicted proteins | sample PinacodermPK_FD_187300 | JGI IMG/M metagenome (GOLD analysis project Ga0209022, IMG submission 187300) | Host-associated microbial community of the marine sponge Aplysina aerophoba from Gulf of Piran - sponge pinacoderm, lysed by proteinase... | ecosystem: Host-associated > Porifera > Sponge >...
ATCAACGGCAAAATCCAGGAAGTCAAAACCATCGGCAGAGGATACAGAAGATTTGAAAACTTCAGGGTTGCAATTCTCTTCTTCTGTGGAGGGCTTGAACTCTATCCACAATATTCGTGATAGAACCAACTATTTGTTACTGGAGCAAAATCGTGTTGAATGGGTTCTTGAGGCATGACCGGTAACCAGCCACTTCCACCGGCAGCAGGCGCCGGCACATCATACGAACCTCTGAAGGTATCGGTGATCATCGTTAATTATAACGTGAGGGACTTGCTTCGCCAGGCCCTCCGTAGTGTCGAACGATCATTGGCTGACATTCCTGCCGAAATAATTGTGATTGATAACAATTCGGTGGATGGATCCGTCAGTATGTTAGGTGAAGAGTTCCCTCAAGTCGTTGTCATTGCTAATCGCTCGAATGTAGGGTTTTCTGCAGCCAACAACCAAGGGATACGTGTAGCAAGCGGAGAGTATCTGTTCATCCTGAACCCGGACACGATTGTTGAGGAAGACACAATAAGCGTGCTCACAAACTTTATGGACGCCCACCCAGACGCAGGGGCTATGGGATGCCGTATTCTTAATCCCGACGGAACCTTTGCTTTGGAAAGTCGCCGGTCATTCCCTACCCCCGAAATTGCATTCTACCGCATGACCGGGCTCAGTCGGATATTTCCACGGAGTAGGATTTTTGGCCGCTACAACCTCACCTTCCTGCCTCAGAGTGAAGTGGCAAAGGTTGACGCGCTGAGCGGTTCCTGCATGTTCGTGCGAAGTACTGCGCTCACGGGATCAACAAACAACAAGACCGTCCCTGGCGGCGCCGGCTTGTTTGACGAGAAATTTTTCATGTATGGCGAAGACCTGGATCTGTGCTATCGAATCCAGAAAGCCGGCTGGGCGATCTACTACACACCAGAAACCCAGATCATTCACTACAAAGGTGAGAGTACAAAAAAGGGAGACCTCAAGTACGTGCGCCTCTTTCACAGCGCGATGGTTCGCTTTGCCAGAAAGCATTTGAGTGAAGATTATCCCAAGGCCTTTCTGTGGGTTTTACATCTGGCCGTCGTTGTGCGGGGGATAGCGACGGCGCTTGGAAACGTGCTGCGCCATGCAGCTGTGCGTGACTGGATGTTATGCATTGGGGTTGTAGCTGCACTGGGGTTGTTTCGATCCATCCAGACCGGAACGCAATTTCCGCCACTCTTCTATTGGGGCTTGTCTCCACTATTCGCCCTGATTACTGTTGGCATGATCGCTGCCTTGGGAGGGTACCGGGTACGCAAGCCACGTCTGGGGCTCGTGTTTCTAGGACTGGTGACTGCAGTTACCTCGCTGGCTACGCTATCATTCTTTGTAAAACAAGTGGCATTTTCCCGTGCAGTTGTGATGGCCAGTCTGCCTGCCTGTTTGCTAGTCCTGTCTGCTGTGCGTCTGATTCCCGGAACCCACCAGCGCCCGCGCCGCCGTACACTCGTCGTAGGGAATCTTTCCGACGCTGATATTCTCGCTGTACAGCAGATGCCACAGCACACACTGGTGGGAGTTGCAACACATGACGGTGCATACAACGTGTCCTCTACACTGCCTCATTTTGGTGACTATGATCAGTTGGGTGACATTGTGCGTGTACATGACATTGAGTCAGTGATTTTTGCATCCGCGAGTCTGACGAACAAGAAAATTTTTGCACTTATGCAGCAGCTTGCCGGACTCCCCGTGCAAACGCATATAGTTGATGCGGGGCAGGACCACATGATCGGCAAAACATCCATTGAAAAGCTGGGCAAACAGCCCCTTCTTGAAGCCGAGGAGGTTATTGGAGCGTTGCGGTCATATACTGCGCGCCGAGTATCCGACATCATGGCTGCCCTGGCCGGAGCAGTTATTCACCCGGTCGTTTGGCTTGCTGCCAGGATGGCTGGTCCGCGCTCCCGGTGGATGCGCAGAAGTGAACGTACCGGGCAATGGCGTGCGGTTCTGCAAGGACAGCGCCCATTAATCGGTTTCCACGAGGGAAGTGGGTTTACCCCTCCTGCCGAATGGCAACTGCAGCCAGGTGTATTTGCGGTCAGCGAAATGCTTGGACCAAGTATCAGACGTCCGACGGAAGAAATCGAACAGGCATACTGGTACTACGTACGGAATCAATCCGCCATATTGGACTGGTTCATCGCCATACGCGCCCTGCGGGCACCGGCTTAGGAACAGTCCTCCCTTGCACTTGTTGATTCTGCCCCTTCCAAGGTCAAGGATGCATAAGAAATCCAATAAATTCCTGCTGGACTTCGAGAAACCGATCGTTGAGCTTGAACAAAAGCTTGACGAAATGCGGTCCATCGAAACGAGCGAGGTTGATCTTTCTGACGAAATCAACGCACTTGCGACGCGTATTCGGGAGTTACGCACTTCCGTCTACGGCAACCTGACTCGCTGGCAACGTGTGCAGATTGCCAGACATCCCCTGAGACCCTACACCAGTGATTACATCTCTGCGCTTACACAGGGGTTTATGGAATTACACGGAGACAGATACTTCGGGGACGATCCGGCAATTATTAGTGGCTTCGCTACTCTGTGCGGCAATCGCTACAACTATCAGGATCATACCATACTCGTAGTAGGCCACCAAAAGGGGCGAGACACAAAAACACGCCGCTATCGCCGATTTGGGATGCCTAATCCAGAGGGATACCGAAAGGCACGACGACATATGCAGCTTGCAGAAAAGTTTGGCAAACCCATCGTCTGCCTGTTGGATACACCCGGAGCCTATCCTGGTATGGATGCAGAAGAGCGTGGGCAGGCTGAAGCGATTGCCCGCAATCTGTTTGTCATGGCTCGCCTTGAAGTCCCTATTGTTATCGTCGTTATTGGGGAGGGAGCCTCAGGCGGCGCACTGGGCATCGGAGTTGGTGATCGGATGCTTATGCTGGAAAACGCCTGGTACTCGGTAATCTCCCCGGAAAGCTGTTCATCCATTCTGTGGAGGTCCTGGGATTACAAGGAAGAAGCAGCACGTGCTCTAAAGCTCACAGCGCCTGACCTTGTTGATGTAGGCATTGTTGATCAAATCGTGAAAGAGCCACTGGGCGGTGCACACTCCGACCCAGAAACAACATATAAGTATGTTGGTCAAGCCATTTGCGAGACTCTGCAAGAACTGAAAAAACTATCTACGGAAGACCTGCTGAATCAACGCCTGAGGCGGTTCGACCAGATTGGCAAGTTTAACGCGGCGGCATAGTGCCCTCATGCCTGCCAGTGAACCATTCCCCAGCTATTTGTCACCAAAAAGCCTGACGTGCATTCTTCGGAATGCTTTGACGGAAGACATCGGCAAAGGTGATATCACATCAAACGCATTAATACCAGAACATCATCAAGGCCAGGGAAATCTGGTAATGCGGGAGAATGGCGTGGTAGCCGGCTTGATGGCGGCCCAATACACATTCACCTTGGTTGATCCAACCGTGGCGTGCAACTGGGCTTTCGAAGAGGGTAGCCATGTACCGGCAGAAACGGTAATCGGTACTGTCACCGGCCCCCTGCGTTCTATACTTACAGCTGAACGCCTGGCCTTGAACCTCCTGCAGCGGATGAGTGGTATTGCCACTGCAACCGCGGCCATGATAGGGAGCGTGCGAGGAAGCAAGACCCTTGTTCGCGACACGCGTAAAACAGCCCCTGGACTACGACTCCTGGACAAATGGGCGGTCGTGTTGGGGGGAGGCACCAATCATCGAATAGGTCTCTATGATCGAATCCTGATTAAGGACAACCACATTGAGGCCGTTGGAAGCCTTGCAGCATCTGTGCGCCGTGCCGCAGAGAAACTACCCCATTACCTGATCGACGTAGAAGCCCGTACGATGGCAGAAGTCGAGGAGGCACTCACCGTTGCCGAATTGATTGATGTACTTCTTCTTGATAATATGGCAGTACGTTATGCTGATGGCACAATAGACTGCTCACAGTTAAAGCAGGCCGTAAATTGCATTGGCGGTCGAATAAAGACCGAGGCAACAGGTGGTGTTACCCTGGAAACGGCTCCCGTCATAGCAACAACGGGGGTGGATTACCTTTCCTGCGGTTCACTCACACACTCAGTTCGGGCCATAGACATCGCGCTAGGTGTATTCCAGACTGACGGATCGCCCACGATTGCCTGAACATATGGCCATAAACGCGTAAACCATTACGTCACTTTTACAAGGGTCGGTATAGCATGCACGCCGCACTGTATTTGCATTCAACCTGATGCAGGATATTCGCATTGCGAACAGATGCAAAAAATGACAACCCCGAGAGATGCCATACGCGTCAACGAGACGCGATTTCTGGAGGATTTCTCACGACTTACACGGGATGGAGCTACGCCGGAGGGCGGACTGAACAGGCCAGCGTTGAGTGAGGCACATTTAGCTGCACGGGAAACGTTCCGCGAAATGATCCAGGAACGAGGGTTTTCGATCCATGAAGACAATGCAGGCAACCTTTCTGCGTGTCATACTCCTTCTGAGGCAAAAAAACCTGTGCTATTACTGGGCTCGCATCTCGATTCCGTAGCGAATGGCGGGCGATTTGACGGTGCACTGGGCATTGCAGCAGCATTCGAAGTATTGCAGGTCTTGCGTGATCATGGAGCGGACTCAGACGTGCCTGTTGAGGTCATCGACTTCACAGATGAGGAAGGAACATGGGTTTCACTTCTTGGAAGTCGCGCCATGTCAGGACAGCTGACCCGGAAGGATTTGACCAATCCCAGAGGAGATCCAGAAGCTTTTCGACAGGCACTACAAAGGGCCGGACTATCGATCGATGGCCTATTGTCCGCTACCCGACCAGCGGAAAACCTGCAAAGTTACCTGGAACTGCATATAGAGCAAGGTACACGCCTAGAGCGCAGCAGGACTGATATTGGTGTAGTGACCGGCATGGTCGGCATTCACATGTACCTAGTTACGTTCCTGGGACAAAGTAATCACGCTGGTACAACTCCCATGAACAAACGCCGCGACGCGGCATTGGGCGCTGCCGAGTTCTGCCTCATGGTCCGGGAAACTGTAATGGACGCTTACTCGGATTGCGTTGCCACAGTAGGGCGTATGGACTTCTCACCAGGAGCCTTCAATATTGTAGCCAACAGAGTCACAGTATTCATGGAGCTGCGCAGCGAAAATGCTACACGCGCAGCTGAGCTGGAACAGGCCTTGCGGGAAGCCTCTCTGAACATATCTGTAAAGTTTGGTCTGAAGGTTGACTTCCAACACCTCGAATCTGTTACTGCACGCAAAATGGCATCTGCAATTATTGAACAGTTCGAATCATCGGTTGACCTGCTCGGACTGTCCAGCCGGCGCCTGCCCTCACTGGCTGGACATGACGCCCAGTCGATGGCAACCCTTTGTCCAGCCGGCCTGATATTCGTTCCCTCCGCAGGCGGATTCAGCCACTCGTTCCGTGAGTATACACCATGGGAAGCCTGTGTTCGAGGGGCAAACGTGCTGCTGCACACCGCAATGCAGCTTGTCAAGTCCTCGGAATAAACGCGATTTCCCATCGTCAGGTACAACACTTCCAGATATACATAACCCCCAATGCTGCAGGAACAGAGTCGATTCTACCAACAACTGCTGTTCTTCATGGATATGCTGCTCGTTGGCTGCGCTTGGATTGCTGCCTACTACCTCCGGTTCGAGGTCCTCGTCAACTGGCCGGTTCCCCTTCCCGAGTGGCATCCGTTGAGTCGGTATCTGACATTTTTTCCGTGGATTCTGATTTCCGCTGCACTCACTTTCTGGGCCTCAGGCCTTTACGTTCCGGATCGCGCTCAGCGCTGGACCACACTGATACGAAGTGTAGCGAAGTCTGTCGGCCTGGCGCTAATCATAACAATGGCTTTCTTGTCATTCTACCGTGACTTCAATGTTTCGCGCCTGACCATTCTACTCTTTGCCGCACTGACTCCAATCTCTATGGTTACGCTGCGGCTGTGCATATACTTTTATGTACGAAGCGCACGGCGGCGCGGGCGCCACCTGCGGCGCGTCCTTATCGTCGGAGCCGGAACTGCAGGAAGACGGCTCGCTAAATCCTTTGAGCTTTATCCATGGATGGGATTCCAGGTGATCGGCTTCCTGGATGATCACAAAACCGAAGACCCCGACGTTTTGGGAAAAGTGGATGACGTGCTGCTACTGCTTGATTCGGCAGAGAACCCAATCCATTACGTTTATATCGCCCTGCCCCTCCATGCAGTTGGTAAAATCGAAACGCTTCTCAGCTCACTCTCTACACGCCTCGTGCATGTTTGCCTGGTACCAGACCTTCTGCAACATGATATCATCAACAGCCGCATTACCGACGTAGGTGGTCTCCCTGTACTGCATATCATTGATGAGGCGCCAATAGATTTTCGGAGGTTTGTCAAAAGATGTCTGGATGTTGTGTTTTCTTTACTGATACTAATCATTCTTTCACCGCTCTTGCTCGTAATTGCCGCGTTAGTGCTACTTTCTTCGAAGGGCCCCGTGCTTTACAAACAAGAACGCATGGGGCTCAATGGCCTGTGCTTCAACATGTTGAAGTTTCGCTCCATGCCTGTTGCTGCCGAGAAAGAGTCCGGGGCTGTCTGGGCCCAAAAGGGTGAGAATCGAGCAACTCCGGTCGGCCGTATTCTTCGACGTACCTCCCTTGATGAACTGCCTCAGTTCATCAACGTGCTGAAAGGAGATATGTCCGTCGTTGGCCCGAGACCAGAACGACCAGTATTTATTGAGGATTTCAAGAACCGCATTCCACGCTATATGCTGCGACATAAAATGAAAGCAGGGATCACCGGCTGGGCACAAGTCAATGGGTGGCGTGGAAATACATCCCTGGAAAAACGCATTCAGCACGATCTCTACTATATTCAGAACTGGTCCCTGTATCTGGATGTAAAAATCATGATCTTGACCATCTGGAAGGGATTTGTTAATCGTAACGCATACTGATTCAGCATCTTGATTCAGCTACAAGGCATTAACGTTGCACTTGGGGGAAACCAGATACTTGAAGGGCTGACCTGGACCCTTGGAGATGGTAAGCGTATAGGTTTGATTGGTCCCAATGGTGCAGGAAAAACAACACTCCTGCGTGTAATCGGGGGATACCTCGAGCCTGATGCCGGCCAAGTGGCCCGCTCCGGTTCGGCAGGTTATCTGGCCCAGGATGTACAAGAAGTAACATCCGGGCGATCGGTGATCGAGGAAACATTGACCGCCTTTGATGCTATCGAAGCACTACAGGATCGTGAAGAGTCGCTCACTCAGGCACTTGATGCTCCCGGTGCAAACCAGACAAAAATTCTACAGGAGCTAGAAGCCATCCACGAACGCTTGGCAATCCAGGAGGCACATTCCGCACAGGCTCGTGCAGAGACGGTTCTAGAGGGATTGGGGTTCTCAACTGATGACCTGACACGGCCCGTAGACACCCTCTCCGGAGGTTATCGAATGCGGGTATCACTGGCACGCATCTTGCTTCAGAGACCAGATGTATTACTTCTTGATGAACCCACTAATCACCTCGATATCCTCAGCATAGACTGGCTGGAACAATACCTGAGCAGCTATGCCGGTACAGTTGTTCTGGTATCACATGACCGGTACTTCCTCAACAGGATGATCAACACTGTCGCACACCTGTATCGCGGGCGTATTGCAGAATATGCCGGGAACTATGATTACTTCCTGATTGAACGGGAAAAACGGCGCACCCTTGAACAAGCCGCCTATGAAAATCAGCAACGCGAAATCCTGCAGGCCGAGCGCTTCATAGCACGCTTCAGGTACAAAGCGTCAAAAGCACGCCAGGTACAGAGCCGAATAAAACATCTCGAAAAGCTTGAACGTCTCCTACCACCTGACTCACCAGATGCACAGATTCGGATACGATTTCCGTCACCGAACCGATCCGGCCGTACGGTTCTATCTGTAAGCGAATTCTCGAAAACATATACCAGTGCAGGGGAGACTGATGTGTGCGTATTTGACAAAGCTGGACCCCTCGAGATTACCCGCCAGCAAAAAATTGCGCTCATCGGCAAGAACGGTGCAGGTAAATCAACATTGGCGCGTATTCTTTTTGGAAGCGAGGCGATTGAAGGATCCCGTAAGGAAGGACACAACGTAGAAACTCGGTTCTTTGCCCAACACCAGGCAGATTCACTGATCGCAACTGATACTGTGCTTGAATCGCTCAATCGGGAAGCCATCGGGCGCGAAGAGGGCTACTTGCGCACACTTCTTGGGGCATTTCTGTTTACAGGTGATGATGTATTCAAGCCGGTCCAGGCCCTTTCCGGGGGCGAAAAGAGTCGTCTGGCACTCGCCAGAACACTCGTTAATCCCGCCAACTTCCTGATTCTGGACGAGCCGACCAATCACCTGGACATCCAGTCCATCAAGGTATTGATTGAAGCACTTCGACAGTACAGCGGGACCTTTGTGGTTGTAAGCCACGATCGGCATTTTCTTGACCATGTTGCCAACGTAATCTGGCATATTGGTGACCAGGGGATACGCACATATGAGGGTACTTATTCGGAGTATCGGTGGGCACTTAACCATGGATCACTTAGCCGAATTGGGCTAGATCGTCCAGCTACTACAAAGCCTGTTCGCAAAACCCGCACACGATCCGGTGGACCCAAAACCAAGGAAGAAAAACGGCGCGAGGCTGAGGCCCGTAATCGCGCATACCGCGAGGCACAGATGAATGGACAACCTGCTACAGATGAGCTGACACCTCATCAAAAGCAGTGGCTCTGTGATGAAGCTGAGTCGGCTATTGCAGAAGCTGAGTTGCGTAAGCGTGCAGCAGAAAAAGCTCTGGCCGATCCGAACGTTTACTCGAATCCAGTGCGCGCAAAGGAGGCAAGTGCCACATACGCATCTATCCAAAAAGAGCTGGACGACCTGTATACACGCTGGGAAGCACTGGTGGAATCCTTGGGGGATCATATACGTGAGTAGTCAACCGTTGCAATGAAGGATTACGCGCAGAGATACCTCCTGAAATTCGGAGTGATACTGATTTGGGGATTGGGCTGCACGTTCTGTGTACAGGCCCAGATCACACGGCTGCCTCATGCAGACACGACCAGTGGCAACTATTTCGGAACTTCGGTAGCCCTCGATGGAAACCGCGCGATTGTTGGGGCAAGTGGAGAAGCGTCCTGTGGGGTTGGTGCCGGAGCCGCCTATATCTTCGAGTTGGTGGATTCTACCGGTTACTGGCACAAAACAGCACGACTTATCCCTTCAGATTGTGAGGAAGGCCTCGTTTTTGGTCGAAAAGTCGCACTTGATGGCAACGTGGCCCTTGTGGCAGGCAGCCAGGAATATTTTGCTGCCGAACGCTCGAATGCGGTCTATGTGTTTGAACGGTACGATACAGGCAACTGGACACAGACAGGGCGCCTCACCAGTACCGGCCATAACCGGGAGGGACCGGCAGGCGCCGCCGTTGCTGTACATGATGGTCGCGTACTCTTCACAACTGCCGGTGATGCAACACCCGGCAATCAGATGAACGGCGCTGCCTACATCTACGAAAAACGCGACAACATTTGGTCACTGACCCATAGAGTGACCGGCAGTGGTGGAGTATCGGCCGGTATTTTTGGTGGTAATGCTGCACTCCACCTTGACCGCTTGGCGGTCGCAGGCAGCGCCTACTTCAATCGGCATGCAGGCTCAGTCTATCTATTTGAATCTGACCAAGATGGATCGTGGTCAGAGGTTGCTCGGCTGGGAGGAATCGAAGATTTTTTCATTTCACTGGACCTGCACGGCGATGAACTGCTTGTTGGACAGACCAAGGCCGGACAGAATGAGTCTGGACAGGCTACTTTGTTCGCCCGCGATTCAACCGGAGCCTGGCTGAAAACTGCCACACTGGAACCCCCTACACCCTACCGAAAAGGGGCTTTCGGTACAGAGGTAGCGCTGTATGGAGATAGGGCCCTTATCGTTGGCTACGACGAGCAACTCCGTCTGAATTTCAATGTCGATCGCGTGGTCTACATATTCGCCCGCAACAATGGACAATGGCACTACCAGGGAATAATAGATATTGGGGAAGCCGCCTTCGGCAACTCCATTGACCTTTACAACCAGACTGCACTGATTGGCACCACAGGCAGCACTGATGCGGGAGCAGTTTACGTTATTCAGATCCGGTGAATCTACTCTTGGAAATTCTTGAAGAACGGCTTCTGGAAAGCGTCGCTGTGCTTACGGGCATCCTGTGCGTGTGGTTTAATATTCGCCAAAACATCTGGACGTGGCCGGTTGCCATCATCAGCAGCCTGCTTTTTGCCGTTGTGTTCTTTGAGACCCGCCTCTACACCACCATGCTCCTCCAGGGGTTATTCGTTGGCATATCTATCTATGGATGGCGGGCCTGGCTAACCGGAGGCCCCGAAGGCGGAACCTTGATGGTCACCCGCCTCCGTCCAGTTGTTGGTTTGATACTTCTTTTATTGACCCTAATGGGGACCACAGGGTTCGCACTGCTGCTTGAATACTTGACCGGATCACCCTACCCACTAACAGAAGCCCTAACCACTACACTCAGTGTAATTGCCAGTTGGATGGCTGCCCGTAAAATCCTCGAGAGTTGGCTTGTCTGGATTGTTGCTGACGCGATCTATGTTGGTCTCTATATAGCAACTGAACTCTATCCTACGCTTCTACTCTATGCGCTTTACCTCGGTCTGGCCACCACAGGGTATATAGCTTGGAGAACCTCCTACCTGAGCAATACCATTCTGCGCGAGGCTACTTGAGTGCCCACACGCAACTGGTAGAGATAAGTCCCACTTGGAAGTCCCGCAGCATCAAACTGAACTGAGTGCTGTCCGGGAGGCAGCGTCCGGTCCACTAACGTCTTTACCCGTCGACCCGTTACATCAAAAACGTTAAGCGTGACCCTACCATACGCTCCAAGTCGGTACTCAATAGTCGTCGCTGGATTGAATGGGTTGGGGTAATTCTGATGTAATACAATAGAAATGGGCACTTCAGCTGTACGCTCAGCTCCGGTATATATTGGATCAGATGGCTTGGCAATAACGTCCAGTGGATCGAATGACTCACCCAGAACCTGTGCACTGGTAGGACCTGTGAAACCAAACCAGTGCTGCAACACCGTTGAATAAACAGCGCGAAAATCAATCCCATACTTAAGATTGCCATGAGCATCCAAATCACGAAGCGAAGGCGCATCGCCTAGGAGCCCACCTTTGACCCCTGGACCAAATAGAAACAACGGCGCTGCAGTACCATGATCGGTCCCATCCGAGCCGTTCTCGTTTACCCGCCTGCCGAACTCCGAAAAAGTCATGACCAGCACCTCCTTACTGCGTTCCCCCAAGTCATTGAGGAAGGCATTGACCGTCTCCGCCATAGCTCTCAGCAGTGTTGCGTGACGGCCATACACACTACCCTGGGAACCATGTGTGTCGAATCCCCCCAAGCCAACGTGATACACCCGAGCCCCAAGGTTCCCTTTGATGAGACGGGCAACTGTGGAAAGTCTCTCGGTGAGATATGCTGGCACAACCCGCGGATACGAAATAGCGTTGGTCCCCCTCGAAGCAGCTTCCTGGACTGCCTTGCCGTAAGTAAATGTGTCATTGGCAATACGGCGCACGAAAGCAACCTCATTGCCATAAGCGTTGTCGGGAGCAGATTTTTCGTCAAACAACCGACCCGTACGCACAAGCCTCCGAAATACGTCCACATTGGCCATGGTCATACCCATGCCCTGCTCATGTCCGTCGAACAAGCGCGAGGAAATACCTCCTACCTGCACGGCTAGAGGATATTCGCGTGGTTTTGTTTCGAAGTCGGGATGACTGAACTCCAACTTTCGCCCTACCCATCCAGATACATCATGCCCGACCGATTCAGTGCCCGACATCCAGTTGTCGGTGCCCTGAAAGTGCGATAAGCTTGAATTTTTATATCCAACTCCCTGGATGATGGCCATCTGCCCATCATCGTAGAGCCCACGCAACGTTTTCAACGCAGGATGCAACCCCAGCGTATCCGTCAATGGCAGGGCTACATTTTTGGGGATAGACAGCGTCGGGCGTGCACGAAAATAATATCCATCCTCAACTGGAATAACTGTATTCAGACCGTCATTCCCCCCTCCAAGCTGCAACAGGACCAATATCCTCTCGGAATTATGGCCGTTGAGTATATCCAGCACAGGGGATTTTGCCAGTGCATTGACCGTCGTGGAACCAAGCACTATTGAGGAGCCGATGGCATGTCCCAGACTGGTCAGAAAATTCCTTCGTGACCACAGGCTGTGCTCATCCGTATGTGCACAACCGTGCTCCAGGCAGCTTCCAAATCGTTCACTTACGCCGTGCTCCATGATTCCTAGGTGAGCTGATACTCCGGTAACCCGGCTATCCATCTGATGTATTCCATCGTCTGGTACGCGATTCCCTGTCGGCTAAGCTTCCAACTGTACCATGGAAAACCGCGGAGAAATATGCGCGTCAGATCCAGAACATAGCCCGGGCCATTCTGTATCTCGTCCGGAATTGGATGGGTGATCAGATCTCCGGCAAATTCCGGAGGTGCATCGATAGAGATGTCCTCAAGTGGTACAGCCAAAAGGTGTTCGGCTATTGCCACCGGAACTTTAAATACCGCCAGATCGTCATTTTCATCCGCAAGTTCCCGGGCAAGCTGAACGCCATTCAAACTGAATATTCCGAATTGAGTCGACTGTAACAGCTGACTGAGCTGCGACCATCGTTCAGGCAACGAGGATGTCGAAACCCAAGTCCGATACCCGGGCCAACCGGCGACGCTGGGAGGGTCAAAAATATTCTGAGAAAGGCGCTCCATCCCGTAACGAATGGTATTCAATCCAGAACGTGGAGGAACACCTTGCCCGAAAGCCCGCAGAATGCCAACAAACATTGCGGCCGGGCTCTTTATTTGTGCCCCTATCACCTCCTCCGAGTAAAAATGACGGCTGGAGAACAGGGCTTCCAGCACCGGAGCGATTTCAAAATTGTTGTCGAGAAAACATTGGGCAAGCTGCTCGACGACTGCTTCGTGCGGTGTTACGTAAACGAATTCCTTGTACAGCTTGCGTGCCATGAAGTCAGCAATCTGAGGGGCACGTTCCTCGAAAAGCACTAGATGCGCTCCCCCAAAGTCAAACCGCTCGGTTCTGCCAAAGATGGTCTTGTTTGTGGTATCCCGCAAACTCTGTGTTAAATGCGCCCTGAGATATTTATAGTCTACCTGATAACCTGTCAGTGCACGCGACAGTTCGACAATATCGTCCTGCGTATAGTTAGGATTACCATGTTTGTCGAACTGCCCCATGGTGAATAGCTCAACGAGCTCCCTTGCATAGTTTTCGTTAGGACTTTGCCGTGTACTGAGTCTTCCATCAAGATATATCAGCATCGCAGGATCGATACCAACGGCAACCACGAAATCCTTGAAGTTCCCCAATGCGTGTTTGCGCAGTGTAGTGAGATGCTTGTGGGCCAGAATTGCGTAGAAATATGTAGCGCGCTCTGTTGCAAAGTGATCGTGCCAAAAAAGCGTCATTCGGTCACGTAGACCATTTTCGACCATCTGAGCAAGCCAGATAGCTGAAAGCTCCGCTGCCCAACCAAACTGCTTGTCAAAATAAGCCTGTTTGATGGTGTCTGATCCACTCCACGGCGGCCAGTCCTCGTGCCAGGAAGGCGGGGCCGGCATCGGGCTTTGGAGTCCATCCTGCACAATCTGATGTACTGCCTCGGGGGCTAAACGCCCGACAGCCGCTTCTACCTGCGCAATGTTGCCCCCAAATGCGACTCTTCGAAACAGATGCGTGGCCTCTCGACGTGTCAGAGGCTGGTCATAGGGATCCAAACCTGCATTTGTCTGCACCGGTGCCGACAATATTTCACCTGCAGAGGGCTTTGGCCCGCGCTCCTTAAAGTAGTGCCGGAATTTGAGAGGAACTTCAAAAAGAGGATCTAGCACAACAACAACAGATTCTAACCGACAAGCAAATTAGTATGGATTCCCATGATCACCCCGTACGCTCAAAATCGGGCTTGGATCAATAACATATCAACGACGGACGGCGTATACTCCTGCCGCCTGCCGGGTTAACCGTGCACTCAACATATTCCGACATATTCTGAGAGGCGAATGAGTAGCTCAACCACAATATTCCGTGCTAGAACACAAACGTGTAGGATAACCGGATATCCCTACCCGGTAGTGGTACCAGGCCCTTCACAAACGATGTGTGCTCCCTTGCCAGAACATTTGTCAAATTCATACCCTGCAGGGAGATATTCTGAACTGTAGAGCCCAAAATTAAGCGGTACCTGGCTGTGGCATTGATCATTGTATAGCCATGGGTTTCCTCCTCTCCCGGGAAAACCCGTTCCTGATCGGTCACATGTTTCACGGAGAAGTCAACATCAAAATCACCGAACTCGTACCGCAGTCCCGCTCCTACACGCAAGGGAGGCATGCGAGGCAGGTCCTGTTCATTCGCGACCAATCGCCCCCTTACATAATCGCCCCATAGACGCAGCACCAGGTGCGACGCTTGACCATGCAGCAGCTCAAACCTTGTATCCACTTCCACCCCGGAAATCCTGGCCTCGGCCTGGTTCATCTGGTAGATTGGACTGCCCTCGTCTTCCTGTCCTGTCGGTGCAAGATATATAAAGTCGTCCGTGTGGTTTGTGTATGCGCTGATCGTTGCCTTCAAAGGATCTGCCTGGATCTGGCTGGAAAGCGTCACTCCGTTGGTAGTCTCAACCTCAAGATCTTGATTGCCTAATTCCACAGCACGTGTTGCTGTGTGCAACCCTTGGGCGTATAATTCCGCCACATCCGGCATTTTTGCCGCACGGGCCCAACTGAGCGAGAATACAATGCCCTCACTTCTTTCGTAGTTCACGCCTCCACTCAAACTTAAAGCCGAGAAGGATCTTGCTGTAAGCTCAGATTCTCTTGGGTCATGTGACTGCCATTGCATTCGACCAGCAAACTCAAACCTCAATGCGTCAAGATCAACGCGTTCAAGCGCAAATATGCCAATACCGGTAGATAACGTGTTTGGCAGATAAGCCTCACTCCCCTCAGTCGTCAATTCACTGTCCTCGATCTGTATGCCGGCAACCCCCGTCATATTGCTCGCAAGTACATGATCCACTTCCAAACGACCCTCCAGCTGATCATTGCCCAAAATAGTGCTAAACCCCTCCTCACCTTCTTCGATATGTTCCAGCTCGGCATTTTCGTAGTCGGTGAGCGCGGCCCTGAAGCGTATTCCTCGAAATATCGTGTTGGAGAAGCGGTACGCACCTTCAAGATCATATGTCCTGGAGGTTAGGTCTGCCGTCACTTCTTCCACTCCTTCTTCATGGCCTTCATCCTCATGACCTTCTTCTTCATGACCTTCTTCTTCCCCCTCTTCATGCTCCTCCTCGTGATGAGCATGTCCAGGCACACCATGACTGTTATTATGCATGGTCACGGCACCGCCAATATATCCACGTCGACCAATCCAGGATAAACCAAATGATCCTCTTGTCAGCGAACTCCCGGAGTTCTCGACACTTGTTAAATGCTCTCCATGCATTCCCTCCTCCTCAAGATGTTCCTCCTCCTCATGATGTTCCTCCTCCTCCTCATGATGTTCCTCTTCTTCACCATGTTCATCATGCTCTTCTTCCGGCATGAATTCAGGTGTCGCAACATCACCACTTTCGCGCACCAGGGCACGTGCACGCCAAACGAAATTTCCAAAAGCTCCGGACACATTTCCACCCCCACTCCGCTCATCAGCTACCGATCCAACCCTGCCCATTACGGTTCCTCCAACAAATCCTGTCGGTCGCTCATTTGGAACCCGACCATCAAGAATGTTTATGACCCCACCGGTTGCATTGCTTCCGTACAACAGCGCACCTGGTCCGCGAATGATCTCAATCCGCCCAGCATCAAAAGCATCAATATTTACTGCATGATCTGCGCCCTGATCACTAAGATCACCTGTATCTACGCCCTGTTGAAGAATTTTCACTCTGCTGCCTCCAACCCCACCAATAATCGGTCGGCTGATTGCCGGACCAAAATATGTTGATGAAATTCCCGGCATCTCCTTCAAAGATTCGCCTAGGCTAAGCGCACTTGATTCGACCAGATCCTGATCTGTCAGAACTCCTACCGGATTGATCAGTTCGGAGCGGGTAAGAGCTGTGGGACCTGTCGAGACAACAATCTCTTCCAGGTGGAAGTGACGTAAGACTTCAATATCTGCCTCCGTCGTTTCCCCTGCCACAACTGTGACCGTCATTGAATTCCGTCCCCAACGCGGGCTCGTAACACGTAGAAGTACTGAACCGGAGGGCACCTCCTCAAACACGTACTGTCCAGATTCATCGACTTGCTGGGAGTAGTTCAAACCCACCAGGTTAACCGTTGCATCCGTTGCCACGGTGCCATCTGTAACATAAACGGTGCCTTCAATACGCCCCCAATCCTGCGCATTCGCAAACTGAGAGGATGCCAAAATGACTACAACGCCAAAAATCAGTGCATATACTTTTCTCATCTAAAAACCTCTATCTTGGGCTGAATGCTAAGTGACATTTTTGATGGCCTAAGGACCGTCTCTTAACTGCGGGTTGGCTGGCTAGGAGATACCGGGAATTTATCAATTTTTTTTATATGAAATCTATATTCTGCAGACCAGTAGAAAAAACGCTGTCGTTTTCGACTCCTTTGTTCCGCCTCTGTAACAACCTACTTACTCACTGAGGCAGATTCAAAATCCACTTTCCTTGCCCGATGGGCTAATGTAGGGTTGCAATTGACAGAACCGTATTTTAAATCGTTTTCACCGAGTCCTGTGTATATTCTGGGGAATCGGAAGCAGGGGCAACACTTTCACCAGTCGACCGGAAACCGTTTAGTCAGGTCAAATATGAGAGCCCCGTCCAATCCATACAGGGCTGGTTCAGGACAACCAATAGCTCGGTGGACCGTGAAGATTGCTCTCAATATCAGATATTAATTCTGGATTTTATCATGGAATACACCCATTTGGGAAATACAGGCATCACCGTTTCACGCCTTGCACTTGGATGCATGTCATTCGGAGACCGTTCCTGGCAGCCCTGGCTGTTAGATGAAGAGGCCTCTCAACCATTTTTCAGGCGCGCGATTGAGCTTGGTATCAACTTCTTCGATACGGCCGACATTTATTCCAATGGTGTGAGCGAGGAAATTACAGGCCGTGCCCTCAAACGCTACGGCAACATGAATGAAATCATACTGGCCTCAAAAGTATTCTTTCCCCTTCGGGATGCACCCAATTCTGGAGGGCTCTCGAGGAAGAACATTATCCAGTCGTGCGAAGCCAGCCTGCGCAGGCTGGGAGTCGAAACGATTGACCTGTACCAGATTCATCGCTACGATGAAAACACGCCCATCGAAGAGACCCTTGCCGCCTTGGACATGCTCGTCCAACAGGGCAAGGTGCGCTACATCGGAGCTTCAAGCATGTATGCCTGGCAACTGGCGCGCATGCTAGGTACTGCTGTGCTCAACGGATGGAGCCGGTTTGTCAGTATGCAAAACCACTACAACCTCATGTACCGCGAAGAGGAACGGGAAATGATCCCCCTCTGCCAGGAAGAAGGACTGGCAGTTCTGCCCTGGTCCCCTCTGGCCCGCGGCTTACTGGCCCGTGCGGAGTCTCTCGAAGATCCACTCTCCACTCCACGAGCCAAGAGTGATGAGCTTATGCACGAACGCTATACCGCCCCTGAGGACGCCCATGTTATTCATGCTCTGCGAAAACTCGCCGATGAGCGCGGGGACCCACCCGCTGAAATAGCCATGGCATGGCTGTTGTCAAAACCAGGAGTAACGGCTCCCATTGTCGGAGTATCAAAATTGCCCCACCTAGAAAGTGCTGTTCGCAGCGTTTCTCTTGAACTCTCTGCCGAAGAGATAGCTAGGCTGGAAGCTCCCTATGTCCCTCATCGTATACTTGGGCATTAGCGAAGGAACGCGCCTTTAAGTCCACCATCGACGGTTAGGATTTGTCCTGTGGTTTTTCCAAGCCTGCTGCTGGCCAAAAGCATTGCAGCCTCGGCCTGATCTTTGGCTGTCACGCGCTGCCCCGTGAGCGTTCGCCCAGCATAAAAATCTGCGAGCCGCTCGCGTAATGTGTTCGTGGATTCACTAGAACTGCAAGGCAGTGAGTACTTGCGTAAAGAATTGACCACACGCGCACGTCCGAACATGCTGCTGCCGGCGATAACTGTTGCAGGTGCAATCCCATTAACGCGAATCAAGGGGGCATAGGCAACCGCAAGTTCACGCACCAGATGATTGAGTGCACTCTTACTCGTATCGTAAGCCATGCTCCCTGACTTGGGAACGACTCCATTTACACTTCCGGTGAGGACGAGGCTCCCCCGCAGCTCCTGCGCCTCCCAGATGTTTGCTGCTTCACTGGCTACGATATAAGGTCCCTTCACATTTACTGCAAACGTTTTGTCCCACGATGCATCCGGTACAACCCCCGTTGCATCAGCTCCGGGGAACATCCCTGCTGTGATAATCACATGATCCAACCCGCCATAAGCCAGAATTGTGGTCTCCATCACCTTGCAAACGGCGGTGCGCTCCGTTATATCACAACCCAGACCAATCGCACTTCCGCATCCTGATACCCCGGTTCCTGCAACGCCGATCCCCGCCCCGACAGACTGCAGGATAGTATCGCTCACCTCTTTTGCTGCAGTTTCGTTGAGATCAATGGCAACAATGTTCGCCCCTGCGGCCGCCATACGGACTGCTGTCTCCCTACCAATTCCGCTGCCCGCACCAAAGATTGCAACAACCTGCCCCGCAAATTCCTTTCCCTGTGGCATTCTGCGAAGCTTGGCCTCTTCCAGGGACCAATATTCAATGTCAAAGGCTTCCTGTCTCGGTAAAGCAGTGTACGTCGAAACCGCCTCGGCACCTTGCATGACGCCAATGGCTGCACGATAAAATTCTGCTGTTACACGACTCTCACTCTTTGATTTACCCCAAGCGATGAGACCAATACCCGGAATCAGAGTAACCGTAGGTTCCACAGTTCTTATCGGTGGAGAGTCTGCATGCCGATGGGACGCGTAATAAGCTGCATAATCCTTTCGGTATTGCTCAAGGCCAGTATCGAGTGCTACTTTTAGGGCATCAACATCTCCCTGCCTGGAATCCCATTCCACGTAGAGCGGCTTGATTTTAGTGCGCAGGAAATGATCCGGGCAGGATGTCCCCAACTCCGCGAGACGTGGGGCATCTGTAGAATTCACGAAATCAACGACCTGTGGATCCAGTTCCAGTGTAGCAATGAAGCATCTGTGTTGACTGACTCTTCCGCGCAGCCACGGCAGAATGTCCACCAATACAGACTTGCGCGCTGCCCTGTTTAACGCCTTGTGGCGTACTCCGCCAAACGCATAAGTACCTGCTCCCCGATCGGCGAGAAAAATTTCTGCACGCTCGGCAAGTGCCAGGCTGAGGTGATAGCATGCTTTATCGCTCTCTGCCCAGTTGATCAGGCCATGCCCTCCAAGCAATACGCCTTTTGCTTCCGGGTATTCTGCACAAACGGCTTGCAGCTTTAACCCAAGCTCAAAACCCGGCCGCTGCCAGTCAACCCAGATCACATCTGTTCCGTAGATCTCACGTGTTAGCGCAGGACCATCCGCGGCTGTCGCCAGTGCTATGCAGGCAACCGGGTGCGTGTGATCCACATGCGAGAACGGTATAAAGCTGTGTAATGGCGTGTCGATAGAAGGTGCCCGTGTGTTAAGATTAAAGACACAATGACCATATGCCGCAACCATCGCATCTTCAGCCGCTGACTTTACACCTCGTGGAGATTCGCTGTTGTATAGCTGCTGAAGCGCAAGTAATCGGTCCTGATACAATGATGCAAAGTTCTTCCGTGTAGCAGTCCGAAGATCACCGCCCGATCCCTTGATCCACAACACGGACACCCTCTCTCCGGTCAACCGATCTTTCTCTTCGAGTTTGGTGGATGTGTTGCCACCACCTGTGTTGGTGATCCGCCAATCCTGTCCCAATAAATTTGAGCGATAGATGAGACGCTCCACGGGATCAAGCGTATTCGCGACATGGTCCTCCCAGCGATCAGTGATGTACTTGAAAGTAGAAGGTTCAGGAATGGACAGAGACATCTGCATAAGTTTTTGATGGTAGATAACCCCACTGGGCATAACGGAATATGATGATGAAACATCCAGCGGTACGAGGAACTAACACAGAAGCGTCCGCCCGGTCAGGAGTCGATTGATCAGATTCAATCCTGGTACCACATGGAGAGAGGTTAAACACATTATCCAGATACACCGCAGAACAACACTGTTTCATTTAGGGGATTCTATACGAGAAAGCATGGCCTGCCGGTAATGTTCATCGCTGCGACCCGCTATGCGTACCACCTCCGATGCCTCCATAAAGATCGGAGGCCCCAGCACTGCTGCATCAAGGTAAATGCGTGCAGCTTTTTCGGCCATGGAAAGTGCAGCGGCAACCTCCTGCGCTGTACCCCCCAACGCAATGATACCGTGATTTTTGAGCAATATGGTCTTGGGGACATGACCGGTGGCTGTACGATAGGTGCGAACGGCCTCCGCTATGTGACGCGCAAGCACTATGCCGGGATCTACATATGGTACAATTACAGATGAGGGGCCTGTATAAACGACCTGATCGGGAACCAGTCGATGCAAAGCAAACTTCTCTGCGTGTGCTGAACACATAAGGGCGCTAACCGCCCTGGCATGTACATGCCCAACATAAGCTACACCGGGAAGCGTGAGCAGCCAAGCATGAAACATGGTCTCCACAGAGGGCTTGAGCGCATATGAATGTTGACGGGAGTCCAGAAGTAATTTGTTGGCTTCCTCATCGATCATCGGTGATGCATCCTCAACAGCATCAACGAGTGAGCGCGCCCTGACCTCGACCAGTTCGTCCTCAGTCAATGTGGAGAGAGAGGTGCCGCTCGCCTTGACAAGAAAAAACCCTGAATCCAACTTGCCAGACACGTTGCCCTCTCCAAAAATTGCCATCTGTCGGGCATCTCCTAAAAAGTGTGCAAGTTCAAGAAGCTCTGCCCGAACCTCCGATACGGAACCCATTGCGGCGATAGTATCTAATGGCGTGAAGTCACGTTTTTATGTAGTGCGCATGCAAACCCGATCAACCTGCAGACTATTGATCATAAGTAGAACAGGAAGGTTGCAATCGTGGTCTACATATAGATGTAAGCGTCGTTCCTGCCCTGATTAGGATTTTTGGGGAATAATAATAGCCTGAATACCCGCTTCCTGTCGCTATACGCAGTACTGAAAATATGCTATAAAGGAATATGATTCTGAGAGTAGCGTATAATTTTCTGTAATTCACCCCAGCCAGTCACCCGGTATGCCTAACTGATCTATACATGTACCGTAAGATTTACTGTCGCTTAGCAGTCAATGCAAGACGCAGAGACTGACCGACAAGTGCATTCAGACATGTGTGGACTTCATGCTGTCTACCACACGGGCAGTTATGCGATTGTTTTTTCGGTCTTTGACCCCTACAACAGCCTTTCTCCCTATTGGTATACGACCAAGATTTGCTTTCTTGCTGCTGTGTTTGTTCTTTTCCAGTCCACCGAAATAAGATTCATCTACTTCGATCGGTCCAGTAAAGGGTGAGGACGCTCAGTTCCAAATGCTACACAGATTCTCTGTAGCATGTACCACGCCGTTGGCTGCGAAACCCCAATATCCCGGTACAGCTTCATACTTGAGATTCTTTTCAAGCTGGTCAACTCCAAGTAGACTGCATAAACCCAAGTCAGATAGGGCAATCTACTGTTTTCCATAAGCGTTCCATTGCGAACACCGAAGAAACGCTTGCATGGACGGCAACGATAGGGAAGTGTCTTGTGTGTAGACTCGTATGTATCCGTTTCTTTGCAGCGTGGGCATACTCGACCGTTCGACCACATAATACGCTCAATCCATACTCTAGCCGTTTACTCATCGGGAAACTTTTGAGCCAGTTGGATCACGGTAATTCCTTCACAGAGGTTTCGCCACGGCCTTTTCCTTTGTTCATGCTGCCATTCTGTTTGAGTTGTTACGTACCTTTTTATACATGACATCACGTCAAATTTTCACTTCTCTTTAGAATTCCCCAAATCAATAACGCGATGCTTCGTCTGCTGACTACTTTCTGTTTTGCCAGCCTTCTCTGTGCGCCTGTGACGACTGCACAGGAACAGGTGCTCAATAGCACGCTGAGTACGGAGGGCGGCCCTCTGCTGGATGTGGACCGCGGCAGTGCCGGTTTGTGGCAGCAGCTGCTGAAATTGTCCACTACCGCAAGCATGCTGCATACGGTAGCCCATCCAGACGATGAGCATGCCGGGCTGTTGACATACCTAAGTCGTGGCGCCGGCGCCAGGGTCGCCCTGCTCTCCATCAATCGGGGTGAGGCTGGGGCCAATGCCATTGGGCCTGAACTCTTCGATGGCCTCGGTTTGATCCGTACCGAGGAGCTGCGGCTTGCAGGACGTTACTATGGGCTGGATGGACTCTACTTTTCGAGCGCGCTGGATTACGGCTATTCTAAAACACTTGAAGAAGCCCTCAGGAGCTGGGATGCGGAGCGGGTACTTTCCGACATGGTTCGGGTCATTCGCATGAATCGCCCGCTGGTGGTGATTTCCAGGTTTCACGGATCACCCCGGGATGGGCACGGCAACCATCAGGCTGTTGGCATGCTAACGCCCGATGCCGTAGCGGCGGCGGCAGACCCTGAACGGTTTGCCGAGCAGATAATCGAAGAGGGATTGCGGCCATGGAAAGTGCGCAAGCTGTACCGTGGCGGTGTGCGGGAAAATGAGCCCTGGAATGTGAACTTCGATGCCGGTAGGTACAGTCCCTGGGTGGGTGATTCCTACTATAATTTTGGCACGTATGGACTAAGTCTGCAGCGTTCGCAGACCAGCGGCCGCACGCGCACCAGTCTTGGCCCAGTGCCGTACTACTATGAGCGCCTGTCGGAACCGGGAGCGGAGGCTGAATCTAGCTTCTTTGACGGGCTGGACGTGACGCTGGCCGGGTTGTTTGAATTGACCGGTGACATGCCTCCAGAAGGGGGGGCTAATCTGCTTGATGAGATTGCTACACATGTGCATGCCGCCCTCATGGCCGCCCGCCCGGGCCACCCTGATGCCGTGGTCAGCGATCTGACGGCCGGTCTGGCCAAGACACGTGAGCTCCTGGGGCTGTTGCCGGAGGAATCCGAATCAGCCTTCGTACTGAAGATCAAGGAGGAGCAGTTTCAGCACGCAATTGCCACGGCCGTGGGCCTAGCGTTCACGGCCACCGCTCAGCCGACAGGTACACCGCCGGCTTTGAGCTTCTGGCAGGCCCCCTCCACCATGGGACCTGTCGTACGCGGACAGTCCTTTGAAATTGACGCGCGGGTCTATATCCCGGCCGACATTACCGCTGATGCTATTACGGTGACCCTCAGAGATCCGACCGGGCTATCACAGGAAGACTGGCAAATCAGCAGTAATGTGAGGCAGACAACACCGTACCACCAGGTGGTATTTGCGGCTACGGTGCCCAATGATGCAGCCTATGCGCGGCCCTATTTTTTTCGCAACAGTGTCAAGGAGAATCATTACCAGTGGCGCGACCCTCGTTGGAAGCACCAGCCGACCCGGCCTGCAGGCCTGCAGGCAGCGGCTAGCCTAAATATCATGGGGGTACCTATTCATCTGGTGCGTGATGTCCAAACTCGTGAGGCGAATCTGCCGTACGGATACGTAACGCGAAAGCTGCAGGTGATGCCTGCATTGGTGGTCAATGTGTCGCCAGCCCAGCGAATCGTAACCCCACAGGCATCAGGTAGTCAGTTTACCGTCTCCACTGAGATCGTTAACAATGTCCCCGGCGGTACTGTCGGTTCTCTGGATCTTCAGCTGCCTGAAGGCTGGACAGCCAGCCCTTCCAGCCATAAGCTGACATTCGCGCAGGCCGGAGAACGTCAGTTCTTCGCCTTCGAGGTCCATGTGCCGGACTTGGAAGCTGGTCACGTTTATAATGTACGGGCTGTCGCGCAGGTGGGAGATGTCACCGTATCGGAGGGCTACCAGGTTATCCGGCACCGCGATATGGAAACGCGGTATTTGTTTCGCGAGGCCACCACACAGGTCACCGGACTTCAGGTTGACATTTCCCCGGACTTGAATGTCGGCTATGTAATGGGGGTCGGAGATGAAGTTCCCTCAGCCATCCAGCAGTTGGGCGCCGCCGTAACGCTACTGCAAGAAGCTGACCTGGCTAGTAGCACCTTGAGCGAATTTGATGCGATTGTGATTGGCACGCGCGCTTATGCTGTACGGCAAGACCTGCTGACCTACAACCGTCGGCTGCTGGAATATGCGCATGCCGGAGGCAATTTGATTGTGCTCTATCAGACGCAGGAGTTTGTCCCGGACCAGATGGCGCCCGTATCCGCCCAACTGCCCAGAGGCGCGGAGGAGGTTTCCGAGGAAGATGCCCCTGTGACCATTCTTGCGCCCGACCACCCGGTGTTTGCGGGGCCTAACCCGATCACCGTGGCGGATTTTGATGGCTGGGTTGAGCAGCGCGGATCGAAATTCTTCACTGAATGGGATAACGCCTATACACCGCTGATTGAAATGCATGATACCGGTCAGGCACCCCAGCGGGGGGCGTTCCTTGTCGCAGATCACGGACAGGGACACTATACCTACTGTGCGTTGGCGCTACACCGACAGCTCCCCTATTCGGTGGCTGGCGCATATCGACTGCTTGCCAATCTGCTATCCATGTAGCCAATGCCCGTCTAGATCAATCGGGCCGACAATTCAAACTCCGGCTGTACTCTTTCTGGTGTCCCGCTGCGCAAAGCTAGACGATTGGTCCGCTTCTGGAGAAACTGCTTTTGCATCTTGGACTGGCTCCTGGGGCAAAGTCCAACACTCGTGATCCAAAAGGACAGCCAGCACTACCTGGACCTGAATCGGCAGAATCGTCGCTCTACCCCGCGGGCGCCTCCATAGCAATATTGACCTGCAACGCCCCTGCTGTCGCCCATTGGCCGACGCAATCCTGGACCGACTGGTCAACAATGCCATCAGGCATCACCCCGCTTGGACTTGGGTTTGACTCCCAGCATTTCCACTCCACAGCCGCTCAAGTCTAGGATTTCTGGTAGGGTACTGTATCTAGTGTCTGCCAGAAAACACCTATTTCGGCTGAGTTAAGGGCGTCATGGCCCTGGTTTGCGTACGTCTGAGGTATCAATTCGAGGGGGTGGTGGCTTGGTCACGTCGTATTTAGGTTAGCGTCTCTGCTAAAAGTCGGATTTACGCCGGTTTCCGCAAATTTTTCGGGATCTGATCTGCCCAGCGGACAGACCTCGGGCCAGTTCTGTTGTTCTGCACGCCTTGTTTGATCGTATCCGTACGACCAGGGG